>ENA-ORXC01000200-ORXC01000200.1-marine-metagenome-genome-assembly--contig:-NODE-200-length-54047-cov-3.613155_pt1 | contig 54047 bp, 50 predicted proteins | sample MGYA00237865_ERZ511478 | MGnify/ENA metagenome assembly ERZ511478
AAGGCCGATAACATCACCTTCATGTGCTTGAAGAGAAACATCATCTAGTGCGAAAAATGTTTTATTTTTATTTTTCGTACCTGCTCCACGACACGGACGCGGGCCGACGTGGGCGCACGCAGCTGCGGTTGGGCAGCAGCGCTGGCCTGTGCACCCGCATCGTCTGGCCCTGCACTTTGCACAGCGCCGGTCTGGCGCTGGGTGGGTGGGTGGCGTTGGCAACGAGCACGCCCGCTCCACCGAGACAAAAAGGGGACAGCGGGCAGCGCGCCGCGCGACAGAAACACGACACGAGGCCCGGCCGTGTTGGATAAGAAAAACTGTGCGGACGCCGTCCCCCCTCCCCCCCGGCCAACACTGAATGGTCCCCAGGCCAGCCCAGCGTCTATGGCCAGCGCGCCCCCGCGCGCGGCCGCGAGCGGGCCCCCCTACCCCGCCGTCACTGGCACGCCGACGGCCGGCTCGCCCTCGGCCTCGTCCGACGCCCACCCCACATAGCCGCCCGCACACTGGGGCATCCGCCGGGCGAGGACGTACTCGTAGCCGTCGAGGAGGGCCTGTACGCTCGCCACAATAATGTTGGGGTGCGCCCCAACGGTCGTCCACGAGCGCGGCCCGTCGCTCATTTCCACCATGACGCGCGTCGTGGCCGCCGTGGCGCGCTCCGCGTCGAGGATGCGCACCTTGTAGTCTGACAACACGACGCCGTCGAGCACCGAGTAGGCGCCGCGCAACGCGCGCTGCAGCGCCGCATTGACCGCGTCGACGGGGCCATTGCCTTCGCCGACTTCGAGGCACACGCACACGGGGCACGCGTCGCCGCCCGCGTCGCCGCCGAGGAGCTCGAGTTTGATCGTCGCCCGCGTGACCGTGTCAACATTGCCCGCGCCGCCGCCGCCGCCGCCGCCGCCGCCGCCGCCGCCGTCGGTGCTCGCGCGGAACCCCGTGAGCACTGAAAAATCCACCAGGACAAACGGCGACCGGTAGCCGTCGGCGGTGCGGCGGAGCATCAGCTCGACCGACGCTTCGGCAGCCTCAAACGTGCAGCCCGCATGCTCCAGCGCCTTGACCTGCCCGAGCACCCGCCGCGCGCGGGCGCCCCACCATGGTCGTTGCCCGGTGCGGCTTGCCCCGGGGCGGCCCCCGCGGCGCCCGGTGCGTCGGCGACCCCCCGGCGGGCGCGGCGCGCCGCGATTCGAGACCCCGCGCGACGGGGGCAAGTCGGGCTGCGACATCATCCTCGATCTCTCCGGCAAGGCCCCGCTGTTCCCGGCCCACGGCAAGCGCGACGGCTATCTGCGCGCGGACCCGGGCGATCCGCTGGCGGTGGCGGCGCTGATCCCGCAGGCCACCGCGCTGGTCGGGACGTTCGAGAAGACGCTGTATATCGATTTCCACGCCGATCTCTGCGCCCATTCGCGGTCCGGCCAGCCGGGCTGCACGCGCTGTCTGGAGGTCTGCCCGACCGGCGCGATCACGTCGGCGGGCGATACCGTCGCCATCGATCCGCTGGTCTGCGCCGGGTGCGGGGGATGCTCGGCGGTCTGCCCCTCGGGCGCGGCGGAATACACCTTGCCCCGGGGCGACGATGCGCGGATGCGGATGGAAGCGATGCTGACCGCCTATGCCGATGCGGGCGGGGCGGCCCCGCGCATCCTGATCCATGACGAGCGCGAGGGCCGGGGCGCGATTGCCATGGCGGCGCGCTACGGGCGGGGATTGCCCGCGACGGTGATTCCCTTCGCGGTGAACGAGGTGACGCAGGCGGGGCATGACCTGATGATCGCCGCCTTCGGCATGGGCGCGGGGCAGGTTGCGGTGCACATGCCGACCCGCATCCGCCGCGAGGGCGAGGCCGATTCGCTGGACGGACAGGTCGCGCTGACCCGCGCGATGCTGGACGGGGCGGGCATCGGCGGCGACCGCCTGATCGTCATCGAAAGCGACGACCCCGATGCCCTGACCGAGGCGCTGTATGCGGAGGTCCCCGCGACACTGACCCACGAACCCATCAGTCCCCTGGGCGACAAGCGCACCGCCACGCGCCTCTCCATCGCCGCCATCGGATCGGGGAGCGCGCCGTTCGGCCTGACCGCCGGGGCGCCCTATGGCGAGGTGATCGTGAACGAGGGGGCGTGTACGCTGTGCCTCGCCTGCGTGTCGCAATGCCCGGTCGGCGCGCTGCTCGACAACCCTGACAAGCCGCAACTGCGCTTCCGCGAGAGCGCCTGCCTGCAATGCGGCATCTGCGAGGCGACCTGCCCGGAGAACGCCATCACCCTCGAACCCCGATTCGACCCCGCCAATGCCGCCCGCGAACCGCGTATCCTGCACGAGGACGAACCGGCCCTGTGCATCGAATGCGCCAAACCCTTCGGCTCCCGCGCCACCATCGAGCGGATCGTGGAGAAGCTGGGCGGCGCGCACTGGATGTTCGACAATCCCGAGCGCACGCGCGTCATCCGCATGTGCGAGGATTGCCGGGTCGGGGCCGTCTTCCGCCAGGGCGATAATCCCTTCCAGAGGGGCGAAAAGCCGCCCGTGCGCACGACCGAGGATTATCTGGAGGCCGGGGACGAGGACGCGATCCCCCCGCGCAAGTTCGATGCCTGACGAGTGGGCCTGACGAGTGGGCCTGACGAGTGGGCGTGACAGCGGCGCGGGGCGCTCTACTTCAGGGTGATAATCCATTCATTGGGAGTCGCCACCATGACCATCACCCGACGCTCCGGCCTGATCCTCGGCGCGGGCGCGCTCGTCGCCCCCTGTCTGCCGGGCGGGGCCACTCCCGCGCTCGCCAAGGCCGAGATGATGGGGGCGTCCCGCCCCGACCACATGCGCTTTCCGCTGGGCGACTTCGAAGTCACGACGATCTATGACGGCTTCGCCCAGCTACCCGGCCCGCACCCCATCTTCGGCCAGAATCAGGACGCGGAGGCGGTGGCCGAACTGGTCACGGCCAATAATCTCAGCGCCGAGAAGATGGAGATCGGGTTTACCACGACCCTGGTGAACACCGGCAGCGAACTGATCCTGTTCGACACCGGCAACGATGCCACCAAGCGCGCCACGGCGGGCCGGACCCGCGCGCATATGGCAAAGGCGGGCTATGCGCCGGAGGATGTGGATATCGTCGTGCTGACCCATTTCCACGGCGACCATATCGGCGGCATGATGGCGGACGGCAAACCCGCCTTTCCCAATGCCCGGTATGTCACGACGGCGACCGAATACGACCACTGGGTCGGGGCCGGGAACGAACTGGTCCTGTCCAACGTGCAGCCCTTCGCCGAGAAGATGACGTTCATCGAGGATGGCGAGGACGTCGTTTCCGGCATCACCGCCATGGCCGCCCACGGCCACACGCCCGGCCACACGATCTATCACGTCGAGAGCGGCGGCAAGCGGGTGCTGGTGACGGCGGATACCGCCAACCACTTCATCGCCTCGCTGGAGCGGCCCGACTGGCACGTGCGCTTCGACATGGACAAGGAAGCGGCGGCCGCGACCCGGAAACGGGTGTTCGGCATGCTGGCCGCCGACGGCATCCCCTTCATCGGCTATCACATGCCCTATCCGGCGGTCGGGTTCGTGAAGGAGAACGGATCGGGCGGGTTCCGTTATACGGCGGCGGGGTCGCAGGTGTTCCTCTGAAGAATCGCAACGTTTCTCCTGTCCCGGACCCGATCCGGGACCTGTGGATATATCGCACGCTATACTGCAAGGTCCCGGATCAAGTCCGGGACAGGCATCGGGGGTCTCATGTCTCCCGCTTGTGCCCGTCCAGATCGCGCGCAGCCTTGGCCTCCTCCTTCGCGCGGGCCTCTCGGTCGGCCTTAGACACCCCGAACCGGGCGGCGTTCGCGTCGCCCGCTTTCGCATCCGCCGCGCGGGCCTTGCGCTTGCGGGCCTGCCGCAGGTTGACGATCTTTCCGCTCATGCCGTGACCCTTTCGCGGTGGAAGACGAAGATGCCGCTGCCGACGATGACCGCGATGCCCAGCCATGTCATCGCATCGGGAAAATCGCCGAAGAACAGCAAGCCATAGGCCGTCGCGCCGATGATCTCCAGGTATTGCAGCGGCGCGATCAGGCCCGCCTCGACCCGTTGCAGGGCGAAGATGATGGCCGTGTGACAGCCGATCGCCACGGTCGCGATGATGCACAGCAGCCCCGCTTGCGCGAGGCTCGGCACCACCGCCTCGACCATCCCCGCCGCATCGGTCACCAGCAGCAGCGCGCCGAGCAGAGCGGTCCCCGAAATCCCCGCCATCGTCTGCATCGTCCACGCATCCGTGGTGCCGGACAGCATCTTCGTCAGCGTCATGTACCCCGCAAAGCACACCGCCGCCGCCAGCGGCAACAGCGCCGTCGCCCCCACATCGGCAAAGCTGGGCCGGATGATCAGCATCGCGCCGAAGAACCCGATCCCCACCGCCGTCAGCCGCCGCCACCCGATGCCCTCGCCCAGAAAGACCGCCGAGAAGATCGTCAGGATCAGCGGCTCGACGAAGAAGATCGCCGCCACATCCGCCATCGGCATCGACGCCAGCGCGGCGAAGAAGAACACCGTCGCCCCCGCGATCCCCGCCCCGCGCAGCATGTGCAGCCGGAAATGCGCAGGCCGCAGCGCGCCCCACCCGCCCCGAATCACGATGAAGGGGGCCAGCACGACCAGCGTGATGGCAAACCGCGACCAGGATATCTGGATCGGCGACATCTCCGCCGACATCATCTTGGCGATGGCATCGATGATCGGCACCACCAGCATCGCCACCGCCATGATCCCCAGGCCGGAGGCGATGCGCGCGGGGTCGTCGGCGGGGACGGAAGGGGAGGTCATGATGCGGGGTCCGTGATGAACGCGATACTGCCGGAAAACGCTCCGCATCGCCGGGGCCATCCCAACGCCGCCCGGGCCGCCATGTAAAGCCCCGATGCAAATTTCGACGCAGGGGCGCAATCGTCGCTGACAGGGCGGGGCGAAACGCTCTAAGGAACGGGTATGGAACTCGTCGCCGACAATCTGCGCGTCACGCGGGGCTATCGCACGGTGTTTGCCGGGCTGGGATTTTCGGTCGCCGAAGGGGGTGCGCTGATTCTCGCCGGGCCGAACGGGGCGGGCAAGTCGACCCTGCTGCGCATCCTCGCCGGATTGCTGCCGGTGGAGGAGGGAGAGGTGCGGTTGGGCGGCGTGTCGCTGCGCGCGGACCGGGGGGCGTTCGTCGAATCGGTGCTGCATACCGGGCATCTCGACGCGCTGAAACCGGCCTTCACGGCGCGCGAGACGCTGGCCTTCCAGGCCGATCTGTTCGGCGCGTCGCGCGGGCGGATCGAGGGGGCGCTGGAGGCGCTGGATCTGGGATTCCTCGCCGATCAACCCGTGCGGGTGCTGTCGGCGGGTCAGAAGCGGCGGCTGGGGCTGGCGCGGCTGGCCTTGGTCGAGCGGCCCCTGTGGCTGCTGGACGAACCGACCGTCTCGCTCGATGCCCGCAGTGCCGCGCGGGTGGCGCAGATGGCGCGGGAGCATTGCGCGCGGGGCGGGATGGTGGTCGCGGCCACCCATATCGATCTCGGCATCGAGGGCGCGGCACGGCTCGACCCGGCAGCGTTCGCGCCCGCCGAAGGGGCGGCGCTTCCCACGCGCGACGATGCCGTGCTGGACGGGGATGCGTGGTGAGGGCATCGGATAATCCCGCCCCGGACTCGATCCTGGGCCTTTCCCGGCTCGAACAGGCCCCGGATCGAGTCCGGGGCAGGGGGGCTTCTCGATGAAACCCTTCCTCTCCCTCATCCGCCGCGACCTCGCCATCGCCTTCCGCACCGGCGGCGGTGGCGCGCTGGGTGTCGCGTTCTTCGTGATCGTCGCGACGCTGGTGCCGTTCGGCGTCGGCCCGATCCCCGAACTGCTGTCCCGCATCGCGCCGGGGATGCTGTGGGTGGCGGCGCTGCTGGCCTGCCTTCTGACCCTCGACCGGTTGTTCCAGGCGGATGTGGAGGACGGGTCGATGGATGTGCTGGCCCTGTCGCCCCTGCCGCTGGAGATGGTCGTCTTGGCCAAGTGCATCGCCCATTGGCTGACCACGGGCCTGCCCCTGCTGCTCGCCGCCCCCGTCATGGCGCTGACCCTGCAACTGCCGGAGGCCAGCTATCCCGCCATGATCGCGTCGCTCGCGCTGGGTACCCCCGCCCTATCCTTGGTCGGAGCCATCGGCGCGGCCCTGACCGCCGGGATGCGCCGGGGCGGGGTGCTGACGGCGGTGCTGGTGCTGCCGCTGTATGTGCCGACGCTGATCCTGGGCGCGCTGGCGGTGAATGCGAGCGCGATGGACCTGCCCGCTGCGCCCTATCTGATGCTGTCCGGGGCGATCACGCTGGCGGCGCTGCCGCTTGCGCCGTTCGTCGCGGCGGCGGCGTTGAGACTCGCCATAAGGTGACACTCCGTCGCTTGCCGCCTCCGCCCAATCGCGGTATCGGAGTGCGCATGTGGAGCTTTGCCAATCCGAACAAGTTCATGCGCGTCTCGGGCGTATTCCTGCCGTGGATCGCGGGGATCGCCGTGCTGTTGTCGGCCTGGGGGCTGTATCAGGCCCTCTACATCGTGCCGCCCGACTTCAAGCAGGGCGACGGGGCGCGGATCATGTTCGTGCACGTACCCGCCGCCGCGATGTCGATCATCGTCTATTTCATCATGTGCCTCTGCGCCGTCTTCGCGCTGATCTGGCGGCATCCGGTGGCGTATCTGTCCGCGAAAGCCGCCGCGCCCGTCGGGGCCGCCTTCACGCTGCTGGCCCTGATAACCGGCGCGATCTGGGGCAAGCCGATGTGGGGCGCGTGGTGGGTGTGGGATGCGCGGTTGACCTCCGAACTGATCCTGTTCTTCTTCTATGTCGGCTATATCGCCCTGTGGGATGCCTTCGACGATACCGACAAGGCGGCGACGGCGACCTCCTATTTCTGCCTCGTGGGCAGTGTCTTCGCGTTTCTGGCGAAGTATTCGGTCGACCTGTGGGACACGCTGCACCAGTCCTCCAGCATGACCATCGGCACCATCGCGACCGAGGAGAAGCTGGCGAACGAGTTCAAGACCCCGCTGCTGGTCATGCTCGCGGCGTTCTATCTCTACTTCCTCACCCTCTGGCTGATCCGCGTGCGCACCGAAATCCGGGCGCGGCGGGTACAGGCGATCCGGCAGGCGGCGGTGATCGAATGATTCCCGATTACGACAAGTACGCGCCCTATATCTGGTGGTGCTACGGCATCACGGCGGTCGTCCTGCTGGCGCTGGTCTGGTGGAGCGTGGCGCGGGCGGGCCGGGTGCGCCGCGAACTCGAGTCTCTGGATGGCGCGCGGCGGCGGGCAAAGGTGGAATCATGAAACGCTTCATCCCCGTGGCCCTGTTCGTCGCCTTCACCGGGTTCCTCGCCTGGGGCATGTGGAACGGCGAGGAGCGCGAGGCGCTGCCCTCCGCCTTCCTCGAAAAGCCCGCCCCCGATTTCGCCCTGCCCAGGTTGAGCGACGAGGCCGAAACGCTGACGGTCGCCGACCTGAAGGGCGACGGCCCGGTCGTCGTGAACTTCTGGGCGTCGTGGTGCGCCCCCTGCCGGATCGAACATCCCGAACTCGTGGCCCTGGCCGAGGACGGCGTGCGGGTGATCGGCATCAACTTCAAGAACAAGCCGGAGAAGGCGCGGGCCTTCCTCGCGCAACTGGGTGACCCGTTCGAGGCGGTGGGCGTGGACGAAAGCGGGCGCACGGGCCTGAATTTCGGCGTTGCGGCGTTGCCGGAGACCTTCGTTCTCGATGCGAACGGGGTGATCCTCTACAAGCATACCGGCCCGATCAATCCGGGCGAACTCGACGGCAAGATCAGACCGGCGATCGAGGCGGCGCGCCGCTGATCGACCTCGCGGGGCTTGACCGACGGGGACGGTGCGGCGAACACTTCGCGCAGTGAAACCCGCACCCCGAGGCCCGCCATGGACGCCCCCGCAGACGCCCCCGCCCTCACCACCCAGGCCGACTGGATCGACCGCGCGAAAGCCGTGCTCCCGGGGGGCGGCTTCGGCAATTTCGACCCGAACATCGTCATCCGCGAGGGCAGGGGGTCGCGCGTCTGGGACGAGGACGGCAACGAATACATCGACTACCTGATCGGCTCCGGCCCCATGCTGGTCGGCCACGGCCACCCCGAAGTGCTGGACGCCGTGGCCGAACAGATCGGCAAGGGCCTGACGTTCTTCGCCTCAAACGCGCGCGGGATCGAGCTGGCCGAGGCCATCGTCGCCTCCGTCGCGTGCGGCGAACAGGTCCGCTACACCGCGTCGGGGGGCGAGGCGGACATGTATGCCATGCGCCTCGCCCGCGCCTTCACGGGCCGCGAGCGGATCGTGAAGTTCGAGGGCGGCTATCACGGCATGTGTGCCGAGGCGCAGATGTCCCTCGCCCCCGCACGGCTCGCCAACTTCCCCGAAGCCGTCCCTGATTCGGCGGGCATCCCCGAAAGCGTGCGGGCCGAGATGCTGATCGCCCCGTTCAACGACCTCGACTTCATCCGCTCCCTGCTGGCCGAGCATGGCCACGAGGTCGCGGGCGTGATCGTCGAGCCGCTGCAACGCCTCATCCCCCCGGCCCCCGGGTTTCTGGAGGGGCTGCGCGAGGAATGCGACAGGCACGGCATCGTGCTGATCTTCGACGAGGTGGTCACCGGCTACCGCCTCGCCTATGGCGGCGCGCAGGAGCGGTATGGCGTGACGCCGGACCTGTGCACGCTGGGCAAGATCGTGGGGGGCGGCTTTCCGCTGGCGGCCATTGCGGGGCGGGCCGATATCATGGCGCATTTCGACAAGGCGAAGGTCGGCACCGAGGGCTTTCTGATGCAACTCGGCACGCTCAGCGGCAACCCCGTCGCCGCCGTGGCGGGGCTGAAGACGATGGAGATCCTGCGTCGTCCCGGGGCCTATGACCGCCTGCGCCATGTGGGCGAGACGCTGATGGCGGCATTCGGCGAGGCGCTGGACGAGGCCGGATTCGCGCATCGGGTGGTGGGCGATCCGGTCCTGTTCGACGTGGTGTTCACCGACCGGGACGTGCGCGACTACCGCGATATCCACGCCGCCGACATGGCCCGCAATATCCGCTTCAACGCCCTGCTGCGCGGTCAGGGCATCTTCAAGCCGATCGGCAAGGTCTATCCGTCGCTGGCCATCACCGATGCCGACCTGGACCGGACGGCGGAGGCGATCCGCCATGCCGCGCAGCATTTGACCTGAGGCGGGCATGGCCGGGGTTCTGTACGAGCGCGACGGTCGGATCGGGCGCATCACTTTGAACCGCCCCGGCGTCCTCAACGCCATCGACGCCGATATGCCCCGCGAACTGGTCGCGGCGGTGGAGGAGGCGGATGCGGATGCGGGCGTGCATGTGATGCTGCTGTCCGGGGCGGGGCGGGCGTTCTGTGCCGGGTACGACCGGGCCGATCACGATGACGGCCCGTCCGGTGGATCGACGATCGATACGGGGGCCTTCCTGTCGCTGTTCCGCGCGATGAAGCCGGTGGTGTGCAAGGTGCATGGCGTGGCCGTCGCGGGGGGGTCCGACATCGCGCTCTGCGCCGACCTCACCATCATGGGCGAGGGGGCGAAGATCGGATATTCGCCCACGCGGGCACGAGGATGCCCGACCATGGCGATGTGGGTGCATCGCCTGGGGCCTGAGAAAGCCAAGCGCATGATGCTGACCGGCGACCGCATCACCGGGCGCGAGGCGGCGGATATGGGGTTGGTGCTGAAGGCCGTGCCGGATGATCTGCTGGATAACGAGGTCGAGGCACTGGCCGCGCGCATGGCCACAGTGCCGGTTCGCCAGCTCGCGATGAACAAGATGGTGGTCAACCGGGCGGTGGAAGCGACGATTGCGCAGGTACAGCGCCTCGCCACGGTTTTCGACGGGCTGCCGAAGGGGCCGATCTTCGAGGGGCGGGTCGAGGCGGTGGGGTGGAAACAGGCGGTGCGGGAGCGGGAGGGCGGTATCGGTGACCAGGCATTATCGGAGGGGTAGTTTAAGAAATTTCCCCTGCCCCGCACTCGATGCGGGGCCTTTCTCCGTTGTGAACAGGCCCCGCATCGAGTGCGGGGCAAGAGTACCGTGGTTACGTTACTCCTCCAGCGCCCAGGTCACCGTCACGGAAACCTCCAGCTTCTGCTCGCCCGGGGCGATGGGCGGGGCGCTCATGGCGCGGGCTTCGGTGGCGTAGAATTGCGGCTGCGGGCCGGGATTGAAGCCGCCCTCGTTGATCGACATCACCTTGCCGAGTTTCACCCCGGCGGCGGCGGCGTAGAGTTCGGCCCGGGTGCGCGCCTTGCCCACCGCCTCGCGCCGCGCATCGTCGAGCAGAGCGTCGGAATTCTCGACTTCGAACCGGATATTGCCCGCCTGGTTGACCCCCGCACTTGTCAGCGCATCCAGCGCTTCGCCGATGCGCGAGACGTCGCGCAGGCGCAGGTTCACCTGATTCGACACGCGGTAGCCGTCGGGCTTGGACCCGTCCTGCCCGTGCCGCCAGTTCTGCGAGATGCTGAAATTCGACGTGCCGACATCGCGCTCCTCGATCCCCAGCTTTTCGATCGCCGCAAAGACCGAATTCATCAGCGTGCTGTTTGCCGTCAGGGCATCGCGGGCGGTCGGGCCGGTGCTCTCGACCCCGGCATAGACGGTCGCGAGGTCGGGCTTTGCGTTGATCGACGCGGTGCCGGTGATCGCGATGCGGCCGGTATCCTCGTCGGCGAGGGCGGCGGTGGCGGGCGCAAGGGCGAGGGTGGCGGCGAGAAGGGCGGAGCGGAGCATGGCGGGCCTCGTTGCTGGATCGGATTGGCTGGATCAGATTGACGGGTACGATATGCGGCGGATCGCGCTCAAAATGTGACCGACCGTCGCAGGTTTCAAGGCGCGTGCGATATGGCTGCGGTCGAACGGGGGTGGGAACGACAGCACCGGCGAAGACGAATCGCCGTTCCGGTCCCCTACCTGTCCCCTACCTGCCCCGGATATGATCCGGGGTCGCCGGTATCACAGGATATAGCGGCTCAGATCCACATCCCGGGCCATGTCGCCGATACGTGCCTCGACATACGCGCCGTCGATCACCTGGGTCTCGCCGCTGCGGGTCGGGGCGTCGAAGGAGAGTTCGTCCAGTACCCGCTCCAGCACCGTATGCAGCCGCCGCGCACCGATATTCTCGACCGAGGCGTTGATCTGCGCCGACAGGCCCGCGATGGCGTCGATGCCGTCTTCGGTGAAGTCCAGCGTCACCCCTTCGGCCTTCATCAGGGCGATGTACTGGCGGATCAGCGAGTTGTCGGGTTCGGTGAGAATCTGGATGAAGTCGCTCTTGGTCAGGGCGGTCAGTTCGACCCGGATCGGCAACCGCCCCTGCAATTCGGGCAGCAGGTCGGAGGGTTTCGAGACGTGGAACGCGCCCGAGGCGATGAACAGGATATGATCGGTCTTCACCGGCCCGTGCTTGGTCGATACGGTGGCCCCCTCGATCAGGGGCAGCAGGTCGCGCTGCACCCCCTCGCGGCTGACATCGGCCCCGCCCGCATCGCGCCGCGCGGCGATCTTGTCGATCTCGTCGATGAAGACGATGCCGTCCTGCTCGACCGCGTTTATGGCATCGCGGGTCAGGCTCTCGGTATCGAGCATCTTGTCGGCTTCCTCGGCGACCAGCAGGTCGTGAGAATCCTTGACCTTGACATTGCGCTTCTTGGTGCGCCCACCCATCGCCTTGCCCAGCATCTCGCCCAGATCCATCATGCCGCCGGGTTGCTGGCCCGGAATCTCCATCATGCCCATGGGGTTGGAGGTGTCGGCGACCTCGATCTCGATCTCCTTGTCGTCCAGCACGCCGTCGCGCAGGCGCTGGCGAAACGCCTCGCGCGTGGCGGTGGTGGCGGATTGCCCGACGAGGGCGTCGAGCACGCGCTCCTCGGCGCTCGCATGGGCCTTGGCCTTCACCTCCTCGCGGCGCTTCTCGCGGGTCAGCAGGATGGCGGCCTCGACCAGATCGCGGATGATCTGTTCGACGTCGCGGCCGACATAGCCGACCTCGGTGAACTTCGTCGCCTCGACCTTCGTGAAGGGGGCCTCGACCAGTTTGGCCAGCCGACGTGAAATCTCGGTCTTGCCGACGCCGGTGGGGCCGATCATCAGGATGTTCTTCGGCATCACCTCGTCGCGAATGTCATCCGGCAACTGCATCCGCCGCCAGCGGTTGCGGAGCGCCACGGCGACGGCGCGCTTGGCGTCCTTCTGGCCGATGATGAAGCGGTCGAGTTCGGCAACGATCTGGGTGGGGGTCAGCGAGGACATGGTCTACCTGTCGAAGGATGCAGCACGGAAGGCGCGGCGGAAAGGCACGATGCGCAGCAGGGCCGCGCGGGCATGGTCCCATCCGACGCCCAGAAGGATGACGAGAATGCCGATGGTCAGCGGCACGACGGCGGCGGCGGTGGATAGGCCCAGACCGCTGCGGAAGGTGGCATAGGTAAGGATCGCCGAGAGATACAGCAAGGTCGACGCGACGAGGCTGCGCCGGTCCAGCAACAACCCCAGCAGCGAGAACCCGGCGGCCAGCGCCGCGACGGCCCAGATCATCCCTTCGAGGTCCAGCCGGATGAACTCGGTAAAACTGCCCGTGCGCGTGGCTGCGAGCTGATCGGCGAGCAAGCCGAGGAAGATCGGATGCACCGTCAGCGGCGAGCCGAGGACGAACAGCCACAGCGCCCATTCGTGCAGGATGCCCGTGCGCGCCTTGTCCTTCATGTCCAGCGCGAACCCGGCCAGCAGGAAGAACACCCCGCACCCCGCCAGCACCATCCGCGCGGGCGTCTCCGCCACGTAGAGGCGCGTCAGGGCGAACGCGAGAAGGGTTGCGCACAGGCCCAGACCCAACACGATGATCGGCTGGCGAAACCGCAGCAGCGCCAGCAGCAGCGCGCCGGTGACGACCGCCAGATGCTCGACCGCGCGGATACCCGTCTCGACCCCGCTGAAATAGGCGAAAGCCAGTCCGGTCAGCGACACGTCGCCCAGATACAGCGTGGCCACCTTGTGCACCGACATCACGAACAGCGCGATGGCGACCACGGCGGGGAACTTGCGCCGGGTGCCGAAGACGAAGAACTCCGCGATCAGCCAGAACAGCACCGCGAACCCGACATGCACCCACAGCACCGGCACGCTCGCGACCAGCATGAATGCGCCCTGCGCCCAGTAGACGAACAGGAGGCCGACGCACAGGAACACGTCGCCGAAATTGCCGACCAGCTTGAACGGCTCGTCGTTCGCCGCGCGTTTCAGGCGGATGGCGTCGGCCTGCTCGCGGGTGATGATGCCGTCGGCGACGGAGGAATCGAGATCGTCCCGGGGGCGTCGCTCAGCCATCGATGCTGTTATCCGCGACATCGTCGGCGACCATGACCGAGGCCAGCCGCGCATGGGCGTATTCGGCGATCAGCTTGTGACCGCCCGAGGTCGGATCGACGCCGTAGGGGTCGTCCTCGATGGAAGCGGTATAGGCGGTGCCCTTGCTCATCTCCTCGAACAGGTCGAGATAGAGGATGCCACGCTCGTCGGCCAATGTGGCGAGGCGGCGCGAGACGGCGGCGATGGGGGTATTGCTGTAGCGGATCATCTCGCCGGTGACGGGACAGGGCAGCAGGGTGCCGCGCTCGATCACCGGGGTCGGCCCCACCAGCACCACGGGGGCCATGCCGTCGAGCACGTCCATGGTGACGGTCAGATGCGCCTCGAAGGTCGTGGCATCGGTGCGGCGGCGGCTGTCCTTCAGCAAGGCGAGGTCGGCATGGCCGGGTTCGACGAAGACCAGCGCGTCCTCCACCCCTTCCAGTCTCGGCTTCGCTTCGCGCTCGGCGCGCTTGGCCAGCACCGGCAGCGTCTCGCCGGGGATGCCCAGGTTGTAGTGATGGACCGAATGCCCCTCGCGCAGGAACTGCCGGGTCAGGCGTCCGGCCCAGCCCAGCGCATCGCGGTCGCGCGCGCCGCAGGTGATCGTCGTGCCTATGAAGCACAGGGTCTTCATCCGGCGGGCTGCTTCGGGATCGTCTCCAGCACGAGGGAGGTATTGGTATAGACGCAGATCTCGGCGGCTATGGCGATGGCTTTCCGCGCGATATCCTCGGCGCTCGCATCGGTGTCGGCCAGCGCCCGGGCGGCGGCGAGGGCGTAGTTGCCGCCCGATCCGATGGCCGTGACGCCGTATTCCGGCTCCAGCACGTCGCCCATGCCGGTCAGGACCAGCGTGATATCGGCATCCGCCACGATCAGCATCGCCTCCAGCCGCCGCAGATAGCGGTCGGTGCGCCAGTCCTTCGCCAGTTCGACCGAGGCGCGCATGAGTTGCCCGGGATGCGCCTCCAGCTTCGTCTCCAGCCGTTCGAACAGGGTGAAGGCGTCGGCGGTCGCCCCGGCGAAGCCCGCGATGATGGTATGCCCTGCGACGGTCAGGCGGCGCACCTTGCGCGCATTGCCCTTCATCACGGTGGGACCGATCGAGACCTGCCCGTCGCCCGCGATGGCGACGGTGCCTCCCTTGCGCACGGCGACGATGGTGGTCGCGTGCCAACTGTTCGTGTCGTTCTGAGCCATGGGCGGATTTCAGGGGATCGGGCGTGAAAGTCAAGCGGATCGATTAACCATGTCGGTTTTTCACGTGTGCCAGGCAAGGTTGCAATCAAATATAGTTAATACACGGTAATGAAGCCGACGCAGAATCATTCGTGGCGAAAAGTATCGCTTCTATCGAGATTTCGCCTCATTTGCCCCGGATCAAAGTGAATCTTGCCTTGTTTCGCCATCAGTTTTATGAAAACTGTGTGCTGGGTATCATTTTTTCATGTAATCCTGCGACAAATACGACAAAGGATCGCTGTTTATGTCGTGAGATATATTATTGCCGACCGTGACGACTTAAATGCTTTCCATGACCAAAATCATGAAGAATCGCCCTACGCAGAAGCAGATTGCCGAGCAACTGGGTCTGTCGGCCGCGACCGTCTCCCTCGCCCTGAGGGACAATCCGGTCGTCGCGAAATCCACACGGGAACTCGTGCATCAGGCGATGCGCGAAACGGGATATGTGCGCAACCTGGCTGCGGCCTCCCTGCGCACCGGACGTAGCAATATCGTCGGCGTCAGCGTGCAGTCGGTGGCCCACGGGGCCTTCGGCGACCTGCTGGTGGCCATCGAGCGCGCCTTCGAGGATTCGGGTACCGTGATCCTCATCAACAACCACGACGACGATGTCGAGAAACTCGACCGTTTCATCTCGACCCTCGCGACCTACGGCGCCGATGCGCTGCTGGTCTCCCCCCCGTCCGGCACCCCGCTCTCGGTGATGGAGCGGGTCGGGAAGCACGGGATGCAGGTGCTGTATCTCGGCTCGGATGTCGAGGAGGATGCGGAGGCCGATCTGGTCGGGCTGGACAATGTCGCCGCCGGTGCGATGGCGGCGCGGCATTTGATCGAGGCCGGGTTCGACCGGTTGTGTGTGGTGGGCGGACAGGTCGAATCGTCGATCTGCCGCGACCGGATGCAGGGGGTCGGGGCGGCACTCGCCGGGGCCGGGTTGCCGTGGCGCGACGAGATGTGGCTCCCCTGTCCGGTCGATGCCGATCGGGCGGTCGCGACCCTGCAATCGGCCCTCGCGCGCGACCCGGCACCCACCGGCATCGTCTGCGTCGGGGATACCGTCTCGCGGGTCGCCAACGGTGTCGTGCAGGATGCGGGGCGCGTCCCCGGCAAGGATATCGGCCTCGTCGGGCTGGGTTCCGAGCGGGGGGGCGAGGGCAGCAGGCCGTCGCTCGCGATGGTCTGCGGCGATACCCGCACCATCGGGCGGCTGGGTGCGGAAACGATCCTCGCCCGGCTGGAAACCCCCGAAATGGACGCGCGCCGGGTCACCCTCGACCCGAAGCTCGTGCCGGGCGGGGCGGGTGCGAGGCGGCGGTAGTCGCCGCTTCGCAGGGACCGTCGATCCGCCTGCGATCTTTCTACCCCGGGGCTGATCCGGGGCGGAGGCAGGGGTCGACGGATACCGTCACTCCTCCCGCCGCACCGCCTTGCCGCCCAGCGCCTCGTAGAAGCGCGTGGCCTGGCTGTCGTCGTGCTTGCCGTAGCCCGCGCCGGAGGCCCCCAGGAACACCTGCAATGCCGAGGCGGATACAGGCACCGGAAACCGGTTCGCCCGGGCCGCATCCATCACGATCCCCAGATCCTTGACGAAGATGTCGACGGCGGAGGTCGCCTCCTCCCCTTCCGTCAGCATACGCGGCCCCCGGTTGCCGATCATCCACGATCCGCCCGCCGAGACGTTCAGCACGTCCAGCACCCGCTGCGGGTCGAGGCCGAGATGCGAGCCGAAGCTCATCACTTCCGCCGCGACCGCCAGATTGCAGCCCGCCGCGAGCTGATGCACCATCTTCATGGTCGATCCCGCGCCCGGCGCGTCGCCGCATTCGAAGACATGAGCACCCATCGCCTCCATCAGGGGCCGGGCCGCCGCGAATGCCTCCGCCGAACCCGCCGCCATGAAGGTCAGCGCCGCCTTCGCCGCCCCGACCGCCCCGCCCGATACCGGCGCGTCGAGGAACAGGCGGCCCGATGCGGCGACTTCGGCTCCGATGGCGACGGCATCGTCCGTGGGCATCGTCACGCTCGACAGGACCAGCGCACCGGGGGGCAGGGCCTCCAGCGCGCCGCCCTCGAACAGCACCGCCCGGGCCTGCGCCGCGTTCACGACCATCAGGACCAGCGCCCCGGCCCCCGCACAGGCCGCGCTTGCCGTCGCGGCCCGGCTTCCCCCCGCCGCCTCCAGCGATGCCAGTGCCTTCTCCGAAAAGTCGAAGCCCGTCACCGCATGGCCGGCCCCGACCAGCGCGGCGGCCATCGGCGCGCCCATCGCGCCCAGTCCCACGAATGCACAGTTCATGCTCTCACCCCCGTCCGACGAAGGGCATGTTCGTCGCCATGATCGTCTGGGTCAGGATATTCACGTCCAGCGGCAACTCGCCCATCGACAGGACGGCCTGTGCCACGTGGGCGACATCCATCGTCGGTTCCGGTTTCATCGTGCCGTCCGCCTGCGGCACCCCCCCGGCCATCCGCGCGGTCATGTCGGAGGCGGTATTGCCGATATCGATCTGCCCGCAGGCGATTGAATAGGGCCGCCCGTCCAGCGCGATGGTCTTCGTGAGGCCGGAAATCGCATGTTTCGATGCCGTATAGGCGGCGGAGCCGGGGCGCGGCACATGGGCCGAGATCGAGCCGTTGTTGATGATGCGCCCGCCCTGCGGATCCTGCGCCTTCATCATCGCCACCGCCCCGCTGGCGATCAGGAACGCCCCGTCCAGATTGACCGAGATCACCTTGCGCCAGTCCTCGAACGACGTATCGCCCACATCCTGCGGCGGAATGTTCGTGCCGGCATTGTTGAACACCACATCCAGCCGCCCGTGCGCCGAGCGGATCGCCTCGAACAGCGCCGCGACGGAGGCGGGGTCGGACACGTCGGTCGGCACCGCCTGCGCCCCCAGTTCCTTCGCCGCCGCCGACAGCTTCTCCGGATTGCGCGCGGCCATCACGACCGTATGCCCCGCTTTCGCATAGGCCCGCGCGGTGGCGAGGCCGATTCCCTGGCTCGCGCCGGTGATGAGGGCAATGAGCGCCATGTCGGCTTCCTTTCGCATCGTTCGGTTCCATTCTGTTAACCATGGAGGATCGGAACCGGCAAGGGAACCCCGTCGCCGCTATGCGCTTGTCCTATCGAATACGAGAGGTGGCGAGCCTTGCACCTGCCGTGCAGCTATGGTCTTGTCCGCCTGAATCTGCAAAGTCCCTGCGGGAGAAGTGAGTATGGACGTTCTGTTTTCGATCGAGGCGCTGGGCGTCCTCGTAAGCCTGATTTTCCTCCAAGCCGTGCTCGGCTTCGACAACCTCTTGTACATCTCCATCGAATCCCAGCGCGCCCCGGCGGACAAGCAGTCGATGGTGCGCAAGGTCGGCATCGCCATCGCCGTGATCCTGCGCCTGATCCTGCTGTTCGTGATCATGCGCCTGCTGGCCGGGTTCATCGAACCGCTGTTCGCGATCACCGACAGCATGGGGTCGGGCGAGGCGATCGAGGCCGTGCATGGCGTGACCAACGACGCCTATGCCACCGGCGCGGCGCAGAACATCGCGACCGAGGCGACTCCCGGTTTCGCGATGCCGTATGTCAGCGGGGCGTTCAACCTCAAGGCGCTGATCTTCCTGTTCGGGGGCGGGTTCATCATGTATACGGCGGTCAAGGAAATCAATCACCTGCTGGCCATCGAGGACCATGCGCATGGCACGAAATCCGGCCAGAAGTCGACCTTCGCCGTCCTCGGCATCATCGTGTTCATGAACCTGATCTTCAGCTTCGATTCGATCCTGTCGATGCTGCCCCTGACCAACGATCCGAAATACGTGAACGACGATCTGATCTCGCCGCAATTCGTGTTGCTGGCCATCGCCGTCGTCACCAGCGGTATCCTGATGATCCTGCTGGCCGACAAGGTCGCCGACTTCATCAAGAAGAACCGCATGTTCGAGGTGCTGGGCCTGTTCATCCTGCTCATCGTCGGGATCATGCTGCTGGCCGAGGGCGCGCATATCGCGCATCTGACGCTGTTCGGCTATCCGATCGAGGCGATGCAGAAATCGACCTTCTACTTCTCCGTTGCCGTCCTCTTCATCGTCGACATCATCCAGACCCGCTACCAGCGCAAGCTGCAGGCCAAGAAGCACGCGGAGATCGTCGATCCGGCGACCAAGGATCACGCCGCGATCACGGCTCCGAACTGAGGGAGACGACCCCTCCCCCCTTGCCGATAAAAGGGGGGGGCATCGTGCCCTCGAACCCGTTCGGGGGCCGATCCCGGCGGCACTGCCCCCCCGAAAGCGGCCATGCGCTCCCTTGACGGTTTTCGATTGCCAGCCTTCCGATTCGTTCATAGGCTGAAGCCCAAAGAAGATCACAACCGAATTTCCTGGGGAGGAATTTCATGCGCTATCTCAAGACGATACTGGGTGCTTCCGTTTTTGCGCTGATGGCGGGTGCGGGGGCTGCAAAGGCCGACAAGCTGACATTCTACTGCTCGTCGCAGGAAGACTGGTGCCAGTTGATCGCCAACAGCTTCGAGGACGAGACGGGAATCGACGTCGCGATGACGCGCAAATCCTCCGGCGAGACCTTCGCGCAGATCAAGGCCGAAAGCGCCAATCCCAAAGGCGATATCTGGTGGGGCGGCACGGGCGATCCGCATCTTCAGGCGGCGGAGGAGGGGCTGACGGCCGCCTATGTCTCGCCGATGCGCGACCAGTTGCACCCCTGGGCGATCAGTCAGGCGCAAAGCGCGGGCGACAGGACCATCGGCGTCTATTCCGGCGCGCTGGGATACGGCTACAACACCGATCTGCTGGCGGCCAACGACCTGCCTACCCCTGCCTGCTGGAAGGATCTGCTGAAGCCCGAATTCAAGGGGCATGTGCAGATGGCGAACCCCAATTCCTCCGGCACCGCCTACACCACCCTCGCCTCCATCGTGCAGATCATGGGCGAGGAGGACGGTTTCGAGTTCATGAAGGGCCTGCACGCCAATATCAACCAGTACACCAAATCCGGCTCGGCCCCGATCAAGGCCGCCGGGCGCGGCGAGAACACCATCGGCATCGTCTTCATGCATGACGCGGTGAAGCAGGCCGTATCGGGCTTTCCGATCGAGGTCGTGGCCCCCTGCGAGGGGACCGGCTACGAAATCGGGTCGATGTCGATCATCGACGGCGCGCGTAATATGGACGAGGCGAAGAAGTTCTACGACTGGGCGCTGAGCGCCGAGGCCCAGAACCTCGCACTGGAGGTCAACGCCTTTCAGGTGCCGTCGAACACGGGGGCCGAAACCTCCGACAGCGCGCCGGACATGAACACGATCAAGCTGATCGATTACGACTTCAAGAAATACGGCTCGTCGGACGAGCGCAAGCGCCTGCTGAAGAAGTGGGATGACGAGGTATCGACGCTGCCGCAGTAGGCATGCGCACGCTGACCTCCGGGCAGACCGCCCATCCGGTTCTGATCTTCTGGATCGTTACCGGGTGGATCGGGTTCTTCGGGCTTCCCTGGTACGGGGTCGAGGATTTCTTCTCGTTCGAATGGCTGGTGGACGGCTATCCGTTCGACGCGGATCATGCCCCTGCCGCATTCCTGATCGGACAGGGCGAAAAGCTCTGGCTCGCGCCGATACTGCTGGCGTTGCTCGCGCCGCTGGCCGCGTTGGGGCAGGGGAAATCCGATCCGCTATTCGCGAAAATCCTGATCGGGGCGGGGGCGTTCGGGTTCGGCTGGCTGGTCCTCCAGGGTTTCTCCATCGGCATCCGGGGGTGGAATTTCGACTGGGCCACGGCCTCGTTCGGGGAGTTGGGCGACCGGCAATACGGCATGGGATACGGGGCGCTGCTCTGCGCTGCGGCGTTCCTGTTCCTGTTCACCCAGGGCATCGCGGCGCGCGGCGCGGTCAATGGCGACGTGTTCGTCGTCAGTTCCATCGGCGGCGTGATCGTCATCGTCACGGCCTTCGTCTTCTTTCCGATCGCCAAGATGCTGATGGCGGCCTTCGTCACCGAAGATGGCGGATATTCCTGGAGCGTATTCGCCTCGAAGATTCTCGGCGACCGGCTCTGGGGGCTGGGATGCCTGTCGGGCGGGCGGTGCGGGGTTGCGTGGAACTCGCTGTTTCTGGCCGTGCTCGTCGGCTTCCTCACGACCGCCCTCGGCCTCGTCTTCGCGCTGGTCGTCACGCGGTCGGGCTTTCGCTACAAGCGGGGACTGCGGGCGCTGACGGTCCTGCCGATCATCACGCCGCCCTTCGTCATCGGCCTGGCGCTGATCCTGCTGTTCGGCATGTCGGGGACGGTGACGGTGTTCTTCGCAGACATGTTCGGGGTGCAGCCGACCCGCTGGCTTTACGGCCTGCCCGGCATCCTGATCGCGCAGGTGCTCGCCTTCACCCCCATCGCGTTCCTGGTGCTGATCGGCGTGGTCGAGGGGGTCTCGCCCTCGATGGAGGAAGCCGCGCAGACCCTGCGCGCGTCGAAATGGCAGGTCTTCCGCACCGTTTCCCTGCCCCTGATGCGCCCCGGCCTCGCCAATGCCTTCCTGCTCGGCTTCATCGAGAGCATGGCCGATTTCGGCAATCCGCTGGTACTGGGCGGCAATTTCGAGGTTCTCTCGACCGAGATCTTCTTTGCCATCGTCGGCGCGCAATACGATCAGAGCAAGGCGGCGATCCTGGCGATGGTGTTGTTGTGCTTCACGCTGGGCGCATTCTACGCGCAGCGGTTCTGGCTGGGCAAGAAGAGCTACACCACCGTGTCGGGCAAGGGCGACAGCGGGGTGCATCCGCACATGCCGTGCGGGTTGTCGGTGCCGGTTCTGGTCATCGCGATGGTCTGGGCCGCCTTCACCGCCCTCGTCTACGCAATGATCTTCTACGGTTCCGTGGTCGAGTTGTGGGGGGTGAACAACACGCTGACCTTCAAGCATTACGTCACCGCGTTCTCGTTCAGGCTGGAGGAAACCGGCATCCGCTGGACCGGGGCGGCGTGGGACAGCTTCTGGACAACGCTTCAGATATCGGCCATCGCGGCCCCGCTGACGGCCATCGTCGGGCTGGTCACCGCCTATCTGCTGACACGCCAGACCTTTGCGGGCAAGAATGCCTTCGAGTTCGGCACGATGCTCAGTTTCGCCATTCCCGGCACGGTGATCGGGGTCAGCTATATCCTCGCCTTCAACGTGCCGCCCATCGAGATCACGGGGACGGGCATCATCCTCGTGGTCAGCTTCGTGTTCCGCAACATGCCGGTCGGGGTGAGGGCGGGCATCGCCAGCATGTCGCAACTGGACAAGTCGCTGGACGAGTCGTCGCTGACGCTGGGCGCGAATTCGTGGCATACGTTCCGGCGCATCATCCTGCCGCTGCTGCGCCCGGCCATCCTCGCGGCGCTGGTCTACAGCTTCGTGCGGGCGATGACGGCGATTTCGGCGGTGATCTTCCTCGTCTCCGCCGAATACAACATGGCCACCAGCTACATCATCGGGCGGGTCGAGAACAACGATTACGGCCTCGCCATCGCCTATTCGACCACGCTGATCTTCGTGATGCTGTTCGTGGTCCTGACCCTTCAACTCGTTGTCGGGCGCACCCGCATCGGGCGGCGTCTGACCCAGTCGCGCACCAATGTCTGAGGACCGCCCATGAGCATCAATTCCAAGGCGGCCCCCGTCAGCTTTCGCGGCGTCACCAAGGTCTACGGCAAGGACGTGGTGGCGGTGGACGATATCGATCTGGAGATCGAGGCGGGCAAGCTGGTCACCCTGCTCGGCCCGTCCGGATGCGGCAAGACGACGACCCTGCGCATGATCGCGGGGCTGGAGATGGCGACGAAAGGCTCGATCTTCATCGGCGACCAGGACGTCACCCTGCTGCCCGCGACCGACCGCGACGTGTCGATGGTGTTCCAGAGCTATGCCCTGTTCCCGCATATGACGGTGATGGAGAATGTCTCCTACGGGCTGGGGTTCTCGGGCTACGGCAAGGCCGAGACACGCGACCGGGCGCATCTGGGGTTGGAGCTGGTGGGGCTGAAGGGCTATGGCGACCGCTTGCCGTCGGAACTGTCGGGGGGCCAGCAGCAGCGCGTCGCCGTGGCCCGGGCGCTGGTGCTGGAGCCGCAGGTGCTGCTGTTCGACGAACCGCTCTCGAATCTCGATGCCAAGCTGCGGCGGCAGGTGCGCGAGGAAATCCGCGAGATCCAGCAGAATCTGGGCCTCACGGTGGTCTACGTCACCCACGACCAGGAGGAGGCGCTGGCCGTCTCGGACCAGATTGTCGTCATGCGCAATGCGGGGATCGCGCAGATCGGCTCGCCCCGGTCGTTGTACGACGAACCTGCCGACCGTTTCGTCGCGGATTTCATCGGCGAGGCGAATATCATCCCCTGCGAGATCACGGCGGTCGACGGCGAGATCGCGACGATCCGCATCGGGGATTTCGCGCACCGCCTGCCCGCCCGGGGTCTGATGCCGGGCGCGGCCTCGCTCGCGGTGCGCCCGACGCGCCTGAAACTGGGGGCGGGGGAGGGCATCGCCATGGCCGTCGCCAAGGCCACCTATGTCGGCAGCCGGATGGAATATACGCTGGAAGCCCCCTTCGGGCAGGTCTTCGCGGTCAGCGAGAATGTCGATGCGCCGCTGGCCGTGGGCGCGCAGACGGTGGTGGGGCTGGACGCCATCGGGCCGGTGCTGCTGCCGAAGGATCAGGCGTCGTAGGCGGCATCCGCCATGGCGACCAGTTCGTCGAACACCCCCGCGCTCCCGGCGACCACGCGGCCCCCTCCGGCGATCATCGCGCCTGCGCTCTGCTGTTCGATGCGGCCCCCGGCTTCCTCGATCAGCAACTGACCGGCCAGGCAATCCCAGGCGTTCATATGCTCCTCGACATAGCCGATCAGCCGCCCGGCGGCGACATAGGCCAGCGAGAGCGCGCCCGAGGCATTGCGGTGGAACAGGCCGCCCGCCGACAATATCCTGCCGATCAGGTCGACCGCCGCCGTCCGGCTGATGCGATTCGAGAACCCGGTGCCGACGGTTCCCCGGGTCAGCACCGCGTCGGGCGGGCAGGACACCGGTGCCCCGTTCAGCGTCGCGCCGCCCCCGCGCACGGCCACGAACAACTCGTCGTGCAGCGGGTCGAGGGTCACGCCGATCTGCGTGCGGTCGTCCCTGACCACGGCGACCACGACCGTCCAGGCCGGTATCGCCGAGATGAAGTTGGCGGTGCCGTCGATGGGGTCGATGATCCACGTATAGCCGGTGGCGGAGGGTTTGCTGTCGCCTTCCTCGCCGACGATGCCGTCATCCGGATGCGCGGCCTCGATCAGATCGCGAATGTGCATTTCGACGGCCTTGTCGGCCTCGGACACGAAATCCTGCGGTCCCTTGTCCTCGATCGTCAGGTCGCCGACCTTCCGGAAGAAATCGACGGCAAGCGCGCCGCCCTGTTGCGCGACGTCGATGGCGGTCCCGAGACGGTGTTCCAATGGGGGTGACCTCGGCGGAAGGGGCGTGAAGGATGGACGCCCATGGTTGCCGCCCCGCGCGCCCGGTGTCAAACCTCGTGTCGGAATCCCCCGTCGAGGCAGTTTCCGTCAGTACCCCGGCATCTCCAGCCGCAGGGGCGGGCCGCCCCGGGCCTGCACGACGATGGAGGCGGGGTTGATGTTGACGACCAGATATCCCTCGATCACCCCCCCCGGACCCGTCGAGACGATCCGGCCGTTCGGCAGGGCGACATGCGCACGCCCCCCCGTGCGCGGATCGGGAAAGACGCCGCGCAGGGTCAGCGGAAACCCCGGATCGCGCATGGTCACGGTCTGCTGGGCCGATTGCGTCGGCTGTGCGGGGCGGGGCGGGGCGGCCTGGAGCGGTCGCTGCGCGGGGACCGGGCGCGCCGGGGCAGCCGGGGGCGGGGCGCGGTACACCGTCGGCGGCGGAGGCGGCGCGGCGGTGTAGCGGGGCGCGGGGCGGTCCGGGACCGGCTCGACCGGGATCAGTTCCACGGGCGGGGCAATGCGGGCGGTGGACAGGCGGCGCAGGGTCGCCATGTCGGCGGGGGCCACCGCCTCGAACAGGTCGCGGGTGTCGAGGACGGCGACGGCCTGCATGATGGCCCCCGCATTGTCCACGGGGCGGGGCAGGACCGGAACCGACCCGGTCAGGCCGCGCGTGCGCGCCGTGGTATCGGGATTCGCCAGTTCCGGTGCCTTGATCAGCGCCCACAGCGCGGCCAGCGCCGACAGGATCAGCGCCGCGACCACGGCATAGCCTACATCGCGTTTCATTGCGGTCCCTCCCCCAGATGCTGCATCTGTGCCTTCAGGACCAGCCTGACCCGGTCCGGGGCGCGCTGGGTCACGCGGAACGCGCTGATGAAGGCATAGGGAGGACTATCCTCGAATTCCGTCAGGAACGGGGCCAATCCGGTCTTCGGCAGGGTCGCTGTCAGGTCGACCGCGACCGTCTCCACCTGGTTGCGCTTCGGCTCGCCGGAGGCGAAGGTGCCGTCCTCCAGCGCGCCGCCGTGGCGGTCGAGCAGGGCGGCGACGTGCAGCCGCGCCTCCTCCAGCGCCTCCTCGGGCGAAGCGGCGTCCAGAAACCCCGCCTCGGGCGAGCTTCCGAACAGCGCCCACTGGTCGCTCGCCTTCTTGACCCGGATGAAGGAGTTCTGCGAGGTGCGGATCATGGCGATCTTCTCGCGGTTCTCGCGGATGATGCGCCCGTTCTCGGCCCAACTGAGATAGGCGGGCACGACGATGGCGGCGAGCAGGGCGCTGACCAGCGCGAACAGCAGGATCAGGGCCGTGACGGTGCTGCGGGTGGTGGCGTTCATGTCGGCCCCCGCCCGTTGACGCTGGCCCCGATATCGAAGCTGGCCGTCCCCCTGCCGCGACGTTTCGTCTCGCGGATGCGCACGCCGCTGAAGATGGGCGAGCGTTCGAGATTGCGCTTCAGGATATCCAGCGACGCGCCCTCGCCCTCCAGTGTGATCTGCCCCGGCGCGTAATCGATCACGTCCAGCGCGATGTCCGGGGGCAGCAGCGTCGCCAGTTCGGACAGCAGGTACCACGCCGGAACCGTCGACGAGCGCCCCTCGATGGCGGCGGAGGCGGCATGGGCGAATTCGGCGAGTTCGAGTTCCACCTCCATCATGTCGACATTCGGCACCGTCGAGCGCGCCACCTCGATCCGGCTTTCCTCGGCCAGGACGGAGCGGGCATGGACCATGCGCGCGGCCGCCGCGACCCCCAGCACGACGACCAGCGCGGCGAGGGCGAGGGTCGCGCGCGATTGCAGGGGCGAGCGGATGCGGATGTCGCGGGCATAGAACTCCGGTCCGTCCGCGAATTTCTTCGGCCAGTCGACACTGGTGACGCGCAGCGCCTCGAACCCCCATTGCCGGGCCATGCGCACGGAATCCCCCACGCTGTCGGTCAGGGCGGCGGCGGCCAGCATGCCGGGCTTCGCACCGTCCGAAAGGCGAATCGCGGGGCCGGTCACGGCGGTCAGTTCATGGGCCTTGCGCCCGCAGGTCTCGGCGATCCGGACGGCGAGGTTGCGGGTGCCGCTCTCGGATACCGGCGTCTCGATCTCGCGGAAGATCACCTGTTCGCGGGGCAGGCGGATCTCGACCGGCGTTCCCGGTCCCGTGCGCTTTTCGGCGATGCTGCGCAGCGTCTCGATCCGGGCGGCGCGGTCGGGATCGTCGAATCCCACCACGCCCAGCGGCGCATCGGTCCCCCGCTCCAGCAGGGCGATCTCGTGCTGCGAGAACACCAGCGCCACCGGCGAGCGCCTGCGCCCCGAGAAGACCGAGCGCAACTCCCCGAACCACCACGCGAAAAAGGCCCTGATCCTGTCCACTGCCGCCGTGTCCTTTCATCGTCCGGGGAGGGGAGTCGCACAGGTCGCGTGCGGATGCAAAGCGGAAAGACGCTATCACCCCCGGGCGGTCACACCCGATGACGAAAACGCGAGAGGGGATGCGCCCGATTTGACTTGGGATATCAGGGCCTGTAGCGGAACACTCCGCACGGAATTACGGAGCAGGGAGAAACTTGATGGATGGCAGCAGCCCGGTAGCGAGCAGTGATGCGACCCTGCCCCTCGGTAAGTTCGTCGATCCCGACATCACCGCGACGGGCGAGGCCCGGGCGCGCGTGCCGCTGAAGGGGGTCGAGACGCTGTGGTTCAACACCGGCACCCTGTGCAATATCGAATGCGAGAACTGCTACATCCTGTCCAGCCCCACCAACGACGCGCTGGTCTATCTGACCGTCGACGAGGTGCGCGGCTATCTCGACCAGATCGACGCGCGGCGGGCGGCGGGGTCGAAACGCTGGCCGGTGACCGAGATCGGCTTCACGGGCGGCGAACCCTTCATGAACCCCGACATGAACGCCATGGCCGGGGCGGCGCTTGAGCGCGGCTACAAGGTCTTGATCCTGACCAACGCCATGGCCCCGATGATGCGCCCGAAGGTCAAGGCGGGCCTGCGCGACCTGCGCGCGCGCTTCGGCGACCGGCTGACCCTGCGCATCTCGATCGACCACCACACCGCCGACCTGCACGACCGCGAGCGGGGCGAGGGATCGTTCGACCTGATGATGCGCGGCATGCGCTGGCTGGCGGGGGAGGGATTCCGCCTCGATGCCGCCGGTCGCACCTGCTGGGGCGAGTCGGAGGCGGATGCGCGGGCGGGCTATGCCGCGCTGTTCGCCGAGACGGGGGTGGCCATCGACGCCGCCGACCCCTCGCGCTGCATCCTGTTTCCCGAAATGGACGATGCGGTCGAGGTGCCCGAGATTACCGGGGCCTGCTGGGGCATCCTGAACAAGTCCCCCGCAGACATCATGTGCGCCACCTCGCGCATGGTCGTGCGGCGCAAGGGGGCCGACGCCCCCGCCGTCCTCGCCTGCACCCTGCTGGCCTATGACGCGCAGTTCGAGGTCGGCGCGACGCTGGAGGAGGCGGAGAAGCCCATCAAGCTGAACCACCCCCATTGCGCCAAGTTCTGCGTGCTGGGCGGGGGCAGTTGCAGCGCGTGAGAGGAGGGCGCAGACGCTTCCCCCTTGCCATCCCGCGCGATCTGGACCAGAACGGGGCCTGAACATCACGGGTACGGGGTAGAGGATGACCCTACTGACACCGGAGGCGCCCGAAACCGAGATCGGGGCGTATTCCGACGACCAGGCGACCGCCTTCGACCGCGTGTGCGACTTCATCGCGCAGAGCGGGTTGACGCTGGAGGGGTTTCCGGCGGCCTCTCTCGGCTCGCGCGACGATGCGGATGCCGAACTCGGGCGCGTCTTCGCGATCCTGGGCAAGGCGGGGTCGGGCAAGACGCGCCTGCTGGCCGATCTGGGGCAGATGCTGGCCGATGCGGATGTCGAGCAGATCGGCGGCGATCACGATATCAAGCGTTCGGGCCGCCGCACCTTCGCCATCGTCGCGCCGACCAACAAGGCCGCCAGCGTCCTGCGCAACCGGGGCGTCGAGGCGACGACGATCCACCGCATCATCTACACCCCGATGTACGACCCCGAATACGAGAAGATCGCCGAATGGCTGGCCGAGGGCGGCAAGGGCGAGCGGCCCGAGCACGCCTCGCTGGCCGAGGGGATGCTGGAGCGGGCGCTGGCGTTCTTCGAGGAAACCAAATCGATCCCGGCGGCGCTGGCCAGTGCGGGGCTGCGCGGGTCCGAGTTCATCACCGGCTGGACCCGGCGCGACGATTCCATCGATATCGGCCTCGTCGACGAGGCGTCGATGCTGGACGACAAGCAGCTCGAAGACCTGCGCCGCGTCTTCGACACGCTGATCCTGTTCGGCGACCCGGCGCAGTTGGCGCCGGTCGGCCAGTCCAGCGCGATGGCGTTCGATTCGCTGCCCGAAACCGCCATCGAACGGCTGGAGCAGGTGCACCGGCAGGCCGCAGGCAACCCCATCGTCGAACTCGCCTATGCCCTCGCCGACCCGGAACTGGATTTCGCGGGGTTCGAGCGGTTGCTGCGCGACACCGCCGAGCGTGACGACCGGATCGTGGTCGCGGGCCGGGCGAGCGCGGAGAAGATGGCGCGCTCGCCGATGCTGGTCTGGCGCAACGCCACGCGCATCCGCCTGATCCACGCCTTCCGCACCGCCTACGGCATCCCCGAAACCGTGCTGGAGAAGGGCGAGCCGCTCATCTGCGACGGGGCCGAAATCCCGCTCAAGCACCGCAAGAAGCGCATCGCGCTGGAACAGGCCGGGCTGGTCAAGGGCGCGCAGGTCTTCTACCAGGGACCGGGCCGCAAGCCGGGTTTCGCCCGTCTCTACGTCGCCGGGGCCGCCGATCCGCAGATCAGCGTCGCCGCCATCATCCAGATCGAGCGCGGGGTGGATGCGGAGCCGATCATCCCGCTGGCCGCGCGCATGGGGGCCGTCTTCCTGCACGGGGCCGCCTGCACGATCCACAAGGCGCAGGGGTCGCAATGGCCCGAAGTCCAGGTCTTCGCTCCCGATCTCTACGCCGCCGCCCGGTCGGGGCGGATGGAGAACGGTATCCCCCTGTGGAAACGCCTCGCCTATGTCGCGATTACCCGCGCTCAGGAGCGTTTATTCTGGATCACGCGCTACGCGATGGCGAAACCGGATGGGGCAATCGCCCCAATAGATCAAAAAACATACTAATTCGTATGTATCTTTGAATAGTCATGTTTTTAGAGTAGTTAAAAGAGTGTTGCACCTATCAAGTGTATTTGCTCGACTGCTTTCAAAGGCTGTATTGCGTGACTTCCAATGAAAAAACCGGACGCGCTCCTTTATTACGCGCGAGCGAAAAGGCACTTCTGCATCTACTTCGTCTGCACGGTGCTATGTCGAAAGCGGAACTTGCGCGCCTGTCCGGCATGAGCGCCCAGGGTGTTTCCATCATCGTCGAGCGTCTTCTCGATCTGGACCTCGTCTGCAAGGGCGAGAAGATGCGGGGCAGGGTCGGTCAGCCCTCGACCCCGATCATTCTCAATCCCGCCGGGGCCGTGGCCTTGGGTATCTGCATCGACAGTCACGACGCGAAGCTGGTCGTTACCAATTTTCAGGGCGGGGTGCTCTGCGAAAATACCGTGAGCTATGACCGGGCAAGTGACGACACGACCCCCGAACGAATCATGAATGCCGCGCTGAAACTACCGGATGCCGTCGGGCCGGACCTCTGGAAGCGCCGGGTCGGTGTCGGCATCGCCGCCCGGGAATCGCTGATCGACTTCTTCGCCCCCGGTGAAGTGAAGAAATCGCCCACCGCCCCGGTCCCCTCCCTTGCCCGTCGTCTGGAACAGGAATTCGACGTACCGGCCTATTGCGTCAACGATATTCAGGCGGCCTGCATCGCGGAACTGTCGATCGGGAGCGGGGATGTCGAGCAGTCGCTGTTGTATTTCGACATGGGCCTGTCGCTCGGCACGGGGATCATCCTCGAAGGGCGGCTGATCGGATCGGAGGCGCGGCTGTCGAGTTCGCTCCATTTTCTGCCGGTGCCGGATCGGAAGGACATGTGTGTCGGTGACATCGCCTCCCTCGCCCCCCTGCGCCGGAGTGTCGGACGGGACGGTTTCGACTTCATGGCCCAGCTTGCCGATGATTTCGCGGATACGCAGCCCCTGTTCAGGAAGTGGCAGGGCGAGGCGGTGGTGGCGCTGGTCTCGGCGATTCGGGCGGCCTCCTCCACCTTTCACGTCAACCGCGTCCTGCTTGCGAGTCATCTGGGACAGGAGACGTTGTCCGGTTTCGTCGAGGAATTGCGCAGCGCTCTGGAGGCGCAGGCGGATTCGAGGATTCCGCTGCCGGAGATCTCGATGGACACGGTCAGCCCCAGCCCCTGCGCGCGCGGAACGGCGATGCTGGCGTTCTTCAAGGCATTCGGCGTACCCGACGCGGGCATGTTCGCGCAGCAGGGTCAGCGCAGGGTCGCGTGAGTCTCCAGCGGCTGCGGAAAGGCGCGGGGGATGCCCGCCGCAACGTCGCACCCCTCGCCGATCTCGGTCCAGTTCGTATTGTTCAGCACGAGGTCGCAGCGCAGCGTGATCATCCGCCCGTTCCGGATTTGGCAGATTTTCTCGCCCAGAGCGGCCTTGCCCTTCGCATGGCGACACCGGCACGGGGTCTTCGGCTTCGGGCCGTTCCAACCCTTGAGGGCGGGTTCGGCGCTCGCCGGAATGGCCAGGGCGGCAAAGACCGCCAGAAGGACGACATGTCTCATGCAGGGCAGGATAGCACGAATCGTCCCGGGCCGGGACTCAATCTTCGCTTGACCTGCCGCGCGCGACTGGCGACACCCCGGGGATGATTCCGCGCGAGAGAATTTTCCAGATCCTGCAACGATACGAGTTCCTCGAAGCCTCGATGGCCGAGGGATTGTCGGGCGATGCGTATGTGGCGCTGTCCAAGGAGTACTCCGCGATGCAGGGCGTGGTCGAGCAGGCCCGCGCCTACGAGGAGACGGTGGAGGGCATCGCCGAGGCCGAGGGGATGCTCGACGACCCCGAGATGCGCGATTACGCCGGGGAGGAACTGACCCGCCTGCGCGCCGCCCTGCCCGCGCTGGAGGCGGCGATGCAGATCGCGCTGCTGCCGAAGGACGCGGCGGACGAGAAATCCGCCATCCTGGAGATTCGCCCCGGCACCGGGGGCGACGAGGCCGCGCTGTTCGCCGGGGATCTCTTCCGCATGTACCAGCGCTACGCCGAGGGGCGCGGCTGGAAGGTGGAGGTGCTGGAGGAAGCGGCCGGCGAGATGGGCGGGTTCAAGGAACTCGTCGCGTCGGTCAAGGGCGCGGGGGTCTTCGCGAAGCTGAAGTTCGAATCCGGCGTCCACCGGGTACAGCGGGTGCCGGAGACGGAGAGTCAGGGCCGCATCCACACCTCCGCCGCCACCGTCGCCGTGTTGCCCGAGGCCGAGGCGATCGACGTGACCATTGCCGATAACGACCTGCGGATCGACACCATGCGCGCCTCCGGGGCGGGGGGCCAGCACGTCAACACGACCGATTCGGCGGTGCGGATCACCCACCTGCCCACCGGCATCGTCGTCACCTCCTCGGAAAAATCGCAGCATACCAACCGCGCCAAGGCGATGGACGTGCTGCGCGCGCGCCTCTACGACCTGCAACGGCGCGAGGCGGACGAGGCGCGCGCCGCCGAGCGCAAGGGCCAGATCGGCTCCGGCGACCGGTCGGAGCGCATCCGCACCTACAACTTCCCCCAGGGCCGCGTCAGCGACCACCGCATCAACCTGACCCTCTACAAGCTGGAGGAGGTGATGGCGGGGGCGCTGGACGAGTTGATCGACGCGCTGACGGCGGACGATCAGGCGACCAGGCTGGCCGATCTGGATTCGTGACTCTGGCCGCTTCCTACATGATTGATCGTATAGTCCCTCTCTGCCCCGGGCAACGACCCGGGGCCTCGCAGGTTAATGCGTTGACCTTCGAGGCCCCGGGTCGTTGCCCGGGGCAGGGTGGAATATTTTCATGACCACCCGGGGCGAGGCGCTGCGTTCGGCGCGGGGGCGGCTGGCGCATCTCGACAGCCCCGCCCGGGATGCCCGCGACCTGATGCTGCACGTGCTGGGCATCGACGCCGCCGCCCTCATCGCCACCGAACGCGACCCGCTGACGGGGGACCAGGCCGCGCGCTTCGACGCCGCCATCGCCCGGCGCGCGGCGCATGAGCCGGTGTCCAAGATCGTCGGCCTGCGCAGCTTCCACGGTCTGGACTTCGCGGTCACGCGCGACGTGCTCGACCCGCGCGCAGACAGCGAGACGCTGATCGACGCGGCGCTGGAACTGGCGGGCGATGCCACCCGGATTCTCGATCTCGGCACGGGGTCCGGGTGCCTGCTGCTGACGCTGCTGCACCGCCTGCCGGGGGCGACGGGACTGGGGGTCGATGCGTCGGAGGCGGCGCTTGCGGTGGCCCGGCACAATGCGGAACGGCTGCACCTGAGCGAAAAAGCGCGGTTTATCCGCTCCGATTGGCTCGAAAAGGTTGACGGGACCTTCGACCTTGTGGTTTGCAATCCCCCGTACATCGGTGAGCGCGAACGCGGTACCCTTTCGGACGATGTCCTGTTATGGGATCCGGAAGAGGCGCTCTTCGCCGATGAAGACGGCCTTGCGGCGTATCGGACGATCGCTTCGACATTAAGCAGGGCATTTTCTGAGACCGGAACGGCGTTCTTCGAGATCGGTTCGGGCCAGGAAGAGGCGGTATCCCGTCTTTTCGCGGCCTGCGGGTTCGGGAACATCACGTTTCGCCGCGACATCGCGGGCATCCGGCGGTGCATGATCCTGCGCCGGTGAGAGCCGCAGGTATTTGAGGGACTGAAAGCCCGACCCGTATGATTTCGGCCCCCACCCACGGGGGCGACAGACGGCTCGGCCTTCCGAACGGCAGCATGAAACAGATTTCCAGAAACAACCACGGCCATAACAACAACCAGAACCGCAATCGCGCGAAGTCCGGGCGTCGCTCCGGTGGCGGCGGGGGCGGGGGTGGTGGCAATGCCGGGGGCAACAATCTCAACCGCGTCTACGAAAGCGCGGGGCCGGAGGGCAAGGTGCGCGGCACCGCCCAGCAGATCATCGACAAGTACTCGGCCCTGGCGAACGATGCCCTGACCGCCAGCGACCGCATTACTGCCGAGAGCTTCTTCCAGCACGCCGAGCATTACCAGCGCATCGTCTCGACCGCGATGGCCGCCGAGACCGAGGCCCGCGAACAGCGCGCGCAGCAGCAGCGCGAACGCGACGAACGCGACCAGCGCGAGCGCGAACAGCGCGAAGCCCGCCAGGAACAGCGCGAGTCGCGGGAGCAGTCGCGCCCCTCCGCCGACGATTCCCAGGATGGCGACCAGCGCGAGAGCCGGGGCCGGGGCCGGAACAGGGACGACGACCGGGACCGCGATACGACCGACCGTCGCCGCGAGCCGGAGGCCGCCCCGGCACAGACGCCGGCACCCGCGCCAGTCGATGCCGCCCCCGCCGGGATAAACGGCGCGGAGCAGTCCCCGGCGACGATTTCCGGCGACGAACCGCGCCGCAACCCTCTGGCAGGCGATCCCCGTCCGGCGGACGAGGCCCCGGCAGCCGACCCGACCGACCCCGCCGGGGATGACCCCAAACCCGCCCCGAAGAAACGCGCGACCCGCGCCCGCAAGCTCGCCGCCCCCAAGGAGGAGGCCGCCACCCTCGCCGAGGGCGAGGAAGCGCCGAAGCCGAAACGCGGACGCCCCCGCAAGAAGGTCGAACCGGTGGCATCATCGGAGGCGTCGCCTGAAGCGTCGCCGAAGGCCGCCCCGGATGTCGTTTCCGACCCGGGGAACGACATGGACTCCCCCACCTGAATGCGCCTGCTGTTTCTAGGTGACCTGCTGGGGCGGTCGGGGCGCGTTGCCGCCGTCGAGGCCATCCCCGGCCTGCGCAAGCGCCTGTCCCTCGATTGCGTGGTCGTCAATGGCGAGAATGCCGCCGGGGGCTTCGGCATCACGTCGCAGATCGCGGATGCGGTCTTCGATGCCGGGGCCGATGCCATCACCCTCGGCAACCACGCCTTCGACAACCGCGAGATCATCGGCCACCTGTCCCGCGAACCGCGCATCGTGCGCCCCGTCAACCTGCCCAAGGGCGCGCCGGGGCGCGGCTCCACGCTGATCGACCTGGCGGACGGGCGGCGGGTGCTGGTTGTCAATGCGCTGGGCCGCATCTTCATGCAGCCCCATGACGACCCGTTCTCCGCCGTCGAGCGCGAGCTGGAGGCGTGTCCGCTGGGTGCGGTCTGCGACGCGGCGGTGGTGGATTTCCACGCCGAGGCGACGTCGGAGAAGCAGGCGATGGGCTATTGGTGCGACGGCCGCGCCAGCCTGTGCGTCGGCACCCACACCCATATCCCCACCGCCGATACCCGCATCCTGCCAAAGGGCACCGCGTACCAGACCGATGCGGGGATGTGCGGCGATTACGACAGCGTCATCGGCATGGACAAGGAAGAACCCCTGCGCCGCTTCATCACCGGTCTGCCCTCGGGCCGGTTCGAGCCGAAGATCGGCGATGCCACCCTGTGCGGCGTCTTCGTCGAGACCGACGATACGACCGGCCTCGCCATCCGCACCGAACCCCTGCGCATGAAGGGCCTGCTGCAAGAGGCGATGCCCGGCCTCTGACGGCGGTTTAACACGCGGTTATCCCTTTTCCGCTAGCTCCGAAGGTCCATGGACCGGAGCCGATCATGACCGACGCGACCCCTCCGACGACGCCCGATGCCCTGCTGGCCGACATACCGCATCCTGCCTTCGCGAAGGACGACGATTTCCGTTTCGTGGCCGTGAACGAGGCGTTTCTGACGGTGTTCGGCCTGGAGCGCGCGGCGGTGATCGGGCGTACTGCCGGGGATGTCCTCGGCGTGCAGGACGTGCGCGAGGAGCATTCGGTGCTGGTCTTCGGCACCCCGGATGCCGCGACGGTGCGGCACGGGGGGCGGGAGTATCGCTTTCGCCTGCGCCGCGAGGGGTCGCTGTCCGGGGACGTGCTGGTCGTGGGAACGATGGATGCCGCAGGGTTGCGCAGCGCGACCGCCGATCCCGTTCCCGTTCCCGCCCCCGCGCCCCCGCAGACCGCTCTGCCGTTCGCACGGTCCGGGCCGCCCGATCCAACGGAACGGCGCACCGACGACCTTTCGCGCATCGCGCATCACATGGCGGTCGGCACGGTGCTGCTCGACAGGGATCTGACCGCGCTGGCGGTGAACGACGCTCTCTATCGCGTCTGGGGATTCGATCCCTCCGGGTTCGGCGCAGGCGATCCTTTCGAGGCGTTTCTGGAGGCCGGGCGCGGAAACCGCCTGGACTCGCTGGCCGATGATGCCTGGGCCGCCCATATCGCCGGAATCCAGCACGATATCCTGCACTGCACGATCCCGAAGCGCGACATCCCGATGCGCGACGGGCGCACGGTCTCCGCCTCGGGGGTCGCCCTGTCCGAAGGGCGCGCGCTGCTGACCTTCAGCGATGTCAGCCTGCGCGAGCATTCGGTCGAATCCGTCGCCGCGCTGAAGCACACGGCCGAAGCCTCCGAACGCCTGATGCGCAACGTGCTCGACAATCTCTCGGCAGCGGTGGTCGTCTACGACCGGGACAACAACTTCGTCCTCGACAACAAGACCCGCCATACGCTGATCCCGCGCTACGACGACGTGATGGTGCCGGGCAAGACGCTCGCGGATTTCGTCGACTTCATCCACGATCATCGCAAGGTGGTGGTCTCCGAGGAACCGGAACTCGACGCCATCCACGATACCGATCCGGAGACCTGGAAGGCCCGCCGTCTGCAGCAGTACGACGCCCCCTCGCGCACGATCGAGCGCCACGTCCGGGACGACCTGTGGCTGGAGATCGAGGATCGGCGTCTCGAAGACGGCACGCTCGTCCGTATGATGATGAATGTCGCCGAACTCAAGCACCGCGAGGTGGCGCTCGACAAGGTCAATACCCTCGCCCAGACCTCGCTCAGGACGCTGCGGGCCGCGATCGAGGCGATGCCCGACGGCATGGCGATCTGGGACCACAAGGACCGCTTCATCGTCTGGAATCGCCGGTTCATGGATCAGTTCCCCGGCGTCCAGGCGCGGCCCGGCATCCGGGTGCAGGACATGCTGCTCGATTTTGCGCGCACGGGCGTCGTACCGAATGCGCGGGGGCGCGAGGAAGAATGGACGCTGGAGAAGTATACGGAATGGCAGGCCGGTCTCGACGACGAGCATGTGTTCGAAACCCATGACGGCCGCTGGATCAAGCGCATCGACCGCCGCACTCCCGAAGGGATGCGCGTGGGCCTGCGCACCGATGTCACCGACCTGAAGCGGCGCGAGATCGAGATGCAGAAGGCGAAGGACACCGCCGAGACGGCAGAGCGTTCGAAATCCGAATTCCTCGCCAATATGAGCCACGAGATCCGCACCCCGATGAACGGCATCCTCGGCATGGCCGAGATACTGGCCCGCACCGAACTGGACGAACGCCAGCAGAAATTCGCAGGCATCATCGTCACCTCCGGCAATGCGCTGCTGACGATCATCAACGACATTCTCGACTTCTCCAAGATCGACGCCGGACAGCTTTCGCTGCACCCCGAACCGTTCCGGCTGTCCCGCGCCATCGACGATGTCGCCACGCTGCTGGCCACGCGCTCGGCGGAGAAGGATCTGGAAGTCATCGTGCGCATCGCGCCGGACGTGCCGGACCGCCTGATCGGCGATGCCGGACGCCTGCGCCAGATCGTCACGAACCTCATGGGCAATGCCGTGAAGTTCACCGAGACGGGGCATGTCCTCATCGATGTCGAAACCACCCCGGGCGCGCGGGACGCCGAGGGGCGCGAGACCGTGGCGCTGAACTGCCGCGTCATCGATACCGGCATCGGCATCTCGCCGGATCGTGTGGACGAGGTGTTCAAGAAGTTCAGCCAGGTGGATGCCTCCTCGACCCGCAAGCACGAGGGGACCGGGCTGGGACTGGCCATCTCGATGCGCCTGGTCGAACTGATGGGCGGCGAGATCGGGTGCGAGAGCACCGTGGGCGAAGGCTCGACCTTCTGGTTCACCGTGCCGCTGCCCGTCGACACCGTGGGCCGCAGGCAGAAGGCCCCGCCCGCCGACCTGACCGGCGCGCGGGTCCTGGTGATCGACGACAATGCGGTCAACCGGGCGATCCTGCTGGAACAACTGGATGCCTGGGGGTTCGAGGGGGTGGCGGTCGAATCCGGGGAGGAAGGACTGTCGGCCCTGCACGAAGGCCACGGGGCGGGTCGGCCTTTCCGGGCGGTCGTGCTGGACTTCCAGATGCCCGACACGAACGGCACGCAGGTCGCCGCAAGCATCCGCGAGGATGCCGATCTCGGCGACACCCCGATCGTGATGCTGACCTCGATCGATCTCGATGTCGGCGCGCCTGCCTTCCGGGCGCTGCGGATCGACGGCTATCTGGTCAAGCCCGCGCGGTCAGCGGTGTTGTTGAGGGCCATCGTCTCGGCGATTCGCGACCGGGCATCGGCGCGGCCCGAGGCGGAGGAGGGGGACGAGGACGAGGACGAGGACGAGGACGTGCAGGATGCCGACTGGGCGCTCCGGACGCTCGCGGAACCCGAACGGCAGGACGAACGGCAGGACGAGCGCGCCGCCGATGTGCTGGTGGTCGACGACAACCGGGTCAACCGGTTCATCGTCTGCGAGGTGCTGGCCACGCTGGGGCTGTCGACCGTCATGGCCGATAGCGGTATCGCGGCGATCGAGGCCTATGGCGCGAGCCGCCCCCGCCTCGTCGTGATGGACGTCACGATGCCCCGGATGGATGGCCACGAGGCGACCCGCAGGATTCGCAAGATGGAGGCCGGGACAGGCGGCCCGCGCGTTCCCGTCATCGGCGCGACCGCCCATGCCGCCGACGAGGATCGCCGCGCCTGCATCGACGCGGGCATGGACGACTACATCAGCAAGCCGATCAGCCCCGGGGATCTGCGGGAAAAGGTGCGCATATGGCTGAGCGGCGAGGGGGCCGAAGGGGAGGCGGAAGCTACCCCGTCGGTCCCTTCCATGTCCGGCGCAGGCTGAGGGTCGTCCACTCGCCGAGGCGGATGCGATCCGCCGCGTGCATCCCCCACCCGGCGAAGACCCGCTCGACCCCGGGGGCCTGCCGGTGCAGCAGGCCCGACAGGATCACCGCCGACCCGCTGACCGTCACGCTGGCGATCTGGGGGGCGAGGCGCTTGAGCGGGGCGGCGAGGATATTGGCGAAGACCAGATCGTAGGGCGCGTTCTCGGCCACCGCGCCCCCCGTCGCCCGGCTCGCCTCGACCGCCCGCACCTGTGCGCCGACGCCGTTCGCGCGGATATTCGCCTTCGCCGTCGTGACGGCGACCCCGTCGATATCGGTCGCGATGACCGGGCATTTCCACAACCGCGCGGCCCCCATGCCCAATGCGCCGGTCCCCGTTCCCAGATCGAGCGCGCGGCGGGGCGCGAAGCCCTTGCGCGCCAGCCGGTCCATCGCGACGAGGCATCCGCGCGTCGTGCCGTGATGCCCGGTGCCGAAGGCCATCGCCGCCTCGATCCGCAACCGGATGGCCGATGGCGGCGCGGTCCCCGGATCGTGGCTGCCGTGCAGCACGAAGCGCCCGGCACGGACGGGCCGCAACTCGCGCCGCACCTTGGACACCCAGTCCTCGGGCGGCACGTTCGACACGACGAAGGGGCGCGCGCCGTAGGCCGCCTCCAGCAGGGCCAGCAGGATGGCGTTCGGGCGCTCGGCGAAGTATCCGCCGACCTCCCACAGGTCGTCGTCCTCGTCGATCTCGAAGCAGCCGATCCCCACCGGCGCGGGGGTCATCCCGTCCATGGCATTGGCCAGCGACTGCGCGTCGTTCTCGTTTTCGATGGTCGCGAAGGCTGTCCAGACTTCGCCCGTTTTCGATGGCATTCGGATCGTCCTTTCGGGAGTTCGCGCGTGGCATAGCACGGGCGTGCGCACCGCGATATCAGCTTTCGGCACCGGATCGCGCGCGACGGTATCGGATGCCGACCCCGGACTGCCTGGTGAAAGGCCCGTATCGGCCCGGCCATGTCGAGGATGTCCGTCCGGAAGAATGCCGGTGCTCTATCCCGACCTCCGAACGGGGAGGGACGGGGAATGTCGTTCCGGGCGCGGCGATGCCGATGCTCGTCATCCCGGGCGCGCTGGCGGGCGGACATCCCGCGCCCGTGCCGTCGCTGGCCACGGCCCTCTCCACCCGCGCGCCCTTCAATCCGCCGCTCCGCTTCCGCATGGGCGGCGTCGGGGTCGGCCTTCCAGCTTTCGCGTTCCTCGTGCGTGGCCATCGCCATGCTTCTCCTGCCCGCAACACCCTCGGCGTGTATGGCGCTGCGGCGCAAGTGCGCTACTGAAGTGTGACATTTCTGCGCGTTTTCGAGGCATAATTCCGTTTTCGCAAGTGCCTGACCCTGCGTTAGTCTGTACAATGCAGGTTCATGCGCCATGAAAGACGGCATCAGCCCGGGAGCGAATGCGGGGGCAACCCGCACGAATGTCGGACGCGGTGACTCATCGGCGTGCCTGACGATGGAAACTCGGGGCGAGTTACAATAATCCGCTCGAAAAGGGCGGGAACGGGAGACGAGTGAAGATGGCCTATACCGCCAAGAAACTATTGGCGAGCACCGCGCTCGCCCTGACACTTTCGACATCCGCCGCCGTGGCGGACGAATTGCGCCTCGACCGCATCTTCGTCCTCGGCGACAGCCTCAGCGATGCGGGCACCTATTCCAATTCGCCCAGAAACGGGGGGCTGCCCGCAAATATCCGGTATCGCTTCACCGACAACCAGCTCGACGGGTCCAGCCGGACCTATGCCGAGGTGCTGGGCGACAACTTCGGCATCACGGTCGATCCGAACGTCATCAACAAGGCCCGCGATCCCGCGACCAGCCCGTTTGATACGGTCGACGAAGTAGGCGGCACCAACTTCGCGCAGGGCGGTGCCCGGGTCGCCGAACAACCCGGTATCAAGAACGACGCGAACGGTGATTTCGCGAACAACACGAAGACGGGCATCTCGACGATCCCGGTCTCGCAGCAGGTCGATCGTCTGCTGGAGCAATACGGCTCGTTCAACGACCGGGATCTCGTCGTCCTGTGGGGCGGCAATAACGACGTTCTCTTTCAGGCCGGTGCCGTCGGCGCGGCTGCCCGTGCATCGGATGCGACGGCGCAGAGCATCGGTGCGGCGCAGCAGGCGGCGGGAGGGGCCATCGTCCAGGCGGGCCAGGCCTTCGTGCAGGAGGTCCAGCGCGTGCAGGATGCCGGCGCGACCCGCGTGGTCGTCGTCACGGTTCCGGATATCGGCAAGAACACGCCGCTCGGGGCCGATGGCACCCCGAGGGACATGAATGGCGATCTGGTCGTCGGTGCCGACGGGGTGCCGGTCGGCACGGCCGGAATCACGGGTCTCGTCAACCTGTTCAACGCCACGGTCGCGGCAGGCGTGGAGGACAAGAACGTCACCTTCGTCACGTCGGACCGCCTGCTGAACGACGTGCTGAACCGGCCCGAAGCCTACGGCTTTTCGCCCAACGACGCTTTCGGCGCGGGCGAGTCCCAGCGGACCCAGCGCGAATGCCTGGGCGAATCCTCGCTGACATGCGTCGACGGGGTCAATTCCCAGAACGACGGGTTGGAGCGGGTCTTCGCCGATGACGTCCACCCGACCACGCGCGCGCACCGCGTCTTCGGCGAGGCCGCGACCGGCATCTTCCAGAACGTCACGCAGGTCGGCGCGATTTCCGTTGCCACGCTGGGCGGCATCCGGCAAGGTGCGATCGGGCTGGAGAACCGCCTGAATCTGGGCGCGATCTACGTCCCCGACGAGGCGACCGGCGAGAGCGTGCCGCGCGCCGTGGGGGATTTCGAGGTCTATGGCGGTGCCGAACTCGGCACCTACAGCGCGGACGACCAGCAGATTCTGCCCGGCTTCGATGCCGATGTGCAGGTTGCAAAGGTCGCCTTCGACGTGCCGGTCGCGCCCAAGGTCGTGCTGGGTGCCGGGGTCAGCGTCGACCACGCCCAGACCGAGTTCAACGACAACCGGGGCAGCTTCGACAGCCGGTTGTTCATCGGCGCGGTGTTCGGCGTGGCCGAAATCTACCGGGGCGTCTACGTCAACGGGTCGCTCGCCTACGGCCATGTCGACGTCTACGACCAGACGCGCAAGATCAACTTCACCGACGGTGTCACGCAGACCTACGAGGCCGATACCGACGGGCGCTACTACAGCGGCAAGGTCAGCCTCGGTGCCATGCTGCCGCTGGGCAACGGTTTCCTGATCAACCCGAGCGTGGGCTTCACCCACGAAACGGTCGAGATCGACGGATTCGACGAGGAATTCCGGTCCGACCAGCCCCTCGCGCGGGAATTCGACGATACCGATATCACGGCGAACCGCGTGACGCTCGGGCTGTCGGGCTTCTATCGTCCGCCCGCTGCCCAGAAATGGGTCTTCGGCCTTCGCGGCAGTTACGAATACGATCTGAACGACGACGACCTGATCGTCGGATCGCGCGAGGCGCAGTCGGGCCAGCCCTTCGGAACGCAATCGGCCCCGCGCCCGGATCGCGACTTTTTCTTCCTGTCCGGCAACGCGACCTATGAAGTCACCGAACACGGGTCGCTGACCCTCGGTGCCTCGACGGTTCTGGGGCTGGACGATGTCAGCGGGTACACGGCCAGCCTGATCTACAAGCACAAGTTCTGATCGCCCCTTCGCGACGAGAACGACGGAAAAGCCCCGGTTCGCGCCGGGGCTTTTTCGTGTCACCCGGGCAGCACGCCGTTGATCACGTAGTCGAGCATCTGGACCACCTGTTCCGGATGCTCGGCCACGGCCAGGGCCGCCGCGTCGACTTCCTTCAGCGCGTGGCCGATATCGGGGCCGTGCAGCACGATCAGCGGGGTGCCCAGCGCCGCCGCCATCCCGGCGTCGAACGCCGCATTCCACTGCTTGTACTGGTCGCCGAAGCGCACGACGACGATATCGGCCTGCTCCATCAGCGTGCGGGTGCGGATGGCGTTGAGTTTCGCGCCCTTGTGGTCGTGCCAGACCTTGTTCTCCTCGGCCCCCAGGATCGCCACGCCGCAATCGTCGGAGGCCGCGTGGTCGGTGACGGGGGCGGTGAACTCGACCGGCAGGCCCGCCTCCCGCGCGCCGGTCTCGATCCGCTCGCGCCAATCGGTGTGAATTTCGCCTGACAGATAGACGGTCCAGGTCATCGCGTGGTCTCCTCGGGAATGAATTCTCGGGTGATGTAGCGCGCCGGACGCCCCTGTCAGCGCAGGCGGCGCGCGATCCAGCTACGCAGCAGCGCATTCTCGTGGTCCAGGGCCTGGCGCAGCCAGCGTCCGGCCCCGCGCGGCTTGCGCTCGTCATAGGGGGAATAGCGGGCATCCAGCACGGCGCGGCGGTCGTCATCCATGCTGAAGATAACGAAGATCGCGCGGCGGCCCTCCACCTCGACGAACCCGGCCAGGCACCGCACGAAATGCATCGTGCCGGTCTTGGTCTGGAAGCTGTAGGGCGGCAGACCCGCTTTCGATCCGCGCAGCTTGCCGGTGGTGTGCAGGCCCGAGAACCCGCTGCCGAAACGCCGGTCCCCCGCGCGCAGGATATCGGCCATCTGGCGCGGGGTGAGGCGCGAGCGGGTGGAGAGGCCGGAGTGATTCTCCAGCACCGGATCACCCTGCACGATGCCCTCGCGGCGCAGCCAGCCGGTGGTGGCGCGGGCGGCATCCTCCACCGTGGCGGCGGTGCCGTCGATCCGCTGGGCGGCGGCGATGCCCAGCATCTCGGCGGACAGGTTGGTCGAGTATTTCATCATCTTCTTCACCTGCGCGAAGACGACGTCCGACTGATGCAGGGCGAGGGGCGCGCCGGTCGGCACGAGGGGTGTCTCGATCGGGTCCGGCAGGGTGACGCCCTGCTCGGCGCACAGGTCGCGAAACACCGTGGCGGCGTAGAGCGCAGGGCGACGCACCGGGAACCAGCGCTCGCCGTCGCGCCGCAGATCCTGCGCCGGGATCGTCCAGGTCTCCCGCGCCCCCGATTCGGTATGCAGCGGCGTCGTCGCCCCGCGCCCCGCGCGAAAAGCGACCCAGCGGGCCGGGACCGAATGGTCGTCGGCATAGGCGTAGGTGCTCAGATCCAGCGCGCCGCCCCGGTTCCGCCAGCGCAGCAGCGCGCGGTTGAAGTTGAGGCACAGCGGCCCGATGGCGGGGTTGTAGCCTGCCTGCAACGGTTGCTGCGCGTTCAGCACCGGGCGCACGGGTCCGTCGATCCCGGTGACCTCGAACCGGCCCCGTACCCGGCGCAGGCCCTTCACGCGCAATGCCTTGGCCAGTTGGGCCAGATCGGCGGTATCGAGCGCCGAATCGCCCCCGCCCACCAGTGTCAGGTCGCCATCTAGGACGCCATCAATCAGCGGACCTGTGGCGTGGATTCGGGTGACGAAGCGCGTCGTCGGGGCCAGGGTCGAGAGGGTCACGAGGGTGGTGATGGATTTCGTCGTGGAGGCGGGGATGAAGCTGTCCCCGGCGGCCCGGGCATCCAGCGTCGCGCCCGTCTCGGCATCGACCAGGATGTACCCGGTGCGCCCCGGCGGCGGCGGAACGGTCGCGGCGCGGGCGGGTGCGGGGCTGGCGGCGAAGGCAGTGGCCCCGGCGAGAAAGCGGCGGCGCGAGGTCATGCCCAGGCCCCGCTGGCGCGCAGGGCGGTCGAGGAGAGGGGCGAGGTCGGATGGGTCAGCATGGTCCAGCAGGGCGGCTCGCGAAAGGGCAGGGCGGCGGCATCGCGGCCCGGGATGCGGGCGACGGCGAAGCGGCGGGCGGTCTTCGACAGGCCCGCGCGCACTTGCTCGCCCGGGCGGGCCATGACGGCGACGGGCAGGGCGTGCATGATCTCGGCCCAGCGGTGCCAGCGGTGGAACTGCGACAGGTTATCGGCCCCCATCAACCAGACGAATCGCACGGCGGGATAGAGCGCGCCGAGGGCATGGACCGTGTCGACGGTATACCGGGTGCCGAGTTGCCGCTCGATCCCGGTCGCCTCGATCTTCGGATGTCCGCCGAGCACCGTCTCCGCCGCCGCCAACCGCCGCTCCAGCGAGGCGGGCGCGTCGGATTTCAGCGGATTGCCGGGGGAGAGCAGCCACCACACCCGGTCCAGCCCGAGGCGCGCGAGGGCGATGCGCGAGATGTGCAGGTGACCGTCATGGGCGGGGTCGAACGATCCCCCGAGCAGACCGACGCGCAGGCCGGCGGGGGCAAAGGGACGTGGTTGAAACAAAAAGACTCTCCCGCGCTATCAGTGCGCGGAAGAGCCGTATCATTCACCGCAGGCAAGGTCCAGAAGACCCGCCATCCTTACATGGCGCAGGCGTATTGCAGGTTGGCTGCGAGCTGGATCAGCGAGCCGCCCCGGTTCACGCAGTCGAGCAGCGCCTCGTCGGCGATGTTCGTGGTGCCGACATAGGAGGAATCCGCGTCTGCGGGCAGCGAGTAGGCGGATGCCGTCGCGGCTTCCTGCGGGGCGGCCTTCTCGTAGTTGCAGAAGTAGGTGAAGTCTTCACGCTGCTTGGCGATGCCGCCATTGGCGTAGCAGGCGCGGAGCGTGCCGTCGGCACCGCTCATGTCGAGATTGGCGGTCGCGGTCGGTGCGGCGACGGACCCGACATACTCGACGGCGTCGACGGTCTGAACGGCGGAATCGTTGACCTGGGGAATTGCGACGACGACGTCGCCGGAACCGTAGATGGGGGCGGTGTAGGCTTCAGGAGTGGCGACGGTCGTGACGCCCTGTGCGAATGCGAAACCGGAAGCGAGGGTCGAAACAGCGACGACAGCCGCGAAAGAGAGTTTTACCACGGGTAAGCTCCTGCCTGTAAGAGTTTGATGTAACTCATTTTCGTTAAGTCATGAATTCTTGCCATCCACCTTCTGGGTGGCGATGACGGTTCTGTACGGGATGATCGGTAAAGGCGGAAATAAAAAAGGACACTGTCCGCATTCACGGCGCGTTGCAAACTGTGTCAAAATCCTCACGGGGCGTTGAATCTTAACGGAAACACCCCGAACTGCGGCAGGGTGTCGCAGGTGTCGATTGTGGCGGAACCGTGGCGAATTCGCCCCGCTTTTCGGGTGAAACTCGATTCCCGAGACGCCGGGTCTCGCAAATTCGCACCCGAAACGAGTCTGATTCGGATGTCCAAGAGTGAGAACACGCCCCGGCCCGGAAAGGTTCCACGGCGGATCGAGGAAATTTCGGCGGTACGGGGCAGGGACGAAAGCGCCACCGGGACCAAAACATGTCTCTTCCGGACGCGCCCGCCGGTATGCCGGATGATCGACTGGATGCGGAACGCCGCACCGGGCGAAACGCTGTCACGCGCGAGGATACCATGAAGAACACCGCACAGGCCGTCGTCATCGGCGGGGGCGTCGTCGGCGCTTCCGTCCTCTATCACCTCGCGAAGGAGGGGATGACCGACATCATGCTGCTGGAGCGCGACGTGCTGACTTGCGGGTCGTCATGGCATGCGGCAGGGGGCTTCCACACCATCAACGGCGACCCGAACGTCGCGAAACTCCAGAAATACACGATCGAACTGTACAAGGAGATCGAGGAGCTGTCGGGCCAGTCCTGCGGCGTGCACCAGACGGGGGGCATCATGCTCGCCTCGGACGAGCAGCGGATGGAGTGGCTGCGCATGTCGCTGGCGCGCGGCAAGTATCTGGGCCTCGACCTGCGCGAGATGAGTCTCGACGAGGCGCTGGATGTGAACCCGTTCTTCGACAAGTCGAAATTCGTCGGCGCGATCTACGACCCGCTGGACGGGCATCTCGATCCCTATGGCGTGACCCATGCCTATGCGAAATCGGCCCGGATCCTCGGCGCGAAGATTCATGAGCAGACGAAGGTGGAGGATACGGTCCCCAACGGCGACGGCACCTGGACCGTCGTGACGAACAAGGGGAACATCCACACCGAGAACGTCGTCAATTGCGGGGGCCTGTGGGCGCGCGAGGTCGGGCGGATGGCGGGGCTGGAACTGCCCATCCTCGCGATGGAGCACCATTACCTGCTGACCGACGCGCTGCCCGGCGTGGCCGAATTCAGCGCGCGCACGGGGCGCGAGATCGGGCATGCGGTCGATTTCTCGGCGGAACTCTACACGAGGCAGGAGCGCGACGGCGTGCTGATCGGCACCTACGAGCAGAACTGCAAGCCGTGGATGCCGAAGGAGACGCCGTGGAACTTCGGCTCCGAACTGCTGGAACCGGATTACGACCGGATCATGCCGTCCCTCGAAAAGATATTCGAGCACTTCCCCGACTACGCGAATGCGGGCATCCGCCGGGCGGTGAACGGCCCCTTCGTCTTCGGCCCCGACGGTAACCCGATGATCGGGCCGATGCGGGGGATGCCGGGATACTGGTGCGCGGTGGCGATCATGGCCGGGTTCAGCCAGGGCGGGGGCGTGGGCCTGACGCTGGCGAACTGGATGGTGCATGGCGATCCGGGGGCCGATATCTGGGCGATGGACATCGCGCGCTACGGCGACTGGGCGACCATGCGCTACGCGAACAAGAAGGTGCGCGAGAACTACTCCCGCCGCTTCCGGATCCAGTTCCCGAACGAGGAACTCCGGGCCGCCCGCCCGCACAGGACCACGCCGATCCACGACAAGCTGGTCGCGGCAGGCGCGCAGATGGGCGATGGCTGGGGGCTGGAAACGCCGCTGTGGTATGCGCCCGAGGGCGTGAAGGACGAGCACAGCTTCCGCCGCTCCGCCGATTTCGAGCATGTGGGGGCGGAATGCCGGGCGCTGCGCGACGGGGTGGGGCTGGTCGAGGCGTCGGGTTTCGCGAAATACATCGTGCGGGGCGCGGGGGCCGGGGCGTGGCTCGACAGGATGCTGGCCTGCCGCCTGCCTGAACCGGGCCGCATGACGCTGGCCCCGATGCTGAAGGAGGACGGCAAGGTCATCGGCGATTTCAGCCTCGCCAACCTGACGAAAGCGGGCGGCCCGGCGAAGTACAAGATCCTCGGCGCGGGCAATGCCGAAACCTACCATATGCGGTGGTTCCTCAAGCACCTGCCCGATGACGGCTCGGTCACGGTCGAGGCGGTGGGCCTCGGCATGTGCGGATTGTCCATCTCCGGCCCGAAATCGCGCGAGTTGCTGGCGCGGCTGACGGATGAGGACGTGTCGAACGAGGGCATGAGGTTCATGGATATCCGCGACATGGAACTCGACGGCATCCCCTGCGTCGTGGGCCGGGTCAGCTTTACCGGCGATCTGGGATACGAGATCTGGATGCGGCCCGAATACCAGCGCAGTGTCTACGATCTGTTGCACCAGCACGGCGCGGATCTGGGCATCCGCAATGTCGGGATGCGCGCGTTCCTGTCCCTGAGGCTGGAGAAGAAGTTCGGCACGTGGGGGCGCGAGTACCGGCCCATCTATTCGCCGGTGGAATGCGGTCTGGACCGGTTCTGCTCGACCAAGAAGGAGGCGGACTATATCGGGCGCGCGGCGTTCGAGAAGGCGAAGGCGGAGGGTGGGACGCTGCGGCTGAAGACCTTCGTGGTCGAGGCGCAGGACGCGGATGCCATCGGCGACGAGCCGGTCTTTCGCAACGGCGACGCGGCGGCGATCGGCTGGATCACTTCCGGCGGCTTCGCCCATGCGGCGGGGAAATCGGTGGCGATGGGATATATCCCCAAGGAGATGGCGGGCGATACCGGCGAGGGCGCCTTCGAGATCGAGATCCTCGGCGAGCGCCGCAAGGCCACGATCACCGAAGCGCCCCTGTTCGACGCCGACGGATCACGGATGCGCAGTTGATGTCACCGTGATGCCGGGGGCGATGCCTCCGGTATCACGCCGCCCTGTCGAGGGCGTTGCCATCGGTATCGGCGATGACGATGCCGCCGAGGTCGCGGGTGGTGACGATGTCGGTGCCGGCCAGTTCGGACAGCTTTTCCTTGGATCGTTCGATTTCGTCGTCGATCATGCGGATATCGTTGGCATCGAACGAGAGGTCGTGGGCCGCCCGGGTGCGCAGGTAGACCATGTTGTTCAGCAGGTTGTTCTGCAGGTCCATGAACGTGCGGATCATGCCGCGCATGACGACCACCTGCTCCTGCCTGCGCGCGAGTTCGCGGTGCTCGACCCGGGCGCGGACGACGACGAGGACCATGATCGCGGTGACGAGGGTGACGATGAGGCCCAGCGCTATCAGGGCCTGCCTCATCATCGTGATCCGGGTCTCCGCAAGGGATTCCAGTTCGCGGATGGATGCTTCCAACCCCTGCGCATAGGTCGATTTGTGTCGGGCATACTCTGCGGATCGCAGGGAGCCGTAGGCGACGGGATTCGGCCCGTCGCGCATTGCGCGCAAGGCGCGTTCCTCGGTTTCGACGAGCCAGATATTGGCGGTATTGGTCTTCTGCAGCATCCGGTCGGCCCGTTTGGACCGGAAAAGGCCCATCGACTCGGCCAGCAGGGTGTCGAGGGTTTCCACGTGGTCGTAATACCGGTCGCGGTATGCCGGATCGCCAGTGGCCGTGGCCAGCAGGGCCGAAGTGGTCAGAACCTCGTCGATGCGCGCCATCTCGGCGATATTGGCATTGAGCACCTCGTTGTCGCCCAGCCGCGTCTGCATCTGCACCCACACGACCCCCGCCAGCATCAGCATCGCGAGCGTCGCCGCGATGAACGGCCACAAGCTGTGGGCGGAGTGAAATCTCATGCCCTTCCTGATACGCCGATATGCTGAACAACGACTTTCCCGACGCGGATATTTCCCGGGCTGGACGTGGTGTGCGGGGGCGGCCATAGTCGTCGCCGAACCAGTTTCGGGAGGCTCGCTACCATGCTCAGATTTCTTCGCACCATCGCCGCGTTCGCCATTGTGGCCGGCGCATCCGGCACCGTCACCGCCGAGGAGCGCGTGACGTTCAAATCGGCGAAAACCGCGTCGTCCTACTACCAGATGTCCGTGCAGATCGCCGAGGCGGTCCGGAAGGCGACGGATGGCGATATCGTCGTCACCGTCGAGGAAAGCCAGGGATCGGTGCAGAACGTGACCGAGGCGGCCCGCCGCAGCGGCAACTACGTCTTCACCACGCCCCCCGCGCTCGTGCGGCTGGCCCAGGGTGGCAAGGCGATGTTCGAGGGGAAGGAAAACCCAAAGTTCGCGACCATCCGCGCCTTGTTCCCGATCCCCTCGCTGACGATGCATTTCGTGGTGCGCGACGATGCCGGAATCTCGGATTTCGCGGATCTGAAGGGCAAGACGCTGCTGATCGGCCGGGGGTCGTTCGGCGCGCGGGAGGGGGCGAAGTATCTCGACCTGTTCGGGCTGGAGGGCGGGGTCGAGCTGGCCAATGTCGAGCTGAACGCCGCCGTGGCCGCGCTGAAGAATCGCCAGATCGACGGCTTCGTGACGGCAGGGTCCTATCCCGCGCCCAACGTGATCGAGGCGGCGGCAGGCACCGGCATCGCACTGTTGTCCATGACCGAGGATCAGGCGACGATGACCGGGCGCACCCGGCTGGTCATCCCCGGCGGCACCTATGCGGGGGTCGATGCGGATACCGTCACGACCTCGCTGCCCGTGATCGCCTACACGACGACGGAAATGAGCGACGATACGGCCTATGAACTGACGAGGGCCTACTGGTCCGGCAAGGATGCGATGGGCGAGGATGCGGCGTGGTGGAACGCGGTGACGGGTGCCATGCTGGCGAATGTGCAGGGCAAGATCCATGCGGGCGCGCTGCGCTACTACGACGAGGCGGGGATCGAGGTGCCCGAAACGCTGCGCTGATCGCGTCTCGGTATGATGACGACGGCCCGGAATAATGACCGCTCCGCCCCGGGCAGCGACCCGGGGCCTCGACGAGCGGCGCACCGTCCTGCCGGACCCCGGGTCGCTGCCCGGGGCAGGAGCACTCTTCTGGAATGGTCGGTCGCGAAAGGCCCTCGGCATGCGTGACGCCAATACCGATAGATCGGCGCGACGATCCCTCTGGATCGCGCTGGGCCTCGTCTCCATCGGCTTCCACCTGTGGCTGATCTTCAGCGGGCTGGTTCCGAACCTCGTGACCCGCCCGCTGCACATGGCCCTCGCGCTGCCCTGGGTCTTTCTCTATCTCGCGAAATCGCGCTTCGGGTTGGCGAGCGGGGCGGTGCTGACCGTCATCGGCATCGCCTGCTGTCTGTGGGTGGCGCTCAACCATGCCGATCTCGGCGACCAGTACGGCTACCTCGAAGGGCCGCTGCAACTCGGCATCGCCTTCGCGCTGGTCGGGATCGTGCTGGAGATGGCGCGGCGGGCGGTGGGGTGGCCGTTGCCGGTCATCGCCGCGCTGGCCCTCGCCTACGGGATGGCCGGCCAGCATCTTTCCGGCGAGTTCGGGCATCCGGGCCTGCCGCTCGGCAGTTTCCTCGGCACCATCGCCATCGCGGAGGGGGGATTGTGGGGCAGTCTCACCGGCGTCTCCGTCTCGATCATCGCGGTGTTCGTCATCATGGGCGCGGTGCTGAACGCGGGGGAGGCGGGTCAGGGGTTCATGAATCTGGCCAGTGCCGCCGCCGGCACCCTGCGCGGGGGCGCGGCCAAGGTGTCGGTGCTGTCCTCGGCGCTGTTCGGGTCGATCTCGGGGTCGGCCTCGGCCAATGTCGCCTCGACCGGGGCGATCACGCTGCCCGCCATGCGCGATCTGGGCTACCCCAGACGCCTCGCCGGGGCGGTGGAGGCGGTGGCGTCCTCGGGCGGGCAGATCATGCCGCCGCTGATGGGGGCCGGGGCCTTCGTGATGGTGGAACTGACCGGCATCCCCTACACCGCGATCATGGCGGCGGCGATCCTGCCCGCATTGCTGTTCTTCGCCACGGTCTGGATCGGCATCGACGCCTATGCCGCGCGCTACGACCTGCAACCCCTGCCGGCGGACCGGATACCCGCCGCGCGCGTCGTCGCGATCACCGGCGCGTTCTTTCTGGTTCCCTTCGCCGTGCTGCTGGAGCGGATGTTCCGGGGCGGCTACACCCCGCAATACGCCGCCGCCAGCGCGATTCTGGCGGGCATCGCGCTGCTGGCCTTCGACACCACCTTGCGCCCGAGCGCCGCGCGCTTCGTCCGGCGGATGCAGCGCGCGGCGCTGGCGGCGGGCGAACAGATCGCGGTCATCGCGTCGATCATCCTGTGCGCGGGGCTGATCGTCAGCGTGCTGGGGCAGACGGGGCTGGGGGTCAAGATCACGTCGCTGATCCTGTCGGCGGGGGGCGAGCGGCTGTGGCCCGCCCTGCTGCTGACCGCGCTCGCCTGCCTGCTGCTGGGGATGGAGGTGCCGACCACCGCCGCCTATGTCATCTGCATCTCGGTCGCGGGTCCGGCCTTGCAGAAGCTGGGGGTCGAGCCGCTGACGGCGCATCTGTTCGTCTTCTGGTTCGCCCTGCTGTCCACCATCACGCCCCCCGTCTGCGGGGCCGTCTTCATCGCCGCCGGGATGATCGGGGAAGACTGGCTGAAGGTCGCGCTGACGGCGATGGCGCTGGGGGTGGGATTGTACCTGATCCCGCTGGCCATGGTCGCGAATCCGGCGCTGATCGGGCTGGGGCAGGCCCCGGTGCGGGCGGTGGCGACGGCGGTGCAGGTGGGGGCGGGGCTGGCCCTCGTCTCGCACGGCCTGATCGCGCCGGGGTCCGCGCGCGTGCGGTGCCTGAAAGTGATTGCGGGAGTATCGGTATTATTCGTCGCGCCCCTCGTTTTCCCGTGACCTCGCGCGAGTGCCTCCTGTAGAACGGCGCAAGGCATAGGGCGGACGGATACATATGCGAATTCTCATCACGAACGACGACGGCATCGACGCGCCGGGTCTGGCGATTCTGGAGCAGGCGGCGCGCACGCTGTCGGACGACGTCTGGATCGTCGCCCCCGCCACCGAGCAGAGTGGGCAGGGACAGGCCCTGACCCTCGCCAACCCGTTGCGCATCGCGGAACTGGGCGAGCGGCGCTATGCCGTCAGCGGCACTCCGGCGGATTGCGTGACGATGGCGCTGAACGTGGTGATGGGGCAGGCCCCCGACCTCGTGCTCTCCGGCGTGAACCAGGGGTTCAATATCGCCGACGACATGCCGTATTCCGGCACGGTCGGCGCGGCCCTGCACGCCACCGCCTCGGGCATCCGCGCCATGGCGTTCAGCCAGGCCTACGAGCGGTTGGGGCAGGAACACCACGAGGAGATCTGGGGTCCGGCCCGGGCGTATTGCGCGCGCACGATCGAGACGCTGCTGGCGGTCGACCAGCCCCCCGGCATCGCCCTGAACGTCAACTTTCCCCCCGTTGCCGCCGATGCCGTCACCGGGATGGCCGTGGTGCGGCAGGGGGTGCGCGCGGCGCAGGAAGTCTCGGTCGAGGACCGGGTCGATGTGCGGGGCAGTGCGTATTACTGGGTGCGCTTTCGCCGCGAGGCGGGCGAGGTGGCCCCCGATACCGATCTGGGCGCGATGGCGGCGGGCCGCATCAGCGTGACGCCCCTGCGCGCCGATCTCACCGACACCGCCGCCCTCGGCCCCCTGTCGCAGGCCCTCGCCCCGTGACGCCGCAGGCCGAGGCCTTTCTGGGCGTATTGCAGGATGACGGCGTCACCGATGCCCGGGTGCTCGACGCCATGGCCCGGGTGCCGCGCGAGCGATTCGTCGACCCGCAATTCGCCGGTCGCGCCTATGACAACCTGCCCCTGCCCATCGATTGCGACCAGACGATCAGCCAGCCCTCCGTCGTCGGCCTGATGACGCAGGAACTGGCGCTGGACAGCCGGATGAAGGTGCTGGAGGTGGGGGCGGGGTCCGGCTACCAGACCGCCATCCTCGCCGGGTTGTGCCGCCGGGTCTACGCGCTGGAGCGGCATGGCGCATTGGCCGCGAAGGCGAAGGGGCGGCTGGAGGCGCTGGGCATCTCGAACGTGATCCTCGACCACGGGGACGGGTCGAACGGCTGGCCCCGCCACGCCCCCTTCGACCGCATCCTCGTCGCCGCCGCCGCCGAGGACCCGCCGCAGCCCCTGCTGGACCAGTTGCGAATCGGTGGCGTGATGGTTCTGCCTATAGGCGAGGAAGGTCTCGTCCAGCAACTCATCAAAGTTACGCGGCATGCGGACGGATATACTTATGACGAGCTGTCGACTGTGCGTTTCGTGCCACTCCTGCACGGATTTGGGTAAATAATCTCTTTTCGAGAACATAGCACATTTAAGTATTTATTAGTCCCGGTAGACTTTACTCGATATATCTAATTTCGGTAATCGAGGGTTGACTTCATGTTGCGCCAAAAAGGACTGAGCCGGGCCTACGCGACCGTCAGCGTCGCCGCTATCCTCGGCCTGATGGCCGGCTGTTCGCAGCCTGCCTCCTACGCCACGGTCGATCTGGGGGGCAGTTACGTCAACGGCGCGCCGCAGGGTTACAGCGCGCAATCGGGCCTGCCGGTCTACCAGTCGACCCAGGTCTACACCACGCCCTACAGTGTCGCCTCCGCCCAGCCGCTGCCGCAATCGCAGCTCGTCTATCAGGATGCCCCGCTGAATCAGGTTGCCTCGCTGTCGCCGAACTATGGCGGGGGCTACGGCCAGTCCGTGCAGCAGAGCTACCCCTCCTTCGGGGCCTACGAGCAAGGCCCGATCCTGACCGACGAGACGG
>ENA-ORXC01000201-ORXC01000201.1-marine-metagenome-genome-assembly--contig:-NODE-201-length-53491-cov-3.944996_pt1 | contig 53491 bp, 51 predicted proteins | sample MGYA00237865_ERZ511478 | MGnify/ENA metagenome assembly ERZ511478
CTCTTCCAACCATGGTAGTAGGCTAATTCTCCAAACATTTTATGTTGAATGGTCTTCATTGCTGCCACCCTCTACTTGTTTTTTTACTTTACCTGCCTTAAAAACTCCACTTAGGGTTTCATTGACCCTCTCATTCTTATAAGCAAATGTGGAGTCACCACGTTCTTCATTCTATTTTCCATTATTCACCGGCATTTGTGCAAGTCTTTCTCCATACGTATTGTTAAAGGTTCTAGCTGGGCTCTTCTGCCCAACTTCAAACGTACCCTTAGGAGCCTCCTCAAAATTTACGCCTTCTCTCAGTAGCGAAACTGCCTTTTATAAAAAGAAACCCTTTAACGAGTAACTGACACTCAATCAAGGGTTCTTAATAAGTAAAAAGCTATTTTATTATTAAATATGTTCCCTCTTAACTTGCTCAAACCACCGCCTAGCAACGGAACTTGCAGTTTCATTAGAATCAATTGTATGCACAAGCTCATACTTATAATCTGCGGTTAATTTATTTGCTTTAACATCGTAAACCAGTTTAATCTCTGTTGGCATTTCACGATTGTATTCTTTGCATAATTTAATCATTTCTTTAATATCTTCATTGATTATTTTAACAACTGCTTTTTGACGGACTACAGAAGTATCATAAGAAAAATCGTCTTTATTCTCTACATTGATCAATGCATCATTAAGTTTATGTCTCTCGACAATTTTACCATTGATATTATAAAAAAAATCATTTGAAATAAGACCTTCTTCATAAGAACAATATATATATATTTTATTTGCTCTATCGAAAACATACTCTAAACATATCGAAACCATATCCGCCTGCAATTCACTAAAGTAATCCTCAAATACTTTTCCCAATATATTCACTCCTAGTTTAGTATATTTATTCCCTCATATCTTCCGTCTATCTCATATTCAACGATAAATTCTGATGGCCTTTTATTATTTCCCTCGTATTTAATTTCAATATTAACTTTTACTTCTTTAGGAGGAGTCTCTTTTAAGGCTGTAGCCCATTCTTCTTCTATCTTTTTATATTGTTTTAGATTAACATCCGATAACTGTGAAACTAGATTATCAATTTTAGGCGATCCACCAAATCTATCACCTGCCAAATGGCCTGCATGATCTTGCCCTTTAACTTTACCAGGTGTATTTTTACTGTGTGGTAATCTTTCTTCTCTGTTTGTTAATTGTAAATTTTCTGTTTCAAATTTCACAAGTCTACCTGCATTATCTGTTTCATAGAAGTAGTCATACTCTCCTGTTATATATCTTATATTAGGCTTTAATCTATTTTTTCTTCCATTTGTATACTGTTCTCCTCTTCCCACGAATGTTTTAACTTCACTTTCTCCAGCTAAACGATTACCCGTACCCTTAGTATTCTTTCGAATTTGAGGCTCACTCACACGCTCTACTTTTACAGGCTTATCAACTTTCCGAACCGTCTCTACCTTAACCGAATCACCCAGCTTCTCCACATCACGCTTGGACATAAACCTTCCATCAGCTTTGCGATAGCGATTATGAACAGGATCGTAGGTCACCTTACCAATCATCTGCCTCGTCTGTTTCTTCGCGTTCTGCAAGGTCTCTCTCACGGTCTGCTGGGCAAGTGCTGAACCTGCAGGTGCTAGCTCTGGCCCCAGTCTTGGCATGCTGCTGTCTAGGATGTTGTTATACGTTTTATGTAGCGACTGTGTCCAAGAGGCCGGTGCGTTTTTGACGCTTTGGTAGGCTTGCTTTGTGACGTTGGCAACGGCGCTTGTGCGAAGCGTGTTGCGCATGTTGTTGAGCTTTTCGGTTCCTTTGGTCGCAAGGCTTTGTCCCATTTTCCCCGCTACCTTCGTAGAAAGCGCTCCAGCTCCAGCAATTCCTAATGCTTGCAGAAGGCTTGCTTTACGCTGCTCTTCACTGATTTTATTCCCGAACATGTCGCGTCCGGTCATGTATTCTCCTAGCCCGTTTGCAGCCACAAGACCGTAGAGGCCTTTTTCGGTTTGCTCCAGGACTTTGAAGGATTTGGCGGATTTGTAGGCGTCTAAGGCGTGATCCGCTGCGCTTAGGCCTTTAGCCGTTTTGTAGATGGCTTTTCCGCCTTTTGCGGCTCTTCCTACCCAGCCGACAACCGGAATGAAGCCGGCTGCTGCCATGGCTCCCGCTGCGACGCGCTGTGAGGTGGAAAGTTTTTCACCCGTAACAGGGTCCACGCCTTCTGCTGCTCGTTTATAATCATAATATCCGCTGACCTCTCCTGTAAAGGTAGAAACCGCGTCCCACGTTTTTTCATACCACGGCTTGTTTGCTTCTTCTTCTTGCTTTTTTTCCAGCTCGTATACTTCTTCTTGCTGCTTGTTGTAGTCAACATATGAAGTTGCATAGTCGTTTAGCTTTGTTTGAACTTTATACAGCTCGCTGTCGTGATAGGCTTTTTCGTCAAAGGCAAGCTGATAGACACTTCCTCCTTGACTCGTAGCAAGCTCTAAGCCGCTTACTAGCGTATCCACTACCGCATAGAAGTCGTCCATTTCGCTGTATTCTTTTGACCATTCAGCGTCAAGCTGGTTCACTGCTTCAATTGTATCGGTGCGTTTTTTCTCTGCTTCTTCTATTTTATCGTTAAACTCACTCGTTGAAAACGCTGAAATAGAGACGATATCGTCAATGCCGTTTAAAATACTCTGCAGATCGTCGTGCTGCTGCGCAACCATTTCTTTAGCATTGCTGTTGGCGTTTTTTAGCTCTGTTTCTAAAAATGATTCAGTTACAATCGTGCTTCCTGATAGCTTTGCTTTTTCAGCTTTAACGTGAAGCGTTGAAAAATAGCTTTGCTGCATTTTAATTAAGTTTTCCCACTGTCCGGCTGTATCGGCGTGCTGCTTATAAAAAGATTTTATATTGTCAGCGCCTTTTCCTTCTAAGCTGCCTTCTAAGTCCGCTACGCCCTGCAGCGCTTTTTTCAGTTCACCCAGCTGGCTGAGTAACTCATCGTAGGCTTTTTCCCTGTCTTTTGCTACATCAAACAGCGCTTTTGCATCGTATATCTTTCCCACAGTCATCCCCCTTTGCTGCTACGAATGGATAATAGATTCGTCTTGTTCTTTTAGTAAGTCTACATTAGATTTTGTATCTTTTACGTTTTTGTTTAGTGCTTTTATATAAGTAGAAATAAGCGTTTGAATTTCTTCTTCGCGCGCTTCCCACTTCTCTGTAGTATCAAGGCTGTTTTTTCCAAGGTCAGGCATTTTGCTAATGGATAAATTCCCAATCGCTGTGCTGACTGCTTCAAGCTTTTTGATAACGTCAGCGTGATCAAGCTTAATTGTCATGAAAACAGCCCCCTTCTAATTTCACTAATCTTGTTTTCTACTGCGTCGTAGGCTTCTTCACCTTTAGCTAATAAAGAATCCGCCTCTCCAATAACGGCGTTCAAGCCGCTCAAAGCTCCTTTTTCAGCTTCTAGCGCCCATATCTTTGTTTCAATTTCACGAATGTATCCATCGTAATCACCGTCTAAAATGCCTTTTATGTTGTCGTAGGCTGCCTTACGTTTTTCGTCAAAATCATCCGATAACGTACCCGTCCATTTGTCTCCCAGCTCAGGCTTTTTGATGTGTTCAATTTCTTTTAATGAAACAGCTTGTTCATGCTCAATTTTACTTTTAGCCGTTCTTAGCTTAGAAATTTTCCCTTCTACATCTGAGACTCTTCCAGATACTTCACCCAGCAGTCCGTCTAATACGCTTCCTAACCCCATATCGTTCCTCCTGTTCCGCACATTTCGAGTTTAATCCAATAATTATAAGTATAAAATTTGTCTCATTATAGCTAAATAGGAAAAAACTCTCTTTTTTATGCTTCTAGTTTCATGAATTGAGATAAAAATGGAAAATCAGAGAAAAAAGACTCATGTCTAAATACGTCATCCAACCATATACCGTTATCTAAAACAAAGAATAAGTAGAATAAAACCATTTCTTTGTACCCACACCCGTTTTTTCCCACAAATTAAAGCTTTTTACGTAAAAAGACCAACTTCACTTCGTTTTTTTACACAGCAAAAAACCTCTGCACATTCTGCAGAGGTTTTGTTTCATACTTGAACCGGCGTTGGTTCTTCAGCTGTTTGTTCGTGCTGTATAAGTCCGTAGTTTTCCCATGCTCGGCTTTTCCAGCGGAAAAACATAATAACTGCGCGCGTCCATTCATCGGCTGCGATGGCAAGCCAAATGCCAGCGAGCCCCATGTCTAAATGGAAAACGAAGAAATAACCGAGCGGCAAGCTCATCATGACCATCGACATCGCACCAATTAACACCGGATATTTGGCATCTCCCGCTGCCCGCAGCGAGTTAATCAGCACAATGTTCATCGTTCTTCCCGTTTCAAGCACAATGCTCAGAAGCAGCACCGTCGCCCCAAGCTCAATGATATGCGGATTGTCTGTAAACACGCTGATCAGCTGTGTTCTGAATGTCATCACAAGAACAACCATCATCATCGTTACGGCACTGGCCCATTTGACGCTTTTCCATACGCGATGGTACGCTTCATCTTTTTCGTTTCCGCCTACTAAACGGCCGACAATAATCGCTGTACCCATTCCAATTGCAATGGCAAATAAGTAAATGAACATTGAAATATTCATCGCGTACTGTCTCGCAGCAAGTGATTCTGCTCCTAGGTAGGTTGCATAGTATAAAAAGACAATTTGACAGCCTTGATACATCACTTGTTCAAAAGCCGACGGAATACCGATTTTTAAAATTTTACCGATATATTCTTTTGAAAGCGTAATGTAGTATTGAAATTTGACTCTATATTCCATCACTTGATACAGCAGCCAAAAGAACACAATAAGGGCAACGAATCGGCTGAACGCAGATGAAATCGCTGCTCCTTGCACGCCCATTTCCGGAAAGCCGAACTTTCCGAAGATTAAAGCATAGTTTCCTGCAATATGAAAAATGTTCATTCCAAGTGAAACAAACATTGCCTGCTTCGTAAAGCCATGTACGCGAATAATCGCTGCAAGAGAGTTAATAATCGCTTGAAGAAAAATAGCTCCTCCGACGATGGATAAATAGCTTTGTGCATACATCAGCACATCACCTTGTAAGTTCATCGCTTCCATCATATGTCTTGAAAACAAAAGAAAACCCGCGCTAATAACTAGCCCGACTCCTAAATTTAACGTAACGGCCAAAGCAGAAATCTTTGACGCTTCCATATACCGTTTTGATCCTAAATACTGAGAGACAACAATTGCCGCCCCGTTACCAATGACCTCTAACACCAAAATCGCAATGTGAAGGTATTGATTGGCTGCTCCGACTCCTGATACGGCATCATCCGACAGCGCACTTAGCATAAAGGTATCAGCAATCCCCATTAACATAAAAAGAAACACTTCTAAAAAGATCGGCCACGTTAAGAAAAACAAATTCAGCTTTTCTTTTGGCCCTTTTTTTGTTTCGACCGCGGTCATCCCATCACCTTCTTTACCGATATCCAATTTCAAACAAGAAGTATCTTACCACACATTTCCTTTGTATACATCCCCTTTTTAGCACATTTTTTATTTTATTTGTTTAGGCATAAAAAAAGCCGCTCCCTTAGAGGAAGCAGCTTTTTTTCCGTTATTAAATTGAAATTTTCACTTCTGCGTTCATACCTGGAAGAACTTTATCTGATGCATCATCAATTGAAATTTTCACCGGCACTTTTTGCGTTACTTTTGTATAGTTTCCTGTGTTTTGAGCCGGAAGCATAGAAGACACTGAGTTTGTTGCGCGGCCGATTGCTTCAACATGGCCTTTAAAGACTTTACCTGAATCTCCGTCCACTGTAATGTCGACGCTGTCTCCTTCTTCTAAGTCACCTAGGTCTGTTTCCTTAATGTTTGCATTGATATAGATTTTAGATAAATCAGCTGTTTGTGCTAACACATCGCCAGCTTTTACTAATTGATTTTGAGACGCATTGTTTTTAATGATTGTTCCGTCAATCATAGACGTTACGTCTGTTGATTTGTCGCCTTCTTTTAAGCTTCCAACAGAGTCACCTTGAGAAACGCTATCTCCTTCTTTTACATTCCATTCGCTCAACTGACCGTTAGCCGAAGCGATGACTTGTGAAAGCGGTGCTTCTACCTGCGCTTCATCTGTTTTAACGTAATTTGCTTTTTCGTAGAAATAATATCCACCAAAGCCTACTAGTAATAAAATCACAATGATTCCAACAATGTTAGTAACCAATAAACGACTTTTACTCATCGGAATTCCTTCTTTCTATAGTTAGTATATTATACAGAGGTTTCTTCTGTTTGAGGTGCCGGCAGCATTTTTCTTTCTTCTTGCGGCTCAGCTTTTTCTTGCACCTCTTCTTTTTGAACAAGAATTCTATTTTTACCGCTCCACGCTTTACTTAGTGAAGCAATGAGCATAATTACGCCTAAAATACCAAGCATGAAAAATAAGTTGTGATACGCATGTAAAATCGACGCTTTTTTAGCGCCTGCTACAACAGCCGTCACTGCCGATGTCTTTGCGTCCGCTTGACTCATTCCCATACCCATATAGCGTTTGATCATTTCAGACAGCTGCAGCTTCACCTGAGGATCTACTGAGCTAATTTGTCCTCGAAAATCTTCATAATAAATCGCGTTTTGTCGAACAACAAACCATCCTATTACAGGTGCTACGATGGCTCCTAGTAAATTTCGAATGGAGTGCAGTGAAATCGAACGCATGGAAGCTTGATGTAAATCTCCGGCTAGTGCCGCTCCTAGCGCGCCAGATACCAGTGCCATACTAACACCCATACCAAAGAGCATAATGTGAACATACAAGCTCACTAGTGATGTATCAGCTGATACGTTCACCCAGCTAAATCCCACAATGACAATAAGAAGTGATCCAATCGCTCCAAGGTAGCCTGGGCCAAACTTGTCATACAAGAATGTCGTCGAAAATGCTGAAATCAGTACCCCAATAAAGAAGTACAAATAAAAATAAGAAAGCGTAGTGTACGATGCATTTTGCACATTTTGCATGACGCCATTAATACCTGCGATTGCTAAAATGTATGCCATATGACCGCCAATGGCCATAATTGTACCCGCAACTGGTTTTACAGCTAGCAGCGATTTTAATGGTACTAACGGATTTTCAGCCGCTAAATCCACTAAAACAAAAATGACAACTAACCCTGCTGCAGCCAATAAGAACGGCCACACTTGGATAGAAGCAAATCCTTCGTATCTTAGTTCATACAGTGGATAAACTAATAAAATCATAAGAAGGCTAAGAATAAAGATACTTTTCTTATCCACTGGACGCTCTTCTTGCTGAGTTGGATCATGAGCGGGTAATACCTTATATCCGATAAACAGACAGACAAGAGAAGCAAGTATTCCTAAAACAAACACCCAGCGCCAATTATCCATGCTAAGAGATACAGCACCTAAAAAGGCTCCAATCGCCGTTGAACCGAACAGTCCGCCGATCGCTAACACTAAAAAGAAGTTTCGGATTTTATTCGGAAACGAGATCAGCGCAGCTGGAATAATGGTTAAAAACAGCATTCCTGAGCTTAAGCCTTGAATCAGACGACCAAGGGATAAAAACGCCACATTTTCAGAAAAAACGTTGATAATCGAACCTGCTAAAAAGACTAAAACGAACGTTAAGTATGCTTTACGTACGCCATATTTTTTCGCAAGCATCGGACCAATTGGTACCCCAAGTCCAAATGCCAAGTTAGAAATAATAGATGGCAATAGTAAGCTTTGTGTACTCGCATCAAATCGATTTTGAATCAATACTTGATTGACCGTGTAAGATAAATTCAAAAAATACTGAGGGCCAATTGAAAATAGCGTTAAAATCGCCATAATTAAGTATTTAGGTACGCTTAAACCTTGTTTGTCGGAGGCTACTGCTGGATTATTCTGACTCATATTTATTCCTCCTTTTATTAAATTCTTTTCATATGACTAACAATTCCTTACATATTTTATTGTACAAGTTGTATCATGCAAGTTATAGCAGCACTACATATTATACATCTTTTAATGAAGAAATCAACTTCTTTGTTTCAACTTAAAAAGACTATTTTTCAATAGCCTTTTTGTTTATCTATATGTATTCGCTTTAACATCCATTGCTGCGCCATTTTTTAAAATTATGATTCAAGCGGGATAAGCTTTTTTCCAGTACTAAAATCTCTTCTTCCGACCAATCTTCTAACACTTCAGCATAGGCTTGTTTACGCTTGCTTTGTACATGCTGCAAAATATCTTTCCCTGCATCCGTCATTTCAATTAAACTAATCCGCCCATTTTCTGGACTTGGAAAGCGACGAACAAACTGTTTAGTCTCAAGCGCAGATACTTGCCGGCTAGCTGTAGATAAGCTCAGCTTTAAATTTTCAGCTAATGCATTAATCCCGAGCGGACTGCGCTGATCTAGCTCGCTTAACAGTAAATATTCAGACCGGTCCAAGCTTCCAAGCTTGGGGCTGTGCGTCGTTGTTAGACGAACAAGCAGCGCAATTTCGTGCTCAATGGTTTGCAGCGAGTCTCGCTTCACCTCTGTCTCCCCCTTTATCTCCTAGAACATTCTGTACTTTTCGATATGTTTACTATACCGCAACCGTTCGCGTGAACCAACCTTTTTTCCGTTTTTCTTCTATTATATAGAAAGATATCATAGATGGGATACATTTAATTCTAGCATCACAGGACAGTGGTCGCTTCCCATTACATGCGGATGAATAGCAGCTTCTTGAATAACATCTTTGATTCTCTCCGATACGATAAAATAATCAATGCGCCATCCGATATTCCGTTCTCTCACTTTGTTCATATACGACCACCACGTATAGGCTCCTTCTTGATTCGGATACAAATAACGAAATGTATCAAGAAATCCGCTAGCAAGAAGCGTTGTCATTTTCCCTCGCTCTTCTATGGTAAAACCAGAATTTCCTCGGTTTGGCTTTGGATTACGCAAGTCAATTTCTTCGTGTGCTACGTTTAAGTCTCCGCATAAAACTACCGCTTTACGGCTATTTAATTTTTTTAAGTACACGAGCAGATCATCTTCCCATTGAAGCCTTTCTTCAAGCCTCGCTAAGTCTCTTTTAGAATTTGGCGTATACACATTTACTACATAGCATTGTTCAAACTCAAGTGTGATAATACGTCCTTCATCTTCTGATTCTTTATCCACACCGTATGAAACCGATAAAGGCTTCTGCTTTGTAAAAACAGCCGTTCCGGAATAGCCTTTTTTCACGGCGTAATTCCAGTACTGATAATATCCTTCTAGCTGCAAATCAATTTGTCCTTCCTGCAGCTTCGTTTCTTGAATACAAAATACATCCGCATTCACTTCTTGAAAATAATCTAAAAATCCTTTTCGCACACACGCGCGAATGCCATTTACGTTCCACGAAATCAACTTCATAAACTCTTCACGTTCTCCTCACTTGATTTATGTATCAGTGTTTAGTTTAGACAATTTTTTGCATGAGTTCAAATAATTTAAAGGATACACTTCTTTTTAAGGTATTCCTGATATTTCTTCTTATTTTATTTTCTGTACCTCAAACACTAGATATAAGAGGTGAAACATAATGTCAACAAACCACACGTATGAAAATAACGAAGAAGTTTCTGCTGTTTCTAAAAAAGAAGAGCACCCTACTAAAGAATGCGAAACACAGAATCAAACAGCGCTTACTAAAGAAGATTTTTCTTTAAATGATTCTGCCATTAAGCACTTTAGCAGGTAATTCATAAAAATAAAAACGCGTTTACTGGTAGCAAGACTTGTTGTACGAAGCTCTTGCTATCCACTTCTTAAAAACAAGGTGATCATATGCTAAAAACCAATCAAATGATAGAAGCCATCAAAGAATATTCCATCCCTTTTGCTGATGTCGATGACTTACTGCCGCTTATTAACAAATCAAGCCGCGCTCAATACGTACTTCTCGGTGAAGCATCTCACGGTACATCTGAATTTTACAAAATTCGAGCAGCTATTACGAAAGAATTAATTCAGCATCATGATTTTTCCTTTATAGCAGTAGAAGGAGACTGGCCTTCGTGTTTTGAAGTTAATCGCTATATTAAAGGATATACAAATCAATACGCGAATGCCGAAGATGTCTTAAAAACTTTTAACCGCTGGCCTTCATGGATGTGGGCTAATCAAGAAATCAAAGAATTAATTGAATGGCTTCGGAATTATAACAACAACTTACCAGCACATCAGCCGAAAGTAGGCTTTTACGGCTTAGATGTATACAGCCTGTGGGAATCGATGGAAGCTATTATTAAGTACTTAGAAACCACCCACGCTTCCGATGCACAAAAAGCAAAAAAAGCCTTTGAATGCTTTGAACCTTTTCATCGTGAAGCACAGATGTACGGAATCTCTTCTGCCCTTTACGGAAAAAACTGCATGGTAGAGATCTTAGAGCTTTTACAAACCATTCAGCAAAAAAAAGATACCTACACTCACGAGCCTGAAGCTGCGCTTAGTATGCAGGTAAATGCGCTGGTAGCAAGCAATGCTGAAGCTTATTATCATACGATGATTACCAACGACAATGAATCGTGGAATATTCGCGATCGTCATATGGTAGAAGCTTTAAAATATATTCAAGCTTACTACAAAGATAGCGCTAAAGGCATTGTATGGGAGCATAACACTCACATCGGAGATGCAAGAGCAACGGACATGAAAAGCAGCGGCATGGTGAATGTAGGTCAGCTTACCCGTGAAGAATACGGACCGAAGCATGTTTACGCCCTCGGATTCGGGACTCATCACGGCACGGTCATTGCTTCTGATAGCTGGGGTAATCCTTATCAGGAATTAACCGTTCCTCCAGCTATAGAAGGAAGCTGGGAAGATACCATCCACCGAGCAGGTGCTTTTGATCAATATCTCATGTTCACAGAGGAAAACCAAAATTTTTTTCATTCAACGATAGGCCACCGCGCCATTGGTGTTGTATATGACCCAGAGATTGAACAATACGGAAATTATGTTCCTTCTCGCTTGTCAAAACGATATGATGCTTTTATTTATGTAGAAAAAACACACGCCTTATCGCCACTCATCTTTTAATTAAATAAGCGGACTTCCAACGAAGTCCGCTTATTTTTATTGCAAAAAGCTACGAATCGTATCGGTCACCAGTGCATGATCTTCTTCTTGTGACATGCCTGATACGGTAATGCTTCCAACTACACCGACGTTTTTAACCGAAATCGGAAATGACCCGCCTACCGCTTCGAATTCCTGAGGGTTCGCTGCATAAAACTGCGCGTAAGAACGATCTTTTAACTCGCAGTACAGCTTCATATAATACGAGCTGTGATGGTGGCGAAGAACGGTATTTGATTTTCGTTTAATCCATTCATCATGATCCGGAATCGCCCCTTCCATCGCATGATGAAAAAGTGTTTGACCATTTCGTTTAATGCTTACTGTAACGGATTTCCCCTTACTTTTTGCTTCATTAATAATTGCTGTTCCCATCTGCAAAGCTTGGTCATTTGTAAATTGATGAAAGATTAGTTCTTTTTCCTGTTGAACTACTTTTTCAAGCAGCGTCTCTACCGAATGATTACTCACTGTTTCTCGCTCCTTAGTTAAAATAAACCGCTCGTTTTTCTTTGCTGCTTTCAAATGCCGCTTCGATAACTTTAACTACGTCACGAGCTTCTTCTGCTGAAACCGGAAGCTCTTCTCCTCGAAGCAGGCTGTCGGCGATTTTTTGATAATACATTAAGTAAGAACCGTGCAGCGTTTCAATTTCTTCCGTTTCTCCTTCGCCAGTTGTTAGCTTACCGTAGTGTTCAGGGCTGTCAGCTCCCCACGTATCATCCACAGGCTTCTTGCCGGCTCTTAACATATCTTCTTGGCCGTCAATCCCGTATTTAATATAGCTTGCTTTTGTTCCGTGAACTTGAAAGCGCGGCCCGTTGCTTGGCACAATAGCGCTTGAATGCAAAATAACGCGAAGAGAACCGTATCCAAGCACTACGTGGAAGTAATCATCCGTACGTGCATGATCTCGCTGCCCAAACACATCAGCTTGAACAAAGTCAGGCATTCCAAAAAGATGTAAAGCTTGGTCAATTAAATGAGATCCTAAATCGTAAAGCGCTCCTGAGCCAGGTCCTTCATTCTCTCTCCAGCGGTCTCGAACAGCTGGACGATAGCGGTCAAAATGAGCTTCATACATTTTAACGTCGCCTAATTTCCCTTCTTCAATCAGCTGTTTCACTGTCAAATAATCATTATCCCATCTGCGGTTATGATAGACGCTTAGTTGAACATCTTGTTCTTTTGCTAATTGAATTAATTCATTTGCTTCTTTTTCTGATACGACCATTGGCTTTTCAACAATTACATGCTTGCCTGCGCGTAGTGCGTCTTTCACCATTTCATAGTGCATGCCGCTAGGCGTTGTAATAATAACTAAATCAATGCTGTCATCTTCTAGAAGTTCAGATAGAGTGCTCACTACTTCAACATCCTCTAAGTCACTCTTTACTTTTTCAGGATTTGAACTCATTACCTTTGAAATATGAAATTCTTCTAACACGCTTAAAAGCGGCGTGTGAAAGACCGTTGCTGAAAATCCGTATCCTACTAATCCTACTTTTATTTTCTTCATTGTGTTTCCTCTCCTTTATCAAAATCTGTTACGATAAGCTGCACTTGATTTTGTTCTATTTTTTCTTTTACATCCGCTTCTGGCGCTTTATTTGTAATTAGGATATCAATGTCGCTCATATCACATACTCGATGTAAAAATTCACGTTCAAACTTTGTATGATCCGCAAGCATAATCACTTGTCTTGCACATTGAATCATCTGTCTTTTTAAAAACGCTTCTTCTTCACTTGGAGATGTAATACCATCTGCACCAACGCCGCACGTACCTAAAAACAGCTGATCTACTTTGTATTCCTGCAACGTAGAAATCGTTCTTGGCCCGGTGACGTTACGGTTTTTCCCGTTAAACTTGCCCGGCAGCAAAAACGTATCACACGCTGTATATTGATCGAGCAAATCCACATTATCAATGGAATTCGTAATAACGGTGACATGCTTTACATCCATATACTTCGCCATCAGTGCGATGGTAGAAGACGTATCTAAAAGCACGTCATACCCCTCCGACATTAACGAAGCTGCTTCTTTAGCAATTTGTTCTTTCGCTTTGGTAGGCGTCCGTTCACTGTAATCAATAATATGACTTGACGATAGCGTCGCTCCGCCTTTAACTCTCATAACCTCGCCGTTTTCTTCAAGCTTGACTAAATCGCGTCTCGCCGTATCTTTTGAAACGGTGAACATATCGCAAATTTCGTCTAATGTAATTGTGCGGTGTGTGTGAAGGTATTCAATAATCCCACTCATGCGCTGCTCTTGATACACCCGAATACCCTCCTTTTTTACTTTGATATGAGCTAATTATAGCGCAAAGAAAAGTTAAAAACCAGCAAAAACACTTAAAATAATTAAGTTTTTTACGTTTTTAACTTAAATTATAAAAGTACGCAAACGCCTTCTGGAAATAACTATCTTATTTTGGATAATACTTCTTTTATATCTGATACCCTTTCACGCTTTTCACTAATCGCTTATGGTTCAGACTTCTAGCAAACGTATATGCAAAAAAAGCGGGAATCGTAAAGATTCCCGCTTTTTCGTTACATCTTATGTTCAAGCGCCTTGAAGTTTTCTTGAAATTGCTCCAAGCGAACAAATCCTTCTTCACGAAGGCGTTTATTTTCCTCTTCAATTGCTTTTGTTTCCTGCATTCCTTTCATAATAATATTCCACGTTTGCTCCATCGTTTCTACTTTTACGCTAGGGGCACCGGACATTTTAGCGATTTTAACGCTTTGCTGTGAAATATTTTCTGCATTTCGAATGAGCAGTTCATTTGTACGTTTGTCTAATTCGTTCATCGACTCGGCTACTAAATTTTGACGCTTTGCTGCGATTGCGTTAATAAGTCCATTTTTAAAAATAGGAATCGTGGTAATAAACGCAGAATTGATTTTGCCGATCAGCTTTGTATTTCCTCGCTGCAGCATGCGGATTTGAGGAGCGGATTGATAAGATACTTGTTTTGCCATTTCTAAATCATATAATCGCTGCTCCATCAGCTCAACTGCGTTTTTTAAGGTTTGAAGCTCCATTGCCGCCAGCTGATTTCCACTCGACGCTCTTTCTTCAAGCACCTTTAGCTCTTGTTTTAACTCTTCTACTTTCAATTCGCCCGCTACAATGTATTTTTCAAGCTCCATGTAATACTGATAGTTTTGCTCGTAAAGCTGTTCAAGCGTTGTGGTTGAGTGCTTCATTTCAGTTTCATATTTTGTGATTTCAACATATACTTTATCAATTTCAGAGCCCATCGTCTCATATTTTTGAAACAGCTTGTCCACTATTTTTTGACCGCGTTTAAAAACCTTAGAGAAAAACCCTTTATCTTCAACAAAATCCTTTGCATCAAATTTATCCATAATCTTTCCAAGCTGCTTTAATAATTGACTTGATTCTTCCATGCTAGACGATTTAATTGTACTAAGCACTTTTCCGGAAAACGAGGAAATTTCATTGGCTGTTTCTTTTCCGTATTCAAGCAGAGCCAGCTGATTTTTATAATCAATTTGTTCTGCTAAGCGACGTACTTCCGGCTCTTCTCGCAGTTTTGCTTTTACTTCATTAGGCTTTGTTTCTAAAACTTCTTCGGCTTCGTTTACATCTAAAGGCTGTAATTCGTTTGTTGCCATTTAAAAACCCTTCTTTCTTTAAAAGATTCGTTTTAACCATTTTTGAATGAGCGAGGGCTCTTTGAATTCTTCATTAAAGCTAATATCTTCTAGCCAGTGCATATCGAAATACTTTTCTTCGACGAACGCTTCTATATCCAGTTGCCCCGTCGGATTAAAGAGAACAATATCAACGCCGAACTCATTTAACAGAAGCAGTAAAGCTGCATCTTCACGCGTAAACGTTTCATGTTCATTTCCATGATAAATAATGAGACGGGGTACATGCTGCGTATAATCAAACTTTTGAAGCATGCGAAGCACGTTGTTTGGAAGCTTCAAAGACTGATTAAACAAATACATTTGATGCTGATACGCATCTTCATGATCCAACCGAAGAAGCTTTGGATGTGCACAATACCTAGAAATAGCTGCAGCAAGCCCTTGCTGAAGCCCGATAGGCAGCTCTTTATAGCGCCACCAGTTGCTTTCAATCATTTTATCTGGACTGAGCGTCCCATCACTTCCGAGAGCTCCTTGATAATGAAAGTGATTATTCCCCTCTATCTTTTTGGCAAAAGGAACAGAATCAATCGTCAGAGCTAACTCATTTTCCGTTTGCATGAGCTCATACACTTTACTCCAGTACTCTTTTCGGTTTTTAGAAATACCAAGTACTTTTGAAAATAGGACCGGCACGTGTACATATGGCTTTGACACTTCAAAATTAGGACGGATAAACGCCCGTTCTCTCATTAATAAAAAGATCTCATCATACGTTGTTTTAAGAGTAACTGAAGCAGGAAAGTAAGAGCGAAATTGCCACGGTTTATACAGCATGGACTCCTCTGAATGAAGCACTTGCTCAATTTCTTGTGAAGCTCTAAATGCTACCGTACCTTTTCGAACCGGTTTATCCGTTGGAAAAGATACAAGCGAGCTAGTAGAAGGAAACGTATAAACCGTTGTTAAATGCTGATTCTTATCTACTTCTTTTAAATTATCCTTTCCTTCTGGATGAAAGGTAAGGACATCAAAACCTAGTAAAATTAAATAATAGAGAAAATACTGCTCGCTTTTATTTGCATCTCCGTACCACATGATGCGAGGCGCGTGCTCAGGAAATGCTTTATCGACCATCCAAGGTTTTACATGATTCCACTGCCACTTTATTAAATCGATTAATACGCGTTGAAAATGCCCGTCCATAAAGCCCTCTGCGTGCTGTTCTTTAAAACACGTTAACGTTTCAATAAATTTTTCACGTACTCTTCTATGTATAGCGGGATTTTCTGACTTCACGATCAGCTTTTTTCCTTCTAAAAAAGCAAATAGCCGATTGACAGAAAGACCGCGCTCTTCTTGATTAATTTTAAGGATCGTTTGTACTTCTTTTAATCTATCATTAGAAATGGACTTATCAAGCTTATCTTGCAAGACAATAATTGATGGTGATGAATGTGCAAGTTCATAAAGAAAAGCTGCGTACTCGTCCGCATCAAGATGAGTGCCTAAATATCTGCCTGCCACTTGTTTATAGGAAGTTTGCTGCTCATTTTGTATAAAGTCACCTCGCAGAGAAACATCTTTAGAAAAAAGAGAAGTTCCATCCTGCTCGTTAAGATTAATCATATGAGGATCAATTAATTTACTCACACCTTACAGTTCCTTTCTTTTCAGACATATACATGCTAAAAAGAAAGGGTACTCGTTAAAGCACCCTTTCTTTTTCATTTATCGCATGCCTTTTTTATACGGATAACCCGTAGTTGCGGCAAAGATCGGCCAATCCGCCAGAAAAACCGCTGCCAATGGCATTAAATTTCCAGTCGTTTCCGTGCTTGTATAGCTCACACACCACAACAGCTGTTTCAATTGAAAAATCTTCGCCTAAATCATAACGAAGCACTTCTTCATTTGTTTCGGCGTCAATGAGACGAACAAACGCGTTGGATACTTGTCCAAAGTTTTGTCCTCGAGCATCTGCGTCGTGAATGGTGACGCTAATTCCGATTTTTTCAACGTGGTCAGGAAGAAGAGAAAAATCAACGGCGATTTGCTCATCGTCTCCATCTCCTGCACCTGTACGGTTGTCACCGGTATGCTCCACAGCTCCGTTTGGACTTTTTAAATTGTTGTAAAAAACAAACTCTTCGTCATTTACAACTTGGCTTGATTTATTGGCTAAAAATGCACATGCATCTAAATCGAAGTCCTGAGACCCAGCATATTTATTTGTATCCCACCCAAGACCTACTATTACTTTTGTTAAGCCTGGGTTCGTTTTGGTTAGGTCAATGCGCTGACCTTTTGATAAAGAAATTGACATAAAAACATCCTCCGTACATTTTCTTACTTTAATGATTAGGCGTTTAAACCAAAGTCGTTTACAAGTGCCGCTAAGCCGCCTTGATAGCCGCTGCCAATGGCATTGAACTTCCATTCTCCACCGTGTCGATACAGCTCGCCTACCACGACCGCTGTTTCGATCGAGAAGTCTTCACCTAAATCATAACGAATTAACTCTTCGTCATTTGTTGCATTTAAAATACGAACGTAGGCGTTGCTTACTTGGCCAAAGTTTTGACCGCGTGCTTCCCCTTCATGGATCGTAATGGTAAACGCAATACGTTCAATAGATTGAGGCACATTTTTCAAATCTACTTGAACCTGCTCATCGTCTCCTTCGCCTACGCCTGTACGGTTATCTCCGGTATGCTCAACTGCTCCGTTTGCACCCGTCGTATTATTGTAAAAAATAAAATCAGATTCTGAAGCGCATTTTCCTGCTCCGTTTAATAAAAAGACAGATGAATCTAAATCAAAATCGTTTCCACCGTCATACTTATTTACATCCCATCCAAGACCTACTACTACGTTTGTTAATCCTGGATTCGTTTTTGTTAAATCTACTTTTTGTCCTTTTGAAAGATTAATAGCCATTTTATTCCCTCTTTTCAAGTTGTTTATTTTGTATATTTATTTGCAATTTCTCCTAATCCAGTATCTCTCGTTGCATCTCCAGTTGCTGAAAACTTCCATTCATTCCCGTCTCGATAAATTTCACCTGCAAATAAAGCTGTTGCTCCTGAATGGTCTTCAGATAGATTAAAATAGATAAGCTCTTCGTTTTTAGCGCTGTCCACAACACGAATAAAAGCATTTTTAATCATACCGAAATCTTGGTTTCGCTCAACACACTGATAGATGTTGACTACAAACACAAGTTTATGTACGTTTCCAGGAACATTTTTTAAATTAACAAAAATTTGTTCATCGTCCCCTTCACCTGCTCCGGTAAGATTATCGCCTGAATGCTTAACGCTCCCGCAGTTACTGTGACGATTCCCAAAATACACAACGGCTGAGTTACTTACAAGCTTATCGTTCGAATTGAGCATAAGAACAGACGCATCGCAGTCAATCTCTGGTCCGCTTCCTCCAAAACCAAAAAAGCTGCGTTTTTTTACAGGATCCCATCCTAATCCAACTGTAATAGAAGATAACCCTTCTCTTCCTTTTGTTAAATCAATTTTCTGCCCTTTTTGTAGATTAATAGCCACTTTTATTTACTCCTTTACTATAGCGAACACGTTCTTTTACAGGTTCTATATAACTTTACATAATAGCGTAGATAAATGAAAAAATAGTGAAATCTGTGATACTATTTTTAACGTTTACGTAAGTCTTCTTATGGAGAGAATACCACAATTTGGTGATTGTTTCAAAAATTAAGCTATGTTTTCTACCGTAAATTCATTGACTGAGAGTTTAAAATTTAAGTTAAACTATTAAAAAAAGGCTGTCTCTAAACCGGAAATCCGAGTTATGAGACAGCCTTTTTTGGCTTATTGAGCTATTTTTAAAGTAGGTTCTTGCTGTTCAGCTGTTTTAGCAGCTGCCACGTTTTGAATACGGCCTTCAGCTTTGTATTCAAACGGGCTCTTAAGTGTTTTAATATAGTTTACCGTTGCTTGTAAATCTTCTGGTCCCACTTCCATATCTGAAGAAAGTGCACCAATACCATACTTTTCATTTCCGTACATATAGTTATTCACTACTACCGTGTATTCTTTTTCTTTGTCGATTTTACTTCCATCTGGCAGCGTAATATCGACTACTTTATTAGTACTACTGTCCCACGTATAGTTAAAGCCTGCAACATGAAAGTCGAGTCCGGATGAGGTAATCTGGTTATTCAGCACCGTTTCTAAATCCGCTCCGCTTAGCTTTACTTTATTTAAGACGTTGCCAAACGGCTGAATCGCAAATAAATCGCCGTATGTCACGTCACCTGCATCAAGCTGTGAACGAACGCCTCCGCCATTCATTAAAGCAAAGTCAGCGTTCATTTCTGCTTTCATACCGTCAGCAATTAAGTTTCCAAGCGCGATATCGCCTGTTGGCCCGCTAGACGGATAGCCTTTTGCTAAATCAGTAGATGACTTCCCAACCACTTCTGCTTTAATAGGTGCCGCTAAGTCTTCATATTTTTGCATAATCTTTGAAACTTCAGGATCTGGCGTATAGTCTTTTTGATATACGGTCACAATTTTTGCATCCTTTTTCACGATGTCACCCGTATTGTCGATTTCAACGTCTACGTCAGAAAACGCTGAGCCGTATGAATAAGCTTGAACAATTAGTTTGTTATCTACTACTTTGTTATTGTATACGTGATTGTGAGCTGAAAAGATCACGTCAACTTCATCATCAACTTTTTTAGCGATATCCGCTGCATCAAATTCAGTAGGAGTTCCGTTTTGATTAGATGGATTATGAGCAAGTACCACAATGGCTTTAATACCTTGCTTTTTCAACTCTACCGTATATTTATCAATCGCTTCTGCTTCGTCCGTAATTTTTAAGTTTTCATTTCCTTTACGAACGATCATGCTTGGCGTTTCTTGTGTTACAACGCCGATAAAGCCGATTTTCTTGCCGCCTACTTCTTTTATTGCGTAAGGTTCCGTAATTAATTTATTAGTTGAAGTATCATAAGCATTTGCCGCTACCACCGGGAAATTCATGCCGTCGTATCCTTTTGTGCCTTTTGGATGGTTTCCGCCTTCAATCATACGGTGAAGCTCAGCAATGCCTTCATCAAACTCATGATTTCCAAGCGTACCTACATCAAATCCAAGTGATTCCATCACTTCAACCGTTGGCTCATCTTGAAACAACGCTGAAACTAACGGGCTTCCGCCAATCATATCTCCAGCATGAACTAAAAGCGTATTCGGATTTTCAGCTTCTTGTTTACGAATAGCTGCTGCCGTATACTTCATATTTCCAGCTAACAGCGTTTGGCCATTTGAATTGATTTTTGTATCTGTATCGAGCTGACCGTGCAGGTCGTTCATACCTAACAGCTGAATCTTTGTATTATCTTTGGATTCGCCGTTTAAATTAATTTTGTAAATGCCGAATCCTTTGTCGTCCGTTTTATTTGTATACGTAATGTTGCTTCCTTCAGTTAAATAGCTTTCTCCGCGCGGTGAGCTTGTGAACGTCACGTTAGCCGTTCCGTTAATTGGTGCAATGGACCAGTTATCGTCAGCTGTTGGCGTGATTTCTTTTTGCTCGGTAATGTAGTCCATGAGAATTTGACGGTTTTCATCCGCTGAATCAACTACAAGCTCGCTTCCTTTTAGACCAGGGAAGTTTCCGCCTCCGCCAGCTCGGTAGTTATTTGTCACAACAATAAACTCTTGATTCGGGTCAACCGGTTTACCGTTATACGTTAAGTTAACAACTCGGCTTGAATCTGCGTGAATGACATTTCCATTCACATCGTATTTTGCTGGTTTTGTGACGTCAATTTGATATTGAACGCCATCGATTACGTCGAAGTTATAAACAGGGAAGCTTGGGTTTAATAATTCCTGCTCTTCTGTTTTGTTCGGTGTAATTTGATTAAACTTACCGGCAGACATATCAATCCAGTCTTTTACAACAGAACCTTTTACTTTAACCGCTTTTAACGTATTGTCATACAGATACAGGTCGCCTGCGCTTCGAATCGTTAAGTCACCTTTTTTAATTTCTGTATATTCATCGACGCCGTTTCTTCCTGCTTTAAAAGGTGCTCCCACTGATAAAATCGGAAGGTCTTTATATTCCGGCTTGTTTTGAGAAACGTATTTTTCTACGTAATCTTTTTGTGCATTTGTTACAACTTGAATAGATGGATCATCTTTTACAAGAGAAAAATAGCTGTGAATATCATCCGTCGTTTTACCAATTGGTGTGTTCACATATTTAACCGTTGCATCGTGATCTTTTTGAACTGCTTTAACAACACCTTTATCCGGTTCTACCGTACTTTGCGTAACCGTTTTCCCTGATGCATCTTTTACGTCTTTATACGTTTCACGCGTAGACGATTGAGAGCTTACTACTTTCCATTTTCCTTTTTCTTCTTTTAACGTTAAGTCAATTAAGCCAAGTGATCCTCCGCCGTAACCTGCTTGGACAGCGGGAACGCCGTTGATCGTTCCTTTTGCATTATCAACGCCGGGAAGAGGCTTTTTATCTGCTCCAAGGAACAAACCGTCTAGCGAAGCTTCCGTTTTAGCAGGGAAGACTTTATGCGTATGCGAAAACGTAATAGCATCAATGCCTTTTACTTCACTTAATGAGTAAATGACATCTTCCGTGTTTTGCTTGTTGCTACTAAACCCAGAGTGAGCCATCGCGACAACTACGTCCGCGCCTTTTTTCTTCATTTCTGGAATGTACTTATTGGCTGTTTCCACAATGCCTTTTGTAATGACTTTCCCATCAAGGTTTGCTTTATCCCAATCGTTAATTTGAGGCGGTACAAAGCCAATAAAACCAACTTTAATCGTTCGTTTCTTTCCATTTTCATCGACGACTTTTTTATTCATAATTTTATAAGGCGTAAATTTATTTTTATCATTTTTTGGGTTGTTGTCATGATCATCAACGTAGACATTGGCATTTATGTAAGGGAAGTTCGCATCGTTGTACGCTTCTGTTAAGAAGTCTAATCCATAGTTGAACTCATGATTTCCAAGCGTTGCAATATCGTAATCCAGCTGATTCATTGCTTTAAATACAGGATGAACTTCACCTTTTTTCAGCGGGTTAATCTTGGCTTTATACGTGCCTAGAGGCGTTCCTTGAATGAGGTCTCCGTTATCTACTAATAAGCTGTTTTTTACTTCTTTTCGAGCATTTTTGATTAAGGTAGCGGTTTTAGCTAAACCTACTTTTTCATAAGGGGCGTCTTTGAAATAATCATAGTTTAATAGATTCGTATGAACATCGGTTGTTTCCATCAGGCGTATGTTCACAAGCGCATCTTTTTTATTATGGCCTTGATGCTTGCTTTGCTGTGAGCTTTGTCCAGGATGACGTTCTTCCGCTCCTGCTTGTGTAGTTAAAAGAGGCATCGATAATAGAGAAAGTGCCAGTGATGTGGAAAGGATTTTCTTCGTTTTACTGCGAGTATTCTTTTTCATCTACCATTCACCTTTCAAGTAAGTTATCATCGCTATAAATCTAGCAACTGTTCAAAAATAGTATAGCAGAAAAGATTTATAAAGGATGTAAATTTTTTGATTTTTTAGTAAACCATTTGTATGCGTTTTATTAACTTTTTGTAAACCGAAAAATTTTTTTTAGTTTCTCTCTTTAAAACAAAGGACTATAGTTTTTATTAATTGGATGAACCCTCCTTTTTAAATGAGTCTTATTACCTAATAAATCAACATTCCCACGCTCTCTTTTCATTCAAAAAAAATTTATTTCAAGCGGTGTGTATATATGTACTATACATAGGATATGAAAAGCAGACATTAAGTTTGTCACAGCTTCTAACAAAATTTCGTAGATATAAAAAAGAAAGAGGAGGTTTTTGTCTTCTAACAAATAGATATATTTATATAATTTTACATTTATAACATGGAAACGAGGTTGAGTTATAAGACATACCTACTATATCAATCCAATCTAAAGCATCTATACACATGAAACCTACGTTCACCCTACAAATAAAAAAATCCGAACGAAGTTGATTCTCCATCAAGAATCTTGATTCATCGTTCGGATGTTCTTTGGTTAACATACTTTTTTCTCAGCCGCGTTTTCTTACTGACCTAATTCTTTAATTTGTTTCATAATACTTGATACATCTTGAATTGATTGAAACAATTCACTGTTTTTTAGCGCTTCCGGATTGAAGCTGCCATCCTTTATATTGGCTTCATACGCTTCAATTCCACTAATGATTTTTTCGTTTTGTTGAACAAGCTGATCGTGCACATCAGAAGCGATGTCAGGAGCTTTGGTTTGGTTAAATTCTTCAGCTTTCCCTTTCATTTCCTGCAGCTTTTGCTCTAGCTTTTTTATTGCCTCATCGTCATTAACAGCTTTTTCCGCTAGAGGCGGTATTTCTTCAGCAAACTTTTGTGCTTCACTCACGTAATCTTTCGCATCGTTTGCGTAGTTCAGCGTACTGCTTGTATCTTCAAGAAAAGAACAGCCGCCGACCATAAAAAGAACAGCAGTTGATATGACTAGCATCCACTTTTTCACTTAGCACTCAACCTTTCTTATTTTCTTTTTTGCTATCTTCTTTTCGATTTTCGTTTCTTTAACTCTTTCATAATAATGGGTACAGCTTTTTTTATTCCTTTTTTTACAGCGGGGCTTTTTAACAGTCTCGATAGTTTTGACATTTTTAAGCTCCTCTCTTCTTTTGAAATAACAAAAAACACCTTTACCATATGTGGTAAAGGTGTTTGTATCCAGACCTTTACCAATGGCAACATTGGCAAAGGTCTCGCTAACAATTTACATTGTCAATAAAGCCGGAGATAATAATCTCGAAATGACGACTTTACTGCAAGAGCTACTCCCCTTTGAGCAAAACAGCATTTTTTGTTAACACAATCATAACGTACGTTCCTGATTATCGTCAACTTATATGGAATTAGTACACATCTTTTTTGGTAAATACCAGAAACGACACGAGCAGCCCGGCAAGTCCCCAAATGGTTAAAACACCCAAGGAAAACCCTAGTGTCATTCCTTCAGTCGGAGGAGCTGTGCCTTGCAGGTAAGAAGTTAAATTTAAATTGACCATAAACAAGTACTTAGCTGAATTCCACGAAGAAACCATACTGCTTAAAATCGTACCTGCAATCAAACAAGCAAGCATCACACCCATACCCGCAGCTGTACTTTTAATTAAAGCGGACAGCATAAAAGCAAGCGTTCCAACCACCAGTGATACAAACCAAGCAAGGCCAAACTCCATTAAAATATATCTCCACTGCGAAATTAAATGAACGTCCGCTGTATTCAAATCATTGCCCTGCACGCTAAACCCCGTAAGAATCGGGGCTGTCCAGCCTTTAAATCCAAATACAATGCCAGAAATGAGATACGACAACACGCCAAACATTAAAATTAAAAACGAGACGGACATGACGAGCGTGATATATTTACTAAGCAGGATTTTCCACCGTTTCACAGGCCTCGTCAAAAGTACCTTGATGGATCCCAAGCTGTATTCTGAAGACACTAAATCCGCTGCAATAATCATAATCATCAGCGGCAGCAAAAGCTGAATAGCGTTTTCAATAAACCCTCGCACAAACGTTGGTGCTCCCGGTTCTGAAGGATTGATATCGTTATCTAAGTAATACTGCTGCTGCGCCACGCGAATTTCAAGCTGCTTGCGCCAATCATCTGAAATTTGGCTTCCGCTCAGCCGATTTTGCGTATCGATAATTTCTTGCTGCAGCGTACTGCGCCAATCGGTCGTTCCTAGCTTTTCTTGAAGGCGCTGCGTTTCGCGAAGCTGAGCATAGGTGAACATGGAAATCAACACGCCCATAATAAGGGTAACGATTAACAGGCGCTTTTTTCGAACGAGCTTGATCATTTCATTTTGAACCAAACTAATCAATCGATTCGCCTCCTGTCATTTCGATAAATAAATCTTCAAGAGTTGGAAGCTTTCGGTTCATTTCTTTTACCGTTACTCCTGCTTGAATGAGCTGTTTGTTCCACTCCCCCACTTCAGCTTCCTCATAAAACGTCGTGACATATTCTCCCTGCACTTGCACAAAGTCCGTCACTTGTTTTAAGACGTCTATTCCCGCAGGCTGCGGATCTAGCTTCCACAGTAAGCGCTCCTGCTGAGTTAACAGGGTCTTCACCGATTCTGTGTGAATAACTTCCCCTTTTGCAATAATCGCTACTCGGTCACACATCAGCTGAATCTCACTCAGCAAATGACTCGATACTAAGACGCTTAGACCTTCACTTTCAGCTAAAAAGCGAATAAATTTACGCATGTCCCGAATCCCAGATGGGTCGAGTCCGTTCGTTGGCTCATCTAAAATGAGCACTTTTGGTTTTCCGAGAAGCGCTTGCGCAATTCCTAAACGCTGCCTCATGCCTAACGAATACGTGCGAACTAAGTCGTGGATACGCTCTTGCAAGCCAACTAATGCCACAACTTCATGAATGCGTTCTTCCGTCATAGAAGGAATCATGCGTGAAAAATGCTGCAGATTTTCCCAGCCGCTTAAGTATGGATACAGCTCAGGATTTTCAACAATACAGCCGATATGCTCCATCGCTTTTGTAAACTGCTTCGATACGCTGTATCCACAGATAGAAATGGAACCAGCCGTCGGGCGAATCAAGCCGACAAGCATTCGAATCGTTGTCGTTTTACCGGCTCCATTGGGTCCTAAAAAACCGAACACTTCGCCTCTTTTTAATTCAAAATCAATATTTTTGATAATTTCTCGTTTTCCTATTACTTTTTTCAGTCCTTTTACTGAAAGCGTTACTTCACTCATATCATTCCCTCCCTTACCACGTAATAAGCGATGCTACACGTTCTGCGATCAGCTTGTAGCCTTTTGCATTCGGATGAAACTTATCAGTATATAAGTAGTCATCTACCTTTAGCTGAAACAAATCAAAGGTCGGAACAAAAACAGTTTGCTTATAATTAGCACTTAATTCACTGCTTTTGTAATTCCATTCTCGTACAATAGCCGTTGTCGTTTTTGCATCTTGCAGGTTACTAAACGGATTATATAAACCAATTAAAAAAATCGTCGCGTCTTTATTTGCCGACCGGATGCTTTTTAAGATGCTGTCTACGTTTTTTAAATAGTCATTTTCTAGCTTTTGGATATTGTTTTTATTTAAGTTCTGCAACGTTTGTCCACCTTGAAATAAGTCATTTCCTCCAATGGTGATCAGCACGGTATCTGCCGACTTAATCTGCCGCTGAATTTCCTGCTGCTTTACTTGACTTGCCAGCTGCGAAGACGTTTGACCTTTTATTCCAAAGTTACTTAAGAGAATTTTCTTCTTCGTTTTTTCTTCAAGATTATCTTTTAAATACCCAACGTATCCTTTTCCCGCTGCATCTCCTGTTCCTCTTGTCAGGGAATCACCTAAAGCGACAATCGTATAATCCTTGGTGTTTTTGTTACTGCTGCTTGTTTCCTGCTTCGGCTTTGGCATTTCTTTTACAGTAGCTTTTGAGGCGCTAACATAATCATAAATAGACATTCCAAGCCCTGCTGCAAACAGCAGACACGAAATAATCGAAATCAAGGATACAATCCATACCCACTTTCCTTTCGCTTTCACTGGCTGCACTCCTTTTCGCCTTTTTAGTTATCTTTTTTTAGAGCTTCAACTGTTTTTAGTAAAGCTGACCAGTCTAAATGACCCCAGCCATTTTCAATTCCTTGTTCATAATGACCTTTCACAAGCTCTCCTAACGGAAGCGGAGCGGACACTTTTTTGGCTGCATCAATAGCCAAGTTTACATCTTTTAGTCCAAGCTCCAGCTTAAATCCAGCTGGATCAAAGTCTCTTTTAGCAATTAAATTGCCGTAATTTTTATACACAGGAGATGTAAATAAGCTATTAACCACTTCAAGAAACTGCTCCGCTTGCATGCCATACTGTTCTACCATGACTACTGCTTCAGAAACAGCTTCTAACATCGATACTAATAAAAAATTATTGCCAAGCTTAGCTACATTTGATAAGTAAGGCTCGTCTCCTACAGTAAAAATAGTTTGACCAATCGCTTCAAACAGCGGCCAAACGTGCTCTCTTGCTTCTTTATTACCTGCAACTATTACTTTGAGAGCCGCAGCAGCTGCTGCGTCGGGGCGACCTAAAACAGTCGCTGCAACAAAATGCTGTCCTGATGCAGCATGTGCGCTTGTTAATTTTTCGGATAAATCTACGCTAATAGTACTCACAGAAACGTGAATACCGCCTTTTTGAAGGCCTGCAAGTATACCGTCTTGTGACATCGTTACTTCTTCTAAAGCCTCGTCATTTGAAAGAATTGTAAAGACAAGATTTGCTTCTTGTGCTGCTTGAGCAGGTGTCTCTACAACCTTTGCTCCTTTTTTCACAAGACTTTCCGCCTTCGCAGCAGTCCGGTTATAAATCGCAAGTTCATGACCCGCTTTTATCATATTTTCCGCCATCGGTAATCCCATATTTCCTAAACCAATTAAACCCACTTTCATCTTTACCACTCCATTTCAGCACTCAGTATGTACATTTATACTTGTTTTCTACCTTTAGAAAAACTATATTTTCATTATTATATAACTACAGTAAAAGCGAATACAAAGAATAGCCTTTCTAAAATGTTCAAAATGTGACATTTTTTAGACGTGTCTTATAAAAAACTTGTCAAAAAAAACACGGATACTTTTTAAATAAAGCGCTTGCAAGCATAGGAAATTTCTGCTAAGATATAAGAGAATTATTTTTGTTCGGTGGGGATGTATGAGTATTGTCACTTTTCGTCTTTAGATTTGAGCAAGAATAGTACCACAATGTGCGAGTCCGCACGAGGAGGCAACAATTATGGAACAAGGTAAAGTAAAATGGTTTAACGCAGAAAAAGGTTTTGGATTCATCGAGCGCGAAGGTGGAGACGATGTATTCGTACACTTCTCAGCAATCCAAAGCGAAGGCTTCAAATCTTTAGACGAAGGTCAAGCTGTAACATTTGACGTAGAACAAGGTCAACGCGGACCTCAAGCTGCTAACGTTCAAAAAGCATAAGAAACACAACATATCAGAAACAGATCCTTTAAAGGATCTGTTTTTTTGTGTACAAACATAAAAAAGCCCTGTTTTTCAACAGGGCCAGTCGGTACAAATACAGAAGTAAAGTTAATGGTACTCTTAGTATAGCACAAGATCATAACAATCTATACGAAATAATAAAATAAAACTTTCATCCGGCACGTTTACCTATGTTTATAGCTATTCCAGACTCTCTAGGGCGCTCGCAAATCGTTTAATTCCTTCTCGAATAACCTCTTCTTCCCCTCTGCCAAACGTAAAGCGAATAGCTCCGCTTTGAGAACTCAGCACGCTTCCTGGGACAAAAGCCACTCCTTTTTTAAGCGATTCTTCCAATAGACGATAGTCATCGACCGGCTGATTCACTTTGCACCATAAATGAATCCCGCCTTGAGGCGAATCAAAAGATACTTTTGATCCAAGCAATTCGTTCAGACTCGACGACAGGGCATACTCTTGCTTTTTAAGCTCTTGTCTAAGCTTTGCAATATGAGAAGAAAACGTAGGAGAATCTAAGAATTGATAAGCAATCCACTGCGGAAAGATGCTGTGACCAAAGTCAATTTGCTGCTTAGCATCTGCCAGGCGCTGAATCACTTGCTCCGGCCCCACTATCCAGCCAATTCGAAGGCCTGATGCCACAATTTTAGAAAGCGAGCTGATATAGAGGACATTTCCGTTCTCGTCCATCGATTTCAGCGTTTGATGTACATTGCCATCAAATGCCGTGAGTGAATAAGGATCATCTTCAATAAGCGGAATGCCGTATTCTGAAGAAAGCTCTAAAAACCGCTTTCGGCGCGCTTCTGATAACACAATACCGGTCGGGTTTTGATAATACGGATTTAAAAAAACCATTCGAATGCGATGCTTTTTATGTAATTCTACTAAGTCGTCCGGGTTGGCTCCATTTTTATCTACAGGCAGTAAAAACGTTCGTAGACCTGCTGATTGAAAGAGCGGCAGTGAATAGCTATAGGACGGATCTTCAATCGCTACTGCATCTCCTGGTTTTAACAAACACTGCACAATCAAATGAAGTGCTTGCTGTGCACCTGATGTAATTAGAATAGAATTGGAGTCAGTGGAGATTTTCCGGTACTCATGAACATGAGCAGCAATAGCATCACGCAAACGTTCATTGCCGTGGGGATGATCATAGCCTAAATGTTCATTAAAAGGCATGCCCGCTAATATTTGCTGAAAATCTTCGCTTGGAAATAAGCTAGGAGCTAACTCTCCGCTGGCTAAGTTCACAAAATCCGTTCGCAAAGCCTCGCTTCTGATTCGCTGTACGAGCGGTAAATTAGGCAAAAATGAACCGTCTTCTACATATCTCCCCCAGTTTGGAATACGTTTTCGGGAAATTCCCCAGATGCTCGAACTAACTCGCGTTCCGCTTCCTTTTTTACGTTCTACGATTCCAAGTGCCTGCAGCTCTTCATAAGCAGCTACTACCGTGCTTCTGTTCACGTTGAGCTCAGCGGCAAGCGTTCGTTCTGATGGCAGCATAGAATCCGGCGGAAAAGCTCCCGATGAAATACAGCTTTCAATATATTCTGCAATTTGTTTATAAATCGCTTTTTTGCTAGCGCGATCTGGTCTCCAGTTCATGCGGCGTCAGTCCTTACATTTAAACTTTCTTATTAGTAGTTTATCCTTTATCTCTCTTATCTTAAAGAAGTTTTATAAAAAAAGACCATCCAATTTGGCATTTTTTTGCTCATCCACTTTACAAAAATATGATATCACTACTTTTCATTTGTTAGCATTTAAGTTTACATAATAATTTTATAGTTAATTAAATTAAATTATATTCATTATATCAATAAAAAATCCGAACGAAGTTGATTCTTCATTAAGAATCTCGATTCATCGTTCGGATCTTTACTAAAATACTTTTGTCACAGCCTCTTTTTTATAGAGGAGGTAAATCTAGCTTGCCTTCTTGAAACAATTCTTTCACCATGTGCTTGGCATACCCTGTTGCTTGCCCTAGCGTAATCTTTGCTGGCATAGGCGCTTCATTTGCATCGACGATTACATCGATAATGCACGGTTTATTCTGTCTAACTGCACTTTCAAAAGCCGGCAGCAGCTCGTCTTCCTTTTCTACTCGGTAGCCAACACCTCCGCAGATATCTGCATACCTAGCAAAATTCGGGTTTGTTAAATCTGTCCCAAATTCAGCATTTCCCATTACTTCTTGTTCAAATTTAATCATGCCGATTTTATGATTGTTAAATAGCACTACGACTAGCGGAAGATTGTATTTAACAGCTGTAATAAAATCTGCCATTGTCATCGCAAAGCCGCCGTCTCCACATACCGCAAACACCTGCTTCTCGGGATAAGCAATTTTCCCAGCAAGTGCGCCCGGCAGCCCGCAGCCGAGAGTCGCTAGCCAGCTTGAAATCACAAACTGCTGATTTGTCATACGAAAATGACGCGCCATCCACACTGTGACGTTTCCTACATCTACAGACAAGACCGCGTTATCATCCGCTACGTGCTGAAGCGCTCGAATCACTCGCTGGGGCTTGATAGGTACACTTTCTTTTGCTTCTTGGGTATCAAGCTGATTCCACCACTTTTTCATACGTTCTTGACTTTGCTCTAAAAACTGGCGATGCTCTGAGCGGCCAACGTTTTCTAAAAACCACTGAACCGTTGCTTTCGCTTCTCCCGCAAGCCCTGCATCTACAGGATACCTTTTGCCAATTTGTGCAGGATCAATATCAATATGAATCGTTTTCGCATGGTCTGGCAAAAAGCCTGTAAACGGATAGGACGTTCCAATCATGATGAGCGTATCCGCTTCTTGCATCGCTTCATACGCTGGCTTTGTCCCGATTAATCCAAGTCCTCCGAGACAATATGGATGTTCATCCGGTATTGCGCCTTTTCCAGGAAGCGTAAGGACAATAGGTGCTGCGATTTTTTCTGCAAATGCAAGCAGCTCTTCTCTCATTTCATGTGTGCCTCGACCGGCTAGGATAACCGGACTTTCCGCTTTACCAATCAAATCTTTTGCTTTTTCAAGATCTTCTCTATGGGGAAAAATGTCTTGTTTGACAATTATGCTTGATGTTTCTCGTGCTTCTGATCCAACTTCAAAACGAGGAATATCATCGGGAATGGTTAACACAGCCACACCTTTTTTAGCATACGCTGTTCGAATCGCTTGATTGACAACAGTCGGAAGCTGCTCAGCGGACATGACTCGCTGGTTATATACAGCCACATCATCGAACATTCTCTCTAAATTAATTTCTTGAAACGCATCGCTGCCGATGAGATCTGATTCTACTTGCCCTGTAAGTGCTAAAACGGGCGCTTTGTCTAATTTGGCATCATATAAGCCATTTAGTAAATGAATTGCTCCCGGTCCGGCAATAGCCGTACATACACCGATTTTACCCGTTAACTTCGCATATGCAGCTGCTGCGAGAGCTCCCGCTTCTTCATGCCTTACTTGAATAAATTTAATTTTATCCTGGGCTTTGCGAAGCGGTTCAATAATTGAATTAATGGAGTCTCCTGGCATGCCGTAAATATGATCAACGCCCCATTCAATTAGCAGTTCAATCAGTTTTTCTCCAGCTTTTTGTTTAAACATATGACTACCCCTTTCTTCTTATATATAGAGATAGTGTGACCTGATACGCTCTTTCTTACTTATTTTCAGCCGTATAATTTTCGTTTTCTTTCGTTAAAGGAAGGCAACATCTTCGTTAAATTTTCTTCATTCCTTGCAATTATCATTATCTTTTGCTATTCTATAAGAAGAATTATTTTTGTTCGGCAACAATCGATAGGTGAATACTTTCGTCTTAAAGATTTTGATCATGAGCAAGGATAGTAATACAATGTGTGCATAGCACACGAGGAGGCAACATTCATGGAAAAAGGTACAGTAAAATGGTTTAACGCAGAAAAAGGTTTCGGATTTATCGAGCGCGAAAACGGCGACGATGTATTCGTACATTTCTCAGCAATCCAAAGCGAAGGATTCAAATCTTTAGACGAAGGTCAAGCTGTAACATTCGACGTTGAAGAAGGTCAACGCGGACCTCAAGCTGCTAACGTTCAAAAAGCATAATTAGTAAAAAGACTCTGATTTCAGTCAGAGTCTTTTTTTTATGTAGAGCTAGGCATAAATTTTTTTAACATGTAGTTTGTACACGTTATTATAAATAGTAAACTAAAAGAGTCTCTTCATTCCGAAGAGACCTTTTGTGGAAGAAATAGTTGAAGAAATAAAGTGTGGATGTTGCATCGTCCTCATTTTTTAATAATTAGCACCAGCCGCCGCCGAAGCAAGAAGCGCCGATGATGATTAATAAGATGAAAAGTACAATGATTAAAGCGAAACCGCCGCCGCAGCCACCGCCGCCATAACCACAACCGTATCCGTAACCTCCGTAGTATCCCATGTGTTTCACCTCCATTTGCTATACTTTAAGATATGTGGATTTGGTTAAATTGCTCCTAATAATTCCATAGAACTTTTGAAAATGTTTGTCATACACTAAAATACTGAGCTTCTCAAACAAGTTTCACAAAGTGATAAAATATCTGATTTTATGGGCATTTACTCCTCTTTTTTTTATCTTTTAAAAATGTAATCGCTCCCTTTTTCATGAATGTACACCGCGCTGAATACCTTTAGTTATGTACACTCACACAGGAGGGATTCAATATGTTAACACTCGAAATTTCAAAGCAAATCGTTAAAAACGTCTACCCTATTGTCTTATCGAATCGCAGTAAAATCTTTCAAGAGGAAGTGAGCGTCGCCGCTTTGCAAGACTACTTTGGTCTTGATCATGCGTTTAGCGTGTATGCAGCTGCCACCATTATTTATCAGCTAGAAGCTGACGGATATGTATCCAAACCTCTGAAGCGCAGCGAATACAAGCGAATTTTGCTCAAATAAAAACAAGCATCCCCGCAAGGATGCTTGTCTTATTTATAGCTATACCTGTCGAATAATTGCTCGACTCTTTTGTGATAGTCCGCAAGGTAATCAGAGAGCTCCGTTTTGCTCAAATTATTGGCCTGCTCCTCAAATAGTGACAGCAGCGAAATTTTAATCATTTCCATTTCCGTTTCCGAACGATTTTCATTTCGCAAATCTTTTCTTAAATTCCACAGGCTTTGCTCCATTTCATGCTTTAATTGTTCTAGTGATTGTGGCTCTTCAAATCCGGCACGAATGTCTTTTTTAAATCCACTCATCTTATCACTCCTCGCATTTGCACCTGCTAGATAGTATCTAATGTATACTATACCATAAATAACTATACGAGGCTTAAGCATGCATTTTAAGCAATCGGTCACAAAATAAAAAACATCTCTTTGGATGTCTTTACGTTACTTTTTATCTTACTTCGTCTTCTTCACCTTTTACATATTTAAAAAATGAATCAATCATTTCATTTAAGAAATCATTTCGATCTTCAAAATTCATAATTTCTAAAAACTCCACAATATCCTTATCTAAGCTAATAGAAGCGGGAACATAAGCAGCTGCTTCCCTTCTTTGCGGGAATGGAATCACATTATCTTTCTTCTTCATAAAACACCGTCCTTTTTCTGTGCTTTACTAGTGTAAGCTTTCAAGGAACGATTTGCAAGTCCCTCTGATGTAAAATTTTATATAAACATTCTTCTGAAAAGACAGAGTATATCTTTAGCTACTCAAGTAAGCTCATTTGACATTAGCCTTTTTCGTGTTCTGGCGTCATATTAATAATTCGCCGCTGTTTTCTCTTTTCCTTTTGGCATCTTTTAGCAAATTTAAACACAAATAGTTTAAAAGAGGTTTTTATTTCTTTCTTATAGGTTAAAGAAAGGAAACAACATTTTTATATGGAGGGGTTACAAATGATTGCATTAACTGGAAAAGTTGCGCTTGTGACGGGAGCGGCATCTGGAATTGGACGCGCTTCAGCCATCACATTAGCTGAACAAGGAGCGCGCGTTGCTCTTTTAGACTTAGAGGAAGAAAAATTACGAGAAGTAAAAGAGACCATCATGTCGAGCGGCGGAGAGTGTATAGCCATTAAAACAGACGTCTCTAACTCTGAAAGTATAAAAGAGAGTATCGAAACGATCAGCAGCTTATGGAGTCAATTACATATTGTTTCTATTAACGCAGGCATCAACGGTACGTTTTCTTCTATTGAAGAACTATCACCAGAAGATTGGACAAAAACGATTGATACAAATTTAACGAGTACTTTTTTAAGCGTGAAGCATTCTATTCCTTATTTAAAAGCTCAGGGAGGAAGCATTATTATTACTAGCTCGATTAACGGCAACCGTACATTTTCAAATATCGGCATGAGCGCATACAGTTCCTCAAAGGCCGGCCAAATGGCGTTCGGCAAAATGGCAGCTCTTGAACTTTCTACATACGGAATACGCGTTAACGTTATTTGTCCAGGAGCAGTTGATACAAATATTGAAAGCAATACATTCCGTCAAGAAGACAAATTAAAAGAAGTCGCGATTCCAATTGAATATCCAAATGGCAATCAGCCGCTTGCTAAACGCTCGGCTAAGCCCGAAGAAGTAGCGGATTTAATTTCCTTTTTAGCTTCTGACGCGTCCAAACATATTACCGGAAGTGAAATGTTTATTGACGGCGGAGAATCGCTGCTGTAACGTACAAGCCCCTGCATTATCTGCCAGGGGCTTGTTTTTTGCTTTTATGAACAACGTCTACTCCACCCGAAGCGGATATAATACTGCCTGTAATCATATCTGAGTTTTCATCACAAAGAAACTCAATAATACGCGCAATGTCTTCTCCTGTCCCTGATCGGCCCACAGGCGTTTCCTTGTCTTCTAGTAATCTTGCTTTTATGATATCATTTTCTTTCATGTCTCCTACAATATCTCCGGGACAGACCATATTGGCCGTAATCCCGTATTCGGCTACTTCTAGAGCAAGCGATTTGGTCAGAGAAGCCAGCCCTGACTTAGCGGCACTAAAAGCCGCGCGGTGCATCCATCCAGGGGTATGCTCTACATCTTGAAAACCGTATGTAATAATCCTTCCAAACTGCTGCTTTTTCATAATAGGAACCACAGCTTTGACAAAGTGAAAAACAGAGCTTAAATTCCCTTCCACCATTCCATACCATTCACTGTCTGTGTACTCTATTAATTTCTTTCTTTCAAATGCATACGGACCTGCATTATTAATTAAAACGTCAATACGTCCAAACCGCTCCATGGCCTGCGCAACGACATGTTCAATATCTTCTTTATTTGTTATATCTCCTTCTACAAACTGTACGTTATCACTATATTGATGCCATTCTTCTTGCAGTTCTCGCACTTTATTTTTATCACTTCGAAAATGGACGGTAACGGAATACTGCTTTTTTAAAAACTGTTCTGTTACTTTTTTGCCAATACCTTTATGACCCGCTGTAATCAATGCATGTTTCATCTACCTTCACCTCTTTTACTCTACTTATCTACTATATATTAGACAGCTCCTTAGTTTCTCCTTTACTAACGGAAAAAAGCCCTTGACGAAAGGGCTTTTTTTTACGGTCTTAACAAAATTTTACCTGTACTTTTTCGGCTTTCAAGAAGCTCATGTGCTTTCGCTCCGTCTTTTAAGTCAAATACCACAGGATCGGTTAGCACAAGCTGACCTTTACTGATCCACTCAAACAGCTGCTGTGAACGTACTTTACGTTCTTCATATGACACAAGCACGTTCCATAAGTCTCCGCCTGTAAGCGTTTTAGAGGTATCCATCAACATACGCGGATCCACTGGAGCCGGATCGCCTCCTGCCATTCCGTAAAACACCACGTTTCCTCCTGTTTTTACGGCTTCAAAGCTTTTTTCTAGCGTAACCCCTACAGATTCGTAGGCAACATCTGCTCCTCGCTTCGTTACTTCTTTCACTTGTTCCACCCAGTTATCTTCGTATAAAAAAACATAGTCAGCTCCTGCTTGAGCCGCTGCTTTTGCTTTTTCAGAAGATGACGTTAAGCCAATAACCTGTCCGCCTAATAGCTTGGCAATTTGAACTAAATGCTGCCCTACACCTCCAGCAGCTGCGTGAACAAGCACATAATCGCCGGGCTGAATGCTGTAGCTGTCTTGTGTTAAATAGTGAGCCGTTAACCCTTGCAAAAGTACAGAAGCAGCTGCATCAAACGAAATATCGTCAGGTACAGCAATTATTTTATCTTGTGGCACGGCAACAAGCTCTGCATTTGCAAAAGGAACGTCAGCAAACGCAATACGGTCTCCTACGTTAACATGACTTACTTCTGCTCCTACTTCTTCTACCACACCTGCTCCTTCATATCCTAAAATATACGGAGGTGTACCTGTTAAGTGGTAGTTCCCTTTTCTTCGGTACACATCAGCAAAATTAAGCCCAATTGCTTTTGTTCTTACTAGTACATCTGTTGGGCCAATAGAGGGATTCGGTATATCTTGATAGTGAAGAACGTCAGGTCCTCCAAATCTTTCAAATACTAATGCTTTCATATATAAGTTACCTCAGTTTCTTTATGTATTCCCTTTCATCGTAATTCAAAGAGATACCAAACACAAGTTTCTGACTCAGGGAAAAAACGCTTTGTCTCCTCAGGAGACAAAGCGTTCTTTTACTTTGTTTGCGCTACAACTTCTCGCATTGTTCCATTTTTTTGATAAGACGTATGAAAAGAAAAGGCTTTTTCAAGAACGTGCGGTGTTTGGCCGCCTCGCGTGAGCGCTTCTTCGTAATACGCCATAAGCTGATCGCGATACATTGGGTGGGCACAATTTTCAATAATGCGTTTTGCTCGTTCTCTTGGAGCTAGTCCGCGCAAGTCTGCGTATCCTTGCTCTGTTACAATGACATCCACATCGTGTTCCGTATGATCAACGTGCGAAACAAACGGCACTATGCTTGAAATATCCCCGTTTTTAGCAATGGATTTTGTTACAAAAATACCGAGGCGCGCGTTTCGGGCAAAATCCCCTGAACCTCCGATTCCGTTCATCATTTTTGTTCCCATCACATGCGTTGAATTAACGTTTCCGTAAATGTCTAGCTCTAGCGCGGTATTAATAGAAATCAGTCCTAAGCGACGAATGATTTCGGGATGGTTTGAAATTTCCTGCGGACGAAGAATGAGCTTATCTCGATAGACTTCAAAATTAGAGAAAACTTGTTTCATTTTATCTGCTGAAAGCGTAATTGAACAGCAGGAAGCAAACGTAACTTTTCCCGCGTCAAACAAATCAAACACGGCGTCCTGCAATACTTCGGAATACACTTCTAAATCATGAAACTCTGAATCTAACAACCCGTGAAAAACGGCATTTGCCACGGAACCAATTCCAGATTGTAAAGGAGCAAGCGATTCAGTTAATCGCCCTTCTTTAATTTCTTGGCGTAAAAATGAAATCAAATTTTGAGCCATTACAACCGTTTCTTCGTCAGGTGCTACAATCGTAGACGGTGAATCTAGCTGATTTGTAAATACAATACCCTTTACTTTATCTACATCAATTGGTATGCCTAACGAACCAATCCGGTCATCAGATTTTTTCAAAGGAATTGCATCTCTCTGTCCTTGAACGCCTGGATCATACAAATCGTGAATGCCTTCTAACAGCTCTGGCTGCGCTGTGTTAATTTCAATAATAATCGATTTTGCATGCTGGGCAAACACCATCGAATTGCCAATTGACGTTGTTGGAATCATCATTCCGTCATCTGTGATAGAAACCGCTTCCAAAATAGCGAAATCTATTGAATCTAACACGCCTGCACGCACCCATTCAGAAGTATGCGATAAATGCTGGTCAATAAACTGAAATTCACCTTCATTAATTTTTTTACGCATAGTCGGATCCGCCTGAAACGGCAGGCGTTTATTTAACATCCCTTTTTCTGCAAATAGCTTATCCACATCTGACCCAAGTGAAGCACCGGTATACACGCTTACTTTTATCGGTTCTGTTTCCGCTCGTTTCGCTAGCGCAAACGGTACAGCTTTGACATCCCCCGCGCGTGTAAAACCGCTTAGACCAAGAGTCATTCCATCTTGAATCCAAGACGCTGCTTCTTCAGCAGAGACAACGCGATTCTGTAGTGCTTTATGCTTAATTCGACTGCAAACGTTTTCCATTCTGTTCACTCCTTGTTTTTGCTCTTTTTTACCATTTTACTGTAAAGCGAGCGTCCACAAGAGTTTTTGGAATGAAATGGACAAAAATAGCGATAAAACAGCATATTTGATGATAATTAAGCAAAATGACGGTTAAAACCCAAGGAGTTTTCGAAAATAGCTGGCGTACGATTGACTGACCGGAATTTTTTCTCCGTTGTTCATCACTAACAGAAAGGTTGAATGTGTATCCGGGTAAATTTCTTGAATTTGCGTCACATTGACGATAAAGGAACGATGACAGCGCACAAACTCTTCTTTTGGAAGCACATAATCAAATTCATTTAACGTGTATTTATGCGTACCCGTATATTTCTGTGCGTACACATATGTTTTTCGGTCACGCGCTTCTACGTAGATAATTTTTGAGAAAGGAACCGGTATCCATCCCTCGTTCACCTTTAACGTCACAACTGACTTTCCGCTCGTTAACGCGGGAAAAATGGCCGTCACGCACCCTTGAACCTCTCCTTCGTCTAAGAAAGGCACGGCCATGCCGTAGTAGGGCGTGCCAAACACGTCTCGGTGAATAAATTCCGATACTTTTTGCTTTCGTTCTAATGCTTTATATGTAATCGTTCCTTTTTTAATTTGATCTCCAGGGCTGATTTTTAAATTAATTCGTTTACTTGCGCGGTAATACACGTACGTTTCTAGATCTGACACGGCAATCGACGCTTCATCAGAGAACAATTCGCTGATAACGTCTAATAATGCTGAAGCTTTAAATGGTTTCATCTTTTCACCTTCTTTTGTCTAGTCAAACATGCTGCTTCTTTATTGTAGCGCAAAAGCAAAAGCTAGGGGGAAAGAAGCATGGAATTTATCTTTTCAACTGCATAAAATTTCTATTTTTTCACAACATAAAACAATGAAATGAAGGAAGGGTGAAATGTATGGGCTATGCTGAATCGACGTTTCGAATCGCCTGTTCATTTTTTGTGCTGCTTCTTTTAACGCGGCTCATGGGAAAAACAGAAATCAGCCAGTTAAATGTGTTTACATTTATTACGGCGATTACGATTGGTAATATTGCCTCTTCCCTCTCCACTGATAAGGGAGTGGAAATTGATAAAGGGATTTATTCACTGCTAGGATGGACATTTTTAACGATTGCTATGGGCTATATTGGGATGAAATCGAAAAAAGCACGGCATCTTATTACAGGTGAACCTAAAATTGTGATTAAGCAAGGAAAAGTGATGGAAAAGGCGTTAAAACAAGTCCGGCTAGATATTGAATCTCTTTTAGGCATGCTGAGGCAGCAAAACGTATTTTCCATAAAAGATGTAGAATACGCCATATTAGAAATCAACGGAAACCTTTCCGTTATGCAAAAACAAGATAAAAAGCCGAACTCATGGTCAAAAACGCTTTTATTCCCCACTTCAACAGGCGTTATTTACGATGGAAAAGCGAATGAAGATGCGTTGAAGGACCTGCACGTAGATAATAATTGGCTGCATAAACAGCTAGAAAAAGCGGGAGTCAACTCAATTGATGACGTCTTTTACGCTGAGGTTCAGTCCGACGGATCGCTTTACATTGACTATAAAAAAGACAAATTTAACTCATAAAAAAAATCCGTACCAAAAGGCACGGATTTTTTATTAGCTTGCTTTTTTTACACGATTTGTAATGGTATCTTCTTTTGGTGATGTTTTACGAATAAAGAAGGCTAACACAAACGCGATCACACTTAAAATCGTTGCAATCATAAACGCATCGTTAATACCCATTGCCGTACCTTGATTCACAGCTTCAGCCATACTGCCTTTATCTGTCGGCAAAATTTGCTGATTCGTTACGATGTTTTTTACGTGTTTTTCACCTTGATTCATCATAATAGATACAAAGAACGCCATTCCTACAGCTCCAGCAACCATTCGAAGCGTATTAACCATCGCCGTGCCGTATTTATTTAAGCTAAGCGCAAGCTCATTTAATCCTGCTGTAAAGATTGGCATCATGAGCAGCGACATACCAAACATACGAACAGTATAAACAATCATCACATACATAAATGTTGTTGTCGTTTCAAGTTTTGTTAATTCATATGTTGTCACAACGGTAATTGCTAAACCAATAACAGCAAGCCATCTTGCGCCGAACTTATCAAACAGCCGTCCTGTAATCGGAGACATAATCCCCATTACAATTCCCCCTGGCAGTAACAGCAGGCCTGAAAGAAACGGTGAGAAGCCCCGTACGTTTTGCATATAAATCGGCATTAAAATCATACCTGAAAACATTGCCATTGTCACAATCACGTTAATAATTGTTGTTAATGTGAACATACGGTAACGGAAAATACGGAATTCAAGAAGCGGCTGATCAATTTTTAACTGACGGAAAATAAAGAACAGAATTGAAATACCGCCTACAATGAACATGGCTAATACTTCAGTGCTGGTCCAGCCCTTTGTACCGCCCGTAGCGAACGCATAAAGCAAGCCGCCAAATCCAATTGTTGACAAAATAACGCCAAACACATCTAGCTTAGGTCGGCTTGTTTCTGTCACGTTTTTCACTAAAATAATAGCCGCAATTACGTTAATGAGTGCAATTGGAAACATCATAAAGAATAAAACGCGCCATGAGTAGTGTTCAACTATTAAACCAGAAAGCGTCGGCCCTACTGCCGGTGCGAAGTTCATCGCTACACCAAAAATCCCCATCGCAAAGCCGCGTCGGTCAGGCGGGAATAATGTAAAGATAACGTTGGTAATTAACGGAAATAAAATTCCCGCTCCCGCTGCTTGCACGACGCGTCCCACTAAAATAACGGAAAATGTCGGTGCAATACCGCAAAGCAGTGTTCCTACTGTAAACAGCCCCATTGCTGTAATATACAGCTGCCTCGTAGTAAATCGATTCATTAAAAATGCTGTAATTGGAATAACAATTCCGTTTACTAACATAAAGATGGTTGTTAACCAGTTGCCCGTAGCCGCCGTTACATGGAAATGATCCATCATTTGCGGAAGCGCAATGTTAATCAGCGTTTGATTTAAAAAAGCGACGAGCGCTCCCATTATCATTACGCCAAAAATAGACCGAGTTCGGGCTTGATCGGACTGTTGTGTTTGTGTATTCATTTTAACAAGACCTTTCCCTTTAAAATTATCTGTATGTAAATCTTCAGATGACAAACAGGTTAAGAATATATTTTATGTGTTCATTCTATTAATTTATGTCACGAATATTTAATGAACTTAATTATATACCGAATAAATATATCCGTTTCCGAAATATTTGTCAACAAATATGATCATTTTCGTAAAACTTTTCCATCAGTATATATAAAGTAGCATGCCCTTTAATGAAGAAAAAAATGAGAGCCCTTCAACGAAGGCTCTCATTTCCTTAAGAAATACTTATTTTAAGATTTGAACTTTTACTGTTTTTCTTCCCCATTTTAACGCTTCTTTTTGAGAAGGAAGAAGAACGTCAATTTTATTTCCTTTAATCGCGCCGCCCGTATCAGCTGCGATTGCCGTGCCATAACCTTCTACGTATACTTTTGAACCAAGCTTAATCACTTTTGGATCAACAGAAATAACTTTTTGATTTGGATTCTTTTTTAAATCGATTCCAATCGCCGTTTTTCCGCTGCAGCCTTTGCAGTTCGCTGTGTACGCTGTTGCTGTTACTCTAAATTCTTTCACAACATTTGAAGACTTCGCAGGCGCTGCTTTAGCAGGCGTGCTTGATTTTACTTGAGATATCTTTAATACTTGTTTCGGATGAATGCTGTCTGACTTTAAGTTATTCCACTGTTTCAGCTGACTAACCGATACTTTATATGTCTTTGCAATTTTGTATAGCGAATCTCCGCTTTTTACTGTATATGTATTTGTTGCAGCTGATGCACCACTTGCCACTCCGAACAGTGACATTAGAACTAAACTGAACGTAATCATTGTCTTTTTCATGTAATTGATTTCCCCTTTATCTACCAATACATAAAAAATAACACATGAATATTACAGTTATATTTCAGTGGCATGTCAATAGTTTGATAGTTTAGTTACAGTAAAAATAAAGATTCTCCCTTTTAAACTAGTAAATTAATCACCTTCACTCTTCAAAAACATACATATTTAGGTATATGACGGTGCATTTACACACATTTATAATGGATTATTTCATTTGTAACATTTCACTGGTTCTAGAGGCTTAGACTTTATTTTATATTGGTTATTTAGAACATAGTTTATTTAAAATTAATAAATGCGTTAAAGGAGCTTAATAAAATCACTTTTTACACCGCTGTTGATTTCCGTGCAAGACTTCTCTTTTCGCGGATGGCTGATGAGCCTCCTCGTCGCTTGCGCTCCTGCGGGGTCTCATCTATTCCACTATTTCCGCAGGAGTCTTCGTCTTGCTCTCCAATCAACTGCTAGAAGCGCATACATATATCACCGCCATAACAATAAAAAATCCGAACGAGTTGGATTCTCCATCAAGAATCTCAATTCACCGTTCGGATTTTCCTTCAACTAAAATGCTTTTATCATAGCCTTTTTATCTGGAATTAAGATACCTGCAATACTTGTTAATACGGCTGCCACTGAAGCATTCTAGCTGCTTCAAATCTTTTTTCTACATTCGGCCAGTAAACGATTTTCCACCAATTATCCACGTACGGATCACGTTCATTTTTGTACTGTAAATAATACGCGTGTTCCCATACGTCTAATACGAGCAGCGGAATCGTATCCCACTGCGTGAGAAGCTGATGGCGCTCAGCTTGCAAGACTTCAAGCTTTCGCGAACGCGGCGACCATACTAAGATGGCCCACCCCGCGCCTTCTACTTTTTTAGCGGCTTGAGAAAAGTGCATCATAAACTTCTCATAGCTGCCAAAGTCTTTTTGAAGCTGCTGCAGCAGCTGCCGCCTCGGTCGTCCTCCTCCTTCTGGACTCATAATCTCCCAAAAAATTGTGTGTAAGTAATGACCGGAGCCATGAAAAGAAGCTTCCCGTTCCCAATGTTTTATGAGGTCAAAATTGTTTGTGTTACGGGCTTGCTGCAGCATGAGCTCTGCTTTATTTAATCCATCGACATAGCTTTGGTGATGCTTGCTGTGATGAAGACGCATGATTTCCCGGTTAATATACGGTTCAAGAGCTGAATAGCTATAGCCAAGCGGCGGCAGCTCGTGCTTCCCTGGCGCTATCGATTCTCGCTCCCTGCCGTCGTCTCCAAGCCGCTCTTTTAAAACTTTATCAATATGCCGTACTGCATTATTGATTTCTTCTAACGTATATTCGTTAACATCTTCTTCGCTTAAATATTCAAGAACATCTTCTTGCGTGCGCGTTATATATGACGTTATATCTACTTCTGTAATGGCTTCTTCAAATACAGGATCACATACTTGTTCAAGCCAGGTCTGAACTTCCATTAAGTATCTTTTTCTCTCATCTTGATCGGCCATACTTTCCCTCCTTACACCTCATCTTCACTATCATATTCAAAAGAAAAAGCAACATAACTTCCTACTTGTATCTATTGAGTTAGAAAATTCGACATGAAAAAGCAAGAGCTCCTTAAAAAACAAACTCTTGCCTTTTTTCTTATATCTTCTTCACCATATTCACATAGTCAATCGTTTCTTGCTTACTAACAGCCGCGTGCTTCAGCTTTGGGTTATAATAAAGCTCCACTTTTATATTATTGATTTCACAGTGGTCTGGCATATCCTGCAAATCCGTTAAAAATGGCAGCAAGTGATTGTTCATATCGTATTCAAACGCCCCGTTTTGCAAGTAATACACCTTCGGCACATAGTTAATATGGCGAAAAAACTTCACTACGTTAATTCGCTCACCGTATGAGGCGATCACTTCATCTTCTGTCAAGTCCGGATAAGATAAATTAAACACTTGCCGAACCGGCGTTTTCAGCCACTTGGTCAAGCAAGTCTGCGGATTGTTGACAAGCGCTTTTGCTCCTTTTACGTACCCCGCTAAAAACATCGACATAAAGCCGCCGCCCGATGATCCGTAAAATAGCACGTTAGACGAATTTACCTGTACTTTTTTCATGAACTTTTCAATTAAAACCGCAATGTCTTTTAAATAAAAACGGTCGCTTGTCCCTTGTCCCCATGCAAGTGACACTTTTCCTAAATAAAGCGTGGGGTCGTTGTAATAAATAATCGAATCTTGGAATTCATTCATCCACGAATGCCGCTGAAAATATGGAGGTCCTGCCGGCATTTCTTGACTTGCCCCTCCTCCTGATCCAAACACAAGCAAATGAGAAGACTCTCTTTTCAGCCTTATTAAAAACTCAAACAGCACTCCGTTCCACTCGACCGCGACTAAAACGGGCTTATTAAACGGTAGCTGAAGTTCGTCCAGCTTCTCATACGTACTATTTATTTTTTCATATTGATCAAGCAACAGCTCTGCAACTCACTTTCCTCAAAATGATCCGTCGTATACGCCTGACATTGATCATGGCTCTGTAAAAAAGAACCTGTTACAGTGTATGAAAATCAGTGGACAAATGTTTGTACACCTTATCAAAAATAGGCCTTACCTACATATCCTCCTAGGCTTCTGTCACGAAATAAAACTCTTCACATACGATACAGCATCATAAAAAATTCAAAGATCGGAGCTGGAGACCGTTGTCAACGCCCTATATGGATTATAATAATCCAAACGTACAATACTTTTCCGATTTGAACAAAAACAGACTTAATACGCGCAATGATGAAAACTATATCAATCGGCTAGGAAGAGATGTGCTAAATACTCTTGGAAACGTATCGTTACTCGATATTTACTTAAGCAAAAGCCACGTGGTCGAACCGCACTACCATCAAAATGCCGCTGAGCTTGTCTACTGCATTTCAGGCTCAGCCGTCGTTTCATTAATCAATCCGTTTAAAAACGAAGTCACAAACATTCCGATTACTCCCGGTCAAGTAGCCAATATCCCTCAAGGCTGGTGGCACTGGGAAATTGCGTCTGAAGACAATACGCATTTACTTGCCATTTTTGACGCCCCTTACCCGGAATATATTTTTGGATCGGACATTTTAAATAAAACGCCTATTGAAGTCCTTGCTCACACGTACTGCTTAGATCCAGAGCAGCTAAAGAAAGCGCTGGCTCCGTTAAAAAATCAAACCATCGTAATTGGACCAACAGACGAATGCGGAGAAAAAGAACACTATAAAAAGAAAAAACAAGGAGGCCCTGTTCACCACCAGACGCCCACTTATACGTATCCTCCGCCTCAAAATTCTTATTATCAACCTCAAAACCCTTATCACTATCGATACTGGTAGAAGCAAAAAACCCCGTTGCCAATGCAACGGGGTTTCTTAATGAATACATAACATTATTGTTCTTCTATATACGTGCTATGAAAGGCTGCTTCAATATATGCAACTTGGAAATGATAATGTCCAATTAAATATTTCACAATGTCCACCTGGTCGATTTTGCCGGGCTTATCGACCATCGCTTCTTTTACCATTTCTTCGAATGTACCTTGATCAAACTGTTCTTCATGGACAACAATTGTCTCAGAGTACATTTCGTCTTGTCCTTCTGAAATGCGATAGTAATACAATTTTTTCACCTCGATTTGTCTTAAGTGTATGTATACCCTTAACTACTCATTTTGAAACATTTTTTCAGCGTTCTTTTTCCGCTTTACGATAGGCTGCGGCTTTCGCTTTTACAAGCAGCCTTGTAACCCAGTACGCCACTAGCGTTATTCCTATATCAATAAGGAAAATATAAAACAAACTCATTCCTTTTCTTGAATCAATAAATTTAAAATGATGTTCAAGAGGCGCCAGTCCAAACGAAAAAACAGCGCTTAACAGAATGGTATACAGATAGAAATTTTTTTGATGATTTGTACAATATTGATAAAGCAGCAGAAAGCCTACAGGCAAAATAGAAGCGGTAATATTTGTTGCATTCGGAAGCAGCGGCGTTAAGAAAAACGTGTGCATTAAATGACCGCTTCTCCCAAGTGCAATATCAATATATGCCCAGAGCATATGCACTGTGTAACCGAAGAAAAACACCTCAAAGATCCGTGTCCGGTCTGCGGTAAAATATAACAACACAAGAGGAAGAACAAGCGAAGCAAGTACCACCCAAAACTGCCAGTTCCCAAAATCTGAATACTGATGCCAATACGACGATAATAACTTCTGCAGCTTATCGCTTTGTTCATGTATGTTTCCCCAGTATCGTTCATAACTCACTGAAGTAACCTCCTATATAGAGTCTCTGCTTATGTATGTACGAATAAGCTCAATTTTATACAGAGAAACATGGAAAGCGGCCATTTATTGCTTGTCATTACCTAAATAGGTCACCAGGAGTTCATGCTCAATGACTTTACTTGCTTTTCGATTAACAGCATACGCTTTTGCTGTTGGTCTTGAGCTAACTGATGCGGATAGCTCCTCATCTTTAAAATGCAGCGCGACTCCATCATCTACAGCATAGCCTTCTTTCATTTCTCCGCTCGCCATTAACTCATGATACGAAGGTCTTCGATTGTTTTCTCCGTCGTAGTGAGGACAGTTGCTGCCGGTTAAAAACCCTAAACAGTCGATTTTAGACAGGTTGTTGTTCATTGAATCAGTGACGCCTTCTTCAAACCAGCAAATCGAACCTGCGCTTATTCCTGCTAAGATTATTCCTTTTTTATAAGCTTCTTGTGAACTACCCACCACTTACCAACCTAACGGATCGCTTGAAGTGGGGGGCTTCCTGGGTAATTGCCACTTTTGATAGCTGACAAAATAAATCAGGCTAACCCTCTTGTTCCAAGAGTTTGGTTTACAATTGATTAGGCCATTGCTAACAAGCGAATGCCTTCTTTTTTGATATTGAGTGCCGAATTATGATCCCTATCAAGGTGTAATCCACAAACGCATTGATAGACACGTTCAGACAATTTTACTTCTTTCACTGAGCAGCAATTCGAGCACATTTTTGTAGAAGGGAACCACTTGTCAATCTTGATCAGTTGTTTCCCTTGGTCAGCTAATTTATATTGTAAGAACGTAATAAACATTCCCCACGCGTTATCAGCTACACTTTTTCCAAACTTGAGTGCTTTAGACATCGCCTTCATATTTAAGTCTTCAATCGCGATGGCGTCAAAAGTAGCCACCAGTTCTTTTGATTTTTGATGAAGAAAATTTTTGCGTTGATTAGCCACTTTTTCGTGTAGTTTAGCAACCTTTACTCGCTGTTTTTTCCAATTTGAAGAACCTTTCTTCTTACGAGAAAGTTTACGTTGTTCAGTAGCTAACTTATCAAGCATTTGACAATAAAACTTTGGGTAATTGGCTTTCTTACCTTCGCTATCGACAAATAGCCCATCCATCGCAAAATCTAAGCCTTCAATTTTTTTAACCTCTTTACCAACAATTTTTTCTCGCAAACTGTTAAAATGGAGACATAATACTTTCCAGAAGCAGACATTGATAATGTACACGATTTAATTGTTGATTCTCCTGGAATCTTCCTGTGTTGTTTAATTTTCACTTGTTTTAACTTAGGTAACTTGATATGACCATCCAACAACTGAATGTTTCCGTTCACCACATTGGTTGTATAGCTTTGTTTATGGCGTTTACTTTTAAATTTCGGGAACCCCGTGTTCCCTTTGAAGAACGCTTTGTACGCCTTCTCCAAGTTCAGTTGCGCGTTAGCCAGCGCGAGAGAGTCCACTTCCTTTAACCATTCAAACTTTTTTTTGTATTTAGCAGGAGTAGGATGCTTGATTTTTTTTAGCTTCTCTTTATCGTCTTTCATCCTTTCGAACGTATCCATACGTTCCGCCAGCATCTTATTGTAGACAAACCGAACACAACCGAAGGTTTTGTGGAGTAATATTCTCTGTTCTTCTGTTGGATATATTCTGAACTTGTATGCCTTATTTTGTGTAGCCATATCAATTCACCTCATTTCATTCCTTGATTTTCAATATATTCTTTCACAACTTTGATAGGAGATCCATCCGTAGTCAACAAACAAAAACTTCTCGACCAGAACATTTCTTTCCATAACTGCTTTCGGACAGAAGGAAATTCTTTTTTGATAAGCCTTGAGCTGGCACTTTTGTAAGCATTGATGAATTTGGATAGCTCCGAATTAGGTTGAGCTTTGAACAAGATATGGATGTGGTCAAAGTCGTAATTCCACTCAACCAATGTAATATTGTATTTTTCACTCAGTGACACAAATTTGTCTTTGGCATATTTTGAAATGGTATCATCAATGACATTTCTTCTATATTTTACGACCAAGACTAGATGGTAATACATCGAGAACACTGAATGATTATTACTATCTAATTTCATTGATTTATCAGTCCTTATTCTTTATAAGACTGATTATATTATATAAGATTAGGAAACAAAAGCTTTTGGGCTGTCGCCCAGCCGAAATTCATCCCCCCCCTTACGGTTGTGCTTCGCTCTTCACACGCTTGAAGAGGGAGAGTTCTTTCGGAAGTATGCTAAAGGTAAAAACAACAAAAAGTATATATTAGCGGCTCCTTTTAAAATTGTTTAATCGAGTCTTAAAAATATTCTAGGGCAGTTTGATTAAAGGTAAAAAAGCACTTACCCGTTATGAGGTAAGTGCTTTTTATCAGCTCTGATTTAAAACACGAAGCACAACTTGCTTTGTTCCGACTTTTACCGTCTCTCCGTTTTTGATAGCTTCTTTCACACTGAGACTGTGCAGCAGAAGATTTTCTTGAAGCAGCGTTTCAAACTTCGCAACGGCTTCCTTCACTTCTTCGTCTCCGCTAAGCTCCAAATCGATACGTAAATTCACAGGTAAATCCAGCTTTTTACGATAGTCTTGAACTGCTCGAATTACTTCACGAGCGACTCCTTCCTGCACGAGTTCTTCGGTTAACGCCGTATCCAACAACACAGTATACGTGCCGTTTGATGCAACTGCAAAACCTTCTTTTGGCACTTTTTCAACAAGTACGTCTGCCGTTTCAAGCGTTAAGTTTTCTCCTGAAGCAAGCGTAACACTCAGCTTGCCTTGTTCAACAAACGCTTTTCCTTGATTTTCTGAAAGGTTTTTTAACCTTTGGTTGACCTCATTCACTTGTTTTCCAAACTTTGGTCCAGCCTGTTTAAAATCAAGTTTTAATACGTATGAAACAAGTTTGTCGTCGTCTTGCTCAACGTTAAAGTTCTTTACATTAAGCTCATCTTTGATTACATCATGATATGCTTTCCACTCTACATCTTCTTCCGTTACCACAAGTGAAAGACTTTGCAGAGGCTGCTTTACTTTTAACGAATGCGTATTGCGGATGCTTCGGCCTAGTTCCACTACTTGAAGCACCGCTGCCATTTCTTCTTCCAGCTTTTCATTCACTTTGGTTTGATCATACACAGGATAGTCTGCCAAATGAACGCTTTTTCCCGTCAGATTTTCATGAATATCATCCGCAACAAACGGGGTAAACGGTGCTAACAGCTGACTTACCTTCACTAACACTTCGTGAAGCGTATCGTAAGCCGCTGCTTTTTCTCCGTCCATTCCTTCTGACCAAAAACGGTCGCGGGAACGCCGTACATACCAGTTGCTTAGCTCTTCAATAAATGCCGCGATTTCACGAGCAGCGCTTGTAAACCCGTAATCTTCAAGATGTGCTGTTGTTCGCTTAACCGTGCTGTGCAAACGCGAAAGAATCCACTCATCCAATTTTGTTTTTTTCAATTCATACGTTTGCTTCGGGTCATAGCCGTCAAGCTTGGCGTACAGAACGTAAAATCCGTACACGTTCACAAGCGTATCAATCACTTTTGATTTCGCTTCTTGCACGACGCGCTCTGAAAATTTCTTCGGGTTCCAAGGTGCACTGTCTGCTAAAAGCGCCCATCTAAGCGCATCGGCACCAAATGTATGAATAAGATCAACAGGGTCCAGCGCATTTCCTTTACTTTTAGACATCTTTTGACCGTTTTCATCTAACACGTGCCCAAGAGATAAAACGCGCTTATAAGGTGCTTTTCCTGTAAAGAGCGTTGAAACTGCCATCAAGCTGTAAAACCAGCCGCGCGTTTGATCAATTCCTTCTGCGATAACGTCTGCTGGAAACTGCTTTTGAAACAGTTCGCTGTTTTCAAACGGATAGTGATACTGCGCAAACGGCATCGAGCCGCTGTCAAACCAAACGTCAATCACTTCCGGCGTTCGCTTCATTTTTCCGCTGCAGACCGGACACGTTAGCTGCACGTCATCTACATACGGCTTATGCAGTTCAATGCTGTCATCAACAGAATAAGACGCATGATTCTGAAGCTCTTTGATGCTTTTCGGCGCTACTTGATGCTGACATTCTCCGCATTCCCATACGTTCAGCGGCGTTCCCCAGTAGCGCTTTCTGCTGATGTTCCAGTCCACCATATTTTCTAAAAAGTTACCAAAGCGACCATGCTTGATATGATCCGGGTACCACGTCACGCTTTCATTGTTTTTCAAAAACTGTTCCTTCAACGCCGTCGTTTGGATAAACCAGCTTTCATTTGCGTAATAAAGAAGCGGCGAGTCGCATCGCCAGCAAAACGGATAGCTGTGCTCATGCTTTTCTTTATGATACAGCACGCCTTCATTTGCTAAGTAGCGCACGATATCAACGTCGCAGTCTTTTACAAAACGTCCTTGAAACGGCGACACTTCAGCCGTATACTGTCCTTTTTCATCCACCACGTTCACAAATGAAAAGCCGTTTTCTTTTACGACTCTGTAATCATCTTCCCCGTAAGCAGGTGCTAAATGAACAACCCCCGTTCCGCTCTGGTCCGTTACATAATCAGCCGTTACCACTTCATGCCCTTTTTCAACGTTCACAAAAGTAAACGGCGGCTCATACGACATTCCTTTTAACTCATTTCCTTTATGCTGAGATAAAACGGTATACTCTCCTTTTAACACTTTGTCTGCGAGCGCTTCTGCCACTATATACACGCTGTCGCCTTGCTCGGCGCGCACGTAGTTCATCTCTTTATGCACCGCAAGCGCCACGTTTGACGGAAGCGTCCAAGGCGTTGTCGTCCAGCCTAAAAAATACTCGTTATCGCGGTTTTTCACTTTAAATTTCACCGTTACCGTTAAATCTTTTACATCTTTATACCCTTGCGCCACTTCATGCGAACTCAGCGACGTTTGACAGCTCGGGCAGTAAGGTGATACGCGGTGACCTTTATAAAGAAGTCCTTTATCATGAATCGTGCCAAGCACGTTCCATACACTTTCAATGTATGAATTCTCCAACGTGATGTAAGGGTCTTCCATATCAACCCAATAGCCAAGCTGCTCCGTGAACGTGCGCCACTGCTTTTCATATACAAACACACTTTCCTTACATTTGGTGATAAAAGCTTCTACGCCGTATTTTTCAATATCATGCTTCCCCGATATCCCGAGCTGCTTTTCAACACCGAGCTCTACCGGCAGTCCGTGCGTATCCCAGCCCGCTTTTCGAATCACTTGATGCCCTGTCATCGTCTTATAACGAGCCACCACGTCTTTAATCGTCCGGCCTAGCGCGTGCCCAACGTGAGGCAAACCGTTTGCTGTAGGAGGCCCTTCATAAAATACAAACGAAGGATGCCCTTCTCGATTTTGAACCGACTGCTGAAACACATTTCCCTTTTGCCACTGCTGCTGGATACGCTGTTCGCGCTCTTGCGAAGACTCCCTTACATTCACTTCTTTCATGTGATACCACTCCTTTTAAAGTTAAAAGCACACAAAGAAACCCGTCCCTATGACTAGGGACGGGTTTTAACCGCGGTACCACCCTGGCTTCTATTGATCCGTTCATCAATAGCACTCAGCAACGTACAATCATACGCGTTCTTTTTAACGGTAGACTACCGTTCAAACTTACTTACAGTTCAGTTTGACTTCTCAGAGAGGATATTCCCCTGCAGCTTGAACACCGGCTTTCAGCTATCACCAGCTCTCTGTGGAACAAACTTGCAGCGTACTGATTCTCTTCAACGAATTTGTGTGCTTTTATTAGTAGCTATTGTATGCGTTTTGGAAGGGAATGTCAATGTTTTGAAAGCCTTATTGAAATCCAAAGGTTTAGATCTAGGTTATTTTGTTTCTGCACTTAACATTTGTTCGATTATATTACGCGCTGTTATCCCGTTCTTATCTTTCCATTCAGAAGTTCCGCTGCTTCTTCGCTGTGTCACAAACACTGCCGCAGCTGATATGGAAGAAAAAACTTGATCTTGCACCAGCACGTATCTACCATCTTTTATTTCTAGTACACCGTTTCCTAGAAAAGTATTAATATGGTCTTGTTGTCTTTTAAGTTTAGCTCCTTCTAGCTGCTGTTCGCTTGCAAGCAAAGCTCCTTTATAGACAAGAAATCCATCGCTAACATATTTCCCGGTCGCATACGCATCTCGGCGTTTACAATATAGAACGTCCTCTACTATTACTGATTTTATATCTTTTGACAATTGTGTCTCAACTTGAACAACCTTTTCTATCGCTTGCTCTGCTTCAATCTTTGGTATGTCACCAGACTGTACAGCTTCGTTTTCATATTCTATTCCATTTGAAGCATCCGCAAAAATCGAAAAGCCTAACCCACCAAGTAAAACTTTAATAACATTAAAAATATCTGTCAGGTCGTCTCGTCTAAATTCACGCACAAACGGTTTTGTGGGAACGGTTTGATTAATATCATATGTACCAGAGCGCATGGATGCTAGATAAGAAATATGTTCTAAGTATTTTACATCAACTTTATCTAATTGATCTTGAGAAGCATTAGAGACAATTAATACGGCCACATCCCAAAAACTTTTACCTGTTGATGGACTAGCATGCTGTCTTAAACGTTCATATCCCACTTCTGCCTCTCCAATATATGCCTCTTTATCTTCTCCAAATAAAAAATAAATGCCGGGCTTTTCTACTTCGCTTTCACCCTTTAAATCTTTCAAACTATTTCTGGGAATGAATACAGCCTGTATCGTTGTATTCGGCACCTCCGATACTTTAATCCCATTTGGATCTTCATCGTAAAACCAAGTCTGTATTCGTTTCGTACCGCTTTTTCGTAGCATCTTTCTTCCTCCGTTTATATGTTCTTTACTGTATTTTAAATGAAACCACCATATGTTAATTTATTCCTATTTATAAAAATACCAAATTATCATTTACAAAAATCAGTTTATATCACTCGCTTGATATCTAGGATGTCCTCTAAACACTTCTCTAACATGCCACCCAAGAAAATCTTCACTCGGCTGATACGCCGGATGAATAGGATCTCTAAGCTTTTG
>ENA-ORXC01000202-ORXC01000202.1-marine-metagenome-genome-assembly--contig:-NODE-202-length-53378-cov-3.661376_pt1 | contig 53378 bp, 58 predicted proteins | sample MGYA00237865_ERZ511478 | MGnify/ENA metagenome assembly ERZ511478
CCTGTGATAAGGAAGGCGATCTCGCGCTTCGTATCACTTATCGGTGCTTGAACGCTCTTAAAATTCGACAAGTGCCAGGCACCAGGAAGGAGGGGTCAGACACGTGCCTGACCCCTCCCCCTCAACTATGCATCCCACCAACCAGCCAGCTCTTAGCCCGATGAAACCCTACAGGTACTTGGATAATCGTCGTTTTCTGTGAACTCTCCAGTTCGTAAATGTCATCACATCCATTGATATCAAACCCAAGCAGGGGATGGCCGTTCATCCCAAGCGCACTCGCCGTTAACAAGATTCGCTGGAGCAGCATACCCGCTTCCATGTGTTGAATGCGATATCCTCTGTATCCAAGTTCAGCTTTGTAGTGTGTATGGTCACCGACGATATGGAGACAGATCGGAACTTGATGGAGATTGACGTTATGAAGAGACATTCCTGCCTGGAGTGTAAAACGAAAGTCACCTTCTTTTATAAGGAGGAGGGAATGGGACTTAGCGTCATACCGATAGGCCCCATTCGGAATGCCATCCACCTGATAAAAGCACCCGTAAATGGAGACACGGGGCAATTGGTTTTCTTCCGTATCTAAATCGTTAGCGTACTTATAGGAATCACTGCTTATCTTCAGAAGAGAAGCGAGCTGAACATGATCGATTCGTTGTGCGTTAAAATCCATTTCTGGTGAATAGCGATTCCGACAATTGTGAGCGAAGTCTTTGGATCGCTCCTTTGGTTTAGGTAATGCGATCTTTCGCTTGTTTTCGAATTTCTCTTCGTTTTTCTTAAGACCTCGTATCAACCCGGTAGCTTCAAGCACCGTGGCATGATGTAGTTGTGTGATTTCAGGAAACGGTAAGACGTTTTGTGAACGTTCATAATACGTCGTTGTGATGTTGGGTATTTCTTTCACCAATTCTGCTGCTGAGCATTCTCCAGGCGTTTCCTCATGCACAACTTTACGGTCTGAAAGCGGGATAACCGCATAGGTGCTTTCTTCCAGACCGTCTAGCCCCAGCAGGTGATTGAAGGCTTGATCCAGGAATTGAAAATGAACCTTTGGATTAAAGCGAAAACACTTACTCACCTCCAACAGCTGACCAATAAGCGCGCCAGCATCTAACCCCTGAAGACGATACGAAAAGTTGTGATACTTAAAGAAGTTTTTCCAAAACATGGTCGTGATGATGACAGCCCCAAAACAATTGGAAAGAGAAGAGCTGTTTCCTAGTGCACTGGTTAAGTAGGAATCAAAATGGCCCTTCCTGAGCAAGAGAAGGCGATGGTGAGCGACATCATAATGGTAGATCCCATGTGGTAAGTCTTCTAGTTTCAGATAAACATAAAGTTCACTCGGATATAAGCCGCCACCCGAAGGTGGGAAGCGGCGGAATCCTTGCATGGTTTCAGCTGAATCTTCATTTGAAGAAGGAAAAGCGGTCTGGTTAAACTGAGACAGCCCATACACATACCAGAGGAAATACCCGATCGTATTCAGATCAGGGTTTTGGAGAGAGGGCTGATCTTCAATCGCCGGTTTATCATAAGGAAGACGGTACTCTGGTAAATCACGGTAAAGCTTATAAGGATAAGGCGCATCGTCCCAATTTACTTCCCAGTTCGGTGGCGTTACAAGGTCATTTTGGAAATGCAGCTGGTGTAAAAACAGGTCGAGATCCATGACATACCTCCTCGCCACGTTATGGAAATGGATGCGGATAAGGGTTGAGCTCCTCAATCGTTAAGTCTCGATCAACATACCCTAGTTCTTTTGGGACTTTCAATACTCTGCTTAAGCCGGTAACACGTCTAAGGTGATGACCAAATGTCATCGGCAGCATGCCAGGAATGATCACTTTTGCGCAGTGGAGTCCGTTTTGTTTAATTTCAGGTGTTGTTTGGTCCACTACGATCACGTCTAAGTTTAATTGCCGGAACGTTTGTAACAGGATATTCAGATCATCGGTTAGATCATCACGATGTTTTGACGGTTGAAACGCTTCTTGGAATGTTTGCATAGGACGATTCTGGTTTAGTAAAAAGTGAAGGCGTTCCTCTGCTTTAGGAAGTCCGTAAAGCATGCCATGATCATCCATTTTCTTCACGAGTGAAGAGTCATGATACATGGCTAGAAAATCATCTTTCTTCTTTTTAAATTCTTTATTTAACGGCGTGATCATGCCCACACTTTCAAAGATCGCGCTTTTCACGGCGCGAACAGGATCGAGATGGGCGCCAGCAGCACACATTAAATTTAAGCGATCAGTATCAGAAGTGCGGTTCTTCGTAATGGTTAAAATACACGGGATGCCGTGTTCCATCGTGGCATTGTATAAATAAAGGTCATAGCCCGTTATCTCTTGCATCCGGTCGATCATCAAGTGGAGCTCTTCGTCGTTTGATGAGTAAGGATCAATTTGCGGAAGCGAGAGCTGGGCGTACCAGCTCATCAGAAAAGAGTCGCGTTCAAGCACTTCCATCATGCCGTAGAAAATGGCTTCTTCAAGACTTCCTCCTATCGCACAGCCGTTTGATGTTTCAAACACAAACCCATCCCCGCAGCCCATGCTGTAATAAGCGAGACGCTCAGGAACAAGAATCGGTTCTTTTTTTAGAAGGGAGTAGCCCCACACCCAGTTCATTTTCCGATCAGGATGAAAAGGAGCGAATGGATAGCCTTGCTCCGCGTACTGTTCCTCTGCATGAACACCGAGCTGTAGCGGATTCATGGCGCGGTCCAGGTTACGATAGCTATCGTGAACAACGGTTCTTTTTCCTTTCGGATCACTCCCACAGGAGCGTTCCAATCCTTCTAATATCGCTGTCATTTGACTCATCGCATACGAATTTGTTCTCCCTGCCGAGCCTTCATTTCCATTGAAGAGAGGGAGGTTCACAATCGCATCGGCGTACGTTGTTTCAAAATCGATCATGAGACGATTTAACAAACCTGTACGAGGATCGAGATAGTCTCTTGAAAGCACGTTGCGCAAGTCGTTCATCGACCGAGTGCGGTAGCCGCTGACCTTTATACTTGGTTTTAACGTCATCACTGCGTCCGTGTCTTCTGGCAGAGAACTGCAAACCGAGCAGTAGGCGTCCGGTAAGATCCGGTGACGTGAACTTTCAAGGGAAGCTAAGTTTAGTAGGTGGATTGCATTGAGAAATTGAGGTGGTTTGCCTTCCGCTAGATGCTGTACTTCATTTTTGATCAGCTGAGCCATTTGCAGAAGAACGGTTTGCGAGATCCATTGATCATCAATCGTTTTCCCATTGCTTAGAACCTGTTGCATTTTCCATAAATCTTCACGATCCGTTGCTGCCATCATCTTTCTCGTATCCGCACATTGTGAACAGCCCGCCATACCAGGCTGAACGAGTGGACCAATCACACCTTCGCCAAATGAAAAGAAGGCGCGTAGCCAATTGATGCCGAGCTTTCGTGCCACTTCTTCGGCTTGTTTATGGAGTGACGGATTCCAGCTGTCGTGAATAACGAGTAACAATGATGTCTCCTTAGGAATCGCCCCTTCTAAATCAGAGAGAAGCGTGAGGTGATGAGGAGCGAGTTGTTCCGCTACACAATCTCGCAGCAGACCGCTTCCGACTAAAGTAATGCGAGCACTCACGTCATCTCCCCCTCTCGTAACAGCACGCCGTAAATGTCTAGAACTCCATCTTTTTCAAACGTTTCAAGCTTTATTTTGACAATGGAGAGGTGTTCGAAACGGTTCAAGACAGAACGAAGAACGTTCGCCTGTTCGAGTTTCTCATAAGCAGGGATATCAATGCACTGGATCGACTTACCTTCAAAAGGAATTGTTGAAAAAGAGAGAGCTGCTGAAATGGTCTTGTTTTGCGCTTCTTTAACGGCTTGGAGCAGCGCACGTCGTAAAGCGAGCACGAGCGTCATGCCGACGCTTCCGTACCAGCGGTTATCTGCCGCTTTCCTCCATACGACCGGAAGTCCGTGCGTATCTTTTCCTAAAGCAAGATCCGGTACTTTGTTCATAGTTGTTAAAACTCTCAAATAGTAGCGACAGGTATTGTCTTCAACATGTTGAGGTGCAAATCTACAAATGCCTTCCATACACTGATCGGCTTTCTGATTCCATTCCTCTTTTAACGCCGTTTGCAGTGCCCGACTGACAGCCTCAACAAACGTTTCTCCAGCACCTATGTGGAGATCGTTTTCTGAGTACGTAGCCTTTTCGAAAGGAGAGGGAAGTGATGAGATTATTTCTTCTTTTAATGGAAGAACGTACTCCTCAATACCAGTCAATCCGGCATCAAGCCTTGCTTCTTCGTGTGTTAAAGCTGAACTTATTAGACTCGGATGTAACAGAGACGATCCGGATGGTTTCACGTTAACTGGCTGAATCTCACACTGAGCTAAAGGCAATTGATTCAGCTCACCTTCTTCCCACTTATGGAAAATGCCTAACTGGCTGGTTAGCTGACTGAAATAGTAAAGGAGTTTGTTCGGATCTTTTTTCTTCTCATCACTAAATTCTTTGGAGACCTTTTCGACTTCGATCTTTCCTGATACGAGTGGATGTGGGCGATAGGGATGCCATTTGCCTTCAAGAGTTTCGAGATTAAGCAGAAACACTTGATTGTTCGAAAATACAGGGATGCCTGTGCTTTTTTTAAACCATTCAAATACGACCATATTTGCGAGCATCGCCCCAGCAGGCGGTGAAAAGGAGCCGGTGTTTTGCGGTTCATGTAAACTTCGCCACGCAGATTCCCAGCAGCCTCCATCCGGTGTAACGAGAGGGCCGGCCATGCCAACTCCTTTCGTGCAGATGGCGGGGAGAAACGGCTTTTTCCTTTCTTTACAGGCATGAAAGAGACTGCGTAGCTCCTGCACATTTTCTTCAGAAGATACATATAAAATTGCGTCGAATGGTTCGATTTGCCTTTCCCAGGCGATCGGCCCTCTTTTTACCAAAACTTCAATCGAGACTTCAGGATCTGATTTTCTTGCAGCTGTTTCTAATTGTTTGATTCGTTGTTGGCTCGTCTTTTCATTCGTTAGTAGCGTCTGGAAACGAGGCAAACCAGATGTAAGTAATGATGAAACCAGCCCAATTAACATGGGTCCTTCTCCAACAACGAGAACGTTTTTCTGACGGTATTGCTGAAACCGATAAGCGCCAGAATCAGTAAAGCTTTCGATGTATTCAATCTGTGAAGCAAATTTCTCCACGACATGTGGTGGTAATTCGTGGGGAAGATCTTGACTAACGTCACGAAGAAACCCATTCGTATAGAGGGTATTTGTAATCTCGTAAACTCGATCACGATAAGGCTTTGTAAGTCCCTCTGTGAGGGTTTCAAGTGAATATTCGCCGCTATACATCGGAATCAGCTTTTCGATCCATTGATGAATCGTGCTCCCTTCCATTCGAAAGGAACCTGCGTTGTTTCTGAAATAGACGCTTCCACTCGGTTCCGGCATGAAAAAAGTGCCCTTCTTTAACTTCAAACGCATAGAAGGATCAACATTCGTCATAAGACACCTCCTGACCCATAGTTCTGACTTCATACTATGAGTCTATGTTCAGCCCTTTGTCTCATATGTGTGGACGAAAGCAAGACATCTTTAGGATTTAACTTGAAAGAGTTAGGAGATGGATATTTATGTTAAAATTGATGGGGGGGAATGATGACGTTATTCCTGAAAAGGGCAGCCTTTTATGGAATAAGTCGGTTAGTTATTAAGGATCTATATCTAGGTGTTGTTGGTTCATGTGTGATGACTTTGAAGAATTGGAGGGAGTTGTATAATGAAAAAAATCAAGAAGTATTTTCTGCCTTTTATGATGCTGGGAATCTTTTTATTAGCTGTAGGTTGCACGAACTCAGAAGAAACGGGTAACAGTTCAGAGGGCAATGAAAACGAAAGCGTAGACAAATCAAAAGAAGCTCAGGAAAATATTAAAACAGTTCTTGAAAATATATTTACCGGTCCTAATGATGAGCAACAGGAAATATTATTTAAAGGAGCCGACGAAGATATAGAAAAATACGCTGAAAAACTTACTGAATATCGGGAAGAAAACTTCAAACCTTATATGAGTGAAAGATTTTATGAAAATGGCATAGTAAATACCAATGGTGCAATTGGGTTTTTGGTTATAGCTTATCCTACATATATCTTAGCAGTGGACGAAATCACACTCGAAGAAAGAGAAGCTAAAGAAGGCGACTATCATTTCAATGTGACAGTAACTTATACCAATAAGGAAAATAATAAAAGTGAAACGACGAATGTTGAAGGTACGGCATCTACAAACGAAGAAGGAAAAATTACAAGCATCCGTTATATGAACGCAGAAGAGTTTCGAGACGCTTTGAGAGATTAAGTTTAAGGAACCATGCATTTAAACGGAAGACTGAGTTATTCAAGTGAATCGGAGCTTATCTGTAATAAGATAGGCTCCTTTTAATGTTAAATAATATTTCGGTAGAAAAGATCAGAAATATAGGAGGTGATAAATTGTCTATGAACAATGGAAATGAGAATGAAAATAAGCCTTTCAATGATGCCATAGCACATAAACAAAAGATCGAAGGGTTTCCGAAAACACGGGGAGGGAGACTCCCTTTACCCATTAAGTTAATCGGATATTTGCTGTTCGGGAGTTTACTATTAATGCTATTAGTTGGTTTAGTGGGTAATTTCCTATTTGATTAAATTCGGAGCAATTCTGGAATACCTATAAACCCTTAATGATCTTATGCGTTTTCCAGAATTGAGATAAGGTAGAGAATATCCAATTAGGATGTTCTCTACCTCATTTTGAGACAGGTAATGGAACGTTTTTGTACCATGTTAGCCATTTTTTAAGCAATAGAAGAAAATGATAATATAATATTGAGCAGCATAGAGTGATTATTATTACTGAAGGCATATCTACGGTTGTAAAATCGCCGCCTATACCAAACATCACAATCATGAAACAACCTGCTAAAATACCTGATATAAAGTAATAAAAGAGCTTCATAATATACATTCTATGCTTGCTTTTTCTTTCTTTACTAAATCTATCAACAAAGAGCGAAACAGGAACTGCAACAAGGGTGAAAATCGGTAGAAATATAAATATACCAGATAAGAGATCATCTCCAAAATACACTCCTGCAATAGTTGAAGAAAGAAAAGCTGCTATCATCCTTAAAACAAATACCAAAGTGAATTATTCCTTTCTGCAAATAGTTCGATTTATTGTTAATTATATTGTATCAAAATATTGGAGCGAATTAGGATTTTTGTTAGTCTATCTTATGTTTGTAACTTATTAAACAAACTCGGAGCATATCTGTAATAAGAGGTGCTGCTTTTTTGAAATTAAGGATTGAGTTATCCTCACTATTTTGAAATAATTGGTATAAATATCACGTTAGGTAGTGTCCTTCAGTCTTATTGACGATTACTTAATAAGTGGTCCTTATGGGAAGCTTACGATGATTAACGAGATTCCAGTGGAAAGACTCGATTGCTAATCCTATATAAATCGAGCAGCATCGTTAAAGGGAAAGCCACGTCATAAGTAACAAAAGAGAAGGGGCGCGATTAAAGCGCCATTGGTAAGAAGGTAAGGGAAGCATCTCGTATCACCTATTATCCTAACAAGGTTCAAAGGGATGCATGGTTTTTGACAACTTAGCATCGTAGACATTTGAAGGATGCTAAGTCATGTGCTCACCATTATGTAATAAAATACTTTTCTAGTGCCTGCTGTAACGTTCCAAGTGTTTTTGTTTTTTCATTTAACATCATACCGAGATCCGTAACTTTTCGGACAACTGCTTTCCTTAATCCAGTTATGACGGTGTTACATCCCATTAATGAATCACCATCAATGATTTGCATCAATCGGTAAACATCATCACCACTAATATCTGCTACTCCCGATAAGTCTATAATCAATGTCTGAAGACGCATATCGCTTATTACGGTTAACACCTTATCCTCAAGGACTTCGGTTCTTTGAGCATCAATTGCCCCGATTAAAGGGAGGATGCTTACTGAGTGATTAATAGGTATAATTGGCACAGACAAATTTTTAACTTGTTCTTTTTGAGCATTTATAAGGGAATCTTTATATTTTGTATAACTTATGAAGAAAGAATTCAAAAAGTAGTCTACCCGGTTGTTAATTTGTTTTTCCATTTCAAAGAAATCAAAACTCTTATTGTTACCTTGCAATTCAGTATATTTCTGGAAGAACACCCACAACGTTCGTCGTATAGCTTGTACCCACTCTAACTTAAACGAGATTGCAAGGGAGTGCGTTGCCCAGGCAATTCCTTCTTTTTCTGCAAACGTGTGAAGATCCTGATCTTTCTCTTCAATGATATAAACAACAAGTGAATGAGCATTGGTCACAAGGTCGATATTCCCTATTCTTAGTATTTCTTCAATCTTATCCTTTACAGTGACAGCTTCTTGTAGGAGTGTTTCTGTAAATGTTTTACTGTTTTCTTCGAAGAATTCTATAAATTGAAAATATTCTTCATGCTTGAGCGTTTGCAATTGCCTCTCCTCCTAAAATTGATAAGCTATTTATTTTTATTATAAAACAAATTACATTTTTATTCAGCACTTTTTCCAATTGCTGTTTATTACTCCCAATTCAACTTTACAAATTGGAGGGGAGTGTAGAGATATTTCATCCGCAAATTTACTTTTCCTTCTTCATCATAATTAATGAAAAAAAGCGCGGTTAGGCGCCTTTTCTAGTATTGATAAATGCTACTTCGCATTTTCATCTGGTTGATGGACGCCAAAAATATTTCCCTCAGTATCCTTATAGTATCCCTGCCATGCCATCCCCGGCAGCGCGTATTTAGGCAAAGCGACCACACCGCCCTTATCAAGAATTTTTGCTTCAATCGTATCGTAATCTTCTACCCCCATCGTACAGGCATAGCCGTTTACAGGCTGATTTGGTTCTGGGTGTGGACCTTGACGCTGCATGAGCGCCCCGTTAATACCAGGCTGGTCGTCGCCGCCAGTCACAACGCCAAAATAAGGCATGCCAGCGAAATCGCTCCAGTCTTCAAACGTCCATCCAAATACTTCACCATAGAAACGTTTTGCGCGGTCCATGTCATCGACGTGAATTTCGAAATGCACAATTCTTCCCATAATTCCCTCCTGATTTTAAAAAAATTTCATTTCACCATGTATTTTCTACAAATCTAATAAGCAGTCCTTCTTCATGATGGAATGGAAAAAATAATAAGGCCTTTGAACATCTAACGAAGAGGTTGGTTGGGAGGAGGATCCTTTGATTTTATCGAATCATTTAGAAGGGGAGATTCTGAGGATGGGTGGACCTTAAAATCAAAACTACCAATATAAAGGATCGTTTACGGAAAAATCAATAATGGGTGGGTTAACAATGATTCAAGAACTTAATCAAGCTGAATTCTACAAATGCAAAACGTTACTAAACGACCTCGGACATCTAGAAGCAAAAGCGGTCATCGAGGGGAATAACCCTGGGCGCGTTTTTGTCGATCATCTCGAGACCCCTAAAGCAGGGCTTATCTGGTTGGGGAATCATGACGGTTTTTTCTTTATTGGAGATGAACAAAGTGATGTGTTTCATCAAGAGATTAATGATTTTATGGATACGACAATCATTCCTGAAGCAAGACAGCTGAACTTAACCAATTTTATCGTGATTGGCAACCATTCAAGATGGGATAAAACGATCGAGAAGTTCTTTGCCCATCGTCACATGCAGAAATTTAATCAAAATGTTTATCGACTTGAACATCATAAAGAGCATGATGAGCCTCCAATTAAACGAGATTATCACGTCATGAAAATCACTAAAGACCTTTTTCTGAATCAGAAAAATTCTATTGAAAATATAGGGTTTTTGCATTCCAAAATAGCGGGATTCTGGTCTTCTACCGAGGATTTTTTCGATAAGGGAATCGGATACAGTGTTATCAATCAGAATAAGATTGTGAGTTTATGTTTTTCAGGATTTGTAGCTGGAAATGTCCACGGGTTAGATATGGAAACAATCAAGGAGCATCAAGGGAATAAATTAGGTCAGATGGCTGCTTCCAGTGTTGTGGATGAATGTGTAAGTAAGGGAATGATTCCATACTGGGACTGTGAGGAGGCAAATAAACCATCGAATGCCATTGCGAAAAAGATAGGATTAGAGAAATCCTTTTCTTACAATGTGTATCTTTTTCCAATTGATTCCTAAGTGAATTTATTAAGAGGTGAGGGTATGGTTTCTTTACATAAAGTTGAAAAGAAGAAGCGACTCTATTGCATAATATCATGCAATTTTATTTTTATGAGTTTAGTAAATATTTATCAGATATGAAGTTAGGGGATAATGGAGCTTACAAGCGTATTGAGTTAGATAAGTATTGGCGTGATGATCACTATCACGCTTATTTTATTCAGTTAGGTGATGAATTGATTGGATTTGCTCTTGTAGAAAGTGCTACTATTTCAAGTCCAAACTCGATTCAGGAATTCTTTATTATTGCTAAATATAAAGGTAATGGTTATGGAAAAGAAATGGCGAAAAAACTGTTTACGATGTTCCCAGGTGAATGGGAAATCACCCAGATAGAAAAGAATAAACCTGCACGTGCCTTTTGGAAAGGATTAATTAAGGAAGTAAGTTCAGGTAATTATGTGGAATATAATAAAAATGGTGTATATGTACAGAAGTTTAATGTTTAGATTTTTAGAATAGGAGAGTTTAAAGGGAAAACACTTTTACCGAATCCCATGAAAAAAGGGGTGTGATATGTGAAAAACAGAGAGAATAGGAAGCGTAAAACGATACAGTGAGTTGGTTTTAGTATCGTTATATTCGCTTTTCTAGTCAATTTGGTCCTGTATGTGACAGGCATTTCTAGTAACTTATTACTTATCAATCAGCACATTCGATGGAATAAAATGGATTGGAATAGGGGTAGGTAGTGTTGTCGTATTGGCGCCCTACTTCATTCCTGAAACGAAATGACCCATCTTTTAACACAGAAGAACATATCAGGAGTAGTTGATCATGAACAAAATGATCATGTTAAAAAAGAGGTGAAGATGATTGGAAACGGAAATTAGTTTTAGAATGGCGACTGAAGAAGATTTAGTTGAGATTGTTGTGATGCTTGCAGATGATGTTTTGGGCAGTCAACGAGAGCGTAATGAAAATCCACTTCCTGAAAGTTACATAAAAGCATTTCATGCGATTACCGCTGATCCATACAACGAGTTAATCGTAGCGTGTCATGGTAAGAAAGTGGTTGGCGTACAACAACTTACGATCACGCCATATATCACCCATCAAGGTGGGTGGAGAGCTACTATTGAAGGAGTGAGAACCGCAGCTTCTGTGAGAGGGATGGGTGTAGGTACAAAACTGATAAACTGGGCCATTCAACGTGCAAAAGAACATGGCTGCCATGTTATCCAACTCACAACAGATAAAACAAGGCCAGATGCTTTAAGGTTTTATAAGCGGTTAGGGTTTAAAGCAACGCATGAAGGCTTGAAGTTAAAGCTTTGACTACAAACTCTCGTACCGAGCTAAAGGCAGATTTTGAAACTCATTGGAAGTTATGTGATGACGTGGGTACTTCTGGTTTTTACCCGTTTGCGATTGATGAGAATGGCAATGTCCACGCACGTCAATTTCCAAAAAGAGCAGGTTATAACGAAGATCCAGCAACTGGCGTAGCCGCTTCTGCGTTAGGCGCATATTTAGCAGCCCATCAGGTGTTTGGGCATTCTGGTGATGGATGGCAAAGTTATCGTGTGATTCAGGGAGTGGCGATGGGGCGTCCGAGTGTCATTCGGTCTGAGGTATTTGTTGAAGATAATGAGATTAGGAGAACACGAATTAAAGGGAGCGCAATAGTAGACAGTTAGTTGAGAAAATAGCTTCCTAGGGGGAGATTTATTTGGTATCGATCAGAACTATGACCAACTCTGACATTGATCAAGTTTCTATGCTAATCTCAGAGTTTAACACGAACGAGGAATCGTATATTGGTTATTGCGGAACAGAGGTTCAAGAGATTGCTAACTCCTTTATAGAAGATGTAACGGATGTTCCGTATACTGAGAGTTTTGTCGTAGCTTATGAGGAAGGTGAGTTAGTTGGTGTCTTAGGTTTTGATGCTTCTCTGGAAAACAATTGTGCTGAAATTTGGGGGCCTTTTGTGAAAGAAACTGAATGGGTCAATCAGTTGTGGGCTGAAATGGAGAAGTTACTACCTCCTGAAATCCATAACCTCAGTATGTTCACAAGTAATCAGAATCGACGTCTACTAAGTTTCGCTAAGGAATTGGGATTTGTTAAACAAAGTGAGCAAACCATATTAACAGTTTCTCGAGTGGATAGGCATCAAATAAAAGATGAACCGATTGTGGAACTAACCGAAGAGTACTTCTCAGAGATAAAACAATTACATAATGAGGCTTTTCCAGAGACGTATTATAACGGGCAACAATTGATCGATCGCCTTAGTCCGAATCGAAAAGTGTTTATTGTTAAAGAATCCAATCAGCTAAAAGGATACATCTATGTGGAGGGTGAACCAGCGTTTGGAGAGGCTAGCATTGAATATATGGTCGTTAAAGATTTGGAACGAGGTAAGGGGTTTGGGAATCAGCTGATAAATGGTGCCATTCAATGGCTTTTTTCTTGTGAGGATATTGCTATCATTACGCTTTGTGTTAACTCAACTAATGAAAAGGCCATAAAATTATACAAGGAGGTTGGTTTTGAACGAAGACACGATTTGGTTTTTTTACAAAAGAAATGGTAGTCGAATGATAAAAAACTTATCGATGAGTCAACATTTATAGAACCTGGAGCTGCATAGCATCCAGGTTCTTTTTCATGTAATGATCTATGTGATTGAACATGAATTTTTCTCTTTAAAAGATCAGAGTGTAAGACCTCATCAAGTTCAGCGACCACCGCAACGACCGCAACCGCCACATCCACCACATCTTGCGGCACATCCACCACAACCTGCACATCGCGCACAGCGAGCGCATCCACCACAACCTGCACAACCGCCGCATCCTGCACAACCTACGCAACCAGCACAGCGGAAACACCCAAAGCATACAAATCCAATTAAACGAGTATCATTCGGATCTACATTCTGGTCTCCATTTGGATAATAGTTCGCTTGCTCGCATGGAACTAACTCCTGAGCATGGTACTCTCCAACATTTAAGTGCTGAAGATCGTTTTGAAATTGATTCATTTCTGTCACCTCCATCAAACGTTCATCATGGACTGAAATCAATTGTCCTAAGCGCTTATCTTATGAAACACTTTCTTCAACAAACTATGTAGTTGGGCTGGGTAATGTTACTAGGTCGAGAGCGGAAGATAGCGGTACGAGCTGGGGAGAGAGCAATATGTATGCCTGATCTCACGAGAGATGATTTTAGGAAGATCGAAAGGAGTGCTAATGATTCAATTCATTAGCACTCCTTTTCTATATGAGATGGAATCAACAGAGTCATTTCGGCAATTCTGATACATTCATAAAAGATAAGGGAGTTCCCCTCCTATGATAGGGAAGTTCCCTGATTACCAAATTCTTCTCACCTTTCTATAATGAAAGTAACAAGTAACTTGCGGGGGGAATCCATATGGCAGAATCTGTACTTCGAAAACCAGCCAAATCTATACGTTCATTCAATCATGCATTTGCTTCAAAATTTGCGAAATCCATGTTTTTTACGATAAGTGGCTTAGTCATCCTATCGTTTATTGCGACGAGAATGTTTACACACGTCGATTTAAATCTTTACGGATACATGGTGGGGACGTTCGTGTTTATTGGTGGATTCTTCTATCGTTTCATTGCTTGGGGGGAAAGACCTCCAACAAAAATCATTATTAAAAAGGGAATTAAGCTACTCGGACGCAAGTCAACACCTAAAACATCTGTTGAGCATCTTGGTACATATCAGTTTATCTGGAATCGGGGAATTTACCGATGGACACAACACCTTTTGCTTGGCTGGGGTGTCATTCTATCCTGCTTTGTCACGTTTCCGCTCGTTTTTGGATGGATGTACTTCACGATGGAGGAAGGCGGTACTTACACCGTCGTTGGAATGGGCATCAATTTAATGACTGTCAATGCAGATGGAATTCTTGCTTTCTTCTTTTACAATGCGTTGAATTTTACAGCGATCATGGTGATCACGGGTGTGTGCATGGCGCTTTATCGTCGCTTAAAAAATATGCAGGCTAGAGCGGAACAGAACTTTATGTATGACTTTCTACCACTCTATCTGTTGTTGTTTATTAGTGTAACAGGTCTTCTCTTAACGTTTATGAACGTCTTTTTACATGGGCAGGGGCATTACGTTATGTCACTCATTCATCAGTATTCTGTCATTATTACGCTCATTTACTTACCTTTTGGAAAGCTTGCGCATATTCCATTTCGACCGCTTAGTGTGTTTGCTCGTAATTACCGTGACCATTATGCAGAGCAGTCGATGAAAGAATGCAAGGTTTGTGGTGAAGGTTTTGTTTCTACTGAACAATCAAAAGATGTCATCGATGTGCTGAATACAAATGACATTACGTTCAATATGGAAGACGGGTTTAATCTTGCTGAATTATGCCTTCCATGTCGAAGAAAATACCGCATCGCACGATTTTCAGGATTTGCGACGCACGAAGTGAAAACAAAGGAGGCTAATCAGGATGCAAAGGGATAAATTTTTTCGAGATATCGAAAATGTCACTCACCCAAATGAAAAATTAGTTAAAACCCATTGTAGCTATTGCGGCATGCAGTGTGGAATGAACTTAAGGGTGAATACGATCAGTAACAAAATCATTGGTGTCGAACCTCGTTATGATTGGCCGGTAACGGTTGGGAAAATGTGTCCGAAAGGGGTAACGGCATATCAGCAAACGAATCACCCGGATCGGATCCTTCGTCCACTCATTCGCGATGACGCCTCATTGAAAGGAACGAAAGAAGGTTTCAGAGAAGCGAGCTGGGAGGAAGCGTATCAGCTCATTGCTAAGAAATTCGGTGAGCTGCAAGCGGAATATGGCAAAGATAGTTTGTCGGTATTCAGTGGTGTGTCCATGACAAATGAAAAATGCTATTTAACCGGAAAGTTTGCGAGGGTTGCGCTTGGTACACGCTACATTGATTATAATGGTCGGTTCTGTATGTCGAGTGCAGCAGGTGGTTTCTTACGCTCATTTGGAGTAGATCGTGGTTCGACATTGCCGTGGACGGATATTCATGAAACAGATTGCCTGTTCATTGCTGGAAGTAATACAGCTGAATGTCATCCCACTTCGATGTTCCGAGTATGGAATGTCCAGGAGCGTGGGGGTTACATCATCGTCGTTGACCCCCGTGAAACCCCTCTAGCTAGAAGAGCGGATGTGCATCTTGACCTAAAGCCAGGAACGGATCTTGCGCTTGCGAATGGGATTTTGCACCTACTTATTGAAAACGGCTATGCAGATGAAGCCTTTGTGAACAATCATACGAACGGATTTGAGGAAACAAAGGAAGTTGTAAAAGAGTTCACTCCTGAATATACGAGTTTGTTGACAGGTGTCTCGACTGAAAAAATCATCAAGGCAGCTGAAATTTATGGTAAGGCACCTAATGCCATCGTCATGTTTGCGCGTGGCATCGAGCAGCAGCATAAAGGTGTCGATAACGTTTCCGCATACACAAATATGGCGCTTGTAACTGGTAAAATCGGTCGACCAAAGGCTGGTGTGGCAACATTTACAGGCCAAGGAAATGGTCAGGGTGGACGAGAGCACGGTCAGAAATCGGATCTTTTACCTGGCTATCGTAAAATCACGAATCCTGAACACGTTAAAGCTGTTTCGAAAGTGTGGGGCATTAAACCTGAAGAGATGCCGAAGCCAGGTGTATCAGCGTATGAGATGTTCGAGTTAATGGAGCAAAAAACGATTCGTGGCCTGTATCTTCTTTGTTCGAACCCGGCGGTATCTGCGCCGAATTTAAATTTTGTTCGAAAAGCGATGAAGAATCTTGATTTCATGGTTTGCGGTGACTTCTACTTGTCGGAATCGGCAGAGTTTGCTGATGTGATTCTTCCGTCTGTCACATGGTCAGAAGATGAAGGAACGGTTACGAACATTGAAGGTCGTATTATCAAAATTAACCAGGCACAGAAGCCAATTGGTGAATCAAAGCCAGACTGGTTAATGCAAGTGGAACTTGCTGAGCATCTAGGTAAAGGCAAGTATTTCTCTCATCTGAAAACGGCTAGAGATGTGGCGGATGAATTTAGATTAGCCACAAAGGGTGGAAACGCTGATTACTATGGTGCGACATGGGATAAGATCGATCAGCAGGACGGTGTGTTCTGGCCATGTAAGGATAAAGAAGATAAAGGAACACCGCATATGTTTCTTGATCAGAAATTCTATCATCCTGATGGAAAAGCAAAGATTTGTGCGCTTCCATACCGCCCGCCTGCGGAAGAACCTTGTGATAGGTACCCGCTCCGTCTAACAACAGGTCGTGTCGTCTACCATTACTTATCTGGAAATCAGACGCGCCGCATCCAATTTCTGAATGACATGTGTCCAGACCCATATGTAGAAGTACATCCAGACACGGCTCATGAGTATGAAATTGAACATGATGAAAAGGTTCGTCTATATACAAGACGAGGAGAAGCCGTCTACAAGGTGAAAGTGACGGAAGCGATTCGTAGAGACACTGTTTTTGTTCCTTATCACTTTGGTCATGATGAATCCATCAACTTGCTGACGATCGCAGCACTCGATCCAATATCAAGAATGCCTGAATTCAAAGCATGTGCTGCTCAAATGAAGAAACTACCAAGTGAGAAGGTGTTGTAAATGAAGAAGCGACTGTACATCGAATTAGAAAACTGTATCGGCTGTCGTTCTTGCCTTGCTGCGTGTACGCAATGCGGGGGGCATGAGCAGCGGAATCGGAACTATGTGTATGACGTCAATCCGCATGTGAACAGCCAAACAATGCCCCTCATGTGCTTGCACTGTGAAAATCCAGCCTGTGCAAGAAGCTGTCCGGCTCAAGCGATTCAAATTCATGAATCAGGTGCTGTTCTTTCGGCATTAGTTGAGAAATGCATCGGGTGCCAGAATTGTACGATTGCCTGCCCATATGGGATTCCGAAGTTTGATGAAGAACAGAATCTCATGTATAAGTGTGATCTTTGTATCGATCGAACAAAAGATGGCATTCCACCAATGTGTGCGAGCGTCTGTCCTTCCAACACACTGCAGTGGTTAACGGAAGATGAGATCGACCGGAAACAACAGCAGCACAATCTAGATAATGGAAAATGGGTCACCAGCATGCCTTATTTAGAAGGTGCAACGAATGTGAAAGTGAACCTGCCCGGTATTTTGCAGGGAACAGAGAAACTCTTTTAGGGAGAGGATTTAGTATGACAGATCGAAATAATCGTGTGCCATTCGATGAAGATAATTACACGCATAATATTAATCAAAATAATGAACGGATGCTGGATCGAAGAGGTTTCATGAAGACACTTGCAGGGGCTGCTGGCGTGTTCGCCATCTCTTCGTTACCGTGGGGAGCGGTTGCGGCTAAGGAATTATTAGGACTTGGAGAAAAAGAATACCCACATCAAAAAATCGTTAACGTGAAAGACATCGCAGTTGGCGATTCGGTAGACTTCACTTTTCCAAGTGAACATGACAGTGCAATTTTAATTCGCTTGAGCGAGAAAAAGTATGTCGCTTATCAGAATGCGTGTACCCACTTAAGGTGCCCAGTCTATTGGGTGAAGGAAGAAAAAGAAATGATTTGTCCTTGTCATCACGGTAAGTTTGATGCCGGGACGGGGGCGCCAACTGCAGGACCACCAAGACGACCTCTCCCTGGTATTCAAGTCGAAGTGAGAAATGGCGGAGTATACGCCGTCAAGGTGAAGCGATATGAATCGTAGTTATGTAGGCGTTCTATCACTTTGTGCCATCTTACTCTTGAATATTGTTTTTACACAGTTAATGGTTCACCAGTTTTACTATGAACATTACTCTACCACGCTAGTATTCGGTGGGCTGAACATTCTATTATTTCCAATTGCGCTCCTCATTTATAAAAAGGAAAAACATAAAGGAGGCACTCATGGCCATGAACAATGAAACTTACTTAGATTTCTGTTTTATCAAGCAAGTTACCGGTTATCTTGCTGATGAAGTGGATCAGATGCTGAAGCAGGTTTTCAAGGAACAGTATCTTAACTGGTATCTCGATAAGAAAGTCGAAAATGGAGTGGAGATTGTTGTGGCTGAAGTAAAAGGGATGAGTGAGTGGACGTCTGAAGATGACGTCATTCAGCATCTAGAAAGCTGCGCTGATTCGAAATTCTGGGAAGCGTTACAAGGCTATCAATTTTTCGTCTATCCTGCCAATAGGGGGTGCAGCTCCTGTGGCTCACGTTAGCATGCAAGAGTTAGAACCATACATCGATCAGCCCGTTCGTGTTTGTATCCACGGAGAGCGGGGAGAAGAGATGGCCCCTTGGGTGAATAAACGTGTAAAAAAGCTAGAATGGTGTCCGGATCGCACCCATCTCCGCATCTTTTTCGATGATCATTACTTCTTTGCTGTTCCACTTAGTAGCGAAGTTCGTCTAACGAGAAGTGAGTGGTGTGCTTATGATGAACAAGTTGGCCTCTATTACGTGATGAGAAATGAGGAGAATGAATATGTATAAAAAACTACAGCTTCCATTGCAGACAATGAATCTGGTAACAGGTTTTATGGTCTGGGTATTGATCTCATCTTTATTACCGTTTATCACAGAAGATATCGCCATCGCACCTGAGCAAATTGCCTGGGTAACAGCGGTACCTGTCATTTTGGGCTCACTATTGCGCATACCGATTGGCTACCTTGCGAATCAATTTGGAGCTAGACTATTATTCATGATTAGCTTCATTTTATTACTTTTCCCAGTTTACTATGTAAGCGTAGCTGATTCCTTTGCTGATCTTCTAGTTGGTGGCTTATTCCTTGGGATCGGTGGTGCAATCTTTTCTGTTGGGGTGACCTCTTTACCTAAATATTATGCAAAAGAACGACATGGATTTGTTAACGGCATATACGGTGCTGGGAACATTGGTACAGCTATCACGGCATTCGCTGCACCGGTCGTTGCTGCGAATTACGGCTGGTCATTCACAGTGAAATTATATATGGTATTATTAGGCATCTTTATTATCGCTAACTTTTTCTTAGGAGATAAACAAGAACCAAGAGTACAGGTGCCTTTAGTGCAACAAATCAAAGGAATCTATAAAAATGAAAAGCTATGGTTATTCTGTTTATTCTACTTTATTACGTTTGGATCATTCGTAGCTTTTACGGTGTATTTACCCAATTTCTTAGTCGCGAATTTTGGCCTCGAAAAAGTAGACGCTGGGATAAGGACAGCAGGGTTTATTGTTGTTGCGACGTTCTTACGTCCGATTGGAGGCTGGCTTGCTGACAGGTTCCATTCGTTAATTCTACTAATGTATGTATTTGGCGCGTTCACAGTTGCAGCACTTATTCTATCATTCGCTCCTTCTATTCAGTTGTACACGGTTGGGTGTATTACGATTGCGATGGCAGCCGGAATCGGAAACGGTGTTGTGTTCAAACTTGTGCCAATGTATTTTCAGAAGCAAGCAGGAATTGCAAACGGCATCATCGCGGCAATGGGGGGACTTGGTGGCTTTTTCCCGCCACTTATTCTTGCAACGCTGTATCAATTAACAGGACACTATGCGATTGGTTTCATGGCGTTATCTCAGTTAGCGCTAGTTAGTCTTGTTCTCGTCATTTGGATGTATTACCAGGATAAACTCACACTCTCTCATCAAGTGATGGTAACGACGCCACTTGGAATGATGGTCACAGACAAACAGGGAAAGATCATTGCGGTCAATCCTGCTTTCACAGAACTGACAGGATTCAGTTCGAAAGAATCAATTGGAGAAAATCCGAATATGTTGAAGTCGGGTAAACAGTCAGCTGCTTTCTATCGCCAGATGTGGGAAACTCTCCAACAAAATGGATCGTGGCAGGGGCAAATATGGAACAAACGAAAAGACGGGAATCATTTCTTAGAATGGCTAACGATTAACGCGATTAAAGATGATTCAGGAGAAGTCATTCAGTATGCTGGCGTGTTCAGTGATATTACCGAAGACAAGTTGAAAATGACGAATGAGTAAAGGAGGCTCGAGATGGCGCTAAAAGATGGGAACGAGGCTAGTACTTATATTATTCAGTCACAAGAAGAAGAAATAAAACGCATTGCACTCGAGCTTCATGAAGGTATTAGCCAGAACCTGTATAGTCTCTATACGGGTTTGGGGTTTCTTGAGACAGGCATAGAGGATCCGCACATGAGAAGCTATGCAAAAGAAATGGCCACGCTAATGGAGCGTACGATTCAAGAAGTGAGACTACTATCTGTCGAGCTTTATCCGAATACTCTCACAACACTAGGGCTCATTTCAGCACTAAAAAGTTATACGAAGCTATACACCTCAACGTTTGGTATTCTAGTTAACTTTGAATCCACAGGTGATGAGAAAATAATGTCTGAGCGGAAAAGCATGGCGGTCTTCCGTGTTTGTCAGGAAGCTCTCATCAATATCGCCAAGTACGCTGACGCAACCTGTGCTTCGATCCGGTTTACATGGGAAGAAAAATCAGTGAAAATACAAATAGAAGATTATGGGAAAGGGTTCGATGTCATCGAAGTCATGAAACGAAATCACTTTACTGGAATTGCTGCGATGAAGGAAAGAATGGTTCTTGCAGACGGGAAGTGCCACGTTACTTCGGAACCGGCAAACGGAACGACGGTTTCGATCAGTCTACCCATTCAGAGAGAGGGGGAATTCTAGTGATAAAAGTTCTCTTAGTAGATGATCATGCGGTTGTGAGGATGGGCTTGAAAATGCTATTAAATTCACTAAAAGACATGGAAGTTGTAGGGGAAGCGTCTGAAGGCAATGAAGGTATTGAAATAGCAATGAAAACGAATCCGGATGTCATTTTGATGGATTTAAGTATGCCTCATGGGAAGGACGGGTTATCAGCGACATCTGAGCTGAAAAAACAATTACCTCATACTGCCATTCTCATTCTTACGATGCATGATGATGAAGAGTATTTATTCCGTGCGATCCAGGGTGGAGCATCTGGTTGCGTTTTGAAGAGTGCGCCTCATGATGAGCTTGTCCAAGCGATACGATCAGTCTGTAGTGGCAACGCGTACCTTCATCCCTCAGCAACAAAGAGATTGATGGAGGAATACATCGGTAATTTGAAGCAGGATGAAATGGATACTTATCACTTGTTATCCGATCGTGAGAAAGAAGTGCTTACGCTTGTAGCGAAAGGTTATTCCAATAAAGAAATCGCAGAAAAGCTCGTCATCAGTGTGAAAACGGTTGAAACGCATAAAGGCAATGTAATGGGGAAGCTCAAGATCAAAACAAGACCAGAGCTTGTATCTTTTGCCTTAAAGAAAGGTTTGCTAGGTTATGGCATTCAATAAGGAGGAAAGCTGATGGAACCGTTTGAGAATTGGATCTCACCTGAGGGTAATCGCCTGAAACGAGATCTTTCTTGTGATGTCGTTGGACTGGCGTTACAAAACCAGGCTGGGCTAGACATTACCTGGCCATGCGTCATTGGCCATCGGAATGACAAATACAAATATATCACCGTTCGCTACGGCAAAGGAATTGCTGGGAAAGTGATATCCAGCAGTCGTCCGATGGAAATCACTTCTTTTCCAAATGGTATCCTTGGCAAATCAACAGATTATCCGATCATGCTAGCTGAACAACTCATTTCAGCTTATGCTGTGCCGTTATTATGTGGTGAATCCCCGAAAGGCGCATTATTAATTGGTTTTCGTGACGTCCATTTTTTTACTGAAGAAGAAAGAAGTCTAGTGAGTGAAGTGGCACGTGGTGTGGAGTCGAGCTTGCCGGAATATGGGAGGGGTCGCTTTTGAATGAAAGAAATAAAAGTCACCCTTCTGTTGAAACGACGGAAGAGGCAACAATTGTTACTGACGAAAAAGGCAACATATATTCTCTTAATGAAGAAGCGATCGATTTGTTTGGAGTTGTTCAAACGAGTCAGGTAAAAACTGTCCAACAGCTTTTACCTAATCTTAATTACTCACTTCTGGAACAAGGTATAGTGGTCCAGCGTTTTGGTGTGGGGCAAAATGGACGGTATTTTCCGGTGTTTTTGCGAAAAAGTACGTTTACGCTTAAAGGAGAATCATACATCCTTCTCGTGATTCATAAGAAGAATGACCGATCAATTGCTGGTTTAGAGCCCCAAAAATTACTGAATGAACTCCTCGATATTAAATTCGCACTCGATGAATCTACGATTGTCGCCATCACCGATCATTCAGGAAAAATTGTGTATGTGAATGATCAATTTTGTCAGATTTCAAAGTACTCTCAGGAGGAACTGATCGGACGAGATCATTCTATTATAAATTCGGGCTATCATTCGAAGGAATTCTTCCGAGATCTCTGGCGAACGATTGCTACAGGTGAAGTGTGGAAGGGCGAAATTAAGAATAAAGCGAAGGATGGGACACCCTATTGGGTTGATACAACCATTGTTCCCTTTTTAAATAAAGAAGGAAAGCCTTATCAATACTTAGCCATTCGTTCTGAAATTACAAAACGGAAAAAGGTTGAAGAAGAATTAAAGCAAATGGCAACAAAAATTATCGATGTTCAGGAAGAGGAACGCAAAAGGCTCTCTCGAAATTTACATGACGGAATTGGACAGAATTTATACAGTCATCTTATTACGATCAGCCGAATCGATGCAGAACTGGATCACCCTCTTATTACGCAAATGCGTGATGAGGCGACAGCTATTATTGAGGAGGTTCGAGAGATTTCTTGGGAATTACGCCCATCTGTGTTAGATGATCTAGGTCTTATACCGGCCATCCGTTCATTCTTAAACAGATACTCGGACAACTATGACATTGATGTTTTCTTTGAATGTGTCCTTGAGAATCGCCTTGGGAACCAGTCTGAAATCACCATCTACCGCATCATACAAGAAGCGTTAACAAACGTTCGTAAATATGCTGGTGTCAAGCAGGCTTCTGTCACGATTCGTGAGTTAAATGAAGTGGTTCGAGTGATGGTCGAAGACAAAGGGAAGGGATTTGTACAAGATCGTCTTGCCAGTGGTGTTGGGGTGTTCAGTATGGAAGAAAGGTCAAGGTCAGTAGGTGGCGAGTTGCATATACATACCGCTCCTGGAAAAGGAACAAAAGTGATTTTAGACATTCCACAATAGAAGGTAAGTTTCCCGAGTAAAAACTATAATGCATCATGTCATGCTGCAGGAGGGGAGGTTTTACATTGGAAAACATGAAAAACATTTTGAAAAGAACGTCACTTTTTCTTGGGTTAGATGATGAAGAAATCGAAGAAATTGAAAAAATCACAAGAAGAAAACGTTTCGGTCAACGAAGTTTTGTGTTTATGGAAGGAGATGAACGTGAGGCGGTCTTTTTCATTGAGTCTGGAGTCGTCAAAACACATAAAATTGATGAAGACGGAAATGAACAGGTGTTTTCTTTACTGCAATCAGGTGATATGTTCCCACACGTCGGTTTCTTCGATCAATCCCCGTACCCGGCAAATGCGAGAGTGTTGCAAGACGCGGAACTCCTCATGATTCGAATTGAGGATTTTAATCAACTCATGATTGAAAAACCTCACCTTGCGATTAAAGTGATGAAAATGATGGGGAAAAAGATTCTCCAGTTACAGGAACGAGTCCAATCACTCATTTCACAAGACGTTCGGCATCGTTTCATTCAAGCCATTACCAGGTTAGCTTATGAAAATGGGAAGAAGCGTGATGGAGGAGTTGCTATTGATTTTCCGATTACCAACCAAGATCTAGCGAATATAGTCGGCACGTCTCGTGAATCGATCAATCGGTTATTAAATGAATTAAAAAGGGATCAGGTATTAAAAAGCGATCGTAATGGCATATTTATTTATGATCTTGCCAAACTGCAGCATTCAGAATGACAAAAAGGCACATCTTGTGCCTTTTTGTGTTAAAAATGAAGTTTCTATGAATAATGAACATTCGCTCGTTCGCGTTCGAGTCGTGGAAAAAGGATATTATTCTCAAGATGAATATGCTGAAATAGATCGGATTCGAGCTCTTCTAATTTAAGGTACATCAAGGTATACGTTGTGCAGGCACCTTCTGGAAGAGTGTAATCGTCCGTAACAGTTCGTAGTTCTTTTAGTAGATTACCAGCTTCCTCGTGATCTTGCTCAAGGGCAGCAATCGTTTCAAGTACTTTTTTCAAAGAATCTTGTGATTGGTCTTCTTCGTACGCCTTAATTTTAGGAAAGACTTTCTCTTCCTCCTGAATTAAGTGATCTTCTAGTTCAAGCTTAAGTCTACGAAACAAGCTATAGACCTGACTTAATTCTGGGTGTTTCATTCCGTGCACACGGTAGACTTTTGTAACAAAGGCGTTGAGTTCAGTAAGGACGTTATCAAGGTACGCATGGTGTGTAGTAAGAATGTGATCGATTAAACTTGAGTACCGTTCCAACTCCCAGTTCACTTCTCGTTCATTCAATTCCTTCGTTTCTACATAGAGGGTGTTCAATCTAGAGAGGACTTCCTCTTCATTAAGGTTTTTCTCCGCAATGGCTTCACGAATAGGACGGTTACCTCCACAACAAAAATCAAGGCGATATTCCTTCAGAATCTGGCTTGCTCTTGGAAATTGTGTGACGATCTCACCGGTTTTGGTAGCCCCATTAAACATCTTTTCCATCGTTATAACCTCCCGAATCGTTACCTATTCTTAAGTACACTCTTAATGTAAACCATTTCTATGCGCTAAACTGTGGGGTAAATCACACAAGATAAGGTAATCTATCACTTAAAGAAATGGAGTAATAAGTATTGAATACTGACAGCGTTAAAAGCCATTTTAAAAACTACCCTATAAGAGTAGCTTTTTAAAAATTAGTTATGTACTTGAAGTTTGTTTCCGTTAGGGTCATAAAAGTGAAAGAATTGGTGTCCTTCATCTTCCTGAATCGGTTCTACTTTCACATCTTGATCAATTAAATAGTTGTAGAGGCGATTAATGTTTGAAGTAGTCAGACCTACAGAAAATTCAGGTTCACCATTTTTGAAAAAGTGTCCTCTCGAGTTCTCGTCGGCTTCTACTAAAACGAAGAGGGGACCTTCTTCAAGCGATAAGACCGCCAAATCACCTCGATTAAATTTTAAGGTGAACTGCAAACACTCTGAGTACCAGGAAACGGACTCGCTGAGATTAACGACTGGTATTCGAATATAGTGAATACCATTAAAAAGTGAATGGCTCATATTGTTCCTCCTATCGGTAGCATTTCCTACATACATTTCGTTCCAATTCTATCGTCTCCTTTTAATTATTATGAATATTAATAGATTTATTGATCGAATTTTGAAATAATTGGTATGGTGAAAAGTCGTTATCTCTAATAGAAAGTGCAGGCGGGTACTCATGGAAAAAGAGATGAAAAGTAAAGTGGAAGAAATAATAGGAAAAATAGAGCGAATGAGTTTATTACAAGATCAGGGGTGTACGGCAGAAGTGCATCAAGTCGTCACAGAGGAAGGCAGCTATGTGCTAAAAAGTTCCTATGAACGAAAATATCGAGAATGGTTAAGAAATGAAGCTGTTGTATTAGAAAAGCTAAATACGAACACAGAGATCCCCACGCCGAGCTACTATGGTTATTTTGAAGGGAAGAATAGTAGCCATCTCATTATGTCATACGAGAAAGGAATGACTTTAACAACTGCTTTAAAGAAAGCGGAGAAGCAAGAGCAGCTATCTTTAATAAAGAGTTTTGGGCATTTTCTTCAGCGTCTTCATGAAACGACGGTTGCAGGGTTCTATCATCACCCTTGGCTAGCTGAACAGTTAAAAAAGGCGGAAGGTTACGTAGAATCTGGCCATGCTGATGGAAGTTTCGAGCTTTTGCAGAAGTTAATTTCACATCCACCTTCTACCGTCCAACAAACGATGATACACGGGGACTGCACGACCGATAATGTGATGGTTATAAACGGAAACGTGAGTATGTTTATAGACGTTGCAGGAATGACGATAGGCGATCCTAGATATGATGAATCCTTAGCGATTCGTAAATGGATTAACCATCAGGAATTCATAGAGGCTTTTTACGAAGGATACCGTCGATATAAGGTGACTAAAGAAGAGTTCGCGTATTTCAATGAGGGGTTATATGAATTTTTCTAACCTAGCTAACAATTAATTTATGGATCAACTAAAAAGGAACAATAGCTGATTACTAATCGTCATTATAATAGATAGTCAATACTAAGGGATAGATTTCGATCTGTCGGGAAAAAAGGAGAGAGCGTATGGGAGTTTGGTATTTCTTACTCTTGTTTATTGGATTGTTTTTAGTAGGAAAAGGACTCATTGGAAGTAAACGAATTTCTTTCGTTTGTATAGGCGCACTATTTATCTTGTTCGCTCTTTTTATGTTTTCACCGGGGAGTGATGAGATCATTGCTGATTTATTGAATTTGAACTGAGAGGAAAAGTGATGTAGAAAACGAAGGGCCGTAATTTTCCAAACGAGGTGTTGGGTTGAAGACAAAAGAAGATATTATTAAACTAATCGAAAACGATGAACGAATGATGGAAATCATCAAGGCTGCAAGTCAACTGAGTTTGCCAGATTGGTGGATTTGTGCTGGATTTGTTCGTTCAAAAATTTGGGATACCGTGCACGGATTCGAAAACAGAACGGATACGCCTGACGTAGATGTCATTTATTTTGATCCTGCGGATACGAGTGAAAAGATTGAGAAGGAATTGGAAGTTGAATTGAGGAGAATTCTCCCTGATGTACCCTGGTCTGTGAAGAATGAAGCACGAATGCACGTGAAGTATCATATAGGATCATACACTTCTGCAGAGGATGCGATTTCCAAGTTTCCAGAAACAGCCACTGCTCTTGGTGTCAAAATCGATATGGCTAATAATCTCATCCTCACTGCTCCCTGGGGTGTGGAGGATGTGATCAACCTAGAGTTAAAGCCGACACCCTTTTTTAAAGAGAGTAAAGAACGAGCCACCATTTATAAAGAGCGAGTGATAAAGAAAAATTGGAAGGGGATTTGGGAGAAGATCGAAGTGTATCAGTTATAGAAATGATAAAGCGATCAAAATCCATACGAAGGATAGATATAGCCTTTAAAATCCTTGGGTGATTTTAAAAAAAGTGGTGGAATTTTATTGACTTACAAGGAGAACTGTCCGTTTTGTAATCCTGAAAAGGACGAGAGCCTGTCGCTGTGCCAATTAAGTTTCAATTAGATCAAAAGAAGTGCTAGTGAGTTTTCCGCTAGCACTTCTTTTTGTCTTACATGGATTTCGCAGCATGATTCTTCAGGATCTTCCCATCACTCATCGTCACAACACGATCCGCATAAGCTAACATTTCTTCATCATGAGTCACCGTTAATGTGGTCATCCCTAGCGATTTCGTTACGTGCTGAATCAGCGCCATGGTGTCTTTTGACCTTTTGGAATCAAGGCTTGCTGTTGGCTCGTCTGCAAACAGAACTTTGGGGTTGTGGATAATGGCGCGTGCGACGGCGACTCGTTGTTTTTCTCCGCCTGATAAGGAAGAAGGGTAGGCTGTAAGACGATGCGTCATTCCCACCTTTTCTAATACGTCCGTTATCTGTTTTCGCTTGTCGTGTTTGTTTATTTTCATTTCAGCCACGTCCATCATCATTGAAAGTTGTTCTTCCACTGTCAGAAAAGGAACGAGGTGGGATGACTGAAATACAAAACCGAAATGATGCGCTCGGATGTTTCGCACCTGTTCTGATCGCAATTCTGCTAAATTCTGATTTTCAAAAAGGACGCGACCGCTTGAGAGAGGTTGAAGACCGGCAGCAATTGTCAGCAAGGTGCTTTTTCCTGAACCTGAAGCACCGATTAACGCGGTCACTTCCCCTTTTTGAAGCGATAAATCGACCCCTTTTAACACTTCTTCTTCGATTTCTCCATTTATGAACGATTTTCTTATTTGTTCTAATTGTAGTTGTGTCATGTTAAGCCTCTCCTTGTTGAATCGCCTGCAAAGGTTCAATTTTCCTAATTTGAAAGCCTGATAACGTCGAGCCTAAGAAACCAACAATCACGAAGACGAAGGATAGTTGTATTGTTGTTGAAAGAGTTAAGTGATAAGGCATTGTATCAGGAGCAATTACTTGAAAAACTTGGCTCAGTAGTCCAGAAACGAAAAGAGCTAGTATCGTAATAAGCGCCATCTGACTCCAAATCATTTTAAACAAATCCCCCGTGCGAATCCCGAGTGCTTTAAGAATGCCGTACATTCCGATTTTCTGGACGTTCATCATATAAAAGAAGATCGCAAACAGCATGCCGCTAATCACAACGAGAAACCAAACAATCATATTTAGCGTCATTTGTTCAGCCTGGTAACTTGGAATGGTAGAGAGAAATTCGTTCTTAGAAAAGGACTGCAACCCGCTGATCTCCTCGGTTGTATTGGGACGATAGATGAGCTGCAATTCATCCGTTCGAAACATGTTTTTAAATGATTCCTCATTAATAAACGCAACGGGTGAGTGGTTGAATTTTTGGTTATCAACAAAATCAATCACCTTAAACGTTCCGTCAAATAGTGGGCTGGATAGTTCATCACCAACCTTGATGCCTTCCGCTTTTAACGAGCGATCGAGAATCACTTCTCCTTTGTTTACCTGTTGAAACAATGGCGTATCGGTAGAAGTGAGAAAGGCAACGCTTTGCTGGTTGTCTGCTTCGTTTTTGAGTGACCCCATTTGAAGGGAAAAGGCGAATGCGTCCTGGTCGCTCTCAAGGATTTCATCCTGTTTCTTTTCTTCAAGATGAGATTGCGTGTAGGATTCATTTGAATCCTCACTCATGTAAAACGAGCCCTCTGGCATGTTTTTGATCAATGAGACGTTGTCTTGAGATAAGCCATTTGCAAGACCAGAAATAATGAACGTGACCAAACTAATGAGCAGCACGATGGAGCCGACGATAAGAAATTTCGGTTTATTTTTCTTCATTTCTTTCCAAGCCATATTCATTTACCATCATTCCTTTCTATAAGAAAAACCTTTCGTTCCTGACACTGATTACTTTAAATCAGTTAAGTGAACAAAAGGTTAATGAATGATTACAAATGTGGAAGAGTGATTGTAAATGTGGTGCCTTTTCCTACCTTACTTTCGACGATAATATCACCTTGATGGAGTTCAATAATTTCTTTTACAATGGATAAGCCCAAGCCTGTGCCTTGCTGTGTTCTCGTACGCGCTAGGTCGGCACGATAAAAGCGGTCAAAGATTTGTTCTTTTTCACTTGGATCTAAGCCGATGCCTGTATCCGTAAAGGTTAGTTCGATTTGGTCTTTAGCGTCTTTTAGCATAACCTCAATCGATCCACCTGGCTCGTTGTATTTTATTGCGTTCGTTAAAAGATTTTCCCAGACGGTATATAACAGCTCCGGATTCCCTTTAAATTGAACTTCGTCAAGAGTATAGGTTAAAGAAAGCTCCTTTTCATCGATTCGCCAATAATAGAGATGCAAAAGGCTTTTTAATTGAGCGGTTAAATCAAATGATTTCTTTGAGTAATCCTTCTCTTTCGGTTCAAGAGAGGATAGCGTTAACAGCTGTTTGGATAGGATGGACATGCGTTCTGCTTCCTCTTGAATGACACGCAAGTATGCTTTTCTATCCTCTTCCGAAAGTGCATTGTTTTCTAATAAACGACTGTACCCCTGTATATTTAATAAAGGCGTTTGAATATCATGCGATACATTTGAGACAAATGACTTCCGAAGCTTGTCTAATTTACCGAGCCTTGCGATCATTTCTTTGAAATTTTGCGCCAGCTGGCCAATCTCATCTCTTCTATGAATGTCCAAGTGAACATCAAATCCTTCTTCTCGCACTTTATTCGTTGCGTGAGATAGCTTTCGAATTGGGCGAATCAGCATCGCTGACCAAACGAGTTCTGCGAGTAAACTTAAGATAAAGATCACGAACACCATCCAGCCTAAAAGAAGATGGATCTCGTTAAATAAGAGCTTAATATCTGGTCGCAAAAATAGCGCATACTGTGTACCCTCGTAGGTCAACGGCACACCAACTGAATTTTTTATCTCGTTGGCGAAGAACCCCGTTACAAATGTTTTCTTCGGAAATTCCTTCATGCCATGATAGGGTTGTCCATCTAATACATCATCGATCGCTTCTTGCGATACGTTTTTTTCTTTAAATACCCCTCCATAATAACGACTTTCCTCTTTGCTAACTAAAAAAAGCTGGTAACCTGTTGCTGCTGTATGGCTAAGATACTGATCGAGATCGACTTGGGTTTCTGCGAACTCTGCTATGCTTGTCGCGATCCCCATGTTTTTCGCGTCATTTTCCGGTTTTAAGTTGTTTTGGTAGTAAGCATTCGCAAATAAAAAGCCAATAACGGAACTGACCAACATAATGATTAGCGTTGTTAGGATAAATTTCGAGTAGAGGGATTTCATCATGACGTGACCTCTAGCTTATAACCAATTCCGCGAACGGTAACAATTTTGATGCTTGAGGTGACCGCTCCGAGCCGTTCACGGATCCTCTTAATGTGAACATTTAACGTTCTCTCATCCCCTTCGAAATCAAGTCCCCATATGTTTTCAATCAGATAATCTCGATTAAAAACTTGGTTCGGTCGAGAAGCCAATAGCGCTAGTAACTCAAACTCCTTTAAAGGCATGAGAAGGTGCTGTTTTCCAATTTGCACCTCATAATTTCTTTTATCAATTTTTACATCATCCAGCTGAATCGTATACTGACTCGGCTTATCATATCGTCTTAAAACAGCCTGAACACGAAAAATCAGTTCCTTCGGTTCAAACGGTTTGACGATATAATCGTCCGTTCCGGCGGTGAATCCCTGTTCTTTATCATGCAGCTCGCCTTTGGCGGTTAATAAGATAACGGGAAGGTCGTACGTATCTCGAATTTTTTTGGTAAGTGTATATCCGTCTAATCCTGGCATCATCACATCCACGATCGCGAGGTCAATCGTAACTTCTTCTAATCGAGCTAAAGCTTCTGTGCCATTTCTTGACGTGAATGTATGAAATCCAGCATCTCGGAGCGTAACTTCGACAAGATTTAAAATGTGCGGATCGTCATCGATGATTAAGATGGAAATCACGTTTTTCATCCTTTCTGTACAGAATCTCTCCCACCTATCTTACAACGTAAAGGTGAACAAAAGATTAACGGGTAAGAGATCGTCCTGAATTTTATTTAGCTGATTCGGCCCGTTCGTTTCACATACCGTCTCATTCATTCTTTCTCACCAATGATTTTCTCAAGCGTTTTTTATCAATTTTATATTAAAAAGAAAATTAAAACTACCTAAATGACTAATATATATTGCAAAAAGACATTGATATTATATAATGGAAAAAGAAGGATAAGGTTCATTTGAATGAGGGGGATGAAGATGAGTATTGAGATGCGTGGACTTTCAAAGACGTTCCATAAGAAGGAACGAGCACTTTCTGACGTTACCTTGTCGCTACGAAAAGGAGAGGTTGTTGGGCTAGTTGGTCCGAATGGGGCGGGCAAGACAACGTTAATGAAAATTATCGCTGGGCTTATCGTGCAATATGACGGAGAGCTTACCTTCAGTGAGCAAGGTCGGTCAGTTGGGAGTTTAATTGAGAAGCCGAAGTTCTTTCCGAATAAAAGTGGACGGTACAATATCCATTATTTTCGTTCCTTGTTTGGTGGAGACGATGAATGTTTCGATGAAATCATTCAGTCGCTTGGTATGGAATCGTACTTAAAGAAAAAGGTGAAGGACTATTCGCTTGGGATGAAGCAGCGTCTAGGGATTGCGCTCGCGCTTATTTCGAATCCAGATTATCTCGTATTGGATGAACCGACAAATGGCATGGACCCGGATGGAATACGGAATATCCTTGGCTACTTAAAAAAGCTCGCAAAAGAAAGAGGCATTGGCATACTGATTTCCAGTCACATTTTAGAAGATATCGAGAATGTGAGTGATCGTGTTTATGTGATTAAAGAGGGACGGTTGATTAATGAGTTTGCAAGAGATCAGCACAAGGGTGAAGTGTTAGAGCTCACGTTTTCTCAAGCAGATCTTCATCAAGCCGTGCATGTGTTAGCGGGATACGAAGGGGTGACCCGCAGTGGAAGTGTTCTTTCGGTTCCATTTGATGGGGATATGAAACAGGTACTCCAATATATAGGGAAGCACGATCTTTATCCAACGGATGTAAAGCGGAAAAAGGACACGCTTGAGGATTTCTATTTTCAAAATATGGAGAGTGAAGCGAAGTGAATTTTGGACAGTACATGAAGCTTGAGATTAAACGTAACCTTAGCCTGCCGCTGTTTCTGTCGATTGCATTTGCCTTTTTGTTTGGTGGAGGAATCGTTTATTCCATTTACGAGCTTGGTGGGCCGTTTCAGCCTCGGAATGTTTCAGGGTTATATGCGAGTATCGCGACAGTGGCACTAGGCGTATTTTGTGCGAAAGTCGTTATTGCGGATCTGCATTACGGTACGATCTATTTGCTTTTTACGTCCGCTCGCGATCGGATCACGTACTTGGTCTCGCGCGTGATTGTGATTAGCACGATGTCACTGTTGTTCGGACTTGGCTGTGCGGCACTGCTTTTTGTGAATCATGAATTGAATGGTCAGGCTTTTTCAGTAGCAGATGTTGGGATGGCCGTGCTGCAATATGTGTTGTTCGGAGTCTTTTTCACCTTACTCTTTCAAGTGATCTCAATGTATTATCAGAAGGTGATGCAGCTGTTAATCCTTTCACTAGTGACGATTTTGGTGCTACCAGGGTTACTTGGCATCGTGTTTCAGGTCGATGCGATTCCTGAGTTTGTGAAAGATCTTGTTGCGTATGCACCGATTTATAGTTTGCCGAACCAGCTGCCGTTTCTTGCGCTGGATGGGATAGAAATGGGCGTCACGGCAGTTGTGAGTTTGCTATTGTTTGTGTTTGCGTATGAGCAGTTACCGAAAATTGATTACTAGAATGGGCTAGGAGGAGTACGGATGGGATTTGGATTAAGAAAAAAACAGAAGGACGAACGGCTGACGAATTTGCAAAATAAGATTTTCGGAGAAATTTACATTCTTGTCGTGGTGATTTGTGGATTGTCTGTTTTGTATAAACAGTTTCTGGTTGAGGGGGAAACGCAACATTTATGGACAGAGATCATCATTTTTAGTGTCAGTTCGCTGTATTATCTTATACGATCAACGATGCTTGGGATCTTTTCCGATGAGGTAGAGATGCATGATCGATCAAGTAAAATGAGCTTTAGTAAACGGAATTTCTGGATCAGTCTTTTCTTTGGAGTGGGTTTTTCGCTGTTCCTTGCGATTAGGAATTCTCTGAAGTATGCTGACAGTACACAGGAAGCTCTTACTTTCTTCTTTACCATTCTTTTTGCATGCTTACTGATTTACATTCCTGTCTTATTTGGCATAATGGTGTTACCCTTTGCGGTAGCGAAGTATAAGAGTGATAAGATAAATGAGCGGGAATTAGAAGAGATGGATGATGAAGATGTGCGGTGATGTATGGTGAAGAATGTTAGATTAAAAATGGCGAGAGTGGAGCATGATCTCTCCCAGCAGGAGCTAGCCAAAAAGGTGGGTGTGTCCAGACAGACGATTGGGCTGATTGAGCTAGGGAAATACAACCCATCGCTACAGCTATGTTTATCGATCTGTTGGGCGTTAAATAAATCGCTTGATGAATTGTTTTGGATGGATCCGGAATAGAAGAAAAGCTACGTCATTCTACGAGTTGTGGAGTGAGGTAGCTTTTTTTGTTATTTAGGTTGTTTTCCAAAGTTAAGCGCGATCGATATGATGCCTACAAGGAAACATGGAAAACTAATGAGTAAGGCTTTAACCCATGAATTTCCGATTGTTCGGTACAATACGATGGCTAAGGTCGTGACGATAAAGTATGTAGGTATGAATTTTCTTGATAACAGTAATTTATTCATAAGATCCAGCTCCAACGCTACGAGAGTCGATTCAAGTTTCAATGATTGTTTCGACATATTGTAACATAAATCGGGTGGTGACAGGCACCTACCAGCAGGCACCTACCTACAAAAGTCCTACGCGTAATCAGGAAGAATGTCGTATACAAAATATTGAATAAGAGTTATAAAATAGAATTTAGACTATTTTGATAAATTTAGGGGGAATGGGATGAAGAAGCAACTAATTGCTGGTGCTGTGATGCTGGGTCTATTTGCAACGCCGATGGCGGGGTCTGCATCTGCAGAGACGAGCTGGAAGAATGTGAACTGGAACGAAACGTTACAGGAGGAAGATGGGAGTCCGTTTAATAGTGAGAACTATGATTTTGTGAAGTACTCTGAAGTTGATGAAAAGCTTCATGAGATTGAGAAGAGCAGCAATCGGATTACTGTCGAGACACCAGCCCAATCATCTGGTGGACAAGATCTTTATGTGGTTACGGTTTCTGATCCAGAAGCAAAAGGGAAATATGGCTACCAAAAAGCATTGAGAAAGAAGATGTTTAAGAGCCCTGATAAAGCAGAGACGTTTATCGAGAAGCATCCTGATTTTAAAGTGCCCGTGATGATCAATGCTTCGATTCATGGAACGGAGTTTGTTGGATCTGATGCAGCACTTCAACTGATTGAGCGATTTGCAACGGCGGATGATGCGAAGACAAAGGAGTTACTGGAGAATCACATTTTAATTTTTAACGTGGTGGCGAATCCAGATGGGCGAATTGATGCGACTCGCTTTAACTCAAACGGAATCGATTTGAATCGCGATTTTATTACGCAATCTCAAGTTGAGACGAAGCATACGGTTAATTTGATTAAAGAATGGAATCCGATGGTGTTTCTTGATTTACATGGCTATGTGAAAGCGTATGGCGGAGAAACAAGTCCTGGTTTAATTGAACCGTGTACACCGCCACATAACCCGAATTATGAATATGATTTGTATTCAAAGTGGGCCATGGACCAGGCGGAATCAATGGAAGGAAACATTGTTGATCATCGCAGCGAATACGATAACACGAACACAGGTACATCTAATGTGAATTATCAAACGATGACGGGTACATACATACCGCAGCGTGACGACGAAGCAGGCTGGGATGATTATCCTCCGATCTTCACACCGATGTATGCGATGTACCACGGTGCTTATGGCTACACGCTTGAAGCCCCAACGAATGATTGGGACGGCGTGAAATGGCACTACGATGCAGTTATGGGAGCTCTTGAGTTTTCAAATGATAACAAAGAAGAAATGATCAAGGATCAGATCGAAGTGTTTAAGCGTGGGATCCAGTTCGACCACCCATATCATACAGAAGGCTTTTTCCCGAAGGCTTATATTCTTCCAGTAGATGAAACGGATCCAACTGCGACGGAAAAAGCAGTGGAGCACCTTATGTTCAATGATGTTGAAGTCTCACAAGTGAAAAAATCATTTACGTTCGATGGAGAAACGTATCCTGCAGGCACTTACATCGTCGATATGAGTCAGGCAAAAGCGGGACTTGCAAATACGATGCTGTGGGATGGAGAGGACATCACGGATATTACGCCAGCCATGTATGATATTTCAGCATGGAATTTACCTGAACTTTGGGGCTTTGAGGCGATTGAAGTAGAGGCAGAGAGTTCTTTTAACGTAAAAACGTTTGATGTGAAGAAGGTAGATGGAGATGGTCAATTAATTGGGGATGGCCCTTATGTGATCCAAAACTCCTCTGTAAAAGCAGTAAACCTGGTGAATACGCTCATTGAAAAAGGGTTTGATGTTCAGTGGGGAGAAGATGGTGCGTTCTATGTTGATGAAGCACCGACGCCTGAGTTGAAGAAACTCGTCAAAGAATCTGGTATTAAGGTTACAACAGCCTCTCTAGTTGAAGGAAAAGAACTCACTTCTCAAAACGTAACGATTTTAAAAGATGGTGGGATTTATAAAGCACAATCTCATGCTGGAACACGATTGGCATTAGAGCGATTAGGTTTTAATGTTACAGAAATCACGCCACGAGAACTTGCGGAAAATGGTCTTGGTGATACGGATGTGTTTTTCTATAGTGGAACGTCTCGTTTGATCTCCTACAACAATACCGAGGCGAATGCACCGTTTGCTTTGGAGAACGAAAGCCAATACGAGGCGTTTAAGCAGCAAATTCAAACGTATGTAGATGGTGGCGGCAAGTACGTTGCGGTAGGAGCGGGTGCATCAGATGCGTCGAAAAAGCTTGGCGTAACAGACGTAACGGTGAACAAAGGCTACTCAAACAGCAACGGGATTGTAAAAGTAGACTATGGTTCTGGCCTTTTAACGTCAGGATATGGATTGGATGATTACGGCTTTGTGTATCAACCGGTTTGGTATTCGAATGTTGAAAATGTAGACGTGCACGCTTCTTTTGATACTGGTGACTTCTTTGTCGCTGGTCACTGGGAGAAACGTGACGCTGCAGAGGGTCAACCGGTTATCGTAAAAGAACGTGATCAAGACGTCACGTTGATTGGAATAGAAGCTGGGTTTCGTGATCATACAGATGATCTGTTCCGACTTCTTTCGAATGCGGTGTTTAGTGAGTAAAGCAGGAATCAGTGGGGGGAGGCCCTCACTGATTTTTTTATGTTATCTCATTTAGCTGGGGGAGAATGAATTTATACCGAGCTTAGATTCGTGGATTTGAATTATGCATGAAGCTCCTTATGGGCATGATGAGCCTATAGTAGGTAAGAAAGAGGTGCTCATCATGGAAATAGTAATGGATGCCTTGAAGGTGATTTTTCGAATCGTGACGATCCTTCCTTTCATGCTGGCCATAGGACTTTACATGGGAAAGCGCTCGATTGGTGAACTTCCCGTGTTTGATTTTCTTGTCGTGCTTGTTTTTGGTGCGGTCGTAGGAGCGGATATAGCAGATCCGAACATTGACCATATTCACACGGTTGTCGCGATGATTGCGATTGCTCTTTTGCAGAAGCTCATTATCAAAATAAAGCTTAACAATCAGAAAGCTGGAAAGCTGTTTACGTTCGAACCAACTGTGGTGATGTACCAAGGGAAATTCCTAAGGGACAATATGAAACACATTCAATACTCGATCGATAATATTCTTCAAATGCTTCGTGAAAAAGATGTTTTTCATACAGATGATGTGGAACTGGCAATCGTGGAGGCGAATGGACGGCTTAGTGTGAAATTATATCCTAGTAAAGAAACGGTTTTGCGAGAAGATATGGCGATTTACAAGAAGGGGAATGATTATGAGATTCCGGTTATCTTGGATGGGCGCGTTCAGAAAGATTTGTTGAAACATATTGGACGAACCGAAGCATGGCTGATGGACGAGCTTCGGAAGGCCGGGGACATAAAGGCATCTTCTGTTTTTTACGCGGGTGTTACTGGTGAGGGGAAGTTTGTTATTTCTCTGAAAGATCAGGTGGTAAAAGATGTTCCACCTGTTCAACACTGAGAGGGGAAGAGTGTTAGGTTCATACCTGACGCTTTTTTGTTTTGATGAAAATAAATTCCACTTAGTTTTAGTGAGGCTATGTATAGGTTTGGAGTTAAAACGTATTTTTTTCCGAATTCTAGGATGGAACAGATGGGAATGAAACAGGTATAGATTGCTGGTATCAATTGATATTAAGCAATTTTTGAGCTTTATTGAAAACCTTTTCAGTGATAAAAGAATAATATTTCTAATATTTATATATTTGAATAAATATTTTTTCTGAAAAACTATTGTATTGAAAATAAATTCATGTATAATCAAATTTACAGAATAAATATTTCACAAGGGATTCCAAACAAGGGGGAATGAAAAGGGAACGAGGTGCGGAAAAGCGTTTAAATCGCTGTTTTTTTATAAAGCGTTTGAAAGCGGTTACTGTTTTTTCTGGAAGATGTACTTTTTAATTGACACTGGGGTCTAGTGAAAATAAGAGTGTAGTAGCTAACTCTCTCAACGTTACATGACGGGCGACCGCGAACGTGGCGACCGAGGGATTTGCAAAAATACAATACATAAAGGGGATTGAGTATTTTGAGAAAATTAGTGACGGTATTGTCTACGATTCTATTAATCGCAATGCTTGCAGCTTGTGGTAATAGTGGAGAAAAATCTAGTGGTAATGGCGGAAATGAAAGCGCTTCAGGTAGTGGGGACTCGAAAGTGATTAAAGCAGGTATTGGACTAAATGATCAGCATCCACAGTACAAAGGGTTGTTGAAGTTTAAAGAAATCGTTGAAGAAAAAACAGACGGTGCGATTACAGTTGAAACTTACCACAGTGGTCAGTTAGGTGATGACCGTTCGATGACGGAAGCACTTCAGCTTGGTACTCAAGAAGTAACGATCCCATCAACAGCACCACTTGCAAACTTTGTTCCAGATTTCAGCGTATTTGATATTCCGTTCCTTTTTCCGAATGAAGAAGTAGCAGATACAGTTCTTGATGGTGAAGTTGGACAAGATTTGCTTAAAAAGCTAGAAAGCCAGAACCTTGTTGGACTATCTTACTGGGAGAATGGTTTCCGTGATCTAACGAACAGTAAGCATGCTGTAGCAACAATGGATGATTTCGATGGTCTTAAGATTCGTACGATGGAAAATGATCTTCACCTTGATGCATTCAAAGCACTTGGAGCTAATCCGACTCCAATGGCGTTTACAGAGCTTTTCACTGCATTACAGCAGGGAACAGTTGATGGTCAAGAAAATCCTTACGCAACAATCTATCTTCAAAAGTTCTATGAAGTACAAAGCCATGTTTCAAACACGCATCACATCTACAGCCCGTTCGTATTCTTGATGAGCAAGTCATTCTATGATGGCTTGACAGAAGATCAGCAGAAGATTGTGAAAGAGGCTGCTGTTGAAGCTGGTAAATATGAACGTAAATTGAACCGTGAAGCGAATGAAAAATATCTTCAATCTCTTCAAGATGAAGGCATGGAATATACAGAAATCACTCCAGAAGCACGTGAAGAAATGGTGAAAGCAGTAGCACCAGTTATTGATGAGTATAAAGGTCAAATTGGTGAAGAAACAGTTGATAAAGTCTACAAAGCGATTGAAGAAGCACAAAAATAATCCAATCGTGCAGGGAGTATACGTTGTAGATTCATCTGCAACGTATACTCTTTCTATCTTATTTATTCAATAATATAAGAATCAGTTGAGGTGAAAGTATGAATATCATTCGAGCTATAGATCGTAGACTGGAAGAATTCCTGCTCGTAGTGTTTTCAACATTGATGGTGAGTGTTATTTTCCTGCAGGTTGTCATGCGGGTAACAGGAAACTCCCTATCGTGGTCAGAAGAGCTCGGGCGGTACAGTTTTATATGGTTAGTGTACATAGGCATTAGCTATGGAGTGAAGAAGCAGCGTCATATTAAAGTAGAAGTGATGCTTCTCTTGCTGAAGGAAAAAGGGAAGTTAATTGTGGCAATGATTGCGAATGTCTTATTCTTTGTCTTTTGCCTTTATGTCATTTTCTATGGGTATGACATTGCGAGCCAATTGTTAAGTTTTGGTCAAAAATCGCCAGCCTTGCACATTCCAATGGGGGCCGTATATATGGCAACACCAATTGGATTTGGGTTATCTGCGATTCGATTGCTACAAAATCTCTATGTTCAATTTAAGATGCTTACAGGTAAACAAGAAGTTCAAGTTGAGGACGAACGTGATCGCATGAAGAAGCAGGAAGGAGATGATGAGTCATGACAACATTCGTATTATTTGGTTCATTTGCACTTCTCCTGTTTTTAAGTGTACCGATTGGAATTGCTCTTGGCCTTTCAACACTGGCTACCATTTTGTATACAGGAGCGATTCCGATTCCTTTTCTAATGAAGGAACTGGTTACTTCTGTTGATTCATTTCCATTAATGGCTGTTCCGTTTTTCATCTTAGCTGGTGAAATTATGGGGAAGGGCGGAATATCCGAAAGACTATTTAACTTCGCGAATGCGCTTGTAGGAAATAAAACGGGTGGCTTTGCGATGGCTACGATCGTAACGTGTATGTTCTTTGCTGCCATTTCTGGCTCAGGTCCAGCAACGGTTGCTGCGATCGGTGGAATTATGATTCCAGCGATGGTGAAGCAAGGGTATGATAAAAAGTTTGCGACAGCTACTGTTGCAGCAGCAGGTTCGATTGGGGTTATCATTCCGCCAAGTATTCCGATGGTTATCTACGGTGTCGTAGGTGGTGCTTCTATCGGCGACATGTTTATTGCAGGAATCATTCCAGGACTTCTAGTGGGGCTATCTCTTATGGTTTGGGCATACGTGTATTCGAAGAAAAACAATTATCGCGGCTCAGATCAAAAGACAACGCTCGCAAACATTTGGAAAACGTTCTGGGAAGCAAAATGGGCGCTCGTTATTCCAGTGATCATTCTTGGTGGAATTTACGGCGGGATTTTCACACCGACAGAAGCAGCTGTTATCGCAGTGGTCTACGGGATTATTGCCGGGTTGCTCTTATACCGCGAATTAGCGTTGAAAGATTTGCCGAAGCTATTAGCAGATGCTGCCTTAACGACAGCGACCGTCTTAATTATCGTTGGTTCAGCAACAGCTTTCGGACGTTTGCTAACGATTGAACAAATTCCAACGCAAGTTGCCAACTTCTTACTGTCAATCTCTGATAGCGAGATCGTTATTATTCTATTAATTACTGTTCTCCTTCTATTAGTAGGTTGTTTCATGGATACGCTGGCAGCCATTATCATATTAACACCTATTCTACTCCCAATTGCCGTTAATATTGGGTTCGATCCGATTCACTTCGGTATCATTATGGTTGTTAACTTGGCGATTGGATTTATTACGCCTCCTCTTGGCGTGAATCTCTTCGTTGGTTCAGGGATATCCGGTTTATCGATTGAACAGTTATCAAAAGCGATTATTCCATATTTCTTTGCAATGGTTTTCTCGCTTTTAATGATTACGTTTATTCCGGAATTGTCACTCTGGCTGATCAGTTTCGGAAAATAGGGAGACATCGATCTCCTGGTTTCATAGATCCCTTGCTTTCACGCAAGGGGTTTTTGTTACATAATGAGGTCAAAATTTAAGGAAGAGAGTAGGGATCGGATTGAAATCACTCGATGTTGTGACGTTAGGTGAAACAATGGTGTTATTTAGTACTCCGGATCAACTCTCGCTTGAATATGCTCATACCGTGGTAAAACAAATCGCTGGAGCGGAATCCAATGTTGCGATCGCTTTGTCTCGTTTAGGCGTACAAGCAGGCTGGATTAGCAAGCTGGGAGAGGATCCTTTTGGTCGTTATATTCATAAGTTCATTCGTGGTGAAGGGGTGGACACGAGTGAGGTGAGTTTCACAGATGAAGCGCCTACCTCGATCTTTTTTAAAGAAAGGGTATCTGCTGAGAATGTGAATGTGTATTACTATCGTAAAGATTCAGCGGCAAGTCTACTTAAGGGATCTGATCTGAACGAAGAGTACTTGACCTCGGCTCGTTTTTTACACGTGACAGGGATTACACCCGCTCTTAGTGAGTCGTGTAAAGAAACGGTTTTTCATGCGATTCGTCTTGCGAAATCAAATGGCGTAAAGGTTGTGTTTGATCCGAATATTCGATTCAAGCTTTGGGATAATCATGAGGAAGCTCGTGAGGTTCTCCTTAGAATCGCCTCTCTATCAGACTATCTTCTTCCAGGCGTTGATGAGGCAACTTTTCTAACGGGTGAGCGAGACTACGAGAAGGCGGCAAATGCGCTATTAACGAGGGATGATCAAACGGTCATTATGAAGCTTGGGGCAGAGGGTGCTTACTATTCTTCCAAACACGAATCAGGAGAAGTCTCAGGCTATCCGGTTAAGCGTGTTGTGGATCCTGTTGGAGCTGGTGATGGTTTCGCAGCGGGTGTGATTAGTAGTTTAGTAGATGGAAGTACGATTCCAGAAGCAGTGGAACGAGGCAATGCGATTGGGTCATTCGTCGTTCAAATGAACGGTGATGTGGAAGGGCTTCCAACCAGGAAGCAACTTGAACAATTTATGAATTCGGGAAAACATGAGGCCGACGTTGAACGTTAGGAAAGGGGGCGTGTAAATTGGAAAAAGCGAAGAAACTGATGCAGATTTACTCTTCAGGCGTAGTCGCGGTAATTAGAAGACAGCGTCCGGAAGATGTTGTGCATCTAGCTGAAGCACTCGTTAAGGGTGGCGTAACTACACTCGAGATAACGGTGGATAGTGATCGGTCTTACCACTTGATTGGAGAGGTAAAAAAACGTCTCGGGACAACGGCACTCGTAGGAGCTGGGACAGTGCTTGATGCTGAAACAGCCCATACCGCTATTCAGGCAGGAGCAGATTTTATTTTCTCTCCGACTTTTAACATTAGTCTTATTGAAATGGCGAAACGATACGGTGTCATCTCGATCCCTGGTGTACTAACGCCGAGTGAGATGGTGGAAGCCTATCAAGCAGGTGCTGATCTTGTGAAAATTTTTCCTGCTTCAGCATTTGGTCCATCCTATATTAAGGATCTACAGGGACCCCTTGGACATATCTCGATGATTCCAACGGGTGGCGTCACTGTTGAAAATATAGGAGCCTATATTACGAATGGCGCAGTAGCGGCTGGTGTTGGGGGTTCGTTAGTGAATCAAAAGCTCATCGATAATCAGGATTTTGAAAGCATTACAACTCTTGCTGAACAATTTACGGAAGCTGTAAAAAAAGCTAGAACGGGGAGTGAATCATGAAAATCACCACTATTGAAACGTTTGTCGTGCCACCAAGATGGCTGTTTTTAAAGATCACGACAGACGAAGGCATTGTTGGATGGGGAGAACCTGTCATTGAGGGACGTGCAGCAACGGTTGAAGCTGCAGTTCATGAGCTGAAAGATTATCTTATCGGCAAAGATCCGCTTCCAATTGAAGACCATTGGAACGTCATGTACCGTTCTGGTTTCTACCGTGGCGGTCCGATTCACATGAGTGCGATCGCTGGAATTGATCAAGCGCTCTGGGACATTAAAGGCAAATTCTACAATGCGCCGATTTCGGAGTTAATGGGTGGAAAGTGTCGGGATTCGATCGACGTGTATTCCTGGATTGGAGGAGATCGTCCTTCAGACGTTGGCCGTGCAGCACAAGAGGCAGCTGAAAAAGGTTTTCGGGCAATTAAGATGAACGGTACGGAAGAGTTACAGTACATTGATTCTTATAAAAAGGTCGATGAAACGCTTGAGAGAGTGGACGCGGTTCGAAAAGCTGTTGGGAAAGATGTGGGAATCGGCATTGATTTCCACGGTCGTGTACATAAGCCCATGGCGAAGATTCTCGCGAAGGAGCTTGAAGCCTATCGCCCGATGTTTATCGAGGAACCTGTTTTACCAGAAAATAATGAGGCACTGAAGGAAATTGCTTCTCATACGTCTATTCCAATTGCGACAGGGGAGCGAATGTATTCACGCTGGGATTTCAAGAAGGTACTTGCTGATGGGTATGTTGACATTATTCAGCCTGATTTATCTCATGCTGGCGGGATTACAGAATGCAAGAAGATCGCTACAATGGCTGAAGCTTACGATGTAGGACTCGCACCACACTGTCAGCTTGGACCAATTGCGTTAGCAGCTTGCTTGCAAGTCGATGCCACGTGTCACAATGCGTTTATCCAGGAGCAAAGCCTTGGCATTCATTACAATCAAGGAAGCGATTTACTGGATTATATTACGGATTCGTCTGTTTTTTCTTACGAGAATGGTAAGGTTTCAATGCTGACTGGACCTGGCCTTGGTATCGAGATTAATGAAGAGAAAGTCCTTGAGATGGCTCGAGTTGGTCATCGCTGGCGCAATCCTGTCTGGAGACATTCAGATGGTAGCGTTGCCGAGTGGTAACCTGAGATGACCGTATTTATCCAGGTGGTATTACCTGTCCTACTCGTGTTTGGTGCAGGTTATTTACTTCAGAAATTAGCTAAGTTAGATCTTAAATCGGTTTCAACGGTCGCTCTCTATATTATGCTTCCGTGTCTCGTGTTTAAGACGTTCTATAACGCCGATTTAAACAGTGAATATGTCATGATGCTTGTGTTTTCTGCTCTTCTTCTCGTTAGTATTCTAGTAATCAATAAAGTTGTGGCGAAAATAAAGGGATATGATGCATCAATGGAAAGCGGCTTAATCTTATCCACAGCTTTTATGAACTCCGGTAATTACGGCGCACCGATTATTCTTTTTGCTTTCGGTGAAGCTGGATTTGTCTATTCCGTATCTTTTCTCGTCCTGCAAGCGATCATAATGAATTTCTTCGGGGTGTACTATGCGGCTAGAGGAAAATCAGGGCTCCGGATGGCGATTGTATCCGTACTGAAGATGCCACCAACCTATGCGGTTATTGTGGCGCTGATCATGAACCTTGGTTCAATAAAAATGCCTGGAAATCTTATGTCGAGCGTGGAGCTACTAGCCAATGCCTCCATTCCGATGGTTATGGTTGTGCTCGGTATGCAGCTAGCGGGCATTTCAATCAAAAATATGGACTGGTCGAAAGTTTCTTATGCTTCCATCGTGCGATTGATCGCATCACCAGCGATCGCGTTTGTGTTAACACTTTTTTTACCGATGAGTGATCTCATGGCGAGTGTACTAATTGTTTCTGCCGCGATGCCATCTGCTGCAACGACAACGATTTATGCCGTGCAATTTGATTCAAAACCAGAGCTTGTATCGAGTATCACTCTAATGACAACTTTGTTGAGTGTGATTACGATTCCGATTCTCTTAATGATGTACATGTAGCGAAGCGTTCAAGTGAGTCGTTCGATCTGATTTGCCATTTGAAAAGAAGATGCAGTCTCTTTTGGTGCCATCATAAACGAAAGGGTGAAGGAATATGGAAAACAAAGTAGAGAAGAAGATTCCTGTCTACATGACAGAATCTCAAACGATCATCGAATTGAGCCAGATTATTCAGCAATATAGTGCAGAAATCATCCTAAAGAAAAACGTAAATGGAAGCTTAATTGAAGCTAACTTAAAGAGCTTTTTAGGATTAATTAACCTTCGTTTACATGACGGAGATGAAATCACCGTCGAATGTGTGGGAGAAGATGCTGAGGAAGCGTTGAGTGAAGTGGAATCGTTTTTGAGCGAAGGATAGATTGGTGGGGACAGGTACGTGCCTGTCCCTCATTCATTTTGTCCCTCATTCATTTAATGCGTTACCTCGCTATTAAAAAATATGAATAAGGAGTGTAGCATAATGGGTATGAAATTATTTGACTTAACTGGCAAGGTGGCAGCCATTTCAGGGGCTACAAGAGGAATTGGTCAATCGATGGCGCTCGCTTTAGCGGAAGCCGGGGCAGATATTGCTTTGCTTCAGCGGAATGTAGAACAAACCGATGTAAAAGAAGAAATTGAGAAACTGGGTAGAACCTGTGTCATCATTCCGTGCGACTTAGAACAGAAAGACCAAGTGAAGGGTGCTATTCCGAATGTAGTCTCTCACTTCGGAACGATTGATATTCTGGTGAATAATGCAGGAATTCAGAGAAGATCCCCTTCAGTTGATTTCTCTGAAACCGATTGGGACGATGTTCTGGATATTAACTTAAAAACGGTATGGCTTTTATGCCAAGAAGCTGGCCGTCACATGGTTCCGAAAGGCGAGGGGAAGATTATTAATGTCGCTTCGTTGCTTTCCTTCCAGGGTGGCATTAACGTTCCGGCTTATGCTGCTGCCAAAGGTGGCGTTGCTCAATTAACAAAAGCATTATCAAATGAATGGGCAAAACATCATGTGAATGTAAATGCGATCGTACCAGGATATATCGCGACAGATATGAATACAGCCATTCTTGAAGACGAGGAGCGGAACGCACAAATTCTTGACCGTATCCCAGCGGATCGATGGGGAAACCCTGATGATTTCAAAGGCACAGCTGTTTATTTATCTTCAGCTGCTTCGAATTATGTTCATGGGCATCTTGTAGCGGTAGATGGTGGTTGGCTTGGTCGATAATGAATTTTACAGATTAACAGATTCAGATGGAAGATTGCTGGTTTGATCTTACAAAATAGAAAGAGGCTGACTACGAAAAGTCAGCCTCTTTCTATTTTGTTCAAACAGTATAGGGAAGGCGTAGCATTTCGTGGAGATGCCTAAGTTTTTTTACTGTTTGCTTTTACTATTCGCTTTGTGGGATTGATCTTGATGAAGTGCTTCTCCCATTCCGTATTGATTATTTCTCTCCTGTTCACCTAGATCGTTGTTATCAATGTCAGCTTCATTAATGTACGATTTCTTCATAGCAGTTGGTTGATTGGCATATTTTTTCTTGTTCAATTTCAATTGGATCACCTCTACTGATTAGAATGGCTTAAATCAGGATACATATGCACCATCAGTAACAGGGTACGCGAAAATTTCGACATGATGCGGGTGGTGACAGGCACTCCCCGCTTTCTCTTTATAACGCTTCTCGAATGACTTTCTTGTAGTAAACGACGGATAGTGCACCAAAGATGGAGTAGAGCAACGTATAAATCCCCATCACGATCAGCATGGGTGTATAGAGTTCGGTTCCGAAGAAAAACCAGCCCGAACGAATGGCGAAGTAACCGTGTAGAATGCCAACGACAAGTGGGATGCCGAAGTTCACCATCTGTTTGCCGCGAATGCCGCGTGAAAGGTCTGCTTGTGTGAAACCAAGCTTTCTAAGAACGGTATAATTCGGACGTTCTTCTTCTCCTTCATTCATCTGTTTAAAGTAGAGAATGCAGCCAGAAGTAATCAGGAAGGTAAGACCGAGGAAGCCGACGATAAACATGATAAGCCCCATATTTTCCTTTTGCTTTTGGAAGGCTTCGAACTGGGAGCTTCTCCCCTGGTCATCTTCAAAGGAAAGTGACTCGAATAAGTTGGTTGCTTCAGGTAGCTTTGAGTCGTTTTTAAGGTTAAAGCCAGTATAGGTGAAAGGTTCATTCTGGATTTCTTTATCCATATCCTTCTGAAGAGCCACAAATGTCGTTTCATCGACAACGACCGTCGGGAGACCACCATCAGAGTAAGTATAAGGAAGGATGTAGTCCTGTTTGAGACCAAGATAGTTCTGAGCGGTCACTTCTTCTTTTCCTTTTAGTTGAATGATCCCCTCGTTTTCAAAGCTAATAACGGTATCAAGAATTTTACTAAAGCCAGTAAAAACCGCTTCATCAGGTGAAACATCGATATCTGTAAGGGTTTCATCACTTATTACAGGTAAAATCATTTCACTGGCATCAAATGCGGTGTTAGACGGTTGTTTCGCAACAATGTCTTTAGTTAAAACCGTTGCTTGAAGAACGTCCAACTCATTGGTCGTGAAGTCGTAGCCCTTTTCATTCAGTTCCTTTTCGAATCGATTCACATTCTGATCTTCAGCCAGTGAGAAATGATCTGGAATATTTTGCTTCGCTGTCTTTTCTGCTGAGTAATACGAAATATAGCTGAGCGAGGTAAGGGCAATTGCTAGTGCTGAAACAGTCGTAATGATTGTAAGTAGAAGCGAATTTGATTTCATTCGAAACATGATCGAAGATAGCGAAAGAACATCGTTAATGTTCAAATAGCCTTCTTTTCGTTTTCGAAGAAGGTTGGCAACAAAACGGATCGATCCTTTGTAGAAAAGGTACGTTCCAAGGATGACGCTTCCTAGAATGAACATCATGACTAATAGAAGTTCATTCATATCTGAAAAATCGCCATCAAACAGCTTACTAGAGACGTAATAACCTGCAATAATCAGAACGAGTCCAAGCAACCCCATAATGATTTCCCGAACAGATATCCCTTTTATTCGGCCTTCCGTTTTCGACGTTACCCTGAAAAGCGCTAGAATGCTTTGAGCCTTAATAAAAATCCAATTTGTTAGCATTATGACACCGAAAATGGCGAAGAAAACGATAACGGTCTGCACGAAGGCAGCGGTGGAAAAGTTTAAGCTCGCGACACCATCAATCCCGGTCGCTTTGAAAAGTACCATTTGAATCAGCTTGGAAAATGAAAAGCCAACGAAAATGCCAATGATCATAGAGCCAATATAGATAAGCAAATTTTCTACCGTTAAGATCCGAAAGATGCGTCCTTTTGTCATGCCTATTAATTGAAACAGTCCAATTTCTTTGCCGCGTCGCTTGATGAAAATGCTGTTCGCGTAGACGAGAAAAACAGTAACGATCACAACAAGCATGACGGAAGCTGCTCGGATGGCTGCGGCCATCTTAGCCGAGGTTTCCATGTTGTCGACACCTGGGTCATATTGAAGAGTGACGAAGGAAAAGTAGAGCCCGACACTAAAGACAAGGGCAAAGACGTACAGGTAATAGTTCTTCAGGTTCTTCTTTAAGTTCTTCAGGATCATGTGATTAATGTTCATATTGTACACCGCCGAGCACGCCCTGCGTTTTCATAATGTCTTTTAAAAACGATTGGCGGGATTCAGTCCCTTTATTAAGCTGGGTGTAAATCCGGCCGTCTCGAATGAAAATGACACGACTACTGTAGCTAGCTGCAACGGGATCGTGGGTGACCATTGCAATTGTGGCTTCGCGCGTCTGGTTTAAGTCGCTTAGCTTATTCAAAAGGTCAGATGCCGACTTTGAATCAAGTGCCCCGGTTGGCTCGTCAGCAAAAATGATGCTTGGATTGTGGACAAAGGCCCGTGCGGCTGAAGTACGCTGCTTTTGCCCTCCTGAGATTTCGTTCGGATACTTATCCTGGATGTCATGAATGCCGAGTTCACCGGCGAGCGCATCAAAAGCTGCGGTTGCTTCTTTTTTAGAAACTTTTGCAATTGAAAGAGGAAGCAGTACATTTTCTTTCACTGTTAACGTATCAAGCAGGTTGTATTCTTGAAAAATGAACCCAAGATGACGTTTTCGAAATTCAGCAAGCTGTTTTTCTTTTTGCTTCGTCATTTCTTGTCCTTCAATCTTAATCGATCCACCACTCACGCGATCGATGGATGAGAGCACGTTCAGGAGTGTCGTTTTTCCAGAGCCCGATGCGCCCATAATGCTGATAAATTCGCCACGTTCGATTGAAACGTCGATCCCCATCAATACATCTTGCTTCATAAACTTATTGCCATAGCTTTTTTGGATTTTGCTTGCTTCAAGTACGTTGGTCATTAAATTCCCTCCAATGGATTGCTGATACGTTTAGTATAAAGAGGGGCATTCCGTCTTTCCTTCGATTCGCCGAACAATAAGAGAAGGCGTGTGACATTGTTGTCACATGCCTCGTATTTGGTCAAAATCATTTCGTTCTGGGAAGGTGAGTGTAAAAGTGGTACCCCTTCCTGGCTCTGAGATTACATCGATGTTTACTTTTAAATGATGTGCAATTTTCCTTGTGAGATAGAGGCCCATTCCTGTTGCAGCTGAATCCTGATGATTCGCGGTTGACGTGAAGCCTTTTTCAAAAATGCGAGGCAGATCACGTTGCATGATTCCGCGTCCCTTGTCCTTTATGAGAAGGACAGGTTGATTGTCATTCATTTTGCTCACAATCGAAATGTCATTGTTTTCACTGTATTTTACAGCGTTTGTTAGCAGTTGGCGGAGTATAAAAGCGAGCCATTTGGCATCACTTAGTAGTTCTGTAACGGTCAAATCGAGATCAAAACCAACGCCTCGCTGTTTACACCAGGTACGTAGGGGAGTAATTTCATCGACTAGCATTTTTTCGAGATTGACTTTTTCAATATACAGGTCATTTTCAATCGCTGGCATTCGTTTTTGGTGAAGCTGCTGATCGAGTAAAAAGTGAATCCGGAGCCATTCGTAGGTTAGCTGCTCGTTTAGTTCACGGTCTTCAACACGGTCCATCAGCAAATGAAGCGCTGTAAGAGGTGTTTTTACTTCATGGATCCACGTGATAAGATCATCTTTTTCGACTTCAAGCTGGTGTTTCATGTGACTGGACTCGTCTTTAAGCTGTTCAATTTGTTCGGATGTCACTTGGTTAACCACTTTTTCAAATGGGCTTGTCGCCTGAGGGATGCTTGTGATGTCAAAGTTCGTTTCTCGGTCTTCCAGCTCCTTATAGAATTTCGTTTCTTTAACGAATCGTAATAGTAGAAAAAGAAAGAACAGGAGAGAAGTTAGAAAAACAGCATATAGCATTGATGTGAAAGGGATTGTCGCATCAACATATGTAATGAGAAGAAAGCACGCTTCTATGAAAAGGATAAATAGTATCCAACTACGTCGTTCTTTCAAAAATCGCCACATCATTGCGTTTCTAGAGCCATATAGCCCTGGCCTACCTTCGTTTGGATAGCATTACCAAGTTCGATTTCTGCGAGCTTTTTTCGAAGACGATTCACGTTAACAGTTAGCGTATTGTCACTCACAAAGCGCTGATCATCCCAAAGCCGATTGATCAGCTCATCCCGGGTAACGATTTTGTTTTTTCGGTCGATGAGCATAAGGAGAATGATCATTTCATTCTTCGTTAACTCGATCGCATGATCACCAATCGTTACGCGGCTTCGCTCAGAATCGATGGTGGCACCATGCCACGTTTTGAGAGTATTTGTCTCGCTATTGTAATTGTAAACGCGCCTTAAGATCGCCTGAATTTTGGCGACAAGCACCTCGAAGTGGAAAGGCTTCTGGATAAAATCATCAGCTCCAAGATTCATCGACATTACCATATCAGTAGGATGATCGCGCGAGGATAGAAAGATAATTGGAACATTTGAATGATCCCGGATCATCCGGCACCAGTGAAAGCCGTCAAACTTTGGGAGTTGAATATCGATGATTGTAAGGTCAGGTTTTACATTAGAGAATTCTTGCATGACCTGACTGAAATCATGAATCCCATATACCTCATACGACCACTGCTCCAGTCGTTCCTTCATTTCCTGGAATAATGACGTATCATCTTCAATTAATAGTATTTTAAACATTCTGTGCACCACACTTTGCTTTGTTATCTATGTTAATTATAGCAAAAAATGGGAAGGGGGAAAGACAGGTGACGGAATTGGAGCCTGTTCCTTGTCGACAAAATCTAACAAAAACCGGGTGGTGACAGGCACTCGCGAACTCGCGATAACAGAGACGACTGCGGTTGAAAAGGTGAAGCTAATTGAAATGGATGAAGAAGAAAGACGCTGGTTAGAAGAACACTTTCCACATCAAGAGATTCAGCTAGATGGATTTGTTGTGATTAAAGCAAATCGGGAACGAAGGAAGGGGGTCAGGTACGTACATGACCCCCTTCGTGGACATTTGTCTTCTTTACATAATTCTCCTATTTTGATCAATAATAAGTAATATCCGGTTGAAGTAAGGAGTTGATCCTATGTACGAGGTAAACCAGCAAGTATTACGCGAAGCGCATCACGCGTGCGGAGACATTGAAACCATTCGTCAGCAGTTGCTAGATGCAAGACAACGAGGAGATCTGGATTTAGCTCAACGGTTTGAGCAGGAATTAATTCGAGCGGAGCAAGTTGCAAGAGAGTGCCAACGGAAGCTTCAACAAACGACGGCAGGTAGTCTTGAGGGAGAACAGATTCTACAGCAGATCACTCATGACTTACATACGTGCGGTCAGACGTTACGTCAACAATAAATGAAAAAACATAGTAAAGCGGCTAACAACTTAATGTTAGCCGTTTCTGTATTTACATTTAGATAGCTATTTCTATCCTTTTCAACACCAAATGTTTGATCATACCCACCTACTACCGCTGCTCTAAATCCTTCGCCGTCTGACTCATCTGCACATCCTTCTCATTTTTTAACGTACCAAACAGGAGGTCGACGAATGGCGTGGAAACTCCGTACCAATAATTTTCGTTTTTATAATGATGCAATATGTGCGTTTTCTTGATCCACTGCCCAAATCTTGTTTTAGGTTTATACGGGCGGTGCGCAATGTAATGCTTCCATTCATAGACGAAGAACATAGCCAGCAATCCAGTACTAAAACTAAGTGTGAAGAGAAGAGATCCGGATGCCCAATAGAAAATCAAGCAAAGAAGCAAGAGGTTCGGAAAGCTGTACCAAATCGGAAGAAACAATAGTTTCAAATCATTCGGCATTTTATGATGGTCATAGTGCAATCGTTTAATGAGTTTCAAAAGATACGGGTTCTTAGGTGTTCTAATGTGAAATAAAAAGCGGTGGGTAAGGTACTCACTAAACATGTAGGTAACAAAACCGATGATGATAAACACTGGGACAAGGGGAGAGAGGGGCATTGTCAGTAAGAAGCCAAGAACGATGAGGAATACACCAAACATGATTAAAATATCAAGATGAAAGAAAAAATCATGATACAATCTTTTCACACTACACGCCCCCGTTCATTTTCGTTTTCCAAAGCTCCAAACTGGTTGCCATCATTTGCTTCGTCAAGAATTCAGCGTGATCGAGATCTCCTTTTAATGTCGCTTCGAGAAATTGTTCATAATACGCTTTTGATGCTTGACGATGAGAAGGTTCTAGAAAGTATTTCTCCGCCATTTTTCCATAGATGTCTTCGAAACTATTCAAAATGAGAAGAAAGACCGGGTTAGGTGAGAGCTCGGCAATGCTTTTCTGTAGCTTCCAATCAAAATCAGCATATGATTTAGGGGCGTCTGTTAGCTCTTGAAGTGGAATGAAAAGTGAAATGATTTGGAGTCTGTGATGAAGAAGAGCGTCTCGGACATAAGTTGGTGTTAGCGTAATTCGAAGCTCAAGCATGTAAACGATAAACTCATCAGGAATGTCATCGTGGTGCTGAAGAATATTCACGATGGTCATTAAATTCCCGTGCTTCCAATAATCATTCACAATCGCTGGCGCCCCTTTACGAATCGTAATCCACCCGTCTCGCTCCAGGCGCTGGAGAGCTTCACGAATGGTAGGTCGGCCGACTTGATAGTGGGTAGCAAGTTCTCGTTCAGGTGGGAGAGGGGCATTTGCAGACCATTCTCGTTCTAAAATAGAATGGATGAGCCGTTTCGTGATCTTTTCAGACGATCGTTCTTTCATTGTGTGAGGTCACCTCAGTTCTGGTAAT
>ENA-ORXC01000205-ORXC01000205.1-marine-metagenome-genome-assembly--contig:-NODE-205-length-52528-cov-3.639149_pt1 | contig 52528 bp, 47 predicted proteins | sample MGYA00237865_ERZ511478 | MGnify/ENA metagenome assembly ERZ511478
GGGCGTCGTGGACGATCTGCTCCTTGCCGGGGGCGGCGGTGATCTGGGCCAGAATCGTCAGGGCCATGGGGTGTTCCTCGTCCGGGGTCGCGTTGCGATGGCCCCCAGATAGGGCCATGCGCGCGACCGGCGCAAGGGTGTCCGTCCGTGGGGGCGCGTCAGACCCGCTCGGACCGGAAGTTCATGACGACCATCACCCGGGCATTCGCCCCCTCCCGCCCGGCGAAGGGCAGTTGCAGCGTGCGGTAGGTGCGCAGGTCGTGGCCGGGTTGCCAGGCCATCGTCTTCTCGACGAAGTTGGGGATGCCGGAGCCGAGGGCGGTGTCCATGCGCCGGGTGGCATCGGCCAGATTCTCGGGGGGCATCGCCTCGTCCAGCATCTTGCCCGCCATCCGGACCGGCATGGAACGGCCCGCCTCCTCGCCGACGAGGGAACAGCGATAGCGCAGGCCGATCCGTTCGTAGAGCGAGATATGCGGCAGGACCTGCGGATGGTCGAACGGGCGGAACCGGGGCCATTCCGGCGTCTGCCCGTCCTCCTGATACCAGGCGAACCAGGTCGCGAGCATGTAATCGAGGATCGGCACCGATGTCGTCTCGTCGGCCCCCATCGCCATGGTCTCGTACAGGATCTGCGGGGGCGTGGCGGTGGCCGCCGGGTCGTAGGGCCGCATCACGCGCGCGGTCTGTGCAGCCATGTCCGTGCCCTCCGACTGTTCCGGTTCCGATGCCGTGTCGTATGATGTACGAATTCCATGAAGAGAGTGTGAGGATGATCCGTGTACGGCTTCATCCGGATCGGGGAGGGTGCCGCCCGTACTGTTCCGCCCGTCCTATTCCGCCGGTACGGGCGACCGCCTGCGCCGCTTCATCGCCCGGGCGGGGGCCTTGCGCGGTTGCGCCTCGCCCAGTGCCTCGCGCACCACGCGGTGCAGCACGATGGTCATGCACACGATGATGAAGAAGCCGTCGTAATAGGCCAGCGACAGCAGCATGCCGCCCATGGCATAGCCGGTCACGGATACCTGCATCATCGACGCCAGATCATGCGCCCACAGCAGTTCCGCGCGCGCCCGCGTCCTGCGCGCGATGCGACCGCAGGTCAGCCAGCTTCCCGCGAGGATGAAGAGGAACAGGAACAGCCCCGGGAACCCCGAATCCGTCAGCACCTCGACATAGATATTGTGCGCGGCGCGGACGCGGTACTTCTCCTTGTGCGAACAGACATGGCTTTCGCTGAGGAAGTCCGTGGCAACGTTCTTGTTCTGGATCGAGCGCAGGCCGTGGCCGAAGACGGGGCTGTCCATCGCCATGTCCCACCCCAGTTGCCAGTTCGCGATGCGCAGGCAGAACGATTCGTCCAGCTCGTTGTCGTCGGCATAGGCGCTCTCCTCCTCGGCGAACTGGGCGAAGGTGGTGCCGATGCGGTCCTTGTACTCGGGCGGGGCGAACATGACCGCGAGCAGGGCGATCAGGCCCATGAAGGCGGCGCTGACGATCTTGCTGTTGGTCTTGGTCCACAAAAACGCCCCCATCGCCACCATCGTCAGCATCCCCCCGCGCGAGAACGAGCCGATGACGGCCAGAAAGCACATTCCCATCCCGATCATCGCCAGATTGCGCATGATCTTGTGATCCGCATGCTTCCACAGGAAGAACAGGAGCGGGGCCAGCATCAGCATGGCGATGGCGAAGTGATTGCGGTCGTCGATCATCGTGTCGGCGGGGCCGAAGCCGGTATAGCGCCCGATGACGAAGCCGCTGTAGACCGTGACCAGCCCGATCTTGACCGCGTGATAGCCGAGCGAGAGCGCATAGGTCCAGACCAGCGAGATCAGGCGATGCGGCGTATTGATGAGAATCAGCAGGATGACCATGTGCATCGCCATCTTCACGACGAAATCGTTGTAGAACAGCAGGGACGCCTCGCGGTCCGGAGCCATCACCGCCGTCAGGGTCGTCCACCCGACAAAGGCGACGAAGGACAGCGCCAGCTTTCCCCCCGGCCACGCCTTGCGTTCGCTGGAGATGACGAAGGCGATCAGCGTCACCAGCACGATCACCAGATTCGGGCGCAGCGAGGTCGAGAAGCCGAACGCCTCGCGGTGGGGGTTGAGCAGGGCGATCCATGTCCAGGCCAGAACGCCGATATAGGGGCGTTTCAGGATCATCGGAATCAGCGCGAGGATGCCGATCAGAATGACTACGTCGCGCATGGGGATCGCCTTTCGGTCGGACGGGGAAGAGTATCTTAACCCGGGCCGGGGCACGGTGACGTCCTGCGTAAGCGCTTGATCCTGAAGGGCGCGTTAACCACGGAAAGGCGAGCGGCATGATCGGCGGCGGAATGCTCATGTGTGCGGTGGGGGCGATGATCCTGATCGCGTGGTGGTCGATGCCCCGCGACGGCGAGATCGACCCGTCGACCGGATTGCTGGCCCTGAAGACCCCCTCCGCCCGCACGGTGGCGCGCAAGCAGGAGAGGGGCCGCCGCCGGTCGCGCCGCCCCGCCTCGCCCGATATCGCCGACGCTGCCGTCGTTCCCCCCGACGAAGGCGACGACGTACGCGAGCCGCGCAAGCGCAACCGCCGCCCCGATCCCGCCAAACGGAGAAGACGCCGATGACCCGCCCCCTGCGCATCCTGACCGTCACGTCGCTGTATCCGAACGCGGCCCAGCCCAATCACGGCATCTTCGTCGAGAATCGCATGGCGCGCGTGCATGCGACGGAGCAGGCCGAGGTGACGGTGATCGCCCCGGTTCCGTGGTTTCCCAGTGTCGCCCCGGTCTTCGGTGCCTATGCCGATTTCGCCCGGGTGCCGATGCGCGAGGACCGCCACGGTATCCGCATCGAGCATCCGCGCTACGGCACCGTTCCGAAGGTCGGGATGCGGGTCCAGCCCGCGCTGTATCACGCTGCCCTGTCGCGCTGTGCGCAGCGGCTGATTGCGGAGACGGGACCGTTCGACCTGATCGACGCGCATTATTTCTATCCCGACGGCGTCGCCGCCGCCCGCCTGGCGGATGAACTCGACCTGCCGCTGACGATCACGGCGCGGGGGACCGACATCAACCTGATACCGAAGACGAGCGACCCGGCCACCCGCGCCATCCTGACCGCCGCCGCCCGGGCCGACGCCTCCATCACGGTATGCGAGGCCCTGCGCGCGGAGATGATCGCGATGGGGGTCGACGGATCGCGGGTGCACACCCTGCGCAACGGCGTCGATCTTGACGGGTTTCATCCGCCCGGGGCGGACCGCACGGCCCTGAAATCCGCGCTGGACGTTCCGTCAGAGGCCCCGCTGGCCGTGTCGGTCGGGGGGCTGGTCGAGCGCAAGGGCCATCACCTGACCATCGCCGCCGTCGCCGCCCGCCCCGGCATGCACCTGCGCATCGCGGGCGCGGGGCCGGAGGAGGACGCATTGTCCGACCAGATCGCCTCGCTGGCGGCGGGCAACCGCATTCGCCTCGTCGGATCGCTGCCCCATGCGGCGCTGGCGGATTTCTACGGTGCAGCGGATATGTCGATCCTGTCCAGCAGCCGGGAGGGGTGGGCGAACGTCCTGCTCGAATCCATGGCCTGTGGCACCCCGGTCGTCGCTACCGATGCCTGGGGTACGCCCGAGGTCGTCGCGTCCTACGAGGCGGGCCTGCTGGCCAAGCGGGACGTGGGCGATATTTCCCGGCAGATCGACGCCCTGCTCGCCGGCATGCCCCCCCGCGCGATGACCCGGTCCTATGCCGAGGGCTTTTCGTGGGACGAGACGGTCGAGGGGGTGCTGCGCGTCTTCGGCGAGGCGGTGGCCGGTCGGCGGGATCGTCCGCGCACGGTCAACGGGGGGTGATGCCGACGGCCCGACCGTTCTGCACGGAATCCTGCCCCGGGGCAGGGCGCTTCCTCACCGCCCCAGCCGCGCCTTCACCCCCCGCGCGAACTTCTCCAGCATCAGCACCGGCACCCGGCGTTGCAGTGCGATGGCGACCAGGTCCGGTCCTGTTTGTCCCAGACTGGTCTTGTAGCGGTTGGTGCCGCCCATGAAGTCGTACGCCGCCGCGCGGCCGCGCAGGTGCCGCTCGACGGCGAGGGCATGGGTGACGAGGCCGGGCTTCAGACGGTTGTCCTCCTCGGCGCGAAAGCCGCTGAGATAGAACAATACCTGTCCCCGGCTGACGAAGTTGTACAGCCATCCGAACCCCTCGCCCCCCGCACTGGCCCGCAGCAATTCGACCTCGCCCTTCGGCAGGGCCTCGGCGATCATGCGGCGGTGGAAGGCCATGTACTCGGCATTGACCGTCGCCCCGCTCGCCCCGACCGCCTGCCACTTGGCTTCGTGGTGCACGCCCAGTTCGGCGAAGAATTCCTCGACATCCGCACAATCCTCCAGCACCAGCGGCCCGCGTTCGGCATAGAGGCGCATCGAGCGGCGCAGTTGCTGGCGCGTGTTCTTGCCCAGGGTCGCGATGTATCCCTCCGCATCCGTCACCCCCGCCGCGCGGAGAGCGTCCAGGTCGACACGGGCCGAGGACGTCTCCGCCCGCCGGTGCAGGCCGAGACCCAGATCGGACAGGATGCGGGCGGTCGAATCCGTCGCGCCGCCGACGATCACCTCGTCCCAGCCGCCCCGGGCGCGCAGGGTACGCAGGGCCGCATGCCACGCCGCCGCCTCCATCCCGTCCTCGCAGAGCAGGGAATTGTATTCCACCGTGATCGCATCCTGTGCCGTGACGCCGGTATCGTGCAGGCGCATCTGCTTCACCCGCAGGCCGCGCCGCGTCTCGACCGTCTCCACGAACAGCCCCAGCGCGATATCGGCCCCGTCCGCGCCGGTGACCGACAGCAGTAGCGGGGGCCGGTCCAGCCCCGCGACCCACGCTCCGATCCAGGTCCACGACCGAAAGAACGGCCCGCCGACCCGCCCCTCCAGCGCCTGCCACCGGGTGCCGAGCGCGGACAGGTCGGGGGCGGGGACCAGGGTGCAGGAAAGGGGGATCATGATGCTGTCTCCGGGGCATGTGAAAGCGGGGGCAGGTTAACGCGCTCTTGGTGAATGTACGGTTATGTCTGCAGAAGTTGTTCCATGCCGTTTCTGCCCGTGAATGAAACTTTTCAGCCGAGAGGCCGTTAGTGATCCTCGACCCCGACGGATATATCCGGGCGACTCTGCCCGATGCCATGCCGCCCAGCCTTGCGATCGTGATCGATACGGAGGAGGAGTTCGACTGGAACGCCCCGTTCTCGCGGCAGGCCCGGGGAACGCGCAATCTGGCCGAACTGCCCCGCCTGCAGTCGATTCTGGACCGCCACGGCGCGGTGCCGCTCTACGTGATCGACCATCCGGTCGCCTCCGACCCGGCGGCGATACGCTGGCTGTGCGCGGCGCGCGACCGGGGAACCTGCGAGATCGGCACGCATCTGCACCCCTGGGTCACGCCCCCGCATGAAGAACCCGTCACTTGCGCGAATTCCTTCACCTGCAATCTGCCCGACACGCTGCAACTGGCCAAGATCGTGACGCTGACCGAGGCGATTCGTGCCGCCACGGGCGAGCGCCCGACCACCTTTCGCGCCGGACGCTACGGCATCGGCCCCGCGACGTTGCAGGCGCTGGTCGCGGCCGGGTATGCCACCGACCTGTCCGTCGCGCCGCATTCCAGCTTCGCGGATCAGGGTGGGCCATCCTTCTATCATTGGCACAATCGTCCGTTCTGGGCCGATACGGATCGGCGGTTACTGGGGTTGCCGGTCACGACCGGGTTCTCGGGGGCGTTGCGTGCAGCGGGGCCTGCGGTCGCGCCGTTGCTGGACAGCCGCGCCGCCCGCGCCGCCCATCTGCCCGGCCTGCTCGCCCATGCCCGGCTGATCGAGCGCGCGCGCCTGACCCCCGAAGGCACGGGCCTTGCGGAGATGAAGCGCCTACTGGGCGCGATGGTGCGCGATGGCGAACGGGTGCTGACGCTGTCGCTGCACAGTTCGACCCTGCTGCCGGGTGCGACCGTCTATGCCCGCGACGAACCCGAGCGCGATGCCCTGCTGGCGCGCCTCGATTCGGTGCTGGAGTGGTTCACGGGGCGGCTTGGCGGCGTTCTTGCATCCGTGTCCTCCATCGACACGGCGATCCGGGAGGAGTCTCTTTCGCAGCGCCGTGCACCGCATGTTTGCCAAGCGTTAAGCCCGGTCCCCTAGGATTGCGGCGAACCGCCTGACCGATGGAAGGCCCATTATGAACCCGATCCGATTCTTCGCCTCGCTGCTGCTCTGCCTCTCGCTCGGGGCGTGCAATGCCGTCTCGTCGCAGCTCGACTACGCCCCCGACATCACCGGGCTGACCGCCGATCCGGGGACGGGCCGCGCAACCAGTGCGGGTACGACCGCCCCGAACTATCGCTTCGGCCCCGGCGAGACGGTGCAGATCTTCGTCTGGCGCTCGCCCGAACTCTCGACCACCGTGCCGATCCGCCCCGACGGGCGCTTCTCGATGCCGCTGATCGAGGACATGGCGGCGGCGGGCAAGACCCCGACCGAACTGGCCCGTGATATCGAGGACCAGCTGCGCGCCTACGTGCAGGACCCCATCGTCACGGTCATCGCCCGCGTCGACGGCCCCGGCGACCCGCGCCAGCAGATCAAGATCCTCGGCCAGGCCGTGAACCCGTCCTCCCTGCCGTATCGCAGCGGCATGACGGTGCTGGACGTCATCATCTCGGTGGGCGGCCTGACCGAATTCGCGGACGGCAATGCCGGGGTTCTGGTGCGCCGCGAGGGGCTGGAGAAGATCTCCTACCGCCTGCGCCTGGACGATCTGGTCCGCAAGGGCGACATCGCCGCCGACCGGCCCCTGCTGCCGGGGGACACGATCATCATCCCCGAGAGCTTTATCTGACGATAGCGTTCCCTAGCGGAACGTGACGACCCGACCCCCGGGAGGCGCAAGCCTCCCGGGGTTTTTTCATTGGGGGTGCGGCGGGATGAGGAGAGTAGGGGAGGGTGACGGGGAACTGTCCGCCCCCGTCCCGGGCCATACCCGGGACCTCGACGCGCGATTCGTACCGACGGGATGTGGAGATGGGGAGAGCGAAGTGCATGGGGAGAAATCCTGTCGCTGACCAGCGAGGCCCCGGATCAGGTCCGGGGCAGGGGGGGGAGCAGGGGAGGAGGAGCAGGGCTACAGGAGCGGGGAACCGGATGGCGGGCGAGGCCGCACGGCAGCAGGCAAGACATGCGGAGCCGCGCGATGCCCCGACCCCCGAACACGAAAAAACCCGCCTCCGGGGAGGCGGGTCGAAAGGTCGGATCCCGAAGGGTCCGCTGGATCAGCCCTGGCGCGCCTTGAAGCGCTTCTGGACCTTGTTGATCACGTAGATGCGGCCCTTGCGGCGCACGACGCGGCACGCGGGGTGGCGGTTCTTCAGGGATCGAAGGGAATTACGTACTTTCATGGCCTGGTCCGCCCGCATCAGAAGTTCAAATTATGGTGGGCGCGGCAAGGATTGAACTTGCGACCCCCTCGATGTCAACGAGGTGCTCTCCCACTGAGCTACGCGCCCCGGTACCCGGCAAGCCGGACAACAGGAAAAGATGAGGAAGCCGTTCGGCCTCCGGTCGCGGTGATGTAACGGCGGGGCGGCACCGTTGCAAGCGCAAATTGACATATCTCGGAGCAATCTGCTCAGGCCGCGACCAGACGTCCGACCGCTTCGGGCAGGCGGATCAGGTGCACGGGTTCGCCGAACAGCACGTCGTCCATGCGGTCCTCGTCGGGTTTCTTGACCGCGACGGCCGAGAATCCGGTGATGAACATGATGCGCATCTCGGGGTCGATTTCCTGTGCCGTGCGGGCAAAATCCAGCTCTTCGGGTTTCGACATGTCCACGGTGGTCAGCAGCATGTCGTAGGCGGCCTCGCCCAGGATCGTCAGCGCCGCGTCCAGATCGGCGACCCGCGTGACGGCATGCCCGCACTTCTTCAGTTTCTCGGCGAGATAAGCGCGCAGCTCGTCGTTCCGAGTAGCCAGCATCACTTGTGCCATGCACGACATCCCTTTAAAAAGCAGGTTCCCGAACCGGGTTCCGTTTGCCTGTGAGCATTGTTTCTGTTGGCGATGTTGGTGCATTCGCTTAAAGATCGGGTGAACGGCGACGGAAAATATCGGAGCGATTCATGGTGAGAACGGCAGCGGCCCTGTGCGGGTGGACAGGCGATGCCGTCACCGTATCGCGGCCCCGGCACGTCGGCAGCGCGACGGTCTTCAGCTCGCCCCACAGCGGTCGCCGGTATCCGGACGGGTTCCGCCGCCTCTCGCGCCTCGACGACCGGATGCTGCGGGCGTCGGAGGATGCCTTCGTCGACGACATGTTCTCGATGGCCCCGCGCTACGGCGCGCCCCTCGTCGCCGCGCAGTTCCCCCGGGCCTTCATCGACGTGAACCGCGCCGATGACGAACTGGACCCTGCCCTGATCGACCGCTACGAGAGCCGCCGCCCCCGCACCCTGCGCGTCTCCGCCGGATTGGGGGTCGTGCCGCGCATCGTGGCGGAGAACACGCCGATCTACGACGGCAAGCTGCCGATGGACGAGGTCGCCGCCCGGATCGAGTGCTGTTATCGGCCATTTCACGCCAGCCTGACCGAGTGTCTGGAGCATGTGCGCCGGCGCTACGGCATCGCGCTGCTGATCGATTGCCATTCGATGCCCGCCGATACGTCGCGGCGGGGGGGCAGGCGGGCCGAGATCATCATCGGGGATTGCTACGGCGCATCGGCGGGCGCGGATCTGTCCGATGCCGCCTTCGCGCTGTTCCGGGAGGCGGGCTTTCGCGTGGCCCGCAATGCGCCCTTCGCGGGGGGCTACATCACCCAGCGCTACGGCGCGCCGCGCGAGGGGGTGCATGCCATCCAGATCGAGATCGACCGGGGGCTGTATCTGGACCAGAAGCGCATGGTGCCGACCGCGAACTATCAGGTGCTCAAGCGCATCCTCGATCCCATCGTCGCCGAACTCGCGGCCATGCCCCTGCGGCGCGGCATGGCGATGGCGGCGGAGTAGGCGCGCCTGCTACTCCACCAGCCGGGTCGAGGTCGGCCCGGCGAAGCCCTGCGGAACGGGTACCGAGGTCGCCGCGTAATCGGTGTTGAGCACCAGCCATGTCGATTGCCTCATCACCAGATTGTCGATGATCAGGATGGTGAAGGCCGCATCTTCGGAAACCGGCATCGTCGTGTCGATCAGCAGGTCGTCCTGGGGCAGGTTGATGGTGCCGAGCAGGGACCGCACCTTCGCGCTCGTGATCGTGAACTGGCGCGGCGACCAGCAGTCGCTTCTCTCGCACAGGCTTCTCGCCGATACCAGGATACCCGCCATCGGCCCGGTTTCCGGCGCGCTCAGGGCGATATCGGCATTGCCCCTGAACTCGAAGTAGGACGGTGCGTCGTCGAAGAAGAGGCCGACATTCTCGCCCGCGACGACTGCCTCGCCCTCGATCACCAGCGGGCCGTCCCGGAAGACATAGACCCCCGGCGCGAGCCAGACATCGGCGTTGTCGCGAATGGTCAGCCCGCCGCAATACGTTCCCGGCTCCAGATTGACGGAGTCGCCGCCCTCGATCCGGCGCGGAAGCGTCGCGTCGCACTCCGCGACGGGCGGCAGGGCGCGACCGTTCAGCGGATCGGCGACCTGGGGGCAATCCGTGGTCACGCCGGTGGAGAAGCTGCGCTCGCCGCCCCTGTAGCCGCCCGCCGAGCAGATGAACGGGGCGTCGATCCTGGCGCTGTTCTCGACCCGGATGGATTCGGCTCCCGGGGAATTGCTGTAGATGCCGCAGGTGCCCGCCCTGATCTCCGCCTGGTTCTCAAGCGCGATACCGGGAAAGGTATCCGTGATTTCGGTCGAGATGACACAGATGTTCCGGGCCGTGAACAGTTCCGCCTTGGCCCGGGCCGTCAGGGTCTTGTCGCCCCCGAACAGGGTGCCGAACGGCGTGTGGACCGTCAGCGCGAGTTCGACGGTGACGATCGTGTCGTCCTCCATCCCCGCCACCGTCGCCAGGTCGCCGCCGCGCAGGCTTTCGAGGGCGTATCCATGGGCGATGGCCGTCAGCGTCTTGTCCACATCGTCCCGGCCCGAGGTGACGAACCGCAATTCCCGTGCGGCGGCAAGGGCGGACCGGTCCGCCGCCCGCTGCAACGCGGTGACCTGCTGCGTCGCGGACAGGGTGTCCACGGCGAACAGCGTCGCCCCCGCCAGCGTCGGCAGGATGATCGCGGTCATGGCCATCACGGTGCCGTCGGTGGCCGATGCAAAGGCGCGGAGAAGGGCGCGGAAGGGCGTGGTATGTCTAAGCGGCATGGCTTTCGTCCCGTTGCGATTGCACAGACGCATTTAATACCCCAAATTGACCCATGGCGGCTTAATCGCACGGGACGAAAGCCCGAATTCGCCGGGTAATATACACATCATGTGATTTAAATTATCCGCTACCCTCGATCACGGCACCGCATCTCGTGGTCGGGGATCGGGGCGGCGTCGCACCGGGACGGCGGGACGACGGACAAAAAAAGGGGCCGCTGTAAAACAGCGACCCGAGTCCAGGGAGGAAACGCCCCGAAGGGCGATGACGCGAACGTCATGCACGACAAATGCATTGTGCAGCGCAGCAAATCAAGGGTGCAGTGCAAGAAAGGTGCGGGCGTCTCGCCCGATGCGGGGATGCGTGGCACAGATACCACATTCCGGGTGATCTCGGCGCGGTCGGCAGGCAGACCGGGATCGTGTTCGCACCTGCATCCGCAGCCGGTCGAGGATCGGCACAAAACAGGGCGCGGGAGAATGTCGGCGTGATATCGGATCGGATCGCGAAACATGGTTCTTATCAAGCGCGCCCCGCTATCCAGTCGTGGGAAAATGTCCTACCTAACGGGCCACAGTGGAGGACACGACGATGCGTCATTTTCCGATCTTCAGGGATCTTTCCGGCCGCCGGGTGGTGGTTTCGGGGGCGGGCGAGACGGCCGTGGCGAAACTGCGCCTGCTGCTGAAGACCGAGGCGACCGTCGTCGTTTACGGTTCGGTAACGCATCCGCAGATCCTGCGCTGGGCGTCCGAGGGGAGATTGATCCATGTCGGTCGCCGGATCGAGCACGGCGATGCGCTCTGCGCCGCCCTCGTCTACGGCGCGAACGAGGAGGCGGCGGAGGATGCGCGCGCCGCCCGGATCGGCCACGCGGCGGGCGCATTGGTCAATATCGTCGACGATCTGGAGCATAGCGACTTCATCACCCCCGCCATCGTCGACCGCGACCCCGTGACCGTCGCCATCGGCACCGAGGGCGCGGCCCCCGTGCTGGCCCGGCGTATCAAGGCGGAGACGGAAGAGCGCCTGTCGCCGTCGCTGGGTACGCTGGCGCGGATCGGGCGGGGCTTTCGCGAGGCGGCGAACGCATTGCCCATGGGCCGGGTGCGCCGCCGCTTCTGGGCGCGCTACTACGACGAGATCGGCCCCCGCGCGCTGGTCGAGGGCGGCGAGGGCGCGGTGCATGCCGCGCTCGACGCGCTGCTGGCCGAGATGCTGGCGGAGGATCGTGAGGCGGGGCATGTCGCCCTGATCGGCGCAGGCCCCGGCGACCCCGAACTGCTGACGCTGAAGGCGCGCAAGGCGCTGCACGAGGCGGATGTGGTGATCCATGACCGGCTCGTCTCCGCCGAAATCCTGGAACTCGCCCGGCGCGAGGCGATCGTGGTCGAGGTCGGCAAGACCCCCTTCGGCCCCGCCTGGAAGCAGGCTGATATCGACGCGCTCATCGTCGAGCATGCCGCCGGGGGGGCGCATGTCGCGCGGCTGAAATCCGGCGATCCGGTCGTCTTCGGGCGGCTGGACGAGGAGATGGACGCGCTGGATGCCGCCGGTATCCCCTTCACCATCGTGCCGGGCATCACCGCCGCGTCCGCCGCCGCCGCGACCATCGGGGCGAGCTGGACGAAGCGGGGGCGCAATGCGTCCTTCCGGTTGCTGACCGGGCATGACGTGGCGGGCTTCGCCGAGCATGACTGGCGCGGGCTGGCACAGCCGGGTCACGCCGCGGCCATCTACATGGGCGTGCGCGCGGCGCGGTTCCTGGCCGGTCGCCTGCTGATGCACGGGGCGACGGCGGATACGCCGGTGACGGCCATCGAGAACGTCTCGCGCGCCGACCAGAAGATCGTCGCGACGACCCTCGCCCGCCTGCCCGATGCGCTGGCGGAGGCGGGCATCACCGGCCCCGCCATCCTCTTCCTCGGCCTGTCGCCCCGCCAGGCGATGGACGCGAGCGACACGCTCGACCTGCCCGCAACCGGAGTTCTCTGACCCATGGCCCGCGATTTCAAACCCAAGATCGTCAGTGCGAACGACCTGCATATCGGCGATGTCGTCTACATGAATTCGGGCGGCGGCTGGACGCGCAAGCTGTCCGAAGCCGCCATCGCCCACAGCGCGGAGGAGGGCGAGACGCTGATGGTCCGCGCCGCGCCGCAGCAGGCCAAGGTCGTCGGGCCGTACCTCGCCGACGTGGCGCTCGACGATGACGGACGCCCTTTCCCCACTCATTTCCGCGAGAAGTTCCGCACCCGCGGCCCCTCGACCCGCCCCGACCTCGGCAAGCAATCCGCCAACCCCGAACGCCGCGAACCGCTCGCGTCGAGCGGCGGCATCTGAGGCGCAGGAGAAGACACATGTATCGCTATGACGAATTCGACCACGACTACGTGCGCGCCCGCGTCTCGGAATTCCGCGACCAGACGCAGCGCCGGGTGGACGGCGCGCTGACGGAGGACGAGTACAAGCCGCTGCGCCTCCAGAACGGCCTGTACCTGCAACTGCACGCCTACATGCTGCGCGTCGCGGTCCCCTACGGCACGCTGAACAGCCGCCAGATGCGCACGCTGGCCATGATCGCGGAGCGGTGGGACGAGGGCTACGGCCATTTCACCACGCGCCAGAACATCCAGTACAACTGGACCAAGCTGACCGATGTGGGCGACATTCTCGACGCGCTGGCCGATGTGGAGATGCACGCCATCCAGACCAGCGGCAACTGCATCCGCAACGTCACCGCCGACCATTTCGCGGGCGCGGCGGCGGACGAGATCGAGGACCCGCGTCCGACGGCGGAGCTGATCCGCCAATGGTCGACCGCGCATCCCGAATTCGGCTTCCTGCCCCGCAAGTTCAAGGTCGCCGTCACCGGCTCGCCTAACGACCGCGCGGTAACGAAGGCGCATGATATCGGGTTGCGGATGCTGCGCAACGACGCCGGGGAGCCGGGCTACGAGGTCATCGTCGGTGGCGGTCTGGGCCGGACCCCCATGATCGGCAAGGTGATGCGCGACTTCCTGCCCAAGGACGATCTGCTCCCGTATCTGGAGGCGATCCTGCGCGTCTACAACCTGCACGGTCGCCGCGACAACAAGTACAAGGCCCGCATCAAGATCCTCGTCCACGAGACGGGAATCGAGGAGATGCGCGCGCAGGTCGAGGCGGAATTCGAGCGCCAGATGCGCGAGGAGGGTGGCCCGCTGGTCGCGCCCGACCCCGAACAGGTCGCGCGGATCACCGCCTATTTCGCGCCGCCCGCATTCGAGGTGCTGCCGGACCGCTCGGAAACGCTGGAAACGGCGATGGCGAACGATGCCGCGCTTAAGGCGTGGGTCGAGAACAATACCGACGAACACCGCGCCCCCGGCCACGCCATCGTTACCGTCGCCATCAAGGGCACGGGCGAGGCGCCCGGAGATGCGACCACCGCCCAGATGCGGGCGCTGGCGGATCTCGGCGAGAAGTACAGCCACGATGAATTGCGCATTTCCCACGAGCAGAACGTCATCCTGCCCCATGTGCGCAAGGACGACCTTCCGGCGGTCTTCTCGGCCCTGCGCAAGGCGAAGCTAGCGGCGGCGAATGCGGGGCTGATTACCGATATCATCGCCTGCCCGGGCCTGGACTACTGCGCGCTGGCCACGGCCCGCTCGATCCCCGTCGCACAGGATCTCTCGCGCCGGTTCGCTGCGCCCGACCGGGCGAAGGCCATCGGGAATTTCACGATCAAGATTTCGGGCTGCATCAATGCCTGCGGCCACCACCATGTCGGCCATGTCGGTATTCTGGGGCTGGAGAAGTCGGGGATCGAGAACTACCAGATCACGCTGGGCGGCGATCATACCGAAACCATGGCGGTCGGCGAGCGCGCCGGTCCGGGCATATCGGCGGAGGAAGTCGGCCCCGCCATCGAGCGGCTGGTCGATGCCTATCTGGGCGCGCGCACCGACGAGAGCGAGCGGTTCATCGACACCTATCGCCGCCTAGGTGCCGAACCGTTCAAGGAGGCGTTGTACGCGGCGTAAGCCAAGGGAATTGCTCCGCCCCGGGCGCAAACCCGGGGCCTCGACGGTCAGCGCGTTGTTGCGCGAGGCTCCGGGTCGTTGCCCGGGGCAGAGGTAAAATAGAAAGCCCCGCCCATGCCCCTCATCACCGATACCGGTTTCGCCCCCGACGACGCCCCCACCCTCGTCCCCTTCGACACCCTGCCGCAGGCAGACGAGGGGGCGGCGCTGGACCTGCCGCTGGATGCGGACCCGGAGGCCGTCGCCCCCCATTTCAACCGCCTCGCCCTGATCGTCATCCCCTTCCCGGGTTTCGGGGACGGGCGCGGGTTCTCGCTGGCGAAGCGCCTGCGCAGCCTCGGCTATCGCGGGCGGCTGCGGGCCAGCGGGCATGTCATCACCGACCAGTATGCCTTCGCCCGCTTCTGCGGTTTCGACGAGGTGCAGATTTCGGACGATCAGGCCGAACGCCAGCCCGAACCTCTGTGGCTGGCGGCCAGGAACCGCGCCGTGCCGCCCTTCCTGAAGCGGCGGGGGGCCGGGTGGCAATAGCCTGTTGTTCTCGCCCCGATAGCAATCTATAGGATTTAACGGGGGGCGTGAGAATACAGGAAGACGGCATGAACGCAGCACGGGAGAACCTGACGCCCGTTCAGGTCGAGTTCAAGGGCAATGCGCGCGAATGGTTCGGCATCTGGATCGTCAATCTGGTCCTGTCGATCCTCACGATCGGCATCTATTCGGCCTGGGCCAAGGTGCGGCAGAAGAAGTACTTCTATCAGCACACCTTCGTCGGAGGCCGTAACTTCGACTACCACGCCACCGGCAAGCAGATCCTGATCGGGCGCATCATCGTCATCGTCGGGCTGGTGGTGTTTTCGGTCCTGTCCGCGATTCCCTTTCTCGGGATCCTGCTGCTGCTGGCCCTTTTCACCCTGTTGCCGTGGCTGGCGGTCAAGTCGCTGAGTTTCAACGCGCGGATGTCGAGCTGGTCGAACGTGCGTTTCTCCTTCCGGGGGACGTATGGCGGCGCGGTCAAGGTGCTGCTGCTGTTTCCGTTTCTCGCGGTCCTGACGCTTTACCTCGCGATGCCCTTCGCCACGCGCGCCCGCCACCGGTACGTCATCGGCCATCACACGCTGGGCAAGACACCCTTCGCGTTCGATGCGCCGATTTCGAAATTCTACGTCGCGGTCCTGGCGGGGATCGGCTGGCTGCTCTTCTTCGGCGCGGTCATCGGCGGAGCGGTGTTCGTGACGATGGGGGATGCCCTGCTGTCGGTGTTGCCGGACCCCGAGGGGGCCACCGATCCGGCCGCCGAAATGACCTTCATCTTCGGCATCTATGCGTTCATGCTCGTCCTGTTCATTCCGGCGGGGGCGCTGTATTTCGCGATGGTGCGCAATATCCTGTTCAACAATACGGTGCTGGGCACCGTGCACCGGTTCCGGTCCACCGTGCCGCCGCTCGGGTATGTCTGGCTGATCGTCAGCAATGCCGTGGCCATCGTCTGCACCCTCGGGCTGCTGCTGCCCTGGGCGCAGGTCCGCAAGGCGGACTTCCTCGCGCGGTATACCACGCTGCTGGTCGGCGGCTCGCTGGACGGGTTCGTCGGCGACATGACGGACGAGCGCAATGCCATCGGTGACGCCTATGGCGATATCGAAGGGCTGGACCTGGATGTCGGTATCTGATGGCGGTTCCGGGCTGGTTCCTCGCCGCACGGACATCGCGCCGGGTCGAGGCCCGGGCGGTGCTGTCGACCACGGGCGGGGACCATCTCGGCGTGCTGGATGCCGGGGGGAACGCGCTCGCCTCCGCCCCGCTGGCGCAGGTGGCGTTCGGTGCGCGCGTCGGCTCGGCCCCCCGCCGCCTGACCTTTCCCGACGGCAGCGTGTTCGAGACGGACTCCCACGACGCCGTCGCCCTGCTGGAAGGGGACACCCCCGCCAGCCGTCTGCACGGGTGGGAGGCGTTTCGCCCCCGCCTGATCGGGGTGGTCGCCGTGGGCGTGGCAGGGGTCTGGGCGCTGTGGCGCTACGGTCTGGACATCATGGTTGCGGGGGCCGTGGCCCTGACTCCCGCCCCGCTGCTGGGCGCGATGGATGCGGGGACGGTCCAGGCGCTCGACCGCCTCGTCGCCGACCCTTCGGAACTGTCGACGGAGGAGCGTGCGCGGATCACCGGCATCTTCGACGATCTGGTCGCCGCCCTGCCCCCCGATTCGATCCGCGCGGGTCAGGACTACAGCCTCGGCTTCCGGTCGATCCCGATGGTCGGTCCCAACGCCTTCGCGATGCCCGGCGGGTCCGTCATCATGACCGATGCCTTCGTGGAGGCGTTCCCGGACAGCGACATGATCGCCGGGGTGCTGGGCCACGAGATCGGCCATGTCGTCGACCAGCACGGCCTGAAGCAGGTCTACAAGTCCCTCAGCCTCTACATCCTCGTCGCGCTGATGGCCGGGGATACGGGACCGGTGCTGGAGGATATCCTGCTGGAGGGTAACCTGCTGCTGTCTCTCAGCTTCTCGCGCGAGAAGGAGCTGGAGGCGGATGCCTTCGGCGTCGATCTGATGCGCGAGGCGGGGTACGATCCGATGGGTCTGGCGAGGGTGTTCGCGGGTCTGGGCGCGATGTCGGGCGGCGGGTCCGACTGGCGCTCGACCCATCCGGCCAGCCGCGAACGGGTGCAGCGCATCGAGGATCTGATCGCCGCGCAGGGACGGCCTTGAACGGCGCGGCGGCATGGCCTAGAGCGTTGTGGGATATCCGCCGCCCGAGGAGCCTGCCCATGTCCGTCGATGCCGATACCGTCCGCAAGGTCGCCAAACTCGCCCGCATTGCCGTGCAGGAGCACGAGGTCGAGCCGTTCGCCAGGGAATTGTCGGGTATCCTCGACTGGGTCGAGCAGTTGCAGGAAGTCGATGTCACGGGCGTCGAGCCGATGACCTCCGCCGTCCCCATGCGCCTGAAGCGCCGCGAGGACAAGATCACCGACGGGAATCGCCGCGACGACATCCTCGCCAACGCCCCGGAATCGCGCGAAGGCTTCTTCGCGGTGCCGAAGGTCGTGGAATAGCGCCCCGCCGTCCCGCTCGTTTCCTCTACGCTCCGCAGGAATACCATGACCGATCTCACGTCCCTCACCATCGCCGATGCCCGTTACAAGCTGCGCGCGAAGGAATTCAGCGCCGCCGATCTGGCCGAGGCGTTCCTGGCCACCGGCGAACCCGGCGACGCGCTGAACGCCTGGTGCGAGAAGACCCCCGATCTGGCGCGCGAGCAGGCACAGGCCGCCGATGCGCGGCTGGCGGCGGGGGAGGCACCGTCCCTGTGCGGCATCCCGCTGGGGATCAAGGATCTGTTCTGCACCAAGGGCGTGCGCTCGCAGGCCGGATCGAACATCCTCAAGGATTTCGAGCCGCCCTACGAAAGCACCGTCACCTCGAACCTGTGGGCCGAGGGCGCGGTGATGCTCGGCAAGCTGTCGATGGACGAATTCGCGATGGGGTCGTCGAACGAGACGGCCTGCTACGGCCCGGTCGTGTCGCCCTGGCGGCGCAGGGGGGATGACGCGAAACTGACCCCCGGCGGGTCGTCGGGCGGGTCGGCGGCGGCGCTGGCGGCGGGGCAGGCGATGGCGACGACCGGCACCGATACGGGCGGCTCGATCCGCCAGCCTGCGGCGTTCACGGGGCTGGTGGGCCTCAAGCCGACCTGGGGCCGGTGTTCGCGCTGGGGGATCGTGGCGTTCGCCTCCTCGCTGGATCAGGCGGGGCCGTTCACGCGCACGGTGCGGGATGCGGCGATCATGTTGCAGGCGATGGCCTCGGTGGATGAAAAAGACAGCACCTCCGCCGATATCCCCGTGCCGGACTACGAAGCCGCGCTGACCGGCGATATCAAGGGCAAGCGCATCGGCATCCCCAAGGAATACACGGTCGACGGCATGTCCGCCGAGATCACAAAATTCTGGGAGCAGGGCGCCGACCACCTGCGCGCCCAAGGGGCCGAGATCGTCGAGATCAGCCTGCCGCACACCAAGTATGCGCTGCCCGCCTACTACATCCTGTCCCCCGCCGAATGCTCGTCGAATCTGGCGCGCTACGACGGCGTGCGCTACGGCCAGCGGGCCGAACTGGCGCAGGGCGACGGCATCACCGAGATGTACGAGAAGACCCGCGCGGAGGGCTTCGGCGACGAGGTCAAGCGTCGCATCATGATCGGCACCTACGTCCTGTCGGCGGGCTATTACGACGCCTACTACACCCGCGCCCAGAAGGTGCGTCGCCTGATCAACCGCGATTTCGAGCAGGCGTTCGGCGAGGTCGACGCCATCCTGACCCCCACCACCCCCTCGCCCGCCTTCGGCCTCGGCGAGAAGTCGGACCCGCTGGACATGTACCTGCAGGATATCTTCACGGTCACGGTGAACATGGCCGGATTGCCGGGCATCAGCGTCCCGGCGGGCCTGTCGTCGGACGGCCTGCCGCTGGGGTTGCAACTGATCGGCAAGGCATTCGACGAGGCCAGCCTGCTGAACACGGCCCATGCGCTGGAAACCGCGCTGGGGTTCAACGCGACGCCCGAGCGGTGGTGGTGAAACCAGAGCCGCAATTCACATGGGATGCAGACAAGAACCGTGCTAATATACGAAAACACGGACAAAGCTTCGAACAAGCGGGCCTCATATTCGAAAATCCGGTCCTTGATCTGGTAGAAGACTGGATAAAGGGTGAGTGGAGGACGCTAAGCATTGGTAGAACTGGGGATATTGCCATGCTGGCCGTCGCTCACACGGATCGTGACGGCATAATCAGGATCATTTCTGCAAGACGTGCCACGAAACAGGAACGGAAGGCTTATGACCAGTATCTCGAAACACTCTGACGCGGAGATGAATGACGAGGATATCGACTTTTCAGATATCCCTGAAGCGACGCCTGAAATGCTGAAGAATGCGCGCCTACGAGTGCCGAAGCGTTCGATAGTTGAAACACCGCTTTCGGATCGCCTGCTTTCGGACGCTTCCTATATTGCATTGGGGCGTATTCTGAGTTCTTTTAATTGCCTTGAACATGAATTGATGCGGGCGGTTATCGTTTTGCGTGGTGGGCTTGATGCTATCCAGCCTGACACTGACACTGACACTGACACTGACACTGACACTGACACTGACACTGACACTGACACTGACACTGACGCTGAACGTCAGATAGAAACGGAAATCAGCGATTCGCTTGGACGTCGCTTGAATACGTTTATCGATACTTATCGCAGCGAAAGAGGCGATGATGACTGGATCGCGGACTTTGAGTCAAAACTGACGGAAGTTTGTGAGTATCGAAATCATTTTTATCACGGTCTTTGGCGTGAAAAAGAAAAAGGCTGGCTGCATTGCACTTTCTATAAGCGCGAAAACAAGGGTCAGAAACCTCGCGAGATGATTTGGACTGCGAAGCTGGGTGTTTTGCTTGAAATCGCTGAGGCGAACTTCCGTAACGCCGAACTGTTAGCCGAACATATTATTTCCGTAGCCGATATGGCAGCTGAATAACCCATGCCCCGCTTCCCCCTGACCGCCGCTCACTGGGGCACTTACCGCGTGCGCACCGAACACGGGCGCGCGGTGGGGATGGAGGGGTTCGAGCACGATCCGGACCCGTCGCCCATAGGGCAGGGCATCCTTGACGTGCAGGACGGGCCGACCCGCATCACCACCCCGATGGTCCGGCAGAGCTGGCTGGAGCAGGGGCCGGGGGCCGCGCCCGAACGGCGCGGGGTCGACCCCTTCGTCGCGCTGTCCTGGGCGGAGCTGGAGCCGCTGCTGGCGCGCGAACTGACCCGGGTGACGGAGGCGTATGGCAACAGCGCGATCTATGCCGGGTCGTACGGCTGGGCCAGTGCCGGGCGCTTCCACCATGCGCAGAGTCAGATGAAGCGGTTCCTGAACTGCATCGGCGGGTTCACCTCGTCGGTCCATACCTACAGCTTTGCCGCCGCCGAGGCGATGATCCCGCATGTGCTGGGCAGTTTCCGCGAGTTCCTGAACACGACGACGAGTTGGGACTCGATCATCGGCAATACCGACCTGCTGGTCGCCTTCGGCGGTGCGCCGGTCAAGAACGGCCAGATCGAGAGCGGCGGGGTCGGCGCGCATATCCAGCGGGGCGCACTGGCGCGCGCGCGGGAGGCGGGTTGCGATTTCGTCAGCATCAGCCCGCTGCGCTCCGACATGATCGACGAGACGCAGGCCGAGTGGCTACCCGCCCGGCCCGGCACCGACGCCGCGATCCTGCTGGCCATCGCGCATACGCTGCTGGCCGAAGACCTTCACGACCGCGCTTTCCTCGCGCGCTATACGGAGGGGTTCGAGCCGTTCCGTGCCTATGTCACGGGCGAGGGCGACGGGACGCCGAAGGATGCGGACTGGGCCGCCGCCATCGCCGAACTCGACGCCGGGACCATCCGCGATCTGGCGCGGCGCATGGCCCGGGGGCGGACGATGATTTCGGTGTCGTGGTCCCTGACGCGGCAGGATCACGGCGAACAGGCGTACTGGGCGGCCATCGCCGTCGCGTCGATGCTGGGGCAGATCGGGTTGCCGGGCGGGGGCTTTGGTTTTGGCTACAGTGCCGAGAACTCGATCGGGTGCCACTACAGCCAGATGCCGGGCGGGTCGCTGCCGCAGGGGCGCAACCCCGTCCCCGACTTCATCCCCGTCGCGCGGATCAGCGACATGCTGCTGAACCCCGGCGGAACGGTCGAGTTCGACGGCCAGCGCCTGACCTATCCCGATATCCGCCTCGTCTGGTGGGCGGGAGGCAACCCGTTCCACCACCATCAGGATCTGGGGCGGATGCTGCGCGCGTGGCGCAAGCCCGAGACGATCGTGGTCAACGAATGGTGCTGGAACGCGATGGCGAAGCATGCCGATATCGTGCTGCCCTGCACGACCCCGCTGGAGCGCACGGATATCGCCCTGTCCCTGCGCGACCCCTATGTCGTCGCGATGGAGAAGGTATCGGATGCGCCGGGCCTGGCGCGCGACGATCACCTGATCTTTCGCGGTCTGGCCCGCGCGCTGGGGGTCGAGGATGCCTTCACCGAAGGGCGCGAGCCGGAGGAGTGGATTCGCTGGATCTACGACGTGACCCGCCAGCGGGTGGCCGAGCAGGGGGGCGAATTGCCGGGGCTGGAGGCGTTGCGCGAGACGGGCTGGCACTACCACGCGCCGCCCGAGGAGCCGACGGTGATGCTGTCCGCCTTTCGCGCCGATCCGGTGGCCCATGCGCTGGCGACCCCGAGCGGGAAGATCGAGATCTTCTCGCGGACGGTCGCGGATTTCGGCTACGACGACTGCCCCGGCCACCCGGTCTGGCGTGCGCCGCGCGAGTGGCTGGGGGCGGCGGGGCGCTGGCCGCTGCATCTGATCTCGAACCAGCCCGCGAACAAGCTGCATTCCCAGCTCGACCACGGCTCCCACTCGCGCGCGGGCAAGTGCAAGGGGCGCGAACCGGCGATGCTGCACCCGGATGATGCCGCTGCGCGGGGGATTGCGGCGGGGGACATCCTGCGCGTCTTCAACGACCGGGGCGCATGCCTGTGCGCGGCCGTCCTCAGCGACACGATCCGCCCCGGCGTGGTGCAGGTCAGCACGGGCGCGTGGTACGACCCCGAAACCCCCGGCGACCCGGATGCCCCGTGCAAGCACGGCAACCCCAACGTCCTGACCCCCGATCGCGGCACCTCGCGCCTGGGACAGGGACCGACGGCGCATTCGTGCCTGGTCGAGGTCGAGAAATACGCGGGCGAGCCGCCCGCCGTCACCGCCTTCGATCCGCCGGTCATCCTGCGGCGTCAACCATACGTCTCGTCGAACGCATAGCCCGCCGCCCGCACCGTGCGCAGCGGGTCGGCCTCGCCCGGCTGGTTCAGCGCCTTGCGCAGCCGCCCGATATGCACGTCGACCGTCCGCGCCTCGACATAGACATCGCGGCCCCAGACCAGATCGAGCAACTGCTCGCGGCTGTAGACGCGGCCCGGGCGCTTCATCAGGGTTTCCAGCAACCGAAATTCGGTCGGCCCCAGCGGCACCTCGCGCGCGCCCCGGTGGACCCGGCGCGTCTCGGCATCCAGCGAGATGTCGCCCGCGCGCATCGCCTCGCTGTCCGAAGCGCCCCGGCGCAGGATGGCGCGGATGCGGGCCAGCAATTCGCTGACGGAGAACGGTTTGGTGACGTAGTCGTCCGCCCCGGTATCCAGCCCCCGCACCCGGTCCTCCTCCTCGCCCCGGGCGGTCAGCATGATGACGGGCAGGGCGCGGGTTTCGGGCATGGCGCGGATCCGGCGGCAGATTTCGATGCCGGAGGTGCCGGGCAGCATCCAGTCCAGAATCGCCAGATCGAAGGGTTCCTCGCGCAGGCGCAGCAGCGCCTCGTCGCCGTCGCGCACGATTACCGGCTCGAATCCGGCGGCTTGCAGGTTGTAGTCGAGCAGCACGCCCAGCGCGTCTTCGTCCTCGACCACCAGGATGCGGCGGGTGGCCATCGCGCTTACCCGAACACGGCCTCGGGCGAGCCGTCCGGCACCCCCTTGGGCCGCTTTTCCTCCATCGCCAGACCCGTCACGATGTAATGCGCCATTTCGGCGACAAAGGTCGCGTGGTCGCCGATCCGCTCCATGTTCTTGGCGATGAACAGCAGTTGCGTGTTCTGGGCCACGTCGCCCGGGTTCGCGCCCATCTCGTGGATGATCTCGCGTTGCAGGCCGTTATACAGGTTGTCGAGTTCCTCGTCCTTGCGCCAGACGGTCATCGCCATCGCATCGTCGCGCTGGGCAAAAGCGTCGAGCGAGGCCGAAAACTGCGTCATCGTATCCCGCCCCAGCCGCGCGACCGCCGAGACGGTCTTCAGCGGGCGGTGGTCGTTCAGCACCATCGTGCGGCGGGCGGTGTTCTTGGCCAGATCGCCGATGCGCTCGATGGTCGAGGCGATCTTGATGATGGCCAGCACGGTGCGCAGATCCCCCGCCATCAACTGCCGCCGGGTGAACATCGCCGCCGTATCGCGCCCGATCTGCATCTCCATCGCGTCGAGCGCCTTGTCGCCCGCGATCACCGTCTGCGCCGCCGCCGTATCGCGCTGCACCATCGCGTCGAGGGCGCGGGACAACTGGTCCTCCGCCGCGCCGCCGAATTGCGAGATGGCGGTGTCGAGGGCGGTCATTTCCGCTTGGAATGTCATGTCGATATCCCTTTGTGCCGAGTTTATCCGAACCGCCCGCTGACATACCCCACCGTCCGCTCGTCCTGCGGGGTCGAGAAGATGGCGGTCGTCGTGTCGTACTCGACCAGATTGCCGAGGTGGAAGAACGCCGTGCGCTGCGAGATCCGGTTCGCCTGCTGCATCGAGTGCGTCACGATGACCACGCAGTACCGCTCGCCGAGGCCCGAGATCAACTCCTCCACCGTTTCCGTCGCGATGGGGTCGAGGGCGGAGCACGGCTCGTCCATCAGCAGGACTTCGGGTTTCGTGGCGATGGCGCGGGCGATGCACAGGCGCTGCTGCTGGCCGCCCGACAGGCCCGTGCCGGGGAAATCGAGGCGGTCCTTCACCTCGTCCCACAGGCCCGCCGCATTGAGACTTTCCTCGACGATTCCGTCCAGATCGGCCTTGCTGCGCGCCAGACCGTGGATGCGGGGACCGTAGGCGACGTTGTCGTAGATGGACTTGGGAAAGGGGTTCGGCTTCTGGAACACCATCCCCACGCGCGCGCGCAACTGCACGGGGTCCACATCGCGCGAGTAGATGTCTTCGCCGTCCAGCAGCAGCGTGCCGGTCACGCGGCAGATGTCGATGGTGTCATTCATGCGGTTCAGGCAGCGCAGGAAGGTCGATTTTCCGCATCCCGACGGGCCGATGAAGGCGGTCACGGACTTGTCGTGGATGTCGATGTCGTTGTCCCTGATCGCCTGCGTATCGCCGTACCAGACGTCGACGCCCTTGCAGTGGAACTTGATCGGATCGGTCATGGTTCTGCGTCTTCCCTACCAGCGCCGCTCGAAGCGTTTGCGCAAGATGATGGCCACCATGTTCATCACGACGAGGAACGCGAGCAGCACGGCGATGGCGGCGGCGGTGCGCATGTCGAAGGCGCGTTCGGAGGCGTTGGCCCAGTTGAAGACCTGCACGGGCAGGACGGTGGCGGAATCGGTGATGCCTTCCGGTACGGCGGTGATGAAGGCGACCATGCCGATCATCAGCAGCGGGGCCGTCTCGCCCAGCGCCTGCGCCATGCCGATGATGGTGCCGGTCAGGATGCCGGGCATCGCCAGCGGCAGCACGTGGTGGAAGACGGTCTGCGTGCGCGAGGCCCCGATGCCCATGGCGGCCCAGCGGATCGACGGCGGCACGGCGCGGATGGCGGCGCGGGCGGCGATGATGACGGTCGGCAGGGTCATCAGCGCCAGCACCAACCCCCCGGCCAAGGGTGATGAGCGCGGGACGCCGAAGAAGTTGATGAACACCGCCAGCCCCAGCAATCCGAACACGATGGAGGGGACGGCGGCGAGGTTGTTGATGTTCACCTCGATGAAGTCCGTGAACCAGTTCTTCGGCGCGAATTCCTCCAGATAGATCGCCGCGCTGACCCCGATGGGAAAGGCGAGGCAGAACGTCACCAGCATCGTCCACATCGACCCGATCAGCGCGCCCTTGATGCCCGCGATTTCGGGCTGGGTCGAATCGCTCAGCGAGAAGAATTTCCAGTTCGCGACCTTCTCGACCCGGCCCTCCTGTTGCAGGGTTTCCAGAATGGCGATCTGGCGGTCCTTGACCGGTCGCCCGATTTCGGGGCGGTCGAGGATGCGCAGCGCCCAGGCTCCGTTCGCCGCATCGTCCGTATCCGCCATCGGCACCAGCGGTTCGGCCAGCGCGGTGGTGGCGGAAACCTCGGACAGCTTCAGGATGCCGCCGTTCACCGCGACGAAGAAGCTGGCCATGCGGTTCGTCAATTCAAGGCGCGTATCGCGGTCGGCGGTGATCAGGGCGTCCAGCGCCGCCGCCTGCGCCTCCAGCCGGTCGCGCGCGCCCTCGAACCGTTCGATCTGGCCCAGGGTGTCCTCGCGCTCCAGCCCGGTCACGTCGGGCAGGCGGGCCTGCAACGCCGCGATGCCGGTCCCCTGCCGCGCGGCCTGTCGGCGCAGGCCGGCCGCCTCGCGCGCCAGCCCTGCTTTCGCCCGGCCCAGCGCATCGGCGAAGGCCCCGGCCCGGGATGTCAGCACGAAATCCTTGCCCTCCGCCGCGATCGTCAGCGTCCCGGCGCTCGCCTGCGTCTCCAGTTCCCCGAATTCGCCGCGCATGTACAGGTCGGCGGTGTCGGACATCAGAAAGCGTATGGGCACGGCCGCGCCCGTCTGCAACGTGCCGTCCTCCTGCGCGCTGCGCATGTCGTCGGCGGCCCCGTCGGAGAACAAGCCGTAGATCTCGCGCTTGGCGCTGCGGCCCGAGGCATAGGGGAAGGCATCGCGTGCCGCGCTCTTGACCACGCCGAGAAAGTCGTCCTCGTCCGGTTCGATTTCGGCGTCGATCGAGATGTAGTGTTCCGTCGCCGCATTCACGGTGCGCGAGACGATGTTCCACAGGAGCGCGACGAGGGCCAGCGCCGCCAGCCCGATGGCGATCATGCCGTAGGCGCGCAGGCGCGTTTCCGCCGCCCGGCGCTTCTTCAGCCGGGTGGCGGCCTCCGGCGTGGAATGGACCGATGCCGTGAGAGGTGGGGCTGTGAGGGGCGGGGCGCCAAGGGGCTGGGAGGGTGCGTCAGTCATAGACTTCCCGATACTTGCGAACCAGGCGCAGCGCCCAGATATTGAAGATCAGCGTCACGCAGAACAATGTGAAGCCCAGCGAGAAGGCGGGTCCGGCGGCGGTCGAGGCTTCGGTATCGCCGGTGATCAGCGCGACGATCTGGACCGTGACGGTCGTGACGGCCTCCAGCGGATTGGCGGTCAGGTTCGCGCCCTGCCCGGCGGCCATCACCACGATCATCGTCTCGCCGATGGCCCGCGATACGCCCAGCAGCACGGCGGACATGATGCCGGGCAGGGCGGCGGGCAGCACCACGTTGCGGATCGTCTCCGCCTTCGTCGCGCCGAGGCCGTAGGAGCCGTCGCGCAGGCTCTGGGGAACCGCGTTGATGACGTCGTCGGACAGGGAGGAGATGAACGGGATGATCATGATCCCCATCACCACCCCCGCCGCCAGCGCGCTCTCCGAACTGACGCTCAGGCCGATGGCCGCGCCGGTATCGCGCAGGAAGGGGGCGACGGTGATGGCGGCGAAGAAGCCGTAGACGACGGTGGGAATGCCCGCGAGGATCTCCAGCATCGGCTTGATGATGCCGCGGGCCCGGGTGCTGGCGAAATCGGACAGGTAGATGGCGGAGAAGAGGCCCACGGGGACGGCGACCATCATGGCAATCACCGTGATCAGCAGCGTCCCGGCAAACAGCGGGATCGCGCCGACCTTGTCGGGGTCCATCGTGCCGTCATGCACCCCGGACAGGGGCGACCACAGCGTGCCGAACAGGAACTTCCAGACCGGAATTTCCGAAAAGAACACCAGCGTCTGCCCCAGCAGGGACGCGACGATCCCCACGGTCGTCAGCACCGCGATGCCCGCCGAGACCAGCAGCACCGTCTGCACGATCCGCTCGAACAGGTTGCGGGCGCGGAAGGGGAGGGCGACCTGCGTCAGACCGCGCCTCATGACGAGGGCGGCGATGCCGACCGAGGCGAGGGCCAGCCCCCAGACCTGCATCGTCGACAACCGCCCGTACAGCGCCGCCACCGCCTCGCGCGCCTCGCCGGTGCGGGAGGCCAGCGCGCCGTTGGCCAGCGCCACCCCGTCCGAGACGACCAGATCCTGCTCGATCTGCGACAATCCGGCGGGCAGGCCCGAATACAAGGCCCAGCGCAGGGCGATATTGGTCAGGATCAGCCCGACGATCAGCACCCCGAACCCGGCCAGCCCCGTGCGGATCGCGACGTATCCGCCGTGGTACACGGGCCGCGAATGCAGCAGCGCCGGGGTATCGCCCCCCAACGCCACGGCCCGGCCGCGCGCGACGAAGAACCCCGCGACGGTGATCGCGAGGATGGCGAGGGCGGCCCCGTTCAGCATGGAGGATGGTCCGTCATGGTCGGCGCTCGCTCGTCTTCAGAAGTGACCCGTGGTGCCGATCTCTCGGAGTGTATCTCCGCCCCGGGCGAGAACCCGGGGCCGATAGTCGGCGCGTCGCCGTGCGAGGCCCCGGGGCCTTGCCCGGGGCGGAGGCGTTGTTCCTGCACGATGCCGCGTCAGGGACGATGGCTCCTACTTCAGCTCCTCACCCGTCATCACGACCTGATTCGCAACGGTCTCAGCGTAGGATTCCAGATCATCCTCTTCAAGCGGGATCAGACCCTTTTCGACCGCGTAGCCGTCCTCGCCAATGGCGGCATCGTCCAGGAATTCGGCCATATATTCCTCGATGCCGGGGATCACGCCGATATGCGCCTTCTTGACGTAGAACCACAGCGACCGCGACACGGGGTATTCGCCCGAGGCGATATTGTCGAAGGTCGGCTCGACGCCCTCGATCCGCGCGCCCTTGATGCGGTCGGCGTTCTGGTCGAGGAACGAGAAGCCGAACACGCCCAGCTTGGCCGGGTCCGCCTCCAGCTTGGAGACGATCAGGTTGTCGTTCTCGCCCGATTCGATATAGGCGCCGTCGTCGCGGACCGTCATCGCCTTGACCCCGGCCTTGTCCAGACCGGCGGCCTCGGCCCCCTTGTGCAGGGCCAGTTCCTCGAACGCATCGCGGGTGCCGCTGGTGGGCGGCGGGCCGAGCACCTCGATGGGCTGGGCGGGCAGGGCGGGGCTGACCTCGTCCCACGTCCTGAACTCGTTGGGGGCCATGCGGCCGTACTGCCCGACATCCCTGGCCAGCGCGCGGTACAGATCCTTGCGCGTCAGGTCGAAGGTGGGCGCGTCCATCGCGTTGCCGATCACGATGCCGTCGAAGCCGACCTTCACCTCGATGATGTCGGCCACGCCGTTCGCTTGGCACATCTCGAATTCCGACAGTTTCATGCGGCGCGAGGCGTTGGCGATGTCGGGATGCCCGGCCCCGACCCCGGCGCAGAACAGCTTGATGCCGCCGCCCGACCCGGTCGATTCGACCACCGGGGTCGCGGAACCGGTCTTCTTGCCGAACTGTTCGGCCACCGCCGTCGAGAACGGGAACACCGTCGAGGACCCGACGATGCGGATTTCGTCACGGGCCGTGGCGGCGGTGACGGTCAGGGCCGCGAGGGCCGCGAGGGCGAGGGTATTGCGGGACTTCATGCGCGAAGGTCTCCTTGGGTGTGGCGCGGTGCGCCGGTCAACGCTCTGCCGGGAACGGGGTACCGGTACACCACTCGGTTTCTCGATACCCGTGGAACCCCGCCGGAGTGTCCTGCGACGCTCTCCCCGGCAAGGGGCTTTTCGGACTCTTCCAATACGCGGGCGTTACAGAACCATGACAGTTTTACGACATGACCGATGTATCGTCTCGATACGGAACAGGCCGGGTTGTGCCGCAGGGGGCCGGTTCCGCCCGATTTCAGTGTGCATCCGGAGTTTCGGACAGGTGTGTCCGGTCTCCGAAATACTCGCCATAGGCTAATTTCTGTGTCATTGTAGATCAATCCAGGAAAGGCACGGAAGCGATCGTGCCGCAGAAGGCAGGGGGCTGTCATGAATCCGCTGAAGACGATCGTACCCGAGGTCGGCGCACCCGGGACCGGACAGGCAAGCGTGGCGGATGCGGAGGAGGGGTTCCGCACCGTCCTCTCGGCCCGCCGCCGGGGACCGTCGACCGCCGCCCCGCCGGAAATATCCGGCCCGGCGACCCTGTCGCGCGAAGCCCTCGCTGCGCATGCCGATGCCCCGACGCTCCCCGATGACGACGACGACACGTTTCTGGTCGTCGAGGACGTATCGACCGGGGTGACCGACGGGGGCGAGGCGGTCGCCGTGGTGTCGGGCGAGGCCGTCGAAGGGGTCGACGAGGCCCTCGCCGTCGCCGAGGAGCGCGGGGGCGGGGTCGTCATCGCGTTGTCCCAGGCCGATTACACCGCGCAGAAGCTGGGGGGCGGGGTGTTCGCGTCGATGCTGATCGACCAGCGCAACGGCGTGTTGCCGAACCCCTTCAGCCTGATGCGCCTGCCCGAACGCCCCGTCCCCGACGAGACCGATGCCGCCGACGGCACGGCGGTCGCCGTGGTGCCGGACCTGTTCGACGAGACGGATATCGAACCGGTGCCGGGGGGCGGCGTCGGCATCGTCATCGGCCGGGAACTGGGGCGCGAGATGTCGCGCGTCGAAGCCCCGGCTCCGGCCCCGGAACAGGGCGGAAATCGCCTCCTCTCGGCGCTGAGGGCGCGGATCGGGGCGCTGCCGTTCTTCGGCGGGCCGCCACCGCCGTGATCACGTCAGGGCCGGTATCCTGACCGTGAAGGACGACCCCTCGCCCACCGTGCTGACGATGCGCAACTCGCCCCCGTGGCGGGTCAGGATGTGTTTCACGATGGCCAGCCCCAGCCCGGTCCCCCCGCGCGAGACGCTTTCGCGCTTGTTGACCCGAAAGAACCGCTCGGTCAGGCGCGGCACCAGGAACGGCTCGACCCCCTCGCCACGGTCGCGCACGGTCACGCCGATCCATCCCCCCGGCTGATCCGCGCGCAGGATGTCGATGGGGCGGCGGTCGCCGCCGTACTTGATGGCGTTGGAGATCAGGTTGAGGAAGACCTGCACCAGCTCGTCCCGGTCGCCGCGCACGACCAGGGGGCCGTCGCCCAGATCAACGCGGATGGTGTTGCCGTTCTCCGCCGCCAGCGTCGCCGTCGCGCCCACGGCCTCGGCGATCAGGGGGCGCAGGTCCTGCCGCGCGGTGGGGGCGATATTGGCCTGCGACTCGATCCGGCTCAGTGACAGCAGATCATCGACCAGCCGCGCCATCCGCGCGCCTTCGCGGGCGATGATGCCGAGGAAGCGGTCGCGGTTCCCGGCATCGTCGCGCGCCGGTCCCTGCAACGTCTCGACCATGCCGGAGATGGCGGCGAGGGGGGTGCGCAATTCGTGGCTGGCATTGGCGACGAAGTCCATCCGCATCGCATCCAGCCGGTGCACCTGCGACACGTCCTGCAATGCGAGAACCACGCGCGCCTCGCCTTTCAGCGCCCGGACCGTGGCGCGCAACTGGCGCTTGCGGGGGCGCAGGGCGGTGAATTCGATCGTCTCGTCCGCGCCCTCCGCCAGCGCGCGGTCGACGGCGGCCAGCACCCCCGGGGCGCGGAACACGGTCGCGATATGCTGCCCCGTCGCATCGCGCACCAGCAGCGCCCGCGCATCCGCCGAGCAGAAGACCACCCGCGCCTGCGCATCCAGCAGCAGGAACGGCAGGGGCAGGGTGTCGAGCAGCGCCGCCTCGCCCGCATGCGCCCGGGCCGGAGCGGGCCGCGCCGCCAGCCGCTCGCCCTCGCGCCGCCAGTCGCCTCCGGGCATCGTCAGTCGCAGGGCCGCCGCCGCCAGCGCCCCCGCCACGGCCCCGCCCGCCGCACTGCCCGGTGGCGCGAGCCATGCGCCGGCGGCGGCGAGCAGGCCGGTCAGGGCCATGTCGCGCAGGCGCGTGGCCGTGACCGCCCGCACGAGGGGGTTCATCGTCTCCATCCCGCCGATGTAGCACGGGTGCGGCGACGTGCCATTGCCAGCACTGCGCCGCCCGCCTATCTATCCCCCCAGCGCCCCCCGCACAGGACATGTCCACCGCAATGATCCGCTACGCCCTCCGATGCGACAAGGCCCATGACTTCGACATGTGGTTCGCCGACAGCGCGACGTATGACGCGCTGGCACGGGACAGCCATGTCGCCTGCCCGGAATGCGGCTCGACGGTGGTGGAAAAGGCGCTGATGGCCCCCGGCGTGGCGAAGAAGCAGTCCTCGCAGCAGATGACCAACACCCCCGCCCCGCGCGAGATCGCGAAGATGATCACCCGGTACCGCGCCAAGGTGATGGCCGAGACGACGGATGTGGGCCGCACCTTCCCCGACAAGGTCCGCGACATGCACGAGGGTGTCATCGACCACGCCCCCATTCGCGGCCAGGCGACCCCCGACGAGGTCAAATCCCTCATTGATGACGGCATCGGCATCCTGCCCGTCCCGCCGGAGCCGCCGAAGGAGAATTAGGGAAAGCCCCGGATTTCGCTGGCCCCCCCCGGAATTACCGGGGGAAGGCATCTTCGCGGGCCGAGACCTACACCATCCACCACCGTTCCGCGTTCTTGTGCCCGTCCAGTTCCCAGTTCGACGCGACCTGATCCGGCATGCCGATCTCGTTGCGGATGACGTGGGTATAGGCCATGAACATCGGGATGGCGGAGCCGCAATCCTCGTGGCAGATGCGCTGCATCTCGACATACATGTCGCGGCGCTTTTCGGGGTCGAGTTCCGAGCGCGCCCAGACCAGCAGCTTGTTGAAGGTGCGGTTCTCCCAGAAACTCTCGTTCCACTCCGCGCCGGACGAATACACCTGGCTGAACATCCAGTCCGCCGTGGGCCGCCCGCCCCAGTAGCCGCCGACGAACGGCTTCTTCATCCAGACATTGGACCAGTAGCCGTCCTCCGGCTCGCGCACGATTTGCAGGTCGATGCCGCATTTCCTGGCGCTTTCCGAGTAGAGCTGACCCGCATCCACCGCCCCCTCGAACGCCGAATCGGCGAGGTGGATCTTCAGCGCCAGATTCTCCATGCCCGCCTTCCTGAGGTGGAATTTCGCCATGTCCGGGTCGAACATGCGCTGGGGGATCTCCTCCGCCGTGGCGCGGTTGACGTTGGCGGGGCCGATGGGGTGGTCGTTGCCGACCTCGCCGAAGCCGCGCGTGATCTTCTCCAGCATCTCCTCGCGGTCGATGGCGTATTTCAGGGCCAGCCGCACGTGGTTGTCGGTGAAGGGATCGGCGCGGCAATCCATGGGCAGCACGACGTGCTTGTTGCCGTAGGTCGGCACCACCTTGACGTTCTTGTCCCGGGCCAGCAGGGGGGCGGTGGCGATATCCATGTTGGACATCGAGTGGATCTCGCCCGTGCGCACGGCGGCCGTGCGCGCGGCGGCATCGGCCACGAACAGGTTCTGCACCGTGTCGAAATACCCGGCATCCTCCTTCCAGTAGTTCGGATTGCGCGTCATGTTCGCGCGCACGCCGGGGTCGAATTCCTCCAGCATGTAGGCGCCGGTGCCGACGCCGGATTCCCAGTCGATGCCGCCGCCCTCCTTGGCCGGGCAGATATTGATGTGGTAATCCGACAGGATGAACGGGAAGTCGGCATTGCCGCCCGCCAGCACGAAAACGACATTGTCGCCGTCGGCGGTCACCGATTCGACCTGCTTCATCAGGCCGTTGGCGGCGGATTTGTTGTCCTCGCCCATATGATGCTGCATGCTCTGCACCACGTCGTCGGCGGTCATCGTCTTGCCGTCGTGGAACTCGACCCCCCGGCGCAGGGCGAAGGTCCATTCCTTCGCGTCCGGCGTCGCTTCCCAGGTCGTGGCCAGTTCGCCGCGCAACTGGTTGTCGGGGCCGATCTCCGTCAGGTTGTTGCGCAACTGGCCCGAGGACACGTTGATCATGAAGCTGTCGAGGATCGTCGCCGGGTCGAGGCTGTCCGACGACGAACCGCCCGTCAGCGCCTGGATGTAGTCGCCGCCCTTCTTGGGCGTGGCCGCGACGGCCCGGTCGAAGGCGGTGGAGGCGGCGGCGACGGTCACGCCCGCCGCGATACCGGCCTGGATGAATTCACGGCGGGACAGTCGCCCCTCGCCCGCGAGCGTCTCGAATGTCTTCATGTCCGTCATGGAGGTTCCCCGTTTGATCGTGAGTTTCTTCCGTGCTTCGACGCTAGACCGGGATTTTCGGGGCGGCAACAGGCAATCGCGGGTCGCGCCGTGCCGGACCGCGCGCTTTTCGCAGGACAGCGGGCAGCGCATTGGATAGCGTGGCATCCGAGCCAGACCGCCGGGAGAGCCGCCATGTTCCGCAAGATCCTGATCGCGAACCGGGGCGAGATCGCCTGCCGGGTCATGCGCAGTGCCGCACGCATGGGCATCCGCACCGTTGCCGTGTACTCGGATGCCGATGCCGACGCGCTGCATACCGTGACGGCGGACGAGGCGGTGCGCATCGGCCCCGCGCCCGTCGCCGACAGCTATCTGCGGATCGACGCGATCGTCGAGGCGTGCCGGCGCACGGGGGCCGAGGCGGTGCATCCCGGTTACGGCTTCCTGTCCGAGAACCCCGCCTTTGCGGAGCGGCTGGCGAAGGAGGGCATCGCCTTCATCGGTCCCCCTGCGAAGGCGATCCGCGCGATGGGCCTGAAGGACGCCGCGAAACGCCTGATGGAGGAGGCGGGCGTCCCCGTCGTCCCCGGCTACCACGGCGAGGACCAGAACCCCGACGACCTGCTGGTCGAGGCGCAGAAGATCGGCTTTCCGGTCCTGATAAAGGCCCGCGCGGGGGGCGGGGGCAAGGGGATGCGCCGGGTCGATCTGAAGGAGGAATTCATGGAGGCGCTGGCGGGGGCGCGCAGCGAAGGGGAGAAGAGCTTCGGCGACGGCCATGTCCTGATCGAGAAATACGTCAGCCGCCCGCGCCATATCGAGGTGCAGATCTTCGCCGACCGCCACACCCCGCCCGTCTACCTGTTCGAGCGCGATTGTTCGCTGCAACGGCGGCATCAAAAGGTGATCGAGGAGGCCCCCGCCCCCGGCATGACCGCCGGAATGCGTGCCGTGATGGGCGAGGCGGCGGTGCGCGCGGCGGCGACCATCGGCTACGAGGGGGCCGGCACGGTCGAATTCCTGATCGATGCCAGCGACGGCCTGCGCACGGACCGGTTCTACTTCATGGAGATGAATACCCGCCTTCAGGTCGAGCATCCGGTGACGGAGGCGATCACGGGCGTCGATCTGGTCGAGTGGCAGATCCGCGCCGCCGCCGGAGAGCGGGTGGTGCCGTTGCAGGATGAACTCGAATTTCACGGCCATGCCTTCGAGGCGCGCATCTATGCGGAGGATGCCGCGAAGGGCTTCCTGCCCGCGACCGGTCGACTGGAGCGCATGAGCCTGCCGACCGGGATCGCCCGGGTCGATGCGGGGGTGCGCGAGGGGGATACGATCACCCCCCATTACGACCCGATGATCGCCAAGGTCATCATCCACGACCGCACCCGCGCGGCGGCATTGGCCAAGCTGCAGACCGCGCTGGGCGGTACGCGCATCGCGGGGACGGTCACGAATGTCGCCTTCCTGCGCGCCCTCGCCGCCGATCCCGATTTCGCCGCCGGGCAGGTCGATACCGGCCTGATCGAGCGCGGGATGGACCGCTTCGCCCCCGGCGCGCGCACCTCGCCCGATGCCGAGGTGATGGCGGCGCTGAAGGCGGCGGGCCTGCCCGATGGGGCGGGGGCAGGGGATGGCGGCCCGTGGCAGACCCTGTCCGGCTGGCGCGCCTGGGGCGTGGCGCAGCATGCCGCGACCATCCTGCGCGGGGAGGAGGCAGTCACGACCGGCATCCGCATCCACGCGCCCGGTCGCTACGGCGTGCGCATCGACGGGGCGGTGCGCGAGGTGGTGTGCGGAGCGGATGACCGGGTCGAGATCGACGGGCGCAGGTTGTCGGCGGAGGTTCTGTGGCAGGGCCGCGATATCCTGGTGCTGATGGACGGCGAGGCGTTCACCTACGGCACCCTCGACCCGCTGGCCATTGCCGCCGGGGCCGGACCGGGGGGCGACGCCATCCTCGCCCCCATGCCCGGCACGATCCTGCGCGTCGCGGCGGCGGCCGGCGATGCCGTCGAGGCTGGTCAGACCCTCGTGGTGATGGAGGCGATGAAGATGGAACAATCCCTGAAGGCCCCCCGCGCGGGGGTGGTGGCGCAGGTGATGGCGGGGGAGGGCGATCAGGTCGGCGACGGGGACGTGCTGGTGCTGCTGGCGGCGGAGGGCGAGGGGTAGGAATCCTCTGCCCCGGGCAGCTACCCGGGGCCGCGCAAGGACTTTCGCGATGACTTTCGCGGCTTCGGGATCGAACGCCGACCGTCGAGGTTCCGGGTCTGCGCGGGGCAGGGAAGCCCTCTGTCCCTCACATATCCGCCGGGTGGCCGATCCCGTCCAGCAGCGGCACATCCTGATACTCCCGCACGTCCACCCCCTCGATGCAGCCGATATTCACCCCGTACTGCTCCGGGTTCGAGCGGCGCTGGTGGTGGGTGTTGATGCCGCATATGCCGCAGGACCAATGCCGCGCCGTCATCGTGCCGAACCGGTAGAGGCGCAGCGCGTCCTGCCCCCGCACCACCCGCAGCGCGGCCAAGGGGGACCGAGGCGACGATGGTGCCCCGGCGGCGGCACATCGAGCAATCGCAGCGGCGCGGATCGACCGGCCCGTCCGGCATGTCGAGGGCGAGTTCCACCGCCCCGCAATGGCATGTCGCGCGTCGTTCCATGGTCGCCCCGCCTTCCTTTTCGCCGCCGAGGGAACGCAATCGCGCCCCGCCGCTTTCCCCTACAGCGTTCAGGAGGAGGCCGACGATGTCAAACCGCGATCTGGAATGGTCCGTGCCGGTCATGCGCGCGGGATATGCGGGGCGGGGTATCGTCTATCTCGTCGTCGCGGGGTTCTCGCTCTATGCCATCTGGCTGGGCGGCGAGGCGAAGGGCACCAGCGACGCCCTCGCGCGACTGGAGACGACGACCTGGGGCGGGGCCGTCCTGCTGGCCATCGGTCTGGGCATGGCCGCTTATGCCCTGTGGCGCATTCTGGATGCGGTCTACGATCTGGAGCACGAGGGCGACGATGCCAAGGGCATGCTGGCCCGGGTCGGCATGGTGGTCACGGGGGTGCTGCACCTGGCGGTCGGGTTCCTCGCCTTCCTGCTGCTGTTCACCGCGAAGGGCGATTCGGGCGAGGGCGGCGGGGGGTCGACCATCGCGGATATCATGGCGGCGATCATGAAGTGGCCCTACGGCACCATCCTCGTCGCCGCGATCGGGGCGGTGACCATCGGCGCGGGGGTGTACTACATCGCCAAGGCCGTGCGCCAATCCTACCGCAAGAAGCTCTACGCCAACGACTTCACCCGCCGGTTCGACCCGGTCCTGCGCGTCGGCGTGGCGGCGCAGGGCGTGGTCGTGACGATCATCGGCGGGCTGATCCTGTGGGCGGGGCTGACCGCCGATCCGCAGAAGGCGGGCGGCATGGGCGAAAGCTTCGGCTGGTTGTCGGGGCAGGTCTACGGGCAGTTGCTGGTCACCGGCATCTGCATCGGCTTGCTGGGCTTCGCGGTGTTCCTGTTCGTCAACGCCGCGTACCGCATCGTGCCGGCGGTGGCGGGGGACGAGGCGAGCAGTCTGGCCTGATCCCGCACCCTTCACCCCCGCCAGGTGCGCACCGGGCCGGTATCGAGGTGGATGAAGCCTGCGCGGGGGTAGTAGCCCACGCCGCCGACCTTCATCTTCAGGGCCAGCTTGCGGATGGTATTGGTCGATACGCCGGACAGGCGGATATCCGCCGCCATGCCGCGCATGTGATAGCTGTTCTTGGCCACATTGCGGTTCTTGCGCCGCAGCATGCGGTTCGTCGCCGCCGAGCGGTAGCCCGAGACGACCGTGATCGGATTGTCGTAGCCGATTTCCTCCTGCACCAGCGAGAGCAGGTCGATCAGGCCCCGGTCGATCTTGACCACCTCGTCCCGGCGCCAGTCGCGCAGCAGGTGGTCGATCTCGCCCAGGGCATCGTCGTACATCAGGGGACCGGCGCGAAACACGTCGTCGAAGACTTCGCCCGTGCGCTGGGCGCGGATCTTCAGGCGGTGTTCGCGGCTGTCCGCATAGTCGAAATCGACGCGCATCGGCTTGCGCACCGGTTCGGGAAAGTCCATCCGCCGGGCCATCGCCGGTTCGATGCGCATCGGGGATGCAGGCACGCGCGCGGGTTGCAGCAGAGGCTCGAAATCCAGTATGCCCTCGGGCTGCACTTCGGACAGGGAGTGGTATTCGACCTGCGCTCCCCATCCCCGGTCGGCGCGATAGGTGGCCACGGCGGCCCCGTCCCCGTTCTCGTAGATCGGGCGCATTCCCGCCAGGGCGGGGGTCGCGCCCGCGAGGGAAAAGCCTGCTGCGGCGGTCAGAAAACTGCGGCGGGTGGTATCGGCCATGCTCGGATCGTCCCTGTGTCGTACGGCGTATCGTTCTCAATGACGCAACCGTAGACTCGACGGGTTTAACAACCGTTAACGCGCCCGACCGGGGTAATCGCATTGACGTGAGTGTTACCGGGGGGTTAGGGGTCGGAAGTTCAGAAAGCATTTACTAACAATCAACCTCCGGATCCCCCCGATGACCGAGTTGCGCGAGACTGCCCTCACCGCGAAAGCGTGGCCCTTCGAGGAGGCGCGCCGACTCGTGAAGCGATTCGAGCGCAAACCGCCGGAAAAAGGCTATTGCCTGTTCGAGACGGGGTACGGTCCCTCCGGCCTGCCGCATATCGGCACCTTCGGCGAAGTGGCGCGCACGACCATGGTGCGCCGGGCGTTCGAGGCGATCAGCGACATTCCGACGCGGTTGATCTGCTTCAGCGACGATATGGACGGCATGCGCAAGGTGCCGGACAACGTGCCCGACCCCGAAACCCTGCGCGCGCATCTGCACAAGCCGTTGACGGCGGTGCCGGACCCGTTCGGCGAATTCGACAGCTTCGGCGGGCATAACAACGCGATGCTGCGCCGGTTCCTCGACACGTTCGGCTTCGAGTACGACTTCATCAGTTCGACGGAGTATTACAAATCGGGCGAGATGGACGACATCCTGATGCGCTGCGCCGAGCGGTACGACGCGATCATGGCGATCATGCTGAAATCCCTGCGCGAGGAGCGCGCGCAGACCTATTCGATCTTCCTGCCGATCTCGCCGCAGACGGGCCGCGTTCTCTACGTGCCGATGAAGGATGTGAATGCCAAGGACGGTACCGTCACCTTCGATGACGAGGACGGGACCGAGACGACCCTGCCCATTACCGGCGGCAACGTCAAATTGCAGTGGAAGCCCGATTTCGGGGCGCGCTGGGCTGCGCTCGACGTGGATTTCGAGATGTACGGCAAGGACCACTCGACCAATACCCCCATCTATGACGGCATCTGCAAGGTGCTGGGCGGCAGGCCGCCGGAGCATTTCACCTACGAGTTGTTCCTGGACGACAAGGGCGCGAAAATCTCGAAATCGGCGGGCAACGGTTTGTCCGTGGACGAATGGCTGGCCTATGCACCGACGGAAAGCCTCAGCTACTTCATGTTCGGCAAGCCCAAGACCGCCAAGCGGATGTATTTCGACGTGATCCCGAAGGCGGTCGACGAATACCACCAGCAGTTGCGCGCCTATCCCGATCAGGACATGGCCAAGCAGGTCGCCAACCCCGTCTGGCACATCCATAGTGGCCAGCCGCCGGAAAGCGACATGCCGGTCAGCTATTCGATGCTGCTCAACCTCGCCAGCGCGGCGGGGGCGGAGGACAAGGAAACGCTCTGGGGCTTCATCCGCAAATACGCCCCCGACGCGACGGCGGACAGCCACCCCGCGCTGGACGGGGCGGCGGCGGGGGCCGTGCGCTATTATCATGACCGCATCGCGCCCTACAAGCAGCGCCGCGCGCCGGACGACAAGGAACGCGCGGCCCTGACCGACCTGCGCAATCGCCTCGCCAACGCCCCCTCGGGTCTGGATGGCGAGGCGCTGCAATCCATCGTCTACGAGGTGGGGATGGCCAACGGGTTCGACCCCCTGCGCGGGTGGTTCACGGCAATCTACGAAACGCTGCTGGGCCAGTCGCAGGGACCGCGCTTCGGGGGATTCGTGGAACTCTACGGCGTGCCGGAAACCATCGCGCTGATCGACGAGACGCTGGCGGGATAGGGCGGGGTACCGACGGCCTCGCGGCCGACCGTTCCGAAAGGATATCCCTGCCCCGGACCCCGCTCCGGGGCCTCCCGATGCGAGGCGCTGCATGGTGACAGGCCCCGGAGCGGGGTCCGGGGCAGGGAGGATCGAAACGGTAGGCGATCCCCGCCGCCGGTACGGGTCCCGAAGGGGCAGGCATGCCGATCCCCGTCGCCGGTGCTGCCCTCGAAAAGGGGTGGCTCTCGTCCGGCAAGGGTGTGTATATCGTCCGCGAAACAGGAGCGCGCATCCGCTTGGCCACCCTCGCCCCCCCGACACCGCCCGCCCGACGCATGAAGGATGACGGCCTGACCCTGGCCGAACCGCAGGCGAAGGTGCTGATCGGGCGGCTGTGGCACGACTATGTCAGGCGTCACCTGAAATGGCTGTCCGTCGCGCTCGTCTTCATGATGCTGGAGGGCAGCGTGCTGGGCGGATTGTCCTTCCTCGTCGCGCCGATGTTCGACCAGGTGCTGATCGCCAAGGACCGCGACGCGATGTTCTGGATCGGGGCGCTGGTCTTCGGGTTGTTCGCCATGCGCGCGGTGGCGGGCTTCATCCAGCGCCTGCTGATCGTGCGCATCGGCCTGCAGGTCGTCAATGATCTGCAAAAGGATCTGCTGGGCCATCTGCTCTCGCTGGACAGTTCGTTCTTCCAGCATCATTCCCCCGGCATCCTGATCGAGCGGGTGCGCGGCGATGCGCAGACGTTGCAGGGGATCGCCGCGACGGCCCTGATGAATGTCGGGCGCGACGGTGTCAGTCTGATTTCGCTGATCGGGGTGGCGCTGTATTATGACTGGAAGCTGACGCTGATCGCCTTTATCGGCGTGCCGCTGCTGGTCTGGCCGATGAGCAGGACGCAGAAGCTGATCCGCTCGTATTCGCGCGTCTCCCGCCAGGCTTCGGCCCGGATCTCGAACCGTCTGGACGAGGTGTTCCACGGCGTCCACGCGATCAAGGTCAACCGGCTGGAGGATCACGAGAAAGGCCGCTTCACCGACGAGGTCGACGGGTTCATGCGCACGCGCATGCGGGCCGAAGTGGGGCAATCGGCCCTGCCCGCGCTGGTCGACATCCTCGCCGCCGGGGGATTTCTGGCCGTGCTGGTCTATGGCGGCAGCCAGATCATCGACGGCAACAAGTCCCCGGGAGAGTTCCTCAGCTTCTTCGCCGCCGTCGGTCTCGTCTTCGACCCCTTGCGGCGGCTGAGTTCGCTGGCCGGGCGGTTCCAGTCCGCGCTCGCCTCGCTGGAGCGTCTCTACGGCCTGTTCGACGCGCGCCCCGATATCGCCGACCCGCCCCCCGCGCAGGTTCGCGCCGCGCCGCAGGATACCTCGATCGTGCTGCGCGACGTGCATTTCCGCTACGACGATGCCCCGGTCCTGCGCGGCTTGTCCTTCACGGCGGAGGCGGGCAAGACCACCGCGCTCGTGGGGCATTCGGGGGCGGGAAAGAGCACCGTGTTCCACCTGCTGACCCGCCTGATCGACCCGCAATCGGGCGAGGTCAGTATCGGCGGGGTGCCGGTTTCCGCGATGCGGCTGGCGGATCTGCGCGGCTTCTTCTCGGTCGTGAACCAGGATGCGGCGTTGTTCGACGAAACGATTCGCTACAATTTCCGCCTCGGCAGGCTGGATGCGACGGATGCGGAGATCGACGCGGCGGCGGAGCAGGCCTTCGTCACGGATTTCGCGCGCGACCAGCCCGAGGGTCTCGATACCCGGGTCGGCCCGCGCGGCGGCTCGCTGTCGGGGGGGCAGCGCCAGCGCATCGTCATCGGGCGCGCCATGCTGCGCGATGCGCCGATCCTGCTGCTGGACGAGCCGACCTCCGCCCTCGATGCCTCCGCCGAGGCGACGATCCAGCAGGCGCTGTCCCGCCTGTCGCGAAACCGCACCACCCTCGTCATTGCGCATCGCCTCGCCACCATCCGCGATGCCGACAAGATCATCGTGATGGACAAGGGCGCGGTGGTGGACGAGGGGCGGCACGACGAGTTGCTGTCGCGGGGGGGTCTGTATGCGGATCTCTACAATCTTCAGTTCCGGACAGGTGACGCAGCGTAACGTTTTGCGAGGCGAATAAACCTCTTGTTCATCCGTTCGCACCGTGCTTGTCTGCGCCGGAATTCGCGCAGACCTGCCAAGGAAGCCGCATGACAGAAGCCGAGACGAACCGCCCCTTCGTTCATTTCGATGGCGTCCAGAAGAGTTACGACGGCGAGACGCTGGTCGTGAAGAACCTCAATCTGGAGATCGCCCCCGGCGAATTCGTCACCATGCTCGGCCCGTCGGGGTCCGGCAAGACCACCTGTCTGATGATGCTGGCCGGGTTCGAGGCGGCGACCTCGGGGGAAATCTACCTCAAGGGCGAGCCGATCAACAACGTGCCGCCGCACAAGCGCAATATCGGCATGGTGTTCCAGAACTACGCCCTGTTCCCGCACATGACCGTCGCCGAAAACCTCGCCTTTCCCCTGCAAGTGCGCAAGATGCGCCGCCGCGACGTGAAGGAAAAGGTCGCCCGCGCGCTGGGCATGGTGCAGATGGACGAGTTCGGCAGCCGCAAGCCCGCCCAGTTGTCCGGCGGCCAGCAGCAGCGCGTCGCCCTCGCCCGGGCGCTGGTCTTCGAACCGCAACTCATCCTGATGGACGAACCGCTCGGCGCGCTCGACAAGCAGTTGCGCGAGCATATGCAGTACGAGATCAAGCATATCCACGAACAACTCGGCGTCACGGTCGTCTACGTGACCCATGACCAGTCCGAGGCGCTGACGATGTCGGACCGGATCGCCGTGTTCGACGACGGCGTGATCCAGCAGCTTGCCCCCCCGTCCGACCTGTACGAGCGGCCCGACAATGCCTTCGTCGCGCAGTTCATCGGCGAGAACAACCGCCTGCCGGGCAAGGTGACCGCGATCGAGGGCGGCGTGGCGCGGGTGGCGCTCGACAGCGGGCCGGAGGTGCTGGCGCTGGCGATCAACTGCGGCGACGTGGGCAACCGCACCATGCTCTCGATCCGCCCCGAACGGGTGCAGGTCAACAATCCGACGACCCCGAATCGCCTGGACGGGCATGTGAAGGAGCTGATCTATCTGGGCGACCATATCCGCTGCCGCATGCAGGTGTGCGGGCGCGACGACTTCATCGTCAAGGTGCCCAACTCCCCCGAACACGCGATGCTGCGCGAGGGCGAGACCTGCACGGTGGGCTGGAATACCGACGATTGCCGCGCGCTCGATCTGGCGCATGGCGTGACGTAGCGGGGGATGCGCGGTCGCACCGGCTTGACGACCGGGGCGGCGGAATGCCATCCCTCTGACAATGCAGGGCGAAAAGCCCGCATGGTACGACGGCGGAAGCGTTTTTTCCGCGTTCTACGATAAAGAAAAAACCGGGAGCTATACCTATGACACTCAAGACCCTGATCGGTGCGGCCAGCGTGCTGGCGATGACGACCGGCTTCGCCCATGCCGACGCCCATGGCGACAATGCCGACCTGATGAAGGCCCTGAAGGACGCGCAGTCCGCGATCTCCAAGGCGCTGGCCTCGATGGGCGGCGATGCCGTGTCCACCGGCGCGGCCTACGAATTCCCCAGCCTCGACGGCGACCAGGTGACGGTCGTTTCCTGGGGCGGCGCGTACACCAAGAGCCAGGTCGAAGCCTATCACAAGCCCTTCATCGCCGGTTCCGGCGCGAAGATCCTGTCCGAGGACTACAATGGCGGTCTCGCGGAAATCAAGGCGCAGGTCGAGGCGGGCAACGTAACCTGGGACATCGTCGACGTGGAACTGTCCGACGCCGTGCGCGCCTGCGACGAGGGCCTCGCCGAGGAGATCGACAAGTCGATCCTGCCCGACGGTGCCGACGGCTCGAATGCCATGGACGATTTCATCGCCGGTACGCTCGATGTCGAATGCGCGGTCCCGACCATCGTGTGGTCGACAATCTTCGCGTATGATTCCGAGAAGATGGAGAACGGTCCCGAGACCATCGCCGACTTCTTCGACACCGACGCCTTCCCCGGCAAGCGCGGCCTGCGCAAGTCGCCCAAGGCCAATCTCGAAATGGCCCTGATGGCCGACGGCGTCGCCGCCGACGAGGTCTATGACGTGCTAGGCACCGACGAGGGCGTCGACCGCGCCTTCGCCAAGCTCGACGAAATCAAGGACGATGTCGTCTGGTGGGAAGCGGGCGCCCAGCCGCCCCAGTTGCTCGCCGATGGCGAAGTCGCGATGACCACGGCGTATAACGGCCGCATCTTCAACGCCGTCGCCGCCGAGGACAAGCCGTTCAACATCGTCTGGGACGGCCAGGTCTGGGATCTGGACCTGTGGATCATCCCCAAGGGCGCGAAGAACAAGGACGCCGCGATGGAGTTCCTGAAGTTCTCCACCTCGACGCAGGCGCTCGCGGACCAGGCATCGTGGATCAGCTACGGCCCGACCCGCAAGTCCTCCGCCCCGCTGGTCGCCAGCTACAACTCGAAGCCCGACCTGCCGATGGGCCCCCAGATGCCGACGGCACCCGAGAACTTCAAGAACGCGCTCCAGAACGACTTCGAATTCTGGGCCGACAACCAGGACGAGCTGAACGAGCGTTTCAACGCATGGCTCGCGAACTGATTTCGATGCCCGCCTAGGCGGGCCGTGAAATCACCCCGGACATGATCCGGGGTCTCGCGGGGCCGGGACGGTTGCTCGTGCAACTCTCCGGCCCCGCCCGAACTCCGTAGACGATGTGCGGAGCAGGCACCTTCCCCATATCGGAAGCCCCGCATGACCGACGCCTCCTACCATACGGCCCCCCTTCCCGGTGCCCCGACCGGCGGGCCGGGCCCTCTCCTCGCCGCCGACGGCACGCCGTTGAAGGCCAAGTTGCGCGAATCGATGCGGGCCAGCCGGATGCGGGCCTTCGGTCTGGTCCTGCCGCTACTGCTCTTCGTGCTGGCCAGCTTCGTGATCCCCATTCTCGTCCTGCTGTGGCAGGGTGTCTACAACGCCACCTATGCCAACGAGATGACTCGCTCCGCGCCGATCGTGCGCGAATGGGATGGCCGGTCGCAACCGACCGAGGCGATGGCCGAGGCGATGGTCCTCGACATGATCGACGCCCGGAAAGCCAAGACCATCGGCAAGGTCGCCACCCGCGTGAACCGCGAACTCTCCGGCACCCGCTCCCTCTTCACCAAATCCGCCCGCCGCGCCGCCAGGATGGAAGCGCCGTATCTGGCCGCGCTGGAAAAGGCGGACAAGGACTGGGCCGATATCGAGACGTGGCGCGCGATCAAGATCGCCGCGACCAGTCTGACCCCCGCCTTCTACGCCGCGTCGGTCGATGCGAAGTACACCGCCGACGGCGATTTCGTGATGCAGGGCGAGGAGCGCCGGATCTACGTGACGCTGTTCGTCAAGACGATGCTGGTTTCCGGCGCAGTGATGCTGTTCTGCCTGCTGCTCGGCTATCCGGTCGCCTACCTGCTCGCGCATCTGCCCGCGAAGACGTCGAATCTCCTGATGATCCTCGTGCTGCTGCCGTTCTGGACGTCGCTGCTGGTGCGCACGACCGCGTGGATCGCGATGTTGCAGAGTCAGGGCGTGCTGAACGATATCTTCGTCTTCCTCGGCATCACGGGCGACGATGCGCGGTTCTCGCTGATCTACAACATGACCGGCACGCTGATCGCGATGACGCATATCCTGCTGCCCTTCATGATCCTGCCGATCTACTCCGTCATGCGCGCCATTCCGCCCAGCCACGTGCGGGCGGCGAAATCCCTGGGCGCGACGAACTGGACGTCGTTCTGGCGCGTCTACTTCCCCGCGACGATTCCGGGGATCGGGGCCGGGGGGCTGCTCGTCTTCATCCTGTCGATCGGGTACTACATCACGCCCGCGCTTGTCGGGGGCCAGGACGGCCAGCTCATCTCGAACTTCATCGCCTATCACATGCAGCGCTCGCTCAACTGGTCGCTGGCGGCGGCGCTGGGCGGCATCCTGCTCGCGATCATCCTGATCCTGTACTGGCTTTACGACCGCATCGTGGGCATCGACAACATGAAGTTGGGCTAGACATGACGAAGGTTCTTCCCGCCCCGGACCCGATCCGGGGCCTGTCGAAACGATGCACGCCGCGTAAGAGGGAACAGAGCTGATGGAACTCCCCCCCTATGCCACCCTCGGGCAGAAGATCTGGCACTACACCTTCTACGCGATCTGCGGGCTGATCTTCCTGTTCCTGATCACCCCGATCATCATCATCGTCCCGCTCAGCTTCAACGTCGAGCCGTATTTCAGCTTCACCGAAGGCATGCTCGGCTTCGAGAAATCGGCCTATTCGACCCGCTGGTATCAGGACATCTTCACCAACGGCATGGCCAATCCCGATCAGCCGACGAGCTGGGCGCTGTTCGGCGAATGGCTGTGGATGGCGCTCAGCCCGGTGCATACCGCGCCCGACAGCTTCTATACCGATTCGTGGGAGAACGCACAGTGGGTGCGGGCCATGAAGAACAGCTTCTTCATCGGATTCTTCGCCACCCTGATCGCCACGGCGCTGGGTACGCTGGCCGCCGTGGGCCTGTCCCGGGCCGAAATGCCGTATCGCGGGGCGATCATGTCGCTGCTGATCTCGCCGCTGATCGTGCCGCTGGTCATCACCGCCGCCGGGATGTTCTATTTCTACTCGCAGGTCGGCCTCAGCCAGACCTATATCGGCGTCATCCTCGCCCATGCCGCCCTCGGCACCCCCTTCGTCATCATCACGGTGACGGCCACGCTGGTCGGGTTCGACAAGTCGCTGGTGCGCGCGGGGGCGTCGATGGGGGCGGGACCGACCAAGACATTCTGGAAAATCCAGATGCCGCTGATCCTGCCCGGCGTCGTCTCGGGCGGGTTGTTCGCCTTCATCACGTCCTTCGACGAGGTGGTCGCGGTCCTCTTCCTGGCCGGGCCGGAGCACCGCACGATCCCGCGCCAGATGTATTCCGGCATCCGCGAGCAGATTTCGCCCACGATTCTGGCGGTCGCGACGATCCTCGTCATCATCTCGATCCTGCTGCTGGTGACGATGGAGATGCTGCGCCGTCGGGGCGAGCGGTTACGCGGCATACGGAACTGACTTGTCATTTCGCGGGGAATGTGTAACGATTTGGCACAGTCTCAATGAAGGATATGCCGATGTTCCGTCTACTCGCCGCCGCCCTGCTGGCCACCCTCGCCGCCTGCAACACCGTTGACGGCATCGGCCAGGATCTCAGTGTCGGCGGTACCGTGATCTCGGATGTCGCCAACAAGTCCCGCCATCCGCACGCGGCTCCGCAGCCCTGCTGCTACTGACGGGCGCATACAGGCCATCGTAATCCACAACGGAGCCACAAACATTGTTGCCCCCCCGCCATGGATCGGATAACAGAGGAAATGTTGCACCCGTAGCTCAGCTGGATAGAGCGCTGCCCTCCGAAGGCAGAGGCCAAAGGTTCGAATCCTTTCGGGTGCGCCATTCTCCTCTGCATTACCGTTCGGCTGCGTCCGTTGCTCTGGTGCAGGGGGGGCGCGTTGGAATGAAGTCCTTCTCGACACGCCCCCTTCCTCTCGTGCGGCCCTGTCCGCGCGAATGCCCGCAGGCTTCCGCGCGGTCCTCCGATCAGGCCGAAATCCGTTCCAGGGATCTGCGCTTCGGGCGTTTTTTGCGCTGTCTCGTCTCGGTGGGCAGGGCGCTGATGACGGAGCCGGTCACGGCATTGGGGCGATAGGTCGTGCATCCTTTGCATCCGGCGGCATAGGCGTCGCGATAGACGGTCTTGAAGGAGGCGAAATCGATGTCCTGCGGGACGTTCACGGTCTTCGAGATCGAACTGTCGATCCACCGCTGCGCCGCCGCCTGCATGACTACGTGATCCTCGGGTTTCAGGGTCATGGCCGTCACGAAATGAGCGGGCAGATCGGCGGTCCGGCCGAATTTCTGCCTGTACAGGTGGACGGAGTAATCCTCCATCCGCTCGGTCCGCTTTTCGCCGCCGGGCAGGGTGATGATGCGGTCGTAGCTCTGGGCGAAAGTGGGTTCGATGCCGGAGGATACGTTCCCGGCCAGCAGCGAGATCGTCCCGGTCGGGGCAATCGACGTGACCAGCGCATTGCGCACGCCGTGCCGCGCGACCTGCGCGCGTAGTGCCGGATCGAGGGCGCGGACGATGGGCGAGGCGCAGTACCGCGCGGAATCGAATCCGTCGAAGGCCCCGCGTTCCTTCGTCAGATCGACCGATGCCTGCATCGCGGCGTGGTGAAGATCCTTCATCCATCCTTCCAGCAGGGCCGCCGCCCGCGCGGAGCCGTAGGTCTCGCCCACCATGGCGAGCGCGTTGGCCACGCCGGTCACGCCCAGCCCGATGCGCCGCTTTGCCCGGGCTTCGCGGGCCTGTCCGTCCGTGGGATACCGCGTGACGTCGATCACGTTGTCCAGCAGGCGCACGCCGGTCGCGGCCAGGGAGCGCAGTTTGGCCCGGTCGAGGCAGGCGGTCGCCTCGAACGGGTCCCGGATCAGCCGCGCGAGGTTGATCGAGGCCAGCGGGGCCGATCCTTCGGGGGGCAGGGGTTGCTCGGCGCAGGAATTGGTGGCCGAGATCGTTTCGAGGTAGTTGAGGGGGTTGGCCGCGTTCATCCGGTCGATGAACAGGATGCCCGGTTCGGCAGCATCGTAGTTCTGCCGCATGATCAGATCCCACAACTCGCGCGCGGGCAACGTCTCGCGCGTGTCGCCGTTCCAGACCAGCGCCCAGTCGGCCCCTTCGCCCACGGCGCGCATGAAGGCATCGGTCACCATCACGGACAGGTTGAAGTTTCTCAGGTGGCGTCGATCCGACTTCGCGGTGATGAAGTCGCGGATATCGGGGTGGTCGCACCGCATAGTCGCCATCATGGCTCCCCGGCGCGCGCTGGAGGACATCATCGCGCACATGGCATCGCAGGCGTGCATGGCCGCGAGCGGACCCGCCGCCGTGCCGTTGCCGTCATCCAGTTTCGCCCCCCGGGGGCGCAGTTTCGAGAAGTCGAACCCGATCCCGCCGCCCATCCGCATCGTGACGGCGGCCTCGTGCGCGACCTTCATCACGCCGTCGACGGTATCGTCGAACTCGGCCATGACGAAGGTGTTGATCATCGTCTGGTTGTCGTCCCGCCCCGCTGCCGTCAGGATGCGCCCGGCGGGGAGCAGTTTGAAATCCTGCATCGCGTCGAAGAATTCGCGGGTCCGGGCCTGCCGTGTGGCTGTCGGCTCTACTGCGGAAAGGGCACCCGCCACACGCTGCCATGTCTCCTCGATCGATACCTCGCTCGACCCATCATGCGTTGACGACCGGTATTTCAGAGACCAGATATGATGAGATATGGACATTGCAACTTTCCCGCTATTTTATAATATCAACCATATTAGCGAGATTTGAATTGTGTCAATTTCGTGATACGTCAAATAAAAATTACACTTTCCAAGAGAAATAAATGATCGCAGCGCTCGTTAGACGGTTTCTCGGCAGGGTTGAGAAGCCTCACCGCTCCACGCATGATCTGGTCGCGGGGCTGGCCGACCACGACCACCTGCGGGGAAGCCGGTGGCGGCACCGGAAAGGGGGGGAGTACCGTGTGGAACGGGTCGTCTACCGGGAGAGTACGCTGGAGATCGAGGTGATCTATGCATCCCGGACGGATGCCGTCTTCTACAGTCGCCCGCTGACCGAATTCATGGACGGGCGGTTCACGCAGATATCCGATGCATCGGTAGAGTGAACCGGGATACCGCCCTTCCTCGCGGCCTGCGCACCGGGATGCTGGCGTGAGCGGGCGATGTCGGGTCAGTAATCCTTCAGCGCCTGGATATCGATGGCCTTCGCATAGGCGGCCTTGTCCTCGGGCGAGGCATTGCCGTCGATCTGGACCATGATCGCGTTGTTCACCACGAACTGCACGCTCCCGTCATCGTCGATCACCGCTTTCTGACGGCCCAGGCGCAGCAGTTTGCCACCTGCGCCCATCATCGCCGGGTTCGAGAATATCGCCGCCATCTGCGCGACGAGGGGCGAATCGGCGGTGTACTGGATGCTGACCTCGGACCCGTCCTTGGTATACGTGCGGCTGGCCGTGCTGCCGCCGCCGAACAGGGCCGCGCCCATCGTTTCGGTCTCGGCGTCCTGTGCTTCCCATCCGGCGAGCGGTTCGGGGAGCAGGCCCGCGAGGGTGCCGGTCTTCATCTGTGCGATCAATTGCGAGGCGAATTGCAGCGATTCGCGTGCATAGGCGAGGTCGCCCTCGGCATAGGCGGCGGCGGCTTCCTCGATCGCGTCGGTCACGTCATCGGCCCGGGCGGGTGCCGCTCCGATGCACAGGGCGAGGGCGAGGGTGGCGGTCGTCAGGCTGGTGCGCATCGGATGTCTCCTTTTGGTGCATGTTCAGGATCATCCTAATCACCCGGGAGTTGAAGGCAAGTGCCGTGGGTCACGCTTTACCGTTGCCAGAATCGCGGCATGAACAGCACGAACACACTCAGCAATTCCAACCGGCCCAGGAACATCGCGAGGGTCAGCACCCATTTCGCACTGGTCGGCAACCCGGCGTAATTGCCTGAGGGACCGATCTCCTGTCCCAGTCCCGGCCCGATATTGCCCAGGGTCGCCGCCGCCCCCGAAATCGATGTCAGCAGGTCGAGGCCGATCATGCTCAGTGCCAGGACCAGCAACCCCAGGGTGAGCAGGAACAGCAGGAAGAACGCCATGACCGAAGACAGGATATCCTCGGATATCGGCCTGCCGTCATACCGGGCGCGCGGCACGCTGGACGGGTTCTGGATCAGCTTGATCTGCGCGCTGACGGCGGCGGCCAGCACCTGATAGCGGAACACCTTGACCGAACAGCTCGTCGATCCCGCGCAGCCGCCGATCATGCCGATCACGAAGAACAGCATCATGGCGAAGGGTCCCCACTGGCCGTAATCCTCGGTCGCGTAGCCCGCTCCGGTCATGATGGACACGACGTTGAACAACGCCGTGCGGAAGGCGTATTCGATATCCCCCGATGCCTGCCACCGCCCGAAGGCGAGGACGGCGACGAACAGGGCGACCAGCCTGAAGAACATCCGCACCTGCGGGTCGCGCCAGATGGCCGAGGGGGACCCGTGCATCAACTGGATCAGGCGCACATAGGGCAGGGCGGAAGTGATCATGAACAGCGCGGCGAAGTAGTGGATGGCCGGGTTGCCGAAGGCCCCGAAGGACGCATCGTAATTCGCCAGCCCCCCCGTCGCGATGGTGGTCATGGCGTGGACCGTGGCGTCGATCGGCTTCATCCCGCAGGCCGCATAGACCAGCAGCGCCGTGACCGTCAGCCCGACATAGATATAGGCGAGCTGCTTGGCGATCTGGGCCGCCTGGGGCAGGATCTTGCCGAAGGTGTCGAAGGCTTCGGAGCGGAAAAGCTGCATCCCCCCGACCCTGAGTTCGGGCAGGATGGCGATGGCGACCACGACGACGCCGAGACCCCCGATCCACTGCATCAACCCGCGCCACATCAGGATGCCGGGGGGTTTGAGATCCAGCCCCTCCATCACCGTCGCGCCGGTGGTGGTGATGCCGGACATCGCCTCGAAGAACGCATCCGTGAAATCCATGCCGTGCGGGCCGATGACGAAAGGGAGCGCCCCGAACAGCGGCAGAACGATCCACGCGAGGACGGTGAGAATAAAGGTCTGCTGGATTGACAGCCCCGCGCGCCGCCCCTCCGCACAGGCGGTCATGGCCCCCAGACCCGCCGCCACGGTAATCAGCGCGCAGAGGCCGAACACCTTCCACTCGCCGTGCCCGCCCACGGCATCGACCACGAGGGGGCCGAGCATGGCCAGCCCCAGCACGACGACGAACAGACCGATGACATACCCGATCGGGCGCAGGGCGAACATGGGCGGACCTTGATCGGGTCGGGGGCGCGATGTCAACGTGTGGCGGTCGCCTACAACGATTCGGGAACGAAGACCGTGGGCAGTTCGGGCAGGCGCTTCTGCGACAGGGTCAGGGTATCGCCGTCCAGATACTCGACCTCGAAGCCGTCTTCCATGGTGGTCAGGAACTGCGACAGGGTATAGCTGCCGAAGGCGTGCATCGGCAGAACCACTTGCGCTTTCAGGCGTTCGAGCATCACGATGATATCGTCGATCCCCAGCGTATGGGTGCCGTCGACCGGGACCATCACCACATCCAGCCGCCCGAGCAGGGCATAGTGATCCTCGGTCGGGATGTGGTGGATATGGCCCAGATGGCCGACGCACAGATCCCCGGTCTCGAAGATGAAGATCGAATTGCCGTAGGGTTCGATCCCGGCATAGCCGCCCCGGATATCGGTGGGGACGTTGCGGATCAGCGTCTCGCCCAGGCGCATGAAGTGCCTGCGCGGCTCGCCCTTGTCGGCCCAGCCCTTCAGCGCGTGGTCGATCTCTGGGTCGGGGGAGGGAGTCCAGTGGGTGTGGTGGGCGTGGTTCATGGTGATGACATCGGGCGCGCGGTCGAGGCGCGCGGCGAAATCGCCGGACCAGTCGGTCGCGATCCGCAGCCCCTCGGCATTCTCCAGCAGATAGGAGGAATGGGCGATGAAGCGGATGGCGACCTCGTCCTTGCCGACCGTCTCCGCCGCGCGGTGGAGGAGGGGGCGCTCGCCCTGTGCAAGCTGGAAACACTCGCTGGCATGGGCCGCCCCGCCCCCCGCCAGCGACAGGGCCAGCCCGAGACTTCCGAGAAACATTCGCATCCTTCACCCCTCCTGATCGTGCCGGGTCAGGGTAACAGCGGTCGGGGGCGGGGCAAGGGGCGAGTTGTCCCGGGTCAGGCCCGGTTCGCGAATTCCGCGATTTCCCGCGCCAGGCGTCCGGGCTGCTCGACGCAGGGGATATGTCCGCATTCCGGCAGTTCGACGTAGCGGGCGCGGGGCAGGCGGGCGGTGAAATCGCGCATCAGGGCGGGGGGCGTCGCGCCGTCCTCGGCCCCGCAGATGCACAATGCGAGATCGGAAGAGCACACGTCTGAACTCCAGTCACGCCAATATCTCGTATGCCGTCTTCTGC
>ENA-ORXC01000207-ORXC01000207.1-marine-metagenome-genome-assembly--contig:-NODE-207-length-51598-cov-68.955104_pt1 | contig 51598 bp, 60 predicted proteins | sample MGYA00237865_ERZ511478 | MGnify/ENA metagenome assembly ERZ511478
CAATTTTGTAATTAGTCATTAAAACGTATCTCAATCAATATCATCTATATTTGTATAACCACTGTTGTCTTTTTCACGTTCTCTAACTTTATCCATTGTACCTGTAGCCTCAAGATATATCGTTTCTTTAATGCTACGCCAATCTTCCATACCTATAATCACAGCATTACTCTCATCATTTTTGCCTTCAATATATACTGGTTTATGGTCGCTATTTACACGTTTTAACAATTGATAAAATTCTTTACGAGCCTGTGTTGGTGTTTTACTTTTCAAATAAGAATCCTCCTTTATTTATTATAGCGTACGTAAAGAATACATCAAAAAACCACCCAACTATTTTAGTTGAGTGATAAATATGATTATGTGAAAACTAGGCTTGCTATACCTATAATAAACATAAATACAGATAGACCTAATTGTAATCGGTCTAATGGTGCTGTTTTCAAGGTTATTTTTTCTTTGTCGAATTCACGTCTATATATATTATTAAGGTTTTTATATTTAATAATAACTGTAGAAATCACAAATATACTGACAGCCATTAGTACAAAACTCTTGAACATATTTGAGACTAATCCCATGCTAGAAAAGATGATGATGATGAATTGTATAATAGAGACAAAAGTAATAATAATTGATACTTTTTGAGACTTTTCTTCAAAAATCGATAACTTATGCTTAAATGCTTCACTTTTGTCAATTGAATTATCTATACCGCTAACTTTATATTCAGCCATTTCAGGCACTTCAGGATTATTCCTCATATAACGTTGAAATATAGATTGTTTCTGACGTAATTTTGGTGTCAATATTTCCTTTACGTCATCATTATAGCCAGCGTACGCTAAACTAGCCAAAAGCGTTAATACTTCATCAATTGATAGGACTATTTTTTCATCAGCTTGTTTCATTAATTTGTTATATTTAATAATGTCTGAGTGATCTTTATTCGCAATTGCATGCCTTAAGTTATTACTTACAGTATTTTTTCTTAATGATATATAAAATATAAGTTTCTCTAAAAAGTGATACATAGATTTAAGGGTATTAATAGTTAAAGCTGAAATAATAAGTGCAAATGTTATGAAAATCAAATAGATTAATACATCATTACTATCTTGTTGAGTTGGAAACTTTAATTTAGTTTCTTTAAATGCATAAAAGATTATACCTGTTATGAGGAAAGTTACTATTAATTTCGCACTAGTTACTATACCATATTTAATAATTTTTTTAATATTTACATATGTAGAACTATATTTCTGCTTAGGTAATACCATTGCTTTGTAACAAGAGATAAATATAAAATATATTAGAAGTATTGAAAGAATCATTTGAAGTAACACATTTGCATAGCTATTCATTCTAATCCTCCTTTTTGATCAAATTCCACTCTAATATCAATGAACGTTGCTTCATATTTAAATGTTTCAGATTTTCCCGTGTCAATATAAATACCAGTACCATGGCTACTCGGTTTAATTAATTTAACTTTAGCGCCTTTATAAATTAGTTGTTTTAGCATTAATTCTAATTCATTATAGTTGAAGACGATTTCAAAGTTTTCTATTCCATCATTAATATTTATATTGTAATCAATAGGTGTTGAAATCATTAATTGATAAGCGAACATATCAAATTTATATTTTAATGGTATGACCTTATCTATATGCCAATAAGGTTTATTAGAATCATTCGGCTGTTTTAATTCACTTATATTAAATGTTTTTTTAAAAGTAACCTCATCTATAACATCATTGGTGTTTGTATCATTGATAAACTCTATACTTTCCTTCAAACTTGATATAAATTCTTGAATGTCTTTCGGTATTTTGGTCTTCAATATATTTTCATCAACATTTTCGCTAGCCTCTATATACTCTCTTTTTTCTAAATAGTATTGAAATAATTTTTCTACAACTTCATATGACGCTTTAGTAATATTACGGTTACCATTCCTTAAATTCGTTATGTAACCTTTGCTAATGTTTGTTTCTTTTGAGATTTTAGATGTTTGTATATCACTTTGTAGCAAAGAAAGAACTGATCCTATCACATCGCAATTTTCCATAACGCACCTCCATGTCTTTATAATGATATCGTAATATAAATCCCACAGAAAAACAAATTTAAAAATTTGAGTTTACTGTGGGATTGTTTATATTCTCCTTATCTTGCCGGATTTGTACTGTGAATTATATGTTATTCAATTTGGTTTTTAATTCTTTTAAAGATTTTGTATCTTTATTCAGTCTTACCTAAGTGTCTTTTGTAAAATGCTAATGATGTTATATTTTTCGACACAACATTAAAAAATTTCTTACATTTATATAATGAAACTAATCATAAATATAACAATCGCTGGTATTAACGCAAAATCAGCATAATTAAATAATATGCTATTAATATCCTTCACATACCAATCCTTTACTTGTGACTTTTAACTCCTTGTTCTATCAATTCTTGATTAGATTTATCTATAAGCATCATGATAGAAAATATTAAAAATGCAAATGTTACAAAAGTTAAAGTTACAATCAGCATTATAGCTATCAAACCTAAAATATTATTTTGATATAATATTGGCAATAAAAATATAGTCGCTATTATAGTTATTGGAGTTAATATAATCGTAATACCCCAAAATATTAATAGGTCTTTAACTGTTACTGTCATTTTTTACATCTCTTTCTATCATTTATTTTTCAGTATCTTTTGTTAGTGTTAACTCTTTTTCTTCAACTCGGTTTGGTGTCTCTTTTTTATTATTTCCTAAAATTTCAAATTGGCGTCTTCTATTATTATTATCTATAATTAAATCTTGATCTTTTACTTCTTTACTTTCGCCACCTTTAAATCTCATATCTGGTGTCTTAATCAAGACTTTATCGCCATTTTTGATACCTTGTCTATTATACGTTGTAACCGTAATAGGTTTTGTCTTTTTATCTTCTATATTCCCCTTCATATAACGACACTTCATTTTATATTGTGTTGTTTCATCTACTTTTTCTTTTTTCTCAATACTTAATACTTTTGCCTCAGCTCTATAATAACCAGTTGCTTTATATTGGTTAACAGAAAACAGTAATTCAATAATCAATATTATAAAGGACGCACCTATCACAATTACAGCTAAAAAAGCCGTTATAAGATGCCATTCTGAATTTACATATTTCCTCGATTCATTTTGTACTGCTTCATTTTGAGAATTATTTTTCTCTATCTTAAAACATATAAAAATCAATATCGCTCCTACAATAATCGCAATAATTAAGAAGATTATGAAATTCATATGTCCCGATGCAGAAATTTGCTGAAAATAATTTAAATCTTTAGCATTCTGTAACTCTTCGTAATGATATTGTTTCACATTCTCATCCTTTCGAATAAATAACTTTATTTAATATATGTTAATTATATTATGTATGATGTCTTTTGTAAACTTATTGCATGGATTTTTCGTGTTTTACATATATACTGACAAAAAGTGTATTTAGTCGTAATCAATTATAATATATGATATATTAAAAGCGTACTCATCGTACACGTTTTGCGTTATTAATTTAATAAAAAAGTAGGTGAAGTAATGAAAGACACACAGTCAGTAATCAATACAACTCGTTCAAACTATGAACAAAAACGTACAACAGTAAGAATATACTCATCAACAAAACAAATCATTGAAAATATAGTAGGTAATAGAAGAGACCGTGCTAACATACAAGAATTTGCGAATGCTTCTGATATTTATGAGATGCTTGATCAACTCATAAACGATAACAGTTTAAATAAATTGGAAGTAGTTATTAAAGCATTAGACTTTCATTATAAAAAGGCTGTTAAAATTCCACATATAAACGATTCACAAAGAAATGAAGTTACAGTCAAAATATTTAAAACTTCTAGAAATGCTATCGAAAATACTATGCACAACGACCGTTCTAAAACATACACAAAAGAAATAGCTGAAGCGGTTAAAATATATTCAATTGTTTATTATGTATTAGGCGAAAATACGGAGAACAAGAAAGAATTATTAAGAGGGATTATAAAAAATTATTTATCAACATTAAGTTAGATATAGCAATATTATTAATAACATGCTATGCTTATGTCGGCATTTCATAATGTGTAAAGCCTTATCTACTTTATATATTATGGTAACCGTCTTCCCTAAATGGGAGGGCGGTTTTCTTTTATGTTTTTTCTTTATAATATTTATTTGAATGAAATTTAACGTGCTTTCATATCGGTTACTGATTTATATCATTCATTCTATTTTATTTTTTTTCGAATTTTTTGTTTATCCGTTTCTTGCAAATTTGATAAACAATGGTAAAGATATTCATAATGTAAAAATAGTTTTATTGCATTGAGTTTTGTTCCATATTCATTGTTGTGACCATGCATAATAGCATGCCTATTAATTTCATCTACTTTGTTATCACCAAATTTAAAGCCTTTTTTTAATTCATCTTTATAAAACTTTTTGACATCCTCATAATCTGAATCTTTAAAATCATATCTATGACTACTTTTGTATTTATCTATTGCCTCGCTAATTATAGTATCAAATTTTGAGTACTTACCCTCTCCCTTAAAGCCTACAGATTGGTACACCATACCTTCTAATCTAGCTAATAATGTAGGTATTACAAGGTGGTAATATTCTTTCTTATAACCTTCTAAAGTCTCTTTTAATATATCAATATCTTTTTGAGGTAGTTTGTAATTGTTTACTAAATTTTCTAAACGATACAAATGTACTTCATCAAAATAAGTTTTCATTATTTTATTAATAAATTCCTCACTTAAACCATTGTTATCGTTATATTCTTTAATATATTGGCTAACTTCTCCTATTTCTATATTATCCATTGGTGGGTAACCATACTTAATAAAAATTGAATTTACTTTTATCAGGTTATCAAAATAATGATCTAAAATTATTTTAAAGTTATCCATTTTAGATATAGAATTAATTGCTTTTTCTATTCTTTCGTAATTACGCTTATTGAATATTTTATCGAAAAAATTTTTCATATATATCGATCCTTTCTCTCTTAATATTATTTATTGGTAGTTCATGCATGCATTACTGTACACATTATACATTTTCTCATAATGGTAACGCTCTATATTTATATCTTAGCATCAAAATACAGTTAATATATATTAAATATGTTATATTTGTTATCTATTGTTAATTATATAACAAGAAAAAACTCCCAAAATATGGAAAGGGAGTTTCTCTTAGACATATTCATATTAATCTCAATAAGGGTCTCACTATTCTTTACTATTAGATAACATGAAAGAATATTCTTTCTATATTTTATAACGCTTTCTATATTTTGTCTAATATTATCTTCGTTATTTATTGGATCTAATTTTCCTTTAAATCATGTCCTTTCTTGATGATATTCTTAAGAAAAAAAATAAAAAACATTATCGTTAATAACAGTAAATGAAGTGTTATATTATAGGTAAGAAACACAACAATACACTAAAAACAACGTCTAAAGGGGATATAATTATTGAATAAAGCACTTATTAACTATCAAAAAACGATGAGCCAATTATTAAAGTCACAAAATATACAATCACAATTAACCACCGCTAACCAATTAGTGAGTAATAAAGCATTTAGTCGAGCCGTCAAAGAGTTGTCATCACCTCAATTTCAAAAATCACTTAATTCTACGATATCTTCTATTATTTCTTCTAATACTATTACTGAAATTAGTTCAATAAACAGCAAAGTTTTCGAAGATTTTAGTCGTCAAATGAATTACAATAGGGATCTTTTTAAGTACATTTCGCAATCAAGTAAATTTAAAATACCCAATTTAGATAATATGACGACTATCGTATCTGAACATGGCGTAATTAAAATGAATGATATGAAAGTCACATCAGAAACAATTATTGAAGATTTTCATACTAATTTTGATATTGATACTGAAGATTCTTTTGATGAAACTGTAAAAGATGAAGTTCAACAATTAACATCAAAACATTTTCAAGCTCTTTGGTCATATATTGTTAAAGTGAACGAAGGTACAATAAGCAATACTGCTAATGTGACATCATCCATGTTTGTTAGTGGAAATGACTGGTTTAATTTCTTCATGATACTTTGCACTATACAATTTATAATTTATATGTGGAACTTTGAACCTAAAGAACAAGTAGAGCAAAAGATTAAATAACATTCACTCTTTAACCGCTTCGTTTTTGTTTAAATACTGAAATGAAGCGGTTTTTCAAGTCTATTATCAACAATCCACTTTACTAATACGAACGTATGTTCTATACTATTTTAGAGTATAGGAGGGGTAATATGTATGATTATTATCAATGCCAACATAGAGATATTATATGTGTCGATTTAAAAAGCTTTTATGCTAGTGTGTCTTGTATTGAGCACGGAATGGATCCATTAACAACAAAATTAGCTGTTGTTGGAAATACGAAAAGGCAAGGTTCTGTTGTTTTAGCTTCCACACCGCCATTAAAAGCAATCGGTATTAAAACGGGTTCACGTCTATATGAAATTCCTCATCACAACGATATCTACATAACCAATCCAAAAATGCGTAAATATTTGACTATTTCAACTCAAATTTCTCAAATCGCACTTCAATATGTGGCTCCAGAAGATTTTCATCAGTATAGTATTGATGAATTTTTTATGGATATCACAGACAGTTATCATCTGTTTGCTAATTCACCTTATGAAATGGCAAAAATCATTCAACAAAGGATATTTAATGCAACACAAATCAAAAGCACAATTGGAATAGGAAGTAATCCTTTATTAGCTAAAGTTTCTATGGATATTGAAGCCAAACATACGAAAAACGGTATTGCTGAATGGCGATATCAAGATGTGCCAAAAAAACTATGGTCTATTGATAACTTAACTGATTTTTGGGGGATTAACTCACGAACTGCTAAAAAGTTAAATAAACGAGGGATTCAAACAATAGGGGACTTAGCCCATTATCCGCATACCTATTTAAAACGTGATTTTGGAATTGTAGGCGTTGATTTACATTTACATGCGAATGGAATTGATGAAAGTCGTATTAGTCAAAAACATCAGACAAAACGAAAGGGTCTAGGCAAAAGCCAAATTTTATTACGAGATTATGAGCTTAACGAGGTTAAAGCCGTCATTAACGAACAAGTGGAAGATGTATTTTTCAGAACACGTCAGCAACACCTTTATCCTACCACTATTAGTTTTACTTTAGGTTATGCTGAAGGTGGGGGAATAAGAAAACAATTCACCGAAAAACATGGTTTTAAATCAACTAATACAATTATACAAACGTTATGGCAATATGTATCTAATGTAGCTGATGTTTCCGAATATTATCGCACTGTCAGTGTTAATATGACGAATTTCAAATCTAGTCATATTCAACAATTAGAGTTATTTAAATCTGATATCGAACAAAAAACTGAAGCCATTGATCACGCATTAGATGATGTAAGACTTAAATATGGTAAAGACATCGTTATGAGGGCTACGAGTTTAACAGACAGCGGAACATTAAAATCAAGACAAGGACTTATGGCTGGTCATCAAGCATAAGTCCTTATACAATACGTCATTTTCGATACCTTACCCATTACTTGGTTAAAATTAATAATATTAAAGATTTTTGAAAGGAGTAGTAAATTTGAAACTCATTATTTATGCGTTAGGTATGGTATTAGCAAGTAAAGTCGTGAAAATCTATGATAAATTATTAGCTAAACGTAAGAAATGGCAAAAGCTATATCGTTAATACGCTATATCATAAGTTGTCTACTAAAGGGGGATGCGTTGGCATATAAACTACACTGTATATGCATAAACATGTTATAAAAACGATGAACAAAGCGAATATCCCATGAAAAACAGCATTATAAACATTCTTTTTAATCCCATATTTAATTGCATTTACAAAGAAATAAGTAAAGAATGCACTACCAATTATGCAAAATAATATTGCAACGTAAAACGTCATAAAAAATCATTCCTTTATTCATTATTTTTTGAGTTATTAGGACTTTGGTTTCTTTTATGATGTTTTTTTCTTTTCTTCATTGCCTGCACACGTTTTTTGTAACTACGCAATTGACCTAAATATATTTTTTGTTTAGTTAATTCAACATCGTGTTGAACAGAAACAATATCTTGCTTTTCAATTTCAATATTTTCTAAAACTTGAAGATTCTCATCTATAATACCAATATGGACTGACGCTGGAAATATTTTATGTAGATAACCTCTTTTCACATCACCATTTTTGAGATATATCAAACAATATGATCGTTCAAAATATTCCCATATACTGTTGGTACTACTCAAAGATTTTTTATAAATGTTTCTTTTATCATATTTAATTTTGTCATAATCTGGTTTGAAAGGTTTACTTGGTCTTCGCATAACTTATTCACCCTTTGATTGTTTTACTGTAGTATCCTCCGGTGTTTGTCTAATTGATTTAACAGCGTGTTTCATAAAAAGCATATATCCTTTAACTGGTTCCTCTTTGGTATATATATTGGTATCAATAACAAATTCAAATTTTTCAATATGTTTCAAAACGCCAATTTTTATTTTACCGTCAATTGTTTCAATAATCACTTTTTTATTTATAAATTCCTCATATGCTGGGAAGTCCTTAATTACTTTTGATTTTGTTTTAGCCATAATATACAACCTCCAAATTTAATTATTATTTTATTAATCTACTTATGTTCATCATATCAAATTCCTTGATATAAAGGTATTGAACAAAGAAAATGTAAAACCATTTTAATACACCTCTAACATATCTAGTTCCGCTTCATCTACAGAATGATATGACATGTTAGTTTGATGTTGGATCTTATTTTCTAATTGTGTAAATGCCTCAGACATTTGTTGTTGTATTAGTTCTTCTCTTGAACTAGAGATAATGCCATTTTCATAATCTTCGTCATAACAATCAACAAAAACATTGTAAACACTTGAACTAAAATAAGCATAGTGATTTTTAACCGCATTATCTTTCTTGAACGCATTAAACACTGTTTTAATCATTGCTGATAATTGATATTCTACGTCTTCAATAGCATAACTAGTATCATGGTATTTGTTAAATTCATTTTTAGCTTTAAACATAATACCTAAATAAGCTGACATTTCTTGTACATCATTAAAACGATTAAAATAGACTTTTAATAAAGGTGGTAAGTTTTTGAGTTTATGTTGTTTTTGTTTGTCTTTAATGAATTTAATTTCGTTAAAAGATGGAACTAATTTCTTTTGTTCCTGTTGAATCAATTTTTCATATTCGTCTACATCTCCACTTACATTAGATAACATAAGATTAGTATTAATATGATTATATGTTTGACTAAATGTAGTATTACTATATCCCAATTTTTCCCATTTTTGATTTTCAAAATTCCCATTTTTGATTTCAGAATTTCCCATTTTTTGATAAATGCGTTTCATATATACATGGTTTCTTGTTGTTAAACGGTAGTATTTTTGTGATACTTCTTTGTTATTTTGAACATTCACTGGTAGGGCAATTGGTTCTTTGACATAAATACGATCTGTACTCTTACAATTAATTTGTTCTTTTTGGATAAGTCCTACAGCAATCAGTTGTCCTGTATATTTTGACACAGTGTTTTTACTACAATTAAGCACATCGCATAAATCTATATTAGATATAACTGTAAATACTTTGCCTGCCTGATCAACATATTGTTTTGATGATTCGCTATTTTTTAATGACAATTTGAAGCGATCTCTATAAATGCTGTACATCACTTTTGCGTTTAATGATACATGCTTAAATACATCGTTAAACAAGAATTTAGGCATAGCAATATAAGATAGTTCTCTTTCACTTGTTTCTTTGTTAATAAACGAAGAACAAGGATGATATAGTTGTATAGTATCATTGATAATTACTTCTTTTTTTCTTGTACCTTTAATTAAAAGACCACAATCATATAAAGCATCTTTATACTTTTTAATCGTTTTGGTATCAAGACCGAAAAATGTTTGGATTTTCTTATTATCCAAAACAATATAAGGCTGTTGATTGTCATTATATTTGATGGTTCCATTATATTTTGCTTGTTCAATAAGGTTTTTAATACCACTGAACAATACTTTACATTGATTTGGGAGATGTTGATAAGATGACTCCAACCAAATGAATTTATAGAGTTTCATAAATGGTTGTTGGTTTGAATTTGTGAATGGTTTATACTCAATTTTTGACATATAAAAAACTCCTTTTAGAGAACGTTTTCAATAAAAGAAGTTAAGAAGAATAAGCCTAAAGTCTGATACAAAAGGATTTTGAAAGGTTGCATTCATCGGGGATACCCGATATAATATACACATAGCATAAAAAAGGAAGTTCCTTTTAGAGAATAGTCTCTTTTTTAATAATTTAAAAACTTATTCTAGTTGAATTCCTTTTGATATGGATATTCTTCTGGTTAACTTCTTTCTAAAACTAACTATTAGCAGTAGTTAGTTTTTTTGTTCTCTTTTTTAATTTTTAATAGGTTTAGTATAGCACAAATGATTTTCTTTGTTAACGTTGCAAATTTGTTTATTTCGCCTTTATATGTGATTCTTGTGCCCTTATTAATAATCTATAATAAATATAGATTATTAAAGTAGGTGCTTATGAAATGAACTTAGAACATGATTATGATGCAGAGTTACTATGTAAATATATAGCATCTGAACTGAAACAGATAAGAAAAATGAGAAAGATATTAGTTGATGATGTTGCATTTGAATTAGGCATGAGCAATTCGTATTTAAGTAATATAGAGAATCATCACAGACCTAAATTATCGTTATATATGTATATTATGTTAGCTAACTATTATGATGTACCGTTTGAAGACATTGTCAAAAACGCAAAAATGAAAAAAGAAATAGATGATAAATTTAGATAAACGTAGAGGATTACTTTCAAACTGGAAGAATCCTCTATTTTTTATTATTCAATTTAGTAAATAGCCAATATCGCTCCTCAATGAAGATCACTTATTTAATCAAAAATATAATAAATACAAATAATATGTAAAAAGAATTTGACATACTTAAGTGTATTATATATATTGAATGTGTCAAGAAGTTTTGACAAAAGTGTAATTCATTTGTGTTTAATACATAGTAAGGAGGATAGCAATGGCAGATATTACAGATATCAATCAGTATAAAAAAGGGGTCGATATGGGCAAACGTCTCGAATCGGATATGAATTTTGATAGTACATCCCTTTTTAAATCCATACTTATAGACAATTACTATCCTAATAGTTTTCATGATGTGATGAAGTATATATTTAAATCCAGACATTTATTAACGTTGTACGATGTCGGTTTATTTTTAATGGTATTGCTCAAAATGACAAAGTCCCCAGTAAAACACAGCATCTTGCATATGAAATATGCCAGAAATCTGATGTGCTTCCTTTGTTAAAAAACGATCTTCAAAAACATCAAAGTGGTGTATATGGATCGAAACCTAATATCAACACAAATAAAGGACGATATTTACACATAGAGACCTATCATTACTTCAAAGGAATAATGGAAATGCCATCAAAAATAACCGCATACGATATATGTGCCTTAGCTTTGTCATTGGAGACGATAAGCCAATTAACCATAAGCGAACGCTATGACATATTGGGGGCTATTTCAAGCAAAGTCAAACAAATACCTAAAGTATATATACAAGACAAAGACGCTTATCAACAAAGCTTAATGAAGCGGTATATGAATATGCCAAATCAAATATAAGAACGATAGATAGGAGATGATTCAATGAATTGGATTATAACAGCCATTACATTTGTTGTATTTATAGTAATATGGTTTTTATTTATTAATCGATTGTTACCTAGTAGGGTTACTTCAACCACAAACAAAGAGAAAAAGTATGACGAACGACAAGCCATTATGATTACGGAAGTTCTAGCAAGAACTTTAATTTGGGTCGTATATACCATGATATGGAATCTCATATTAAGATTATTTGGAGATCGAGGGGCGTTGATTATTAGTAAACAACCTGAATTAATTTATATAGGTATAACATTAGTATGGCTTGTCATTAGTTATATATGGGTGAGAGTCAAATACACGTCAAAAGGATAGTTGATATGAAAAATCAAATTAAAACTTTGAGGAAAGAAAGAAAAATGTCGCAAAAAGAGTTGGGTCAACGTGCTGAAGTATCAAGACAGACCATTAATGCGATAGAAAATGATAAATATGATCCTACATTAGTTTTAGCGTTCCGTTTAGCTGCTATATTAGAAACGAATGTAGATACTTTGTTTGAATCAGATATGTAAATAGAAATGAAATACTGTGAGAAGGCTCTATTTTTTTATGAATAAAACAGATGAGAATAAATCAAGAAATAATCTATAACAAGGTGATTATCAAATGGTGAATTACATTTTGATTGTATTACTAATTGCTCTTTTAGTGTCACTCTATAGATACATCAATAGTCTTAATATATTTAGGGAAGTTGAAAATAAATATAACATACGGTTAAAAATCTTTTTGAAGTCAATATTAAGAACGTTGATAAAACAAATTAGAATCGTCATTGTTACATATATAGGATTAATTGGTCTCTATATAGCTATGGAACGAATTCAGAAATATCAATTGTTTCCATATAACATTCATGATGTAAAAGCGTTCATTGATATCATATTGAATTTAGGGGCAAATAAGTTCATCTACACAATGATGAAAAACTATTTACCAATTTATTACATCATATTTATTTTTCCTAAAGATGCAATGAAATTATATGATGAGTGGCGCACTTTATATCAAAAAGAAGATGTTTTAATAAATATGTGGGATAAATTAGCTAAATTAATTATCAAGAAAAGTAAAACATCTAAAACATATGAAAGTAAAAACGATAGAAATGAGTAGTAGGCTCATTGTTTTAACGTAACAAGGCAGAAGTCTACGACCTCTATAGGTGGTAGATGAATGCCTATTATTTTTATATATGATATAATCAGTGTGAATAGTTAGAAAGGTTGATGTATAATGGAATTAGATACTAATAAAAGTTCAGTATTCTTGATGTATTATCATTTAGTATTAGTGACGAAATATAGAAGAAAAGTGATAGATAACCAAATATCAGAGTACGCTAAAGGGATATTTGAACGCATTGCCGAATCTTATCACATTACGTTAATTGAATGGAATCACGACAAAGACCACATTCATATTATGTTCAAAGGACAACCTAAAACAGAGTTGACTAAATTTATAAACTCGTATAAAAGTGCAACCTCACGGTTGATAAAAAAAGACTATCCGGAAGTGAAAAAACAACTTTGGCAAGAACAGTTTTGGTCAAGAAGTTTTTGTTTATTAACAACGGGTGGCGCCCCAATAGAAACAATTAAATCTTATATACAAAATCAAGGAAATAATCATAGATAGAAAGCGGGTGGCATTGATGGAAAGGCTCAAAGCGTATAAATTCAGAATATATCCAACGACGACGCAAGAAGTGTTTTTCGCCAAATCATTTGGTTGTGTTCGTAAAGTTTATAATTTGATGTTAGATGAACGCATCAAGGCGTATCAACAGTACAAATCAGACACGTCAAAACAAACTAAGTTACCGACACCTGCCAAGTACAAAAAAGACTATCCATTCTTAAAAGAAGTAGACAGTCTAGCTTTAGCCAATGCCCAGCAACATTTAGATAAAGCCTATCAAAACTTTTTCCGTGATAAATCCGTAGGATTCCCTAAATTCAAAAGTAAAAAACACCCGATTCAAAGTTATACAACGAATAATCAAAAAGGTACTATCTCGTTGATTGGCAATCAATATATTAAACTACCTAAATTAAAGTCAGTCGTTAAGATTAAACTTCACAGAAAAATCAAAGGCGATATTAGGTCTGCCACGATTTCAAAACATGCGAGTGGTAAATATTATGTTGCCCTATTGTGTAAAGAAGATATTCAACCTATGTCAAAAACCAATCAGTCCATCGGTATTGATTTGGGTATTAGTGATTTTGCGATATGTTCAGATGGTCAAAAAATCGATAATCATCAATTCACACGCAAAATGGCTAAAAAACTAGCGAGAGAACAACGCAAACTATCAAGACGATTATTATTAGCTAAACAGCGCAAAGTGGACGTATCTGAAGCTAAGAATTATCAAAAACAAAAACAAAAGGTAGCTCGTTTGCATGAAAAAGTTAAAAACCAACGTAACGACTTTTTGAATAAGTTAAGTACAAATATCATCAAAAATCACGATGTTATTTGTATTGAGGACTTAAATACAAAAGGTATGATGCGCAATCGTAAACTAGCTAAAAGTATTTCAGATGTATCATGGTCAAATTTTGTAAGACAACTCGAATATAAGGCGGAATGGTACGGTCGTACTGTTATTAAGATAGATAGATGGTTTCCATCAAGTCAAATATGTTCAGAATGTGGATATCATGATGGTAAAAAATCACTTAACATTCGAGAGTGGATGTGTTCGAATTGTCATGCTCATCATGACCGAGATATCAACGCAAGTCAGAACATATTGATTGAAGGTCTGAGATTACAAAAGCAAGCATAGAAATGGCAATGAACCGTAGGTACTACGGGGATAGCTCGGGTAGTAAAAGACACCGCTGATAGCCAAGAAATACGTTATCAAGTATGCTTTGTTTCCGAGAAGCTCACACTTCAAGCGTTAAAACCGATAGGTTTAGCTAAGTGTTGAGTAGTTCACTAAGCGTTTTTTGGATATAACAGAGAAATTAGCTATAGTTTTACAACAATATAGTTAGATATGATATCATGTAATTACAAGTAATTACTAATAATTACATGTTGAAATAAGGAGGGTTTGCGATGGAAAAAGTGAAAACTAGAAAGCAAGGTAATGCGATTATGGTTACTTTATCTAAAAAATTTAACGTTACTGAAGGACAAGAATTTTATATAACAAAAGAAGACGACGGGACAATTACATTAATTCCAAAAGTTGAAGATTATTTTAAAAATGCTGAACAAGGTCAATATGTAGACGAGGAAGACGTAATAGCAACAAATTTCACAACGAAGGGGCAAGAACTAATTGATGAATAACATCAAACAAGGATCATTGGTCTATATTGATTTTGAACCGTCAAAAGGTAGTGAGATGCAAAAAAGAAGACCGGCAATTGTCATGAGTCGCGATGAATATAATCTATCTTCTAATTTGATTATTGTTTGTCCAATTACTTTAACAACTAAAGAAAGACCGTATTTTGTTTCGATTGATCATGAGGAGCTTAATTCCAATAGTAAAGTAAATACTAAACAAGTCTATAGTTTAGATTACACACAACAAGGCGATAGGAATATTGAGATAATCGGAAATGTTACCAATAGAGAATTCATGAATATAGCCCAACATTTTATGTTAAATTTCAACTTTAATTTTTAGCCACAATTTCACTGAACAAACTTTCTTGCAGATAATCTAAAAAAATCCCCAGCATATGCTTTTGTCGGCATACTGGGGTTTTTACATACAATGATGTATATGTTTGTTACAAATAGTATATATTTCCCTATGATTTTTGTAAATTTATGAAAATGGGGTGATGCCTATGATGGTATCAATCAAATCTTTAGAAAGGAGACGCCTCTTGGTTGATATAAGTACCATGTTGCAATTTGGCATTTTCCTTATTGCGTTCATTGGTCTTATCGTCGAACTTATTAAATTAAGTCAAAAAAAATAACCATTCCCAACTTTTGACCGAGTAAGAATGGTTAAGCAATTCCGAAAAGTCACCGTCTTTTTAACGGGCTTACTAAGGCACGAGTGTTATCAGCACTTGTGTCTTTTCTTTTGTCATTTATAATATACATCTTTATAACCAAAATGTAAAATTTTATTTTACATTTTGGTTGTTCATCCTAAAATGCAATCTTGAAAGACATGAACGATCACCCAAACTAACCACCAAAATTTGGGGGATATATGTTAATTGTTCTAGGTTAGTACCATCCCATATATTATATAATACCCACGTTTGACCACGCATTCATACTCGCTTGACGTAAGGCTTGTTTTTTAGCCACTCCAGTCACATATGCAAACATATTTTTAATTGCTTGACCTTCACCTCTGTGATATTTTCTTAATGCTTTAATTAGTGAGTTGAAGCTGTTATCGACAATTTGCGTATAGTCATTATTATCAATATTGGGATAATTCATTGTTTGTTTTGTGATAGCTTTGAACATACATTTGATTTGAGCGTCACTAAAGAAAGGTTTGTATTCTTGATAAAGTTCAAGAGGTACACCTTTGGGACATGCTCTGAAGTATTTAATATTTTCATTGCGATTCAATTTTATGTGTTTTTTACGACGCTTGTTACTAATAAAAGAATTTAATAGTTTTAAGAAAGACATAGTTTCTTTTTTGCATTGAACCAACGCCATCGCTTGTTGTGACTGGTGTTGGTTGCGTTTTTTATCCCCTTTGCGATAGCTCATTTGCGATAGCTCATTTTTAATTTTGCGTTGTGTTTTCTCAAAAATTTCAAATGGATTAATGGCATAGGTATTCGCACCTTTTCCACCTTTTTTAGCACGTTGTGTATTAATTACAGTAATAAATCCATGTTCTTTTAGATATTTGATATGACGTTTAACTGTAGCTACAGATTTACTTAATTTTTCCGCAATGGTTTTAATTTTGATGTGAGATACACCAATCACTTTACAACTATATTGTTTTAATAGATTAAGTGTTTCGTAATGTGAGTGATTGATTCTAGCGTTGTATCGTCTTACTGTATTATCCATATCTTGGATTGTGTCGAATGTTGCATGGTCTTCTAAATTAAAAAGTTGATAAGTCATAATGAATGCCCCTCTATAGTTATTATTGAGGGTTTTATAAATAAAGACGGGTAAATTACAGGAAATATATTTGAGTTGAATAGTTGCTTTGTAGAAATTGACCGTATATAATATATTTATAAATGAATAGCAAGTTTTATCGCGGCTTTGATAAAACACTCGTTTTATATCTATCTATCGTCTTTAGTTATAAAACACTCTTAAACACAGTTGTTGGATGCAACTGTGTTTTTCATTTGTCTTTATTATAGCAATTGTAAAATATAATAACAATGATAAAATGATATAAATTATGATTCTATATAAGTGAAGAAACATGATATTATTAATTTATAGAAAAGGAATTTAGGTGATGTTATGAATAGTAAATATTATATATACGAATGTTTCTTCAAAGAAAAATTATATATACAATTAGATATTCAATCAAAGTATGTTTTGATTCTTTTATACTCAATGAGTGATGAGGAAGATATATTTCCATTAAAAAAGGTAGAATTAGCTAGTATGTTAAATATCTCAAGACAAATGCTAAACGCCACATTACAAAAATTGGAGAAACGTCGTCTTATCGAAAGACCTGACCGTAAAACAATCAAAGTAAAAAGACCAATAAATAAAAAGTATATACCTATGAATGAGGCATTAGTAACTGGTAAATATAGTAACTTATCTCATGGTGCTCAAATTTTTTATACTTATTTTCAACACATACAAGAAAAAGAAAATGCAAAATATCTAAAAATTTCTGGTGTAAATATTGTTGAAACATTAGGACGAAATATAAAGAGTATACAATCATATTATAAAGAGTTAGAAGATATTGGGTTATTAAAAAAAGGGAAGGAATGGCGTTTTAACACACTATCTTTTGCTAAAATATCTAATGTTGAGGAAGAATGATAATCAAAATATATATATGAGATGGTTTAGTTATATTTTTTTATTTATAACTTTACAAAAGTTTTCATAAAAGGTATATTTAACTTAAATTAAAACTTTTGTAAAGGAGATACATAATATGAAAAAGTTTCTAACATTAGCAATTATGGCAATGGCAGTAGCAGTTGTATTATCCGCTTGTGGTACGGAAAGTAAAATTAAGGGGACTTGGGAAGAAGATTCTGTAGTTGATCGTGGTGGAGATGCAGCGGACTATACATTTGAAGATGGCGGAAAATATACTCATAGTGATATGGGTGGACTTATTGAAAAAGGGAAGTACAAAGTAGAAGGTAAAAAGATTAAATTAGATGATAAACACAATACTGTTATAACGTTCGAAGGAGATAAAATTAAAGCTAAAGGTAAAACATATAAGAAAAAAGATTAGAACATAGTAGTAATAAATTAAGAAGCGGTTAATAACTAACCGCTTCTTTTTTGATGCATATTATTTTAAATGTTGTTTTAGTACCTTTTCTATTTCGTTTAATCTATCTGAAACGTCATTACCAGCGATAGAACAAAGCATGTAATAAGCTTCTACCGCTCTATCAATTTCTCCAGTTAATGAACGTTCTCTATCGTTGCCCATCGTTTCTTTTAATTTGTTGTGAGATGTTTTTGAAATTTTAGTTGTCATACGTTTTTTTTCTGAGGGCTTTTTCTTTTTATTAAACTGATGTTGATGTGGCGTTTTGATATCAAGCGGTTTATTAAACTTACCAGCATTTTCCATAAATTATGCCTCCAATCTCTTCATTCTTTCCATTGTTTCAATACATACTAAATCGTACATGTGAAGGGTACGTTGATCGTGTGGTTTATCCTCGGTCACGCCATATTTCCCCCACGTGACAACACGGTCAGAATAGCGAATGGTGTTTTCATAAAGATCTTCTTCAAATATTTCCTTAAGCTCTTCTTTAATTTTGATACTTGTACTACCCCTAGGATTTTCTAAATAAGGAAGCACACCTAATAATCTAATATTTTCGTTATACGGAACAAGACTAGCGATATTGCTATAAAGTTTCTTAGCACTTTTCACGCTAGATTCCTCAGTATTTGTCGGAATAATTACATAGTCTGACGTACATATCGCATTTTGCGTGGAAAGACCAGTTGAGGGTCTTGTATCTAATAAAATGTAATCATAATTATTTTTGATTTCATCTAGCACTGTATAAATGTAATAGTATCTTGCTTCATCGGATTGCGTTGATGTTATAAATTCATCAAATTGTTCCATATCCCAATCACCATTAATTAAATCGAGATTTTCATTAAGATGAATTAATGATTCAGTAATTGTATTTTCCATAAGACTATTAAGTAATTTTTTTTGAGGTTCAACATCCGATTTGTAAAACGTTCGTTTCAACTTATCAGATACCGTTTCTTGCGGATCTAAATCCATGACAAGTACGGATTTACCATATTTTGTCGATAATAAATAAGCAAACAATTCGGTGAATGTAGATTTACCTACACCACCTTTAAAATTTGAAACAGTAATAATTTCAACCATATTTTCAGCCCCTTACTGAGTATTTATGTACACCGTGTCTACTGTGTACACCTTTAATGATTAATATACTATAATGACTAGTGAATGTAAAGAACGAACAATAATTGAATATTAGTTTTTATTAGATATTGAAATAGAAAATGTAAAATGTTAAAATACTATTAAAGCTTTGACAATAAAGTTTTTAAAGGGATATTTAAATATTTAATTTACTTATATAAAATCTATTAAAAGTTATTATGGAGGTGGGGTTTTGTTTTCGAAGAAGGACAAGAATGATAACAAGAAAGACAAAGCTATTAAGAAAAGTAAGTGGCGTAAAAGTAAAAATAAAGACAATAAAAAACCTAAAAAACAAAAGAAAAAGAAGAATCGGAACCGAGATAAAGATAAATATAAAATAATGGGTGGTCTTTTTGGGGACAGAGCTTCTAGTACATTAGAAGGTGTCGTCAAAGGTATATTATTTGTGGTTTTTGTAGGATGCATTGTCGTGGGGTGTGGGAAAATGCCTTTTGATCATGCTGACATGACAAAATATTCTATGGGTAATACAACGCCTATTGGAGAACAACTAGAGTTTTCGAAAAGTGGAGCCGAGGTTACTATCAAAGATGTTTGGACAGATAAGAAACGCGACCTTACCGTTGTTAAATTAGGTTATGACAAAAGTGCAAGACGTAAACTATCGACAACAGGAAAAAACTATCATTTACATATGATAGCTGATGAAGGACATAAACCAAAAGTTTCTGTGAAGTATGGTGTATTAGGAACTGAAGGGGACGGTTACTTGTTCATCAAAGGTAATTTAGATAGACGAGCTTATCAAATGGTTATCGCTAATACGCTTAACTTATCAACGGGTGACGAAGGTGTAACAGGCGAAACATCATCTTCTAATTATAATGATGAAAACTTGGAAAAAGCAATTTCTAATACTGATATAGAACAAGCTAATGACAAAGGTATGCTGTTCTCTGGAGGAAATATCAATAAAGAAGACCAACCTAAAGCAGATAACATTGACTTCAGAGTTAATCCTTATTCTAAAACGACTCATGTATATAAAGGTAGTTTTTTAAATGCGGATGGAAGTATTAATTATGGCAAAGTTGTTGAGCAAACATCTGTTAAAGATGTTATGGAAAAATTAGATAAAGATATTAAAAAATCGAAAGGCAAACTAGACTCACTTAAACAAAGTAAAAAAGAATTTGAATCACGTGTTAAAGATGATAAGAAAAATAGTGAAGCAAAATCTAATTTAGACCAAACAAAAGACAGTATTAAAGAAGAAGAGAAAAATCTTAAAGCTTTAGAAGAAGCGAAAGAACGATATGAAAAATCTGATTTTGATGAATCGTCATTTGGAGATATGCAAGACAAGATCAAAGTTCATACACAATAATTAGGGGTGTTGAAATGAAGATAGAAGAAAGATTAGATGAAAGTGAACTTGAATTTTTTAAAGAGTTAAACGTGAGATTTGGTTTAGCGTTAGATTACTTATCTACTGAAGATAATGAAGTGAAAGGCAGAGAACGAGAATTAAAAAACCTTTCTTACATTATGCGTAAACGAAAGAAACCTAATGCGATTTTAACGGGTGATGCAGGGACAGGAAAAACAGAAATTGTTAAAACATGGGCGAAAAGACAAGTGAAACATAATGTGCATTTGCTGACACTTAACATTGGTGCTTTGAATCCCGCAGAACATAAAGAACGTTTAAGTACCTTATTACCAGAACTTAAAAAGTATCAAGATTTCTTAAATAGAAGAGATGATACGGCCATCGTTATCTTATTTATCGATGAATTTCATAACGTTATTTCTAACTTCCAATTTCCTTCTAAAGAGGGAGGAGATTTATTAAAGCCAACGTTAAATGAATCTGGGAAATATGTCAGATTTATAGCGGCTACAACATGGAATGAATTTGACGCTTATGTATCAAGTGATAAACCTTTAAAAAGACGAATGGAACCTTTGCCTATCAATGAGGTTTCATATGAATTAACAATAGAAATTCTACGAAATTGGTTGATAAATGAAAAGGGCGAATCATTTGCGAATAGTGTGGATGAGTCTGTATTAGAAACAATTGTTACTTCCAACAAAAGATATTCTACTGAATTGTCTGAGCCAGCTAAATCTATAGATATACTGGAAACTATGGTTGCAATGTATGAGGAAGATCAAGAGTGTGGAGATGTTGAAACTCAAATGAATGTTGAACTAGTAAAAAGAGTGTTTGATTTTACTAGGAATGTAGATTTAACCTTTAACGTAGACTATGAAGAAGCTATCAACCATTTAAGAAGTCGGATAAGAGGACAACCATTCGTGATAAGAGCTATGAAAATTGCGCTTATGCGTTTGAGTTTTGGATTACGCAAAGATGAAAATCAACCTTTATTTACAGCGCTTTTGACCGGTACTTCTGGTACAGGAAAAACAGAAACTGTTAAACAGTTAACGCAAGCAATATACAAAACGCAAAAGCGACTGCACATTATAAGTATGACGAACTATAATACAGAACACTCGGCTGAGATGTTTAGACGTGAAGTCGGTACTAAAGCTAGACGTGATCCGACTAGTGTGTTTCTATTTGATGAAATAGAAAAATCGCATGATACAGTTAACCTTTCACTATTACCTATCTTAGACGAAGGGTCAGTCACATTTTATGAAAGATCAAGTGATGGATATAACTTACCTACTACTGTTTCTTTAAAAAATACAATGATGTTTGCGACGACGAATAGTGGACATGAAATTTATGAAAAAATTAATAGTACTGCACATGAAATACTAGAAATGAAGCAAGATGATTTAGATGAAGTAACAGATAAAACAGAACAAATGTACATCAAAATCAAACCGGAAATTGAGCAAGCATTAAAAACAGATAAATTTAGACCAGAGTTATTGCAACGGTTTAAAAATATCATTCCGTATTCAACGTTAACGAAACCAGCTTTGTTAGATATAGCATTTATAAAATTACAAGAAACAAGAGAGCTTTTTAGTCAAAAAGGGTATGATATTAAGATTTTACGTCCAATTGATTGGACGAAATACGGTTATCCATATGTAGCTAACGATATATGTATGTATATCGTCATAGATAAACTACAAACAACTGATGCTGGGGCGTCTGGTGCAAGACGTATTGTTTCTGTTATAGAAGACGAAATTGAAAGTAAAATACTAGAAGCATTGGCAGATAAAAATAATGAGGGTTATACAGAATTTTTGATTAAAACAGATGATAAGGTTAGCTTTAAAAATACAGATGATGCGATAACAACAGGGAAAATTGTTGTAGATCCAATTAGATAAGGGAGGGAGAAGATGAGATTCAACAAAAATAAATTTGGCTCAATCATCAGTATTATCTTTATACTAACGATGATTGTAGCCATTATTTTAGGAACATCTCCAGCATATGCAAAAGATGACGACGATGATAAAACACCTAAAGCAGAAGATGCCAAAATTGACGCCAAAGCTCCTCGGCTTGATTCCGATAATTACAAAAGTGATAAGGAAAAAGAGCAAGAACAAAAAGATTTGAAGGGTGTCGGTTCTGAAGGAAGTAAAAATGCGAACTTAGAAGATAGTGATATTTGGAACATATATGCTCAATTTATAATGACGGCTAAAGAAGAAAAAGAGGATAAGAAGAAAAAGGAAGATAAAAAGAAATGGCCAATACACAGAGCGTATGATGGAGCACAAGCAGGTATTATCGGAGACGGTGGTGTCCAATTAAAAGTTCCGTATAATAAAATGAATTCTTTAGCAAATAAATATAGAGGCAATGATACTGAAGAAGAAAAAGATAATGCTGGAAGTCAAATGGCGTCGTTTTTAGCTACATATAATCACTATGGTTATATTTCTACGAATAGTGGTCAAAAAGCATTAAATGCAGTACAAAGTAAAGGTAGTGGCTTAATCAAAGGTATTTTTGGAACGATAATTGGATTTGCCTTAGTTATTAATATGGCTGTTGAGAAGATTCTTGAATGGCTCGTTAAAGCGATGGTTGATCTTAATCCGCTAACGCTAATTGGATTGGATGATACAAAAGTAGCAACAGATAATCCTGTTTCGAAAATGATGAAACACTTTTTTGAAAATCTTGGATTTAATGCTGAGCATTTTGATAAAGTTCAAAGCATTGGCATAATGGTAATTGCTTTTGTTTTCTTAGTGACTGTTATTTTAGCATTGGCTTCTGGTAAAGTACATCAAGTCAAAAGACGTTCTAGAAAATTTTTAGTTTCATTATTTACAGTGATTATTGGTATTCCTCTAGTATTATTCATGTCTAAAGATTTGGGAGAACAAATCAAAGATTATCAAAATTCACATTCATCAGATGCTAATATCGTATCTCAATATCTCTTGAATGGTAGGGGATGGGCTGCCTCATCAAACCTTTCTCCCAGTGGGTTGGAAGGATCTGAATTCCCTGATTCAACAGCTAAAGATGGATATGTGGATGAAGATTTTGATCCGATTAGGTCTCGTAAATTAATTGAAGGCATTAATAAACATACTTATGAAACTTTATACTCTAACAAAGAAGATAAAGCTGGATTTGATCTTTTAGGAAGATGGATGAAAAATGATAGCTTTGATGTTAATACTTATATTGGAGATATTAACAGAGGAGATTTATTCAAAGAAAAAGTACAACTACCAGCCTTTGATCATTATCAAGAAGAGTTTGGAAAGAAAGGAAATAAGCCTAGACTTCAAGATATTGAATATAGTATGTGGACAGCTACACAAAATGTGGACAAAGAATTGAGAGATGTATCGAACAAGAATTTTAAAAAAGATTCGAATACCGGTGTTCGAGATGATAATAGTTTTAGTACACAATCAGTTGTATTGATGTTACAGTCTGCCTTTGATAGCAATCAAGCGGACTTCTATGCGAATAACATCGGTCCTACAGGTATTCAAGGTAAAATTAAGAGTGTAACAACTGTTAAAACAAATTGGCAAGAGGTTACATTACCCGGCGATGGAACATTTGGTGTCGTAGGATCGTATATTGCGATGGGTTCTCAAGCAATTAGTTACGCTATCATCCAAATTGCATTGATATTAGCTTTATTCACAGTTAACTTTTTAGAAGCATTTAAACGAATGATTGTTAGATTGTATCAAGCGTTATTTGGGGATGCATTTGCTTTAGTGTCTTTAGCAATTATTATTATTGCTGGCATGATTAGCTTAGCGTTAACATTTACATTGGCAAAAACATTCTTAAGTGTAGTCGATGACTTTGGTAGCGTGTTTGATAAAATTACTGGTGGCTTTATACCATCTGGTTTTATTGATATTTTAATCGCATTAGTTAAAGTCGTAACAGCTTTATGGTTAAGCTTTGGTAAAAAAGTGGGTCAATCAAAATATCCACCAATTAAATATATTATGTCTATTCCGTTTCAAGTGGCATTTGGTTACGATGATAGACTTAGACTTTTATCACATACAGGTAATAAAGACTTCAAAGGTGCTTATAGAGAACTAGGTCACGTAGTTAGACAAGGTGGAAGAACTAATATTCAAGAATTAAGTGGTCATACACGTGGATCAGCTAGAGGCGTTTACACTGGCGGTGTTGGTGGCTTTAATGGTGCTAGAAATAGCATTAGAAGAAACAAAGCTAACGGCAAACTAGGTAAATATGGAATGATGAATGCCAAAGATACAGCAAAAAGTGCTATTCAAGGAACTAAATATGGATTTAATGAAGGGTATAATGAAGCATATAATAGAAGCGTATCAAATACTTCATATACTAACGATGGTTTATATGCTAATAGTCCAAATACTACAAATGGTGGTGTGTATGCTAACAATCCGAATGCGACGGTAGAAGATGAATCAATAAAAAATACAAGATTAAATAATGTTTCGATTGGCGGTCATACTGGTAGACCTAATGAAAATGGTGATATAAATAGAAGTAATATCGCTGGTTATACAGAAGATAGTGGTAAATCGGATGAAACAGGTGTTACACAACCACAAGACCAATCATTATCATCTTATAATCGTATTGAACGTGGTCAAGAAACTAGTAGAGATAGTTATCGAGATAATGCTTCATCGATCAATAAATCTAGTTATGATAAAGACGTGAAAGATGTTGGTAAAGACGTTGCGGTAGGATATGATTCTGGAAAAGCTGTAGAAAGTGGCGTTGATAGTCGAACTGTAGATGGAGCTAATACAGCAAATGATGTGGCTTCAGTTAAACGTAATATGGATAACAAACCAACTGCTAATGAAGGATTTAATAAAAATAGCTCAAGAGGTGGAACACCATCTCAAAGTAGTAATGATGTATTAAATGCGACACACTCTCGAAGTGACAGACAAAGTAGAGGTTATCGAAATAATACAGTAGAAACTGAAACTGCTACACATACGAATACAACTAGTAACAGAAATCCACGTACCAACGATTCAACATCGCAAAGTAGAAAAACAAATAATAGACCACCAAATAAACGTGTTAGACGTAAACAGATGGACAGTGTTGATAATAAACCTTCTCAAACTAGTCAAAGTAAACAACCATCGAGACCGAAGAAAAGTAGAAACAACACTCAAATGAGTAAGTCAAAACCAAAAGTAAATGATAGTGTTAAAACTAGAGAAGTAAGAACAGAAGTGAAACGACCAACAGAAACTAAAACGACTTCAACAACGAATAATAGAAACAATCCTAAACAAACCAAAACAACCTCAACTAGAAGAACAAGAAGACGTCAACTAGAAGAAACTGAAAATACAAGTAATAGTTACAATAGAGTAATTAAAAGAAGAAAAAGAAGATAATGAGGTAAATTCTCATTATCTTCCAAAGGGGTGATAAAATGGCAGAAAACTATTTATCAAGTACATTGATAACTAATGAAGAACGACAATTTCTTGAAGGAGCAAGAAATGAAAATGATTTTATTGATCGCATTAGCCAATTAGATTCTGGTTTAGAGTTAGCCCTTAATACAAATAAAGGTTTGAAAGAATTAGAAAAGACTGATCTGTTAGAGGGTGGCAAACCAAAAATTAACGAAATTAAGGAAATTATAGGGGTTATATATCAAACAGATTATGAGAAACTAAATGATAGATATAAAGCTTACGATAAGAATATTCATGAAGCTTTTTATAAAGGTTCTGTAGAAATTTATAGAAATGCCAATGGAATTTTTAAAGGAAGGGTAGCACCAACATTTAAAAAAGGTAAAGATAGAGTATCAGATGATTTTAAATCAGCAGGAGCGATTGAAGAAGGTAGTATTATAAGTGGTATTATTAAACTGTATAAAAAATTATTCAAATAGCAAAAATCTTAACAAAAAATACTACTAAAGTTATTTAATATATGTTAAAATCTAACTATACGAAATTAAGGAAGGTGAAGCCTAAATGGATACGTTTAATAAGATATTAGATTGGTTCAGAGATAACTTACAAACAACAGGACAAAAAGTTATAGGTGTAATAGTTGTAATTGCTTTAATTGGACTTATCGCCGCAGGTATTATTCAAATATTAGGTGGAAAAACAAAACAAGGATTAATTAAATTTGCATGGGCAATCGGTGTTGCTTTGTTAGGTGCATTAGGACTTAGAATTTTCTCAAATGTTGGTAAAGACGCAAGTCAAGATTTCAAAGATGGTTTAGGTGCAATCAGTGCATTAGCATTAATTCCTACCTACATTCGATCTCGTCGAAATAGGGATGTAGATAAATAAAAAAAGAGTGGCATTAGCCACTTCTTTTTTTACAATATATTAAACGCTATGTTTAAAAAATAGGTGATAATTTGGAATATAGAAATTTGGAAAACCTCAAAGAAACACTGTTAGAACATGCTCAAGAACTTTTAGAGGGGCTGAGAAATTCTGAGTATACAGTACAAGAAATTTCTGAAACTTCGGGAATACATCAGCAACAAATATATGCATATAAAGACAATCGAAGAAATATAAATAATGCTAGGTTTGAAACATTAATTAAATTCGAAAATGCTTATATATATTTAAATAATAAACAAAATTAAGGTAGGGATAAAATGGCTGAATTAAACACTATAGATTTTAAAGAATTAAAGTTACCTAACGGAGACACGGTAAGTATTCCAGTTTTAGTTACTTTAAGTGACAGTTATTTAGAGAATAAAACCGATAAAAAGATCTCTAGAGATTGGAAAATATTCAAAGCTAAAATGGGTAAAGATAAACCTAAATCTGGCTATTTTTCAGCTAGTGATTTTGAATTAAGCGAAGATGATGTTTTTAAAGACAAAGAACAAGTATATGCAATAAATATGGCTTCGGTAAGTGCAATTGATGTTAAAGAATTGGAAAAATTAGATTTTGGTTTTCGTATTTATATGTCTGATGGATCATTGAAACAGTTAGGAAAAAAACAAATAGATGATATGGGGACAGCATTAAACTCTGGTTTAGAGTTTGATCAAATTCAAGACTTACATGAACGTTTGTACAATCAATTGAATAATACAGCTTCAGAGTTTGAATTTAAAGAAAATGCCAAAGAGCGTAATCAAAAAGAAATAGAAAGAAGTACCGAAAAAACTAGTGATGAATTTGATGAATCAGAAGAGAAAATCTTAAATGATTCTGAACTCAATGATAAGCAAGAAGATAAGCAAAGTGAAGATAAATCCCAAAGTAATGATACTGAAGATGATAAATTAATTGATACACCTTCAGATAAGACTGAAGAAGAAAGTGAACAATTAAAAAATGATGAAGAACATAAATCTGAGAATATAAAACAAGATGTAGAAGAAACACCAAATACTGAAGAAATACAACAAATTGATAATGTTCAAGAGGAAATAGAAGAATCGGATGTTTACTATGATGATGTTTTAAATTCTATGAAGATGGACGCTAGACAATACATTAACAGTTATATTCCAGTAGATTCTATTGAAGTTACATTAAAAACACCGACTTTAAAAAATGAAAATAAAGAATTTAAAGACTTATATAACACAACAATTGAAGGTATTGATTCAAAAATAAATGCCTATAATGGCAATATTAAATCTGAACGTACACGAGCTATAAATCACTTGTCACGTGAATTAGAAAAAGAAATTGCCAAACGTTATTACGACAATCAAAAGATACTAGATTATAAAGATGAAGCTAATGAGTATAATGAAATTTATAATAAATTAGAACAAGGATTGCAAGATGTTTTAGATGATTTAGAACCAGCTTCAAAAGAGCATAAACAACGTTTATTAAGAGAACATAAGCAAAAAAAAGAAGAGGTTAAACATGAAGCCTCTGAAAGAGCTGGCAGAGAATTTGATCAAGAAGAACTACCTAAAATAGATGAAACTGTTGAACAAGAAAAAGAAACAAGAAAGCAACGAGCTTATGAAATCTATAATAATGAAATGGATCAGCTAGACGAAGATGTAGAAGTTCACGTATCAGAGAATAATAATCGTTTAGTAGATGGTGTTTTAGAAGATTTTAAACCAATCATAGAAAGTACAATTCATCAATTGGACGAAAAATACAGTCTATACACTAAAGAAATCCAAAATGAAATGAATGAAAAATGGAATCAATTTGAAGATAGAATTAAAGAAATACAAGCAACTAGAATTAAATCAGAGAATGAAAAACAAGCAACAATTGATGCTGAAGTTAAAAAATTAGTTCCACAAATTGATGAATATAAACAAGAAATTAAGCAACATGAAAATGAAATTGACACGTTACGTTCATCATTAAGAGATTTAAGAGATGAAAATCATACCAAAGAAAGTTCGATTAAGGCATTTTCAGATGAAAGATCGAAAATGATAGAACGTGTAGATAGAGCTGAAGATAAAGCAGATAAGGCAGAAGAAAAAGCTAACAAATTAGAAAAAGAGAAGACAGCCCTATATAAAGAGTATAACGACTTTATTAAGGATCAAAATACTGTAGATGGTCATGCTTCAAGCTTTGTTACACCATCTGAAAGTAAAGAAGACAAACATCAACCATGGTATGAAAAATTCAAAGCATATATTATTGCTGGTGGAACTTCTATTATCTTAGGTACTTCAATCATTTGGGGAGCTCATTCAGTTACAACTGACAATGACAATCAAAAAGCTCAACAAACGGAATTGGAACAAGCACAAAAAGAAAATAAAAAAGCTGAAAAACAACAAAAAAAACAAGCATCTGAACTCAAACAAACTAAACAAGACTTAGAAAAACAACAACAAGATTTGGATGATAGAGAAAAGAAAATAGATCAAAAAGAAAAAGACAAAAAAGACAAAAAAGACAAAAAATAATTAGGAGTGATTTTTGTGTCTGAAACCAAAGAAGAAAAGGCTAAAATTGGTTCTAATTATGGAATGAAATTTAATATAAGGTTAAATATTCGTGACTTAATTTTACCAATCAATTGGTTAATTAAAATGAATATTAAGGACAGTACGACAATCATGCGTTTTATTGTCTTTATCCTTGCAGTGCCCGGTGCAATTGGCTTATCAATTTATTATCTGACAGGGAACTGGCTACGAGTCAAATACCTAACTTTTGATTTTGTATGGTTTTTAATAGGGTTCACTGGATTAGTAGCTATGTATGCATTAGTTAATCCAGCTATCGGATCAAATTTAACAAGTTCTAAAGTATTTATTACGCAAATTTATAAGCGTGTTAAATGGAATCTTCATTTAGCTGTTAAAGATACAGATACTGGATTAGACACAGTTTTAAATGATGGAACTGTAGTATTTTCGAATGGTGACGTTGGTAGAGTATTTGCGATTGACGGTGCTACAAGTGCTACAGCCTATCCCAAAGAAATAGCAATACAAGAAGGCAAAGCTATTAGATTTCATAAAGCTAGAACGACAAGTACAACGATATTTAATATCACAACATCTCAAAGACAAGATGCTCAAAGACAAATTAAAGAACAAGATCACTTAATGAGAGCAAATACTAATGAAGCTATAAAGTCTGTGATTTTACAGGAAAAAAATAATATGGAAACGAGTGTTGATGGTGTAGCCTCTACTTTGGTACAACATCAAATGTACAGAGATAAGAGAGAACGTGGTTTAAGAGATGCTATAGACCATTTAGCCCAGATGGATGCAGAGGGTTATATGGCTAGTGTTATTGCTTTAGATAAACCACAAACTGAAGAAATATTGAAAGATATCATCCAATTAAGAACTACTGCTTCTTAAAAAGGGGGATTATATGGGTATTTTACAAGATTACAAAGAAAATAGAGCTAACAAAAAAGAAGAAAAACGTAAGAAAAAAATTGAAAAACAAAAAAGAGAAGCTAATACTAACAATTACCTTCATCCAATAACAGGATATGAATATACTGGGTCTTTTATAAAAGCTAACGGAAGATTTGGTAGAGTATTAAAATTGTACAATCACTATGGATTGAACAGAAATAATCCATTTGGATGGTTTGTTAATGTACTTCCAGAAGTTAGTTCAGAGGGTGTGAGAGCTTATTTCATTGAAAAAAGTAAACCATTAACTGAAAAAGAACAAAATCAAGTTGTTAGTAAAATTTCTACCACACAAAGTGCATTAGATAATGAAGAAAATGACTCTAAAAAAGAAGATGAAGGTAATATCACGATAAAGATGATGCAATCTAATGATTTGGCAGAAGCTGTAAGAGAAGATAAGAAAAAAGATATAGCCATTGATTCAGAGATCAGAATATTATTTACTGGAGAAAATCCAGACAAAATCAACAAAGAGATTAAAGATTTAAACCATATTTATAAAACGGATATTAATGGACTACAAATGATTTCTTCAGCAGGTGATCAAGAAAATTTATTTAAAAATTTATTAGAACCACCTACTGGAAGTAAATTAGACCATTGTATGATGTCAAAACAATATGCTGGCTTTGATCATGCTATTCGTAAAGGTTTAGATGATGATAAAGGCGTACCGATTGGCAAATTACATGCGTCCTTATCTGGCGGTATCGCTATGATGGATTTAAATGGATCTTTTAAAGATAGAATAATTGTAGCTTCTCAAAAAACATCAAATATTCATCTATACGATCGTAAGTTATCAGCTTCATCACTTTGGGGACAAAAGATAGCCAATCATGCTATGTGCAACGGGCATAAGACGTTCCATATCGTCTTAAATAAATTTAGATATGAAGCAAATGAAGATGGAGAAGGACATTTCTCATGTTCTCCAATCGTAAATAATGTACTTGAACACATAGATTTATCCAAAGGTGGTCTTAATCCTTTAGAAATGTTTGGTGATAAAAAAGACTTAACTGAAATTTATGAAACCAACCTTGGTAAAATTGCTCATATTTTCTATTTGATTTCTAATAGAACACTAACTAATCAAATGAAAACTGAACTACAAAAGCAATTAGGTGTGTTTTATGAATCTATGAAAATGTGGGATAAACAAGCTGAACTTTACCCAGAAAGAACCAGAGTTTTAAATATTAAAAATCACGAAACGTATCCTAGATTTGCCGATTTCTTGACACGTTTAAGTAACTTTGAAAAATCAGTCAGAGATAAAGGGACTGATTCAGAGGTTGACCGTGCTAAATATTTACGAGATATTGTAGAGCGTATCCTTGGAAGTCACTACGCTACGTTTAACCGACATACAACGCTACCAGATTTTACAGATCCAAATAAATTTCAATATTATTATGAACTAGGTCGTTTGAGTACAAATCCGTCGATTCAAGAAGCTCAGTTCTTAAATTCATTTGACTATATTGCACATGCTTGTATGGAAAATGACATTATTATGATACATGGTGTCGATAAAATATCGGTTGAAACTTTAGAATATATTAAGCCTAGAATAGCGAAACTTGAAGAAAAAGGCATAAGAATAGCTTATTTATTTGATAATATTGGTAATGGTGAAGTTAAAGATAAAAGTAAAAGAGAAACTTATGTTGAATATGCTGATGTATTTAATACAGAAGGCGTACTATATACCAATTTTGAAACACAATTTGATTATAGTATTTTAGGTACAATGGCACCGAACGACTTCGAAAAGTATCAAGATCTTATTAGACAACAATTGCCCGAAGATTTAAAAGATCTATTAGTGGCTGATGAAGATATTCAATATTTAATCAGACGTAAAGGAGATTTAACTTCAAATTTCGTCTGGGCAGATATGGTACTATAATAACTCTGCTAATGCAGGGTTATTTTTGTATTGTAAATTTACAATAGATAACCAAAATGATATAATATCTGTGAATAAAAAGGTACTACCATAGAAAGAAAGGAGGGTTTTATGAATAAAGTAATTGAATTTATGGATCATCATATGATTGTTAACGTTATTATAGTTGTGGTACTAATAGGTATTATCTATTGGATAAAGAATAAATTGAGTAGTGGAGATAATAAACAATTTGTAAACAAAAAGGATACTCGTGAAGGTTCAAATCTATTTATAGATCAATATCTTGTATATATGATTTTCAGTCATGATGTGACGGATGTAGCTTTTTTAAAAGGAAAACGTACTTCGACACATCTTGATGCATTTGAAACGTATAAAGCGCTAAATCAATTCATTCATTCATCAAACGAAATGTATCGACTATTAAGAGAAGAAATACGATTAAAAAATAATTATTTAAATTATAGTGGTTTGTTTACACTATTTTGTGATGAGAGAAAAGTAGAAGTAGAATCCCATGCTATTCCTAGATTTTTTATAAGTTTAAATACATTAGCTCGGTTAAAAAACATTAAACAATTACAAGGAGTTATTGATGATGGAAGAATTCTAGGAGAAGATACTTTCATGAGATTCAACGAACGAGCAATAATTCAACAACGAGAAAATTTTCGCTAGATAGAGCAAAGAAGGGAAAAATATGGAGAATAATGGAAATATCAAAAATTATGGCAAATACAATGGATTTGAAGTCATACCTAGAGAACTACTTCAAGCTTGCGATACAAACACACCATACAATAAGGGTTTATCACTTCAAGCTATAGGTCTATTGTGTAATTTACAAAGCTATGCAGATACATGGGAAATTCATAAAACAGAACTATATAAACGTTATGCTAAAAATAAAGAAAGATCCATTAAAAGAGCATGGAATGAGCTTGTTGAAAATGGCTACATTATTCAATTCAAAATTAGAGAAGGCAATAAAAATAGTTATATCTATATGTTCAATTTAGTACCATTTACAGAAGATGATATTAAAGAGGCTGAAAAAATGGTTGGTGGAAAGGCTGAAACTAGTTTTGAAACAAAGAAAGATGATTTGAGCTTGACGTTTTGCAGACCTCAAAATGAAGACCTCAAAATGAAGACCTCAAAACGTCAAGATAAGAGAATACAAAGTAAAGAGAATACAAATAAAGATAAAACATATGAATTGAATGAAAAGAATGGTCATTCAATTCATTCAGATCATTCAAATCACAAAGAACCATATACTATTAAAAATGAACCAATTAACTTATACGATTATATGGAAGCTGTAACGACTTCAGATAAAATTGAAATGGAAGAACGTGAAATTAAAGAAGCTATCGTTGAAGAATTACCAAATGCTTTGGGAGATTACTTATGTAATTTCAGCATTGAAGATTTGAAGACAGTGAAAAAAACATTATTAATTGCTAAATCAAATTATAACCATAATACGGAACATACAATGTATAACCTGACGTTAGAAGATGTTGAGTTTGAAATGATAGCTATGTTGAAACGAGTGAAAAGAAAGCTGTATGAGAAGCAAGAACGGTTAGAGGATATACAACCATATATAATGCGATCTGCAATTAATGTATTAAAAAGAAAAGCGTTACTGATTGATGAATACTAAAAAAAGAGTGGTATATCCACTCTTTTTTTAATCTACATACATACTTTGGTCGTTCTGATTAATATTTTCTCTTTTAATTTCTTTGTAAGGATCGTCAGTAACATTACTGGATATACGATAAGACTTTAATTTAGTAATATCTTTTGATAGTGCATTTATTGTCTCTTGAGCAGAATTTAAGAATTTTTGTTTATTTGTTTCAAGTTGCTTAATATATTCATTTCTTTGTTGAGATGTAAGGTCATTACTTAAATGCCCATCACCTAATTTAGTTAATATATCTTTAACTGTATTTTCTATTTCTTTATCTAAATTAACCATTGAAGATAAAGCTTTAGGTGAATCATAGTTTTCGTGTAACGAAATCGAAGTGTTTTGCTCGTTATTTTCTAGAAAAATGTTGTTATTAGAAGATTCATTAGTTGGCATGTTGATACCCCTTTCACATTAGTATATTAATATGATATAATTATACCATAGTTATTAGGTTTTATTAAGGATGTGATTGTTTTTGTCCAAATATACATATAAAAATCTCATAATATATGTAAAATTAATTGTAATTATAATATTTTGTTGCTGTTATCCTTTCTCAATTCATAATGAAGCTAAAGCTGATAGTTCAAATGTTATTTATGATGCTCAGTACGGGTGTTCTACTGATGATTCTGGTGATTCTGATGAGAGTAAGGATGACTCTGGAAAGGATTCGAAATCTGATTCTGGTGGATCAGAAGGTGATATTCCTAATGCTAAGAATATCAAACCTATTTATGAAAAACTACATGATGAACACGGTTTTTCAGCAGTTTTTATCGCTGGAATATTAGGTAATTGGATGGTTGAAAGTAAATTAGATCCAACGTCTAACGAACCTATGAAATATGGAGAAAAATCAGCAAAAGAAGCAACAGACGGTCAGCTAGGTATTGGTTTTGGACAATGGACAGCCGAAAGACATACAGCTTTAGTTGATTGGGCAAAAGAAAAGCATGATACTAAAAAATGGTATGACACAGATATTGAATTAGATTTTATGGTTAAAGGTGACGAAGGGTTTAATGATAAGCTTAAAAATTTAGCTTTGGACTCTGGTGATGATCCTAAAGATGAAGCAGTGAATTTCCATAAAGATTGGGAAATTTCAGCAGACTCAGAAGCAGAAATAAGAGAAAACCGTGGTGGTAATGCTAAAAAAATCTATGATTATATGAAAAAGCATGACATGGACGGCGATAAAGATGAATCAAAAATCAAAAAAATGGGCGGTGGCAAATCGTCTAAAAGTAGTGGCAAATCTTCAGCAGACACTGATAAAGAAAAAACAGTTGAAGAAGATTGTGAACCTTCAGATGATGAAAATTCTAGTGGTTCTGGTGATGGTTCAAAAATTGGAGACAGTACGAAAGTTAATAATAAAAAAGGTAAAACAATTACTGAAAACTACGAATATGATGATTTACCAAAAAAATATAAAAAATATGTAAAAATACCTAAATTCCAAGAAAAATATTTAGAAGGCTCATTATTTGCTAAAGGTAGGGATAAAGGACAATGTACGGAGTTAACGTGGGCTTATATGAATCAGATGTGGAAAGGAAAGCAACCTTCGGATGATGGCACAACCACAAACGGTAACAGGGTACATGAGGTATATAAAAAAGAAGGTGCCAAGGTGACCGAAAAACCTACAGTTGGTTACGGATTTAGTGCTGATCCTCCACAAGCAGGTGCAGAAGATGCGAGTGTGGGACATACAGGTGTTGTTGCAGGTGTTATGCCAGATGGTAAATGGATAATGGCTAGTTATAATCTTCCACCAAAGCCAGCTCCTTCAAGAACATTATATTTTACTGTAGTAGATGGAACTGATGGCGAGATTAAATTCTTTAGCGGAACATCTAAAAAACCTAAGAAAAATCAATAGTTAGGGTGATAATATGAAAAAGTTACAGATATTATCAATTGTTATCATAGTAATAATAATTGTTTGTGCAGGGATATTATGGAAGGGACAATCTAACATTAAAGCTCAGTTGTCCCAAGAAAAAGATAAATTACCTAAAATTGAGAAGAATGCATTTAGTAAGAAAGTTAATCAAGAGGAAACAAAAGCTTATGAAAAGCTAACTAAAGAAAAATTAGACGCTTTTTTAAAACATAAATATAAAGACGATAAAGAAGACGATGATGGTTCAGCATACAATGTAATGAAAGGTCTATTCGCTATCCAATCTAATAAGATAGTATTGAGTGAGAAGTCTGATGAAAGTGACTATATCAAGTATTACTCTCCGTTTGATTATAAAATTAAAAACTTTTCAGCTACAAAACAAGGAAATGAAACAGAAGTATTATTCAATATAGAAGTTACCTATAAAGGCAAAAAAGTAAATAAAGATAATGATTTAGTTAAGTTCAATTATGACTCAGATGACAAACTATATGGGGGTGAGTTATATGCTAAATAATGCAGATAACTCAAGGATAAGATTTGTAGTTATATTAATACTAATTATGGTTATGATGTTTGTTCTTATAGGTTTATTTAATACCTATAAAGAAAATGAAGATTTAAGAAGTGATATAAAATCAGAAAAACAAAAAATATCGAATACTAAAAATCACAATAAAACAGTTTCAGATAGAGAAAAAGAACAAAACGAAAAATTAGGATTAACGGATGTAGAAAATGCTTCTGATGATTTTAATGAAAAATTTTATGTTTGGAGTAATTGGCAAGAGTTTTCCGATAATATGAAGTCGTTAAGACAAACATATCCTAATTTAGACAGTAACGACAATGTTGATATAAGTGGTAAAGCAGTAGGAACTGGAGATAGCCCTATATCTAATTATGAATCAACATCATATACAACAACAAATAAAGATGAATTATCCGAAATCATAACTCAAGAAAAGAAATATGATGATCATACAACAGAAACGTTATGGCACAAAGTTTCTAATTATAAAAAAGGAAAGTATGATATTTCCGAGTTTGAAAAATATGATAAAATCTTATAGATGATGAACAAAAGTAAACTTTCAACACAAGTTGATTGTTTACTTTTGTAAATGAATAAATATAGAATATAATGTAATAGGTGGTGAACAATGTGATTGAGTATTCTATTGGAGAATTTGCGGAAAGAATTAATTTAAGTATACCTACATTAAGAAACATGGATAAAGACGGGCGTCTAGTACCTTATAGAATTTCTAATGGAGGACATAGAATATATAATGAAGAACAAGCGTTGGATTATATAAGACAGACATTATCTGATAAATATAAATCAAATAAACAAAATATAATTGGTTATTTTAGAAGTAGTGATAGCGAGACAAATTCAGATAAGAAAAACCTATTAACGAAATATATACACGATAAAGGATTACATGCTGAAATTATTATTGAAAAAGAAACATACTATAAATATAGTTTGCTAAAAGATATTGTATACCGTGTTTTAAACGGAGATATCAAAGAAATAGTGATTACAGAAGAAACAGATATTTTCAAAGAAGTAAAAGATATATTTGAACAAATATTAGAAGTTAACAAATGTAAATTAATAGTTTTGTAATATATTTACATAAGTAAATGAATGTAAATGAAATAAAAAAGGTGTTATAATCATTTTGCCTAAATAAATAGGCTATATAGTGTTTAATTCCGTTATATTTTATTGATACAGCGGTGATGAAAGTGTGTGATCTAAAGGTTACACACTTTCTTTTTAGATTATATAAAGCTTTACAAAAAATAAGCAAAATACTATAATTAATATATATTAATCAATAATGCAAGAGGGTTGATGAAATGAAAATTAATATTGAAAGTAAAGTTGAAAAGTTACTAAAAATCATAAAAGACGATAATATTACTGATATTACTGGATATAAAGTGAGTAAGGCGACGGGTGTACCAGCTTCTAGCATTACATATTTAAAATTGGGTAAGTCTAAAATAACTAATTTATCAGTTACTAAAGCAGAAGCTTTATATAACTACATGGTAGAATTAGAAGAAACAGACGAAAGATTCAAGTAGTCATACCCTAAACCACTTGCATATCAAAAGGAGTTGTGAGTTTATGAACTTTACAAGTGCTCAAAAACAAGAATTAAGAAATGGTATAGAAAATTGTTACCAAAGTCATGAGCTAACCGAAACTTTTAAAGAAAGATACCACAATATATATCAAGCTATGGCAAAAGATGTTTTAGAACAAAACGGTTATCCTAAAAACGCAGATATTGAAAAAGGAGATATAGATGTAAAATTGTCTCCAAAATCTAGTTATGATTCATATATTGAGCTCATTGAAAGAGATGAATTAATAGATAATCAAGAAGATTATAATACAAAAGTAAAAAGCCAAAGATTTTATATTGATGTGATACTTTCCAATATTAGAGATATACAAATTGAATTTATACTTAAAGATGATCCAATCGCTTATTTAGAAAAAAATCCTACAGAAGAATATCTTTCAACTGAAATGGAGAAGCGTTTTAGTTCTTCTAAGTTGATTGAACATTTGAAAGAAGACCAAGATTTCAAAAATGAATATGTTGAAGAAAAAGCTGTAGAAGAAGGAATAGATGATAATGTTGATATAAATCAAATTAGATATGAAATTACTGAAGCTAAGGTAATTGAATCATATGATGTTTTAGCTGAATTAGTATTAGATAATGGTTATTTTGATAGTGGCAAAACGGTATCAACATTCTTATCACAAGAGTTTTATCAATTTATAGTTAATAACCACTTATATGAAGCTAAAGTTGAAATTCAAACTGATCCCGAAGAATTACAAGAAATGTAGGTGATTTGATGAATCCAATAGTAGCAGAATTAGCAGTAGTATTAGCTAAATATTATTCTGATGAGAGGTTAATCAATCATTTATTAGAATCAGATCATGAGATATTAAGAGAAATTGGAGAGCAAGCCTTAACAGAAGAAGGTTATCCCGATTGGATAAAATTAAGTGATGTTGATTTCATAGTCCATGTAACATCAAGCTATAGTTTTGAAGAGTGGGCAGAACTAGCTAAAGCTATATTCGATATACAAAATATGACGGAATTTGCTAAAAATGATGTGTATGAAATGTATATGGATTTCATCGAACTATTTAATATAAAAATAGACTTTAAAACAGCTCCAGAAGAAGTAACATAGGCGGAATCTTCCGCCTTAATTTTTACCATAATATTTACAATAGATAACATAATTGATATAATTAATTTAAGTTAAAGGAGGCGTTCATTTGAATAGTGAAAGAAAAAGACCATACGCTAAAATATCGAAAATAACTTTATACGTTATGATGGCTATTTTAGTGTTAATGACTATTATATTCCTTGTATTTATTTTGTTGAGAAAACTTATATCAGCTCTTGTTCATTTCCTCTTTGATAGTGATTTTATTGGGAAGGGCATAGACACTATAGATGAGTTCACTTTCAATATTATCAGCTCTTTATTTGGAGTGAAAAATGGAGTACATACAACACATTGGGCTAACAGTATTGATAATCTTACGAGTAATAATGCAGGGCATTGGTTATTTTTAGTTTTTTTATTGTTTGTAGTAGTGCTTATTTTTTATTGGTTCACTTTGATGATGCGACATCATAATGGAGAAATGGCACCATTTTTTAATGATTTAGAATCTATAAGATTAAAACAAAAAGTTATTAAAGAAACAGGTTCCAAAGTTAAGAATAAGTCTGATGAAAAAGATCATAAAATTAATAAATTAGAAAAATTAGCTAGAAAAAATATTAGAAAAAAGACCAAGGTTCAAATTTATACTATGCATGATGAAGGTCAGATCAAGCCAGTTAAAACATATAAAATAACGATTAAAGTACCTAAAGGGAAAGATGTTAAAAATAAAGTTGATAGTAAAATAAAAGACTTACATATTAGTTTGTCTGAGCAAACAGGCGGTGTAGGTTTTGACCAAGAAAAGAAATCAACGGATAAAAGATATCACGTTTTTGAAGGGTCTCAAGAAGTTGAAAGAAAAGTAGCAAGAAGCCTTAAAAAAGAACATACATCTAAAGAAAACGAAAAAACTATTAACAATGATGATATTGATATTGAGAACGAAGGTAATTATCCGTTAAGTCTTATTGGTGATCGTAGTACAGATATAGAAAGAGATAGAGCTAAAGCTCAAGTATATGCGGATGAATTAGTCAAACGTATCAGCACCTATTTTTCAACATATGATATGCCAAGTGAATTTAAACATAATAATGTGGGTAACTCTTCAATTGAATATGTATATTCTAAGCGTTTCTCAAAACAAACGAAAGCTGAAAACCAAATAGCTAAAGATTTAAGTGATGAATTGAGATCTAGTGGTGTGAAAGTAACTTCTAGAGCAGGGAAAATTAAAGTAACTGTCCCTTTACCGCAAGAATATAGAGTAGCTATAGATGAAAGAGATCTGATTAGAAATTCATTAGTAAATGCTAGTGACAATACTGAAGCAGTATTTGGAATAGGGGTTGATAATTCAAGAATTCATTTCCCATTAGCTAAAGCACCACATGTTTTAGTCGCTGGTACAACAGGTTCTGGTAAATCTGTTGGATTAAACTATATACTGGCTTCATTGATGTGGCATAATACACCAGAAGAAGTGAAATTTGGGATTGTGGATCCGAAAATGACGGAGTTTACTGATTATGAAGAATCGCCCTATTTAATTACTAATCCAATTACGACAGTAGCTGATGGTGATGGCTCAATATTTTTAAATTATATCGTTCATCTACAAGAAGAACGTTACAAATTGTTTAATAAAACGAAGAAGAGAAACATTACTGCTTATAATGAGTGGGCAGAAAAAAATGGGAAACCTACATTACCTTATTTAGTGATTGTGGTAGATGAGTTCGCAGACATGAGAGATGTTGACAAAGATATTGAAAAGCCTATCCGTAGATTAGGTCAAAAGGCGAGAGCAGCAGGTATTATATTGATTATCGCAACTCAAAGACCATCAGTTGATGTTATCACTGGAACAATTAAAGCAAATCTTCCAATGAAAGTGGCATTTTCAGTGGATAGTGTAGTCAATAGTCGTGTCATTTTGGGTGAAGACGGTGCAGAAGAATTAAAAGGTTATGGTGATATGTACATCAAATTAGATGGATCTAATGAATTAGTACGTGCACAAGGTGGCTTATTGAAAGACGAAGAAATAACGGCGATTACGAATTATGTTAAAGAACATAATGAAAAACCGGTATATGAAGACTATCAAGCAGTAATGGCAAGATTAGAAGGTGAAGACGAAGAAGGTAATGAGCAGTTTAATGCGGTAAGTTCATTACAACAAACAAGAACAGACCAACAAAAAGAAGTATCGAAAACATCTTCAACTAGTAATCGAAGAAAAAGTGCAGATGAAATGACTCAAAGCGAATTAAGTACATTAGAAAAAGCTAAACAAAAAGCCAAACAACGTAAAGCAGAAAGACAAGCTAAACAGCAGGAAGCAAATAATAAGGAAGTAAATAAAAAAGAACCTAAGAAAGTGAGTTTAGACATCATGGATTATTTAGAACAAGAAAACCAATCAGAATCAACTGAGTATCAAGAATCGCAAACATCATCTGAAGATAAAAATAATAAATCTAGCGTATCGACAGAAGACATTTTAGGATTGTGATATTATGAATCGCTTACAGAGAATGATAAGAAGCATTGATAAGTGGATAGCTCCTTACAAATACAGACTGGAAGATGAAAATCAAATAACTACTGTATCTCAAAAGCATCGCAAAAAAGAAAGATTTAAAGGGAAACAAAAAAAGCATTTAACACAAGAAGAAGAACAACATAAGAAAGATATGTTGCAAAGAGGTGCTTTAGGTATAAAAGTTATTAGTATTAATGAACAAATGGATGATATTAATGCACTTAATCGACTTCTAAAAAGTCAAAGTCACACTGCTTATTACAGCCATAATCAACAACATCATCAATTAGCTGTGAAATTCGAAAAAGGTAGTGCGTGGAGATATCATGAAAGAAATCCCAAAAAAATAAAACAGCTAATACCAGTTGTGAAATATAGATATAAAGGTGAAAGTGATAGAACTCATGTGATTCCGATTGGATACCATGGTTCTGAAAATGATGAACGGTTGTTGATTGATTTTTCAAGAAAGATTAATCGTGGTGGTTTAAAAAAAGCTGAAGATTATATAGCACGAATTAATGAGACAGAAGCAATATTATGGTTTGTAGATATAGTTAGACAAAACGATGATTCGGTCAAATGGCGATTAATCGTTTGGGACAATCAACAAAATATAGTTATAGAAAGACAATTTCACGATCATTCTAAGTTTACATGGTCTTAAAAACAAAGGGGGCATTTATAATGAAATATACAAAGAAGCTTGTAACAGGTGTAGCAACTGTAATGATATTAGGATCAACAGCAACTTTAGGTCATGCTGAAGAAAAAGTAGAAAATAAAGATTTTAGTGATCCAGTATTTATACAAGGTGCAGATTTAAATAATGAACAATTAAAAGAAACAAAAGAAAAACTTAACGTCGATAATGATGAAGATACTATCAAAGTAGACGTCAATGACGTAAGTAAGTATGTACCGGACAGTGGCAATTTAAATAATATATATTCAAGTGGAACAATCGAAAAGAAAAATTTCGGAAGTGGTGTAGATGTGACGATTGATACACCAGACACTATTCAAAAAGTAACTAAAGAACAATATACCAATTCAGCTATAACAGCTGGCATGAAAAATGTTAATATTCATATCGCTTCTGTAGAAGCAGTGACAGGTGAAGGTGCGTTAGCGGGTATTAGTAAGGCTTATGAAGAAAAAGGTCATTCTCTAAATCAACAAGATGTACAAAATGCTAACAAAGAAATGCAAGATATTAGTAATATCAGTGACGAGAATCAAGGAAAAGATGGTTATTCGGATGAAGCCTTAAATGGTTCTATTGCTGATATTAAAGAACAGTTAGCTGATATTCAAAAGAAACAAGATGACCAACTTACAGAAAAACAAGTAGAAGATATAGTTAATAAAGTTTTAGATGATCGAGGCATGAATAATGTATTGTCAGATGGTCAAAAACAAACGATTACGAATAACATGTACAATGTGACGCAATCTAATTCATTCAAAGAAGATCCTAAAGAGTTTGGTAAACAGGCATCTAAATTATTATCAAAAATTAAAAAAGATCACGGAGATTTATTAGATAAAGCCCAAGATAAAGTAAATGATAAAGGATTTTGGGAGAAAATAGTAGAAACTATTAAAAACTTTATTCAAGCGATTATAGATTTCTTCAAAAACTTGTTTGGTTAATATAGATGATAAGGTGGGTATAGTCCCACCTTAATCAAAACAAGTATATTTACAAAAGATAATTGAAGATTTATAATAATTATAATACTAAATGTTCGAAATAGGAGGTAAAATTTTGGGAGCAGAACATATGAAAGAAATGTATAATTATTTAACGAAAAATAATAGAGAAGTTTTGAAAGAATATGAAAAAGGATTAGTAGCTGTTAGAGATATTACAAAAGCCACGAATTTAGATAGACACTATTTTTATAATACGATAGTAGAAATTGATCCGCATATTACAGAAAGAAGAAAGACACACAGACTGGAAATCATTAAAGATTTAATAAAACAAATAGAATTGTGCATTCCATTTGAATATATAGATATCAATTTTGATGAATTATTTGGTAAAGACAGTGGATTTAAAGACAAAACAGCAAAATACCAGAAAACTAGACTTACAAATATTTTAGTTAAAAATAACTATAAACCAGAGCATTTTAAATTTATTACTATAGAACGTACTTTAACGATGTGGTATCGTATTTATTTAATGAGTCAGAGAGTATTAAAGGGCGAAGAAACAGGATATAGAATTGCTAAAAACTATAATGTTAATCCTTCAGAAGTTTATAATTTAAGAGATTATATGGCGGAAAATGACAATCGTATTTTATCAGCTGAATCGTTGGAACAAGAACAACAATTCTTAAAAAATGTGAAAATGTTTGAAGATTATAAAGCTGGTAGCTCTATTGAAGACCTAGAGAGTAAATATAATTTAGAAAGTAAATATATTAACTTGATAATAGAGTCTTTAGACATTGTAGATGTAATGATACATGACAAAAAGTAATTAGGTGGGTAATATGACCAATGTAAAAGCTAATAAGACATTAGTAGTATCTCTAATTATTATAGGTATAAGCTCTGTATTTTTCTTGTACAGTTTATACATTAACGGGTGGGACTCGATTTATGGATTAACATTATCTGAGCGTATACAAGCAGGTGCTATGCAATCAAAATACTCAAATTGGCGTGTCGTTACTGCATTGTTTACTCATGGTTATTTTGGACATTACGCAATAAATATGATTTTATTATTATCAATTACTATGAGTATACGAGATAGTGTGACATGGAAATTCTATACATTCGTATTGTTAGTATCTGGACTTATATCAAATATAATTGCAATTTGTACTTCTGACGTCGTGATGTGTGGTTTATCACCATCTATATTTGGCTTACTAGCCATAGACACCATAAGAGCATTTCTTTATTTTAATAGGGAAAAAGTGACGCATAGTTTGACGTTGATAATATCGGCAATCCTATTAATCACTACTGCTTTAAATGAAAATATGAACAACACACTTCATTATGTTGGATTTACCATCGGATTAATATGTGGAATTTGGCTATTTAGACATGAAATAAAAGAAAAATTCTAGATAGAGAAGTTGATATCTTATATTAATTATTACAAATATATTAAAATATTGATGTAATTATAAGTGTAATACTAGGCTATGAGATACTAGTTTTAAGGAAGTGGTATTGTGACATTGGATGAATATTTCTCTTTAAACCAGTCTTTTAAAAAGATAGCAAAAGATGTTAAATCAACTATTCAGTTAAATTATGAAGAAGCACATATCTTATTTTTCATTTTAAATCATAAAAATCAAGAAGTAGCTTTAAAAGATTTAGAATCTTGTACAGATTTAAGTAAGTCGTTGGTAGTGAGGTATGTAAAACGATTAATTGACCTAGGCTATTTGAGTAAAAGCAGAGATTATGAAGACGAAAGAAAATTGATTATCAAAATGACAGATGAAGAAGCAGAGAACGCTATGATAGCTTTAGAATTAATTGAGGATCAATTGGCAATAAGTGTATAATGTAAAAAAGCGGTGATGATAACCGCTTCTTTTTAGATAACTAAATTACATAAGATAATCAAAAATACATAATGCTAGAAAGGGTGATTCATAATGACTAGTTTAATAAAAAGGGCAATACCAACTGAAGACAAACCGCAAAAATATCTAAGAAATAATAAAGAAGACATCTCTATAACTCCATGGGAAGCCAAACAACTATTTCCAGATACAATTACAAGTGGAAGAGCATTTAAATGTAAATGTGGTGCTCCTATCACATGTAGAGCAATCTCTAAAGATAGTAATATAGCACCGGTATTCATTAATCAAGTGACAAAAGAAAACAAACATGCCAGTTGGTGTGACTATCATCCTAGAAATATAGAAAAAGCCAATGCTGAATCAAATAAACATAAGAAGAAACATAAAAATAAAAATGATGGTGAATTTAAGTCTACATTAACATCTAATGGATTTCCTACAGAAGATAAAAAAGGAAAAGCTATAGCCGAAAATGAATACACTGACGGTAATAGCAGTATAGACACAGTTACAAAAGCTGTTGGGGAACCATCGGATATTAGACATACCAAATATAACTTAAAAACCGTAGAAGAACATGTTTTACAATATTTGGATGATAAATATTTACAAATATATACAGCGAACGGTGATCGTATTTCCATACATGAAATGTTCCAGCCAATTCAAAAGAATAAGGTTCGAAATAAATTCAAATATCCAAGAATATACTATGGCAAAGCTTATATTAATCCAAGCCAAAACAATGAAGATATTTTGCAAATTAAATTCCATGAAAAGATTAAATTTCAAGGCGTAGAAAAACGACCTTATTTTAAAGTGGAAAAAACTTATTTGAGAAAAAACTACGAAGATATATATGATGCATATATGGAAAAGCAAACAAGTCAATTCGACGTTTATATCACATTACCTTTTGTGGTCGGGTCATTTAAAAATAAAGCCAATGAGAAGAAGGTTGACTATATTACATTTCAATCTTATAAATCTGATGGACAACATATCCAAGCCGATAGTAAAGAATTGAAAGCGAATATGTATATTTGTTAACACAAGATGTAAGTATTAACTTACATCTAAATTTCCACTCTATATTAACAAAAGATAATAAATATGGTATAGTTAATATAAGTTAAAAAAAGAGGTGAGCGAGTTGGAAGAAGAAAAAAGAAGGAAATTGACCTCTAAACAAATATTTATAGGGGTTCTAAGTGTTATCGCAATACTTGTTATAGGACTTATGATATGGATATATCATCAAACATCGCCATCTGGAGAATTAGACGATTTGAAAAAAGCAGTCCACTCCAAAGATTATCAAGATATATCTAAACATTTAAGCAGTAGCAAATATGATATCAGTGACAGTGATGTTAAACGATTAACAAAGTATATTCATGAAGATATTGGATTGAAAAACTTTGATAAACAGATAAATCAATTAAAAAAATCATCTAAAAAGGAAAATACAGATGGAAAAATAGGTCAAATTAAGGATAAACATAATCAAGTGATCCTTACAGTTACGAATGATGGGAAAAAATTATTTTTTGTGGACAAGATACATATAGAACCTATGTATCATCCAGTCTACATTAAAGAAGCAGATAATCCCGCTTCTTATCAATTCGATAATCATGATAGCAGTAAAGACATCAAAGTCAAGGGCAACGAAAAGACTGAAATTGGTGAATTTATTGTAGGTAAATACGACGTAGAAACTACAAAAGAATTGGAACAAGGTTCTATGGATGGTCAATTGACTATTGATACATCTAAAAAAGACAAAGATAAAAAAATTATAGCTCAACAAGATTTTAAGCAGGCTCAATTTAAAACAGAAGTATCGGATGCAGGCGATATTGATAAAAACTCCCTAAAAATCAATATTGATGGAAAAGATAAAACCTATAAAGAAGGCAAAGTATATGGTTATTTCCCTATAGAACAGACACCAGATATTTATATAAAAGGTGATTTTGATGGTGAGACCTACAAAACCAATGTACGTTCTATACCTAATACCAATGGTGTTGAGACATTACAATTTAAGTTCAATCAAGACGCAATTAATAAACATAAAGCTAAAAATAAACGTATAAAAAATAAAGCTAAAGGTTTTATGAAAGACTATACCGAAGCTTTAAATAAAGCGTATAAATCATCTAATTTTGACGATGTGTCTGATTATTTTGTACCTAATACAGATACAGCAAATCATATTAAGAAAAAAGTAGAATCTAAACAAAAGTCTAAATTCAAAGATGGAGAGGTTTCTAATATCAAAAAAGACAAAAGTACAATTAATTTGGTGTATAAGAAAGAAGATGAAAAAAATAGACAGATAACATCAGAATACGAGCTTCAGTATGACGATAAAAAAGAGGAATTCAAAATCAAATCTTATCAAGATATTTTATAGAAAAGGAGCATTAAAATGACGCTTCAATGGATTTTAACGTTTTTATTACTTGTGCAATTAGTTAATCTAATGACAGAAACATCTGGTAAAGATAAAAAACAAGGCAAAATAAGGTTATATATATCATTAGTTATATCAGTATTGTTATTGGTAGTTGCTATATTAATGCTTATTGTGGGGTGATTAAAATGAGTGTAGGGATCAAATCTGTAGATACAAATGAAGAAGATTATATCAAATATCAAAATACAAGAAAGACACATGGAATGGTTAATTTCTTTGCATTTGTGACATGTGTGATGAACTTTTTTATAGATGAATATCTTCTAAACGATGGTATGAGTAGCACAATGACAAATATATGGAACTATATCTTTATTATAGCTGGTTTAACGGTTGTGTTAGGATTTTATATCACACAAAAATTATTATGGAATATAGTTAAGAAAAATAAGAATGAGGAACAAGTGGTAACACCAAAATTATATAAAGTTTTTTATTCGAAAACGGAAGTATGGTCAGATTTATTTTTAAGTTTCGTTATTTTACTTTTAGTTGTTTTAAAAATTATAGATTTAGTTAAGTAAATGCTTTTGAATATAGCTGAGTGTTTTTGCTAAACATTTAGCTATATTTTTATTTTAACTTTACAATAGATAACTAAAGTATTATAATTAATATAAGTTAAACAAGTTGATAGGAGGTTCAATATGAAATTAAAAAAAGCGATGTTGATTTTAGGAAGTACACTTATTATTAGTGGGTGTGATGTAAGTCAAAAAGATGTTAAACAGGTGGGGCGTATTGTTGACGCTGTGAGCAATTTCAGTAAGGATAATCAATCAACCAATCATCATACACCTAATACAAAAGAGAAAAAAGATGAGCAATCTTATATTAATCAAAAAATAAATGCTGAAAATTATGCGTATATTAATAAAAATAAAACTGTGTTGAATAAAGAAGATAATCAAGCGTTGAAAGAAAAAGGGAATCGAAAATTTTGGGCTGATTATCAACCGTTAGATGATTTGGGACGAGCAAGAGAAGTCAAAGCATTAATCACAAATCAATCAGTGAAAAGTCATTCATCTAAAGTCAGAAAAAGACCGCAATTTGATTACGATGTACATATTGCTGGTGAATATAAAGACGGTCGATATAATCCTATGAAACAAAATTGGAAAGGACAACAATCAAATAACGAAATACTTCAGTTAAAAGGGTATAGAGGTTATCTCTATAACAAGTCACATAGTCTAGCATGGTCTTTAGGCGGAGATATGGAAACGCATAATCTTACATTAGGCACTAGAGCTCAAAATGTTGGAACGAATAAAGGTAATCAAGGCGGAGGTATGGGTTATCCCGAAACACAAATTAGAAATGCGATATATGATAAGCCACAAACAAAAGTCTACTATGATGTGACGCCAGTCTATAAAAATGATGAATTATTGCCTAGAGGGTCACATGTTAGAGCGTATTCAGTTAATGACAAAGGGAAAACAATTAATCTGAATGTTTGGATTGCGAATAAACAAAAAGGCGTGAAAATAAATTATCAGAACGGAACACATACCCAATGATCGACTATAATTTGAGTGAAGAGAGGAAAAATATATGAAAATAGCAGATAAATTATTAAGCAAATACCCGCTTCTGAGTATTATCATTGTATCGTTTGTAGCAGGTTGGGGCGTCTGGTCTATGAATAGATACGCGAGTAAAAGCGATAATTTAATTATAGATAGTGTGTGTATATTAGGGGCTATCTTATTATACATATGGTTATTGCATTATGCAGAAAAAGGGACAAATCAAGACCGTGTATTTCGTCCACTAGTAATTAAAACGAAGTATAAAGTGTTAGCATTTCCGCTACTTATATTCATATACAGATTATTTGGGCGTGTGTTTTCGTACGGTAAATCAGATAATCAAACACAACTCGATAAATATATAAAACAGGAAAATTGGTTGAGCAATATTATAAGCCATGCAGTGTTTCCAGCAGTGACAGAAGAAATTATATTCAGAGGTGTTATTTTTGTCATAAGCATGGTCGCTACATTAATAACAATGAAACATCTTCATAGTATTAAAACAAAAAGCATAGCACTAATAAGTTGTTTGTTTGTATTTACTGTCGTAACATCTTTATTCTTTGGTGTTATGCACATATGGGCAGGCGGATTCAAAGATTATGTGAATATGTGGGGATATGTATCAAGTGGTGTCGTGTTAGCCACTGTCTTTGTCATAACAAGAGATATTAAACTCACAATGTTGTTACATTTTACAGAAAATCTCTACGTGACTTTAAGAATTATGGGAGGTGGAGCTAAATTTGTAAGTGAGTTAATGTTTGATATTTGGTCAGTCGTTATTGCAATTATGATTATAGGAGTAATTATATTGGGGATAACATGCAAATTTAACAGTAGATTAAGTGATAAAGTTAGTGCCAGTGTAAATAGTATAGCAGAAAGTATGAATGATGATTGGAAGCACTTTGTAGAAAATAATTAAAAAACCACTTTCAAGCACTAAGAAAGATGAGTTTAAAATAAGAAGACCATGATATTTATTAAACAATAAAACCAATAAGGAAAATAGGATAACCTACTCAATTAGATTATCATAAATAATCATGTAAGTAAGAAGTAAGGAGAGAGTGAATGAGTGATAAATTCTATAAAATCTTTTGTAAGTTGTTAGAAAATAAATATATTGCAGGTAGTGCTAAATTTTTAGTAAAACATTGGTTTAATACACTGTTGATAATAATATTGTTCATAACAACTATATTTTTCCGTGGAGAAATATTATTTTGGATTTATATGATAAGTGTGTTTCTGCTGATTAGAAAATTTATCATATTTTGTATTAAAAAATTAGCTAGATGGACTTTTAAAGATGCAAATTTCAACTATCCAGAAACTGAGGAATTTGGGAATGGGCTAATGATAGTAGTGATGTTATTAACATTTTTATTTGGATTGATAATAAATACTATTGATTTGACTAAACAAATTAGTACATTATCTTTTGCGTTGATGATATTGAATGTTATTTTGACTACAGCAATTGAACCAGTATATGGCATGTATATGATTGACGTTCATAAAAACGACGAAGACGATAAAGATTATAAATCAGACCTTCGTAGCATAAAGGTATTCAGTATAATAGCAATGATTGTGATTGTACTATATGTGACGTTCATATTTTCATTAGAAACAAATACTAACAGAAGTAAGTCTAGCGAAAATGTGAAAATAGATAACCATCCAATAAGTAAAAAACAAGCAGAAAAAGAAGGACAATATATGAAGTTAGACAATGGTAAATATTACAAAGTACATGTACAATCGAATTAAAAGGAGGGACTTAACAATGAATAACGAAGCGATTAGAGAGTACGAGTACAATGCTACGGAATTAAAACAGAGTTTAGTGAAACTT
>ENA-ORXC01000208-ORXC01000208.1-marine-metagenome-genome-assembly--contig:-NODE-208-length-51539-cov-5.002759_pt1 | contig 51539 bp, 46 predicted proteins | sample MGYA00237865_ERZ511478 | MGnify/ENA metagenome assembly ERZ511478
CACCCTAGCATCTTAAATATTTATAATGACTTCCTCAAAATACCTACGCTAAGAAAAGGCGAGTTATGATAAAAGATTGTACTTGCTCAAAAACTCTGATATCAATTGAGAAGTATAGTATCACTCTTTTAAGAACGCTTTCGCGAAAGAGTAACAAACTAAAAACCACCCGAGGAATTGGGTGGTTTTTTTTGTGTTATATTTTAAGTACTACCAGATATTCACCTTATTTTCGGTTAGCCACATAAATGTAACTAACATTATCATTAATTTCAATCTTTTAAAGTTTATCAAAAAAAATAGAATTATGGAGGAAGGTATATACGAGGAACTCATCACTAAATTTGTAAGAACAAAAATAGATACAATAAACAATGATGTTTTTTATATTAAAGAAGTACCTGTCGATAAAGATGAAGCGTCACTTATTCTTTCCAAACATCTCTTTAATTCAATTAAGCAGGCACTGAATTTGATTAAGAATTCGGATAAAAACATTAGGAAAGTTAGTGTAGTAAATAAAATAATTAGGCTACTTCGAGATGAATTAGAAAATGTAAATTTTGAAAATGATTTAATTGAGAACGAAGGTAGCATTCTGAAAGCTGTATTTTCCAAGGCAGATGATTACTATTCTGACATGGATTTAAGATTATCAGAAATAACCCCATATACGAGATTAACTCATAGTGAATTGTTTACTGGATCTAATAAAGGAATTTCTCTCGAAAGTGAACTTCGTAAAGAAATTCTTTCTTCAGACAGTATTGATTTAATAGTATCTTTTATTAAATTTTCTGGAATACGTATTCTAGAACCAGCACTTAAAAGATTCGTATCTAATGGAGGTCAATTGCGAGTAATTACAACAACATATATGGGAGCTTCTGATTATAAGGCAATTAAATTGTTATCTGGACTACCTAACACCACAATTAAAATATCTTATAATACTGGAAATGAACGACTGCATGCAAAAGCATACTTATTTAAAAGAAACACTGGCTTTCATACTGCTTATATAGGTTCTTCAAATTTTTCTCGTTCTGCACTAACAAATGGCTTAGAGTGGAATATTAAAATAACCACTAAAGAGGTTCCTCATATTATAGAAAAATTTGAAAAGATTTTTGACATTTATTGGGAAAATAGAGACTTCGAGATTTACGATGATAAAAAACAACAGGAGAAATTAGTTGGAGCTCTGAAGGAAGGAGGAACTGCAAATGCACAAAATAGTTTAATGACCTATTTTGACCTAAAGGCATATCCGTTCCAAGAAGAAATTTTAGAGAAATTAGAAGTAGAAAGATTTGTACATCATGAGTATAAAAATCTCCTTGTAGCTGCTACCGGTACAGGAAAAACAATGATTGCCGCCTTTGACTACAAAAGATTTAAAATTACTCATTCATCAAGTAAACTTCTATTTATAGCTCATAGAAAAGAAATCCTTCACAAGTCTCTTCAAACATATCAAGCTGTCCTAAAAGATCAAAATTTTGGAGATTTTTGGGGTGATGGGAAAGTACCTACTTCCTACAATAATGTCTTTGCTTCAGTACAAACTGTAAATAACCAATTAGGTTCATTAAACTTACCTCAAGATTATTACGATTATATAGTTATTGACGAATGTCATCATTCTACAGCTTCTAGTTACAGAACAATTCTTGAGTATTTTAAACCTAAAATTCTATTAGGTTTGACCGCCACACCAGAACGAATGAGCGGTGAAGATATAAAGGAAGACTTTGGAAATAGAATAGCTGCAGAAATAAGATTACCCGAAGCACTCAATAACAAACTTCTCTGTCCTTTTCACTACTTTGGAATTTCTGACAGCATAGATTTATCCGGAGTTACTTGGGAAAAAGGAAAATACAAAGCATCTGAACTGACAAAGATTTATACCAAAAATGATATTCGAGTAGGAGAAATCATAAATGGTTTAGAAAAATATACCAATGATATAAATGAAGTACGCGCTCTATGTTTTTGCGCAGGAATTGAACACGCTCAATATATGGCGGAGAAGTTTACCCTAGCAGGCCTAAGCGCTAATTTTGTAACTGGAAATACTGACAAAATTGAGAGAACGCAAATACGTAGAGACTTAGAAACAAAAACTATTAATTACCTCTTTGTAGTTGACATTTTTAACGAAGGTGTCGATATACCTGAGATTGATACAGTATTATTTTTAAGACCTACCGAAAGTTTGACAGTTTTTCTGCAACAACTTGGCAGAGGCCTGAGACTATACGAAGGTAAAGATTGTCTAACTGTATTAGACTTTGTTGGTAATGCAAAACCTGAATATAATTTTGAAAATAAATTTAGAGCATTGATTGGGAAAACTAATAGCTCTGTAATCAAAGAAATAGAACATGAGTTTCCTCATTTACCCTTAGGTTGCTCTATCATTCTTGAAAAAATAGCAAAAAAAACCATATTAAATAATATAAAAAGTGCGACGCGATTCAACCGCAATCAACTTATTGATAAAATAAAAACTTTCAATAATAAAACTGACCTCAAGCTAACACTCTCAAATTTTATTGAGTTTACAAATATTCCTATTCAAACTATATACAAAAAAGGTAGTTGGACACGGCTATGCCAAATTGCCGGTAAAATTCCAAATTTCCCTCAAACTAATGAGAAGGAAATGGTTTCTACAATTAGCAAAAAATGGTTGTCATGTAAATCATCAAGTTATTTCAATTTTATATTGACCATAGCCAAGAAGAATTTTGATATCAAACTTGAAGAATATTCTGCAAATGAGCAAAAAATGTTACTAATGCTACATTATGATTTTTGGCAGAAAGAGGGCGGATTTAAAAATCTGGAGGAGAGCATTAAAAAAATTGGATATAACAATCTATTAGTTCTCGAATTAAAAGAAGTTATGGAAATTCTTATTGACCAAATTGACTTTAAGGAATATGATATTTCTCTTCCATATATTCAACCATTAAAAGTTCATGCACGATATACTCGAGATCAAATTTTAGCAGGATTTGGTAGTAGCACATTTGAAAAAAAATCTTCAAACCGAGAAGGAGCTGCCGAAAATAAACAACTAAACACTGAAATTCTATTTATAAATCTTATCAAATCAGAAGAAAATTTTTCACCAACAACGATGTATGATGATTATGCAGTAACAGAGTCATTATTTCACTGGCAAACACAAAATTCTGCTCGACCGGATATTGGAAAAGGATTGTCTTATATAGAACATGAAAAAAATAAAAAGATTATTCTTCTATTTCTGAGAGAACAAGCCAAAGATGAATACGGAAATACAATTGGATATGTATTTATAGGACGTGGCAAACTAAAAGACTACTCAGGCTCAAAACCCATGAATATAAATTGGGAATTGGAAGAGCCTTTACCGAAATATATTTGGAACGAGTCAGCTAAATTAATTGTTTAGGATATCTATCTACATTTCGCGTAAACGTATTTGAAATATTTACAGTAATCTATTCATCCCCACCAAAACCATATCTTTGAGTAAAACACCTCCACCACTCAACCTATGGACGCCAAACCGCAAAAACATTCCGTTACATATATTATATTACTCATACTAGCGGGAGAAGCGGTTTTTATATTACCATTTGTATTGGCTAGGGTTTTTAGATCGACGGTGCTTGATGTGTTTGAGATTACAAATATGGAGCTTGGGTTTTGCTTCTCTATTTATGGTCTGGTGGCTTTAGTATCTTATCTTTTTGGAGGGCCGCTGGCAGATAAGTTTCCTCCTCGTAAGTTAATGGGCGTTGCTCTAGTATTAACCGCCTGCGGCGGTCTGGTATATGCCAATAATCCGTCGCTAGTTACTTTGCAAATACTGTATGGATTTTGGGGTTTTACAACGATTTTCTTGTTCTGGGCAGCGATGATTAAAGCTACACGTGTTTGGGGTGGAGAGAAAAGTCAAGGAAAAGCCTTCGGCTTTCTAGATGGTGGTCGCGGTCTTGTAGGTGCGCTTTTTGGAGCATTAGGAGTATTTATATTTTCGCTATTTGCTCCAGAAAATGGAAGCGAATTATCACCAGAACAACAAGCAGAGGCGTTTACTTCTGTTGTCCATTATTCTTCGTTAACTGTAGCTATCATTGGATTTCTTGTATTCTTTTTTCTTAAAAGTAATGTAATGGAACCAAAGGTTCAGAATAGTAATATCACCTCTAGCACTGTCAAAACGGTTCTCAAACTTCCCTCTGTACCCTTATTAATGATTATTATCCTATGTGCTTATGTAGGCTATAAAATCACAGATATTTTTTCTCTCTATGCAAATGTGGTCATGGGATATAGCGAAGTAGATGCTGCCAAAACGGGTACTTTCTTACTTTTCATTCGTCCTGTGGTAGGTGTTGTTATTGGTTTTCTAGCAGATAGATCTAGAGCTTCTGTATACTTGATGATAGGTTTTGCACTATCTGTTCTTGGTGCTATTTTATTTGCTTCGGGAGTGCTTCATGAAGGAACTTCCCTACTATTTTTTCTTTCTATCATCATCACTGCTGTAGGTGTATATGCTGCACGTGTGCTGTATTTTGCAGTCATGAAAGAAGGGAATATCCCGTTACATCTCACAGGTACTGCCGTGGGAGTTATTTCATTTATAGGCTACACCCCAGATATTTTTGCAGGTCCTATGATTGGCTACTTTTTAGACGGGATGCCTGGTCGTGCGGGTCACGAGGCTGTGTTTTGGCTACTCGCTGCATTTTCAGTGGTAGGGCTTGTAGCTTCTATTGTACTTTATCGGTATTCTCTAAGGAATAACAAAGCTCAATCTTGATGAAAATAAGCTTTCGGTCAACTCATCCAGAATTCATTTCGCGGAAGTGGTCCCGAATTCATTTCGCGAAAGCGTAAAAACATAAGTTATACCATCCTTTTTAAATTTATCTTTGCAGCCAAATACAAATAATGCCCTATACCCTTCTTTCCTCACCACTACAAGGCTTTACAGACTTTAGATTTCGTAATGCGCAACAGCAATTTTTTGGTGGGATAGATACCTACTATGCTCCATATATACGACTCAATGGTAAAATGGCGATAAAGGGTTCTTATCAGCGTGATCTTGATCCTGCAGTAAATACATCGCTTGAGGTGATCCCACAGGTGATGACGGCAAGTGCAGATGAGTTCATGTTTGTAATTAAATATATAGCATCACTGGGCTACACGGAGCTTAACTGGAACCTAGGTTGCCCCTACCCGATGGTTACAAAAAGCGGGATGGGTTCTGGACTTATCTGTAACACGGAAAAAATAGATCACATTCTTGATCGTGCACATAGTGAGTCTAATGTGACGATCTCTATGAAAATGCGCCTAGGTTATGAGAGCCCAAATGAAATTTTAGAATCTTTTAAAGTACTCGATAAATATCCGCTCAAAAATGTGGCTATTCATGCAAGAATTGGTAAACAGCTGTATAAGGGTGGTGTAGATCTTGAAAGTTTCCAGAAATGTATAGACGTTGCAAAACACACCCTATACTACAACGGTGATATCACAAGCGTCGAGCAGTTTAGAAAAATGCGCGAGCTATTTCCCTCTATTGAGCATTTTATGATAGGTAGAGGTCTCATTGCAGATCCGTTTTTGCCCAGTATGATTAAGGCAGATACCACGGAGTATCCTGCAAACCGCTGGGAAACCTTTAGAGCTTTTCACGATACCATTTATGAGCAGTATGATGCTGCATTATCTGGTCCTACACCTATCAAGATGAAAATGTTAGGTTTCTGGGAGTTCTTCTCTCAGTCTACTCACAATCCTCAAAAAGTATACAAGGCTATAAAAAAAGCAGGAAATCCTGTAAAATACAAGCAGGCTGTAGGCGAGATCATCGCTGCACAACGTAGAGCTCAGTAAATTTTTGTGATCTAGGTTAATTAAGGCGTTTTCTTGTATCAATTTCATTATTTTTAGACTTCATAAATGAATACGCACTATGAAGTCAACAATCCCAAACGGTGTTATGCTCAACGCATACCCAGATAGTATAGGAAAAAAATTAAGCGATACCGTAGCTTTACTGCAACGTCCAGAGCTACAAGACGTTTTCTCATTGTTTTACGTGTTGCCTACTTTTTTTAATAGTGATCTAGACCGCGGATTTTCGATTGTAGATTATAACATTAACACAGAGCTTGTCTCTCAAGATGATCTTGATGCCCTCAAGAAACTCGATATCATGCTTAAATTTGATATTGTACTTAATCATCTTTCTGTGGGTTCACCGCAGTTTAAGGATATTTTAGAAAAAGGAGATGCCTCTGTTTATAAGGATTTCTTTATAAACTGGAATAACTTTTGGCAAGGAAATACGGCTTCCTATAAAGAAGGTGTCGCAGTGCCTAAAAAAGAATATCTCAATAAATTATTCATGCGCAAGCCAGGACTGCCTGTGCTTAAGGTGTTATTTCCAGATGGTACAGAACGCCCATACTGGAACACTTTTTACCAGCAAATCACCTATCACGCAATAACGATTGAGGATTTAGAAACCTTAAACGAACTCTCAGACGAGGATAAAAAGGATACGGTAGCGCTCGTAAATAATGCGATAGCTGGCAAGTATGAGATTTCTGAAGTACGCTTTCGCGAAAGCGTAACACCTCACCTACCTGAGCTTTTAAAGATTATAGAGCAACAGCGCTCTTATCTAGGGCAGATGGATGTAAATGGCACCTCAGAAATGGTGTGGGAATTTTATGATGAAACCCTTAAAAAAGTAGCAGACTTTGGATGTAAAATCTTACGCCTAGATGCGTTTGCTTACTTGCACAAAGAGGTAGGCGAAACCAACTTTTTTAACAAGCCAGGAACTTGGAATTATCTAGATCGCATAAACAACATTGCCGAAAAATATAACCTCACATTGTTACCAGAGATTCACTCAGAATATGGACTTGGATTACATGACGAAGTAGCATCAAAAGGATATCAAATTTATGATTTCTTCTTCCCTGGTCTCGTTATTCACACCATAGAAACGGGTAACACAACAGCCTTTGTACAATGGGCACAAGAGGTTATCAAAAAAGGGTATAAAACGGTAAATATGTTAGGGTGCCACGATGGGATTCCCGTACTAGATCTTAAGGGAATCACAGATGTGGAAGGAAATAACCATCCAGGACTACTAAAAGATGAAGAAATTGAACACATTATTAGTACAATTTTAGATCGCGGTGGTCGTGTAAAAAATATTTATGACCCAGAAGGAAATAAAATCTCCTACTATCAAGTAAACGCCACGTTTTACAGCGCACTAGGTGAAGATGAGCGCAAGCTCCTACTTGCTCGCGCGCTTCAAGTATTTATGCCTGGAATCCCACAAGTATGGTACTTAGACTTATTTGCAGGTAGCAACGACTACGTAGCAGCAGATGCCGCAGGCACTGGAGGTCATAAAGAAATAAATAGAACTACATTAACGCAAGAAGATATAGATAAAGGTCTTAAAAGAGCGGTTGTATTATCACAATTAGATATGCTACGATTAAGAAACACCTCTTCTGCCTTTTCTGGAACGATGACCATAGCTAGTGAGGCTAATGGCTTACTGAACATAAGTTGGAAAAACGATACAGAAACTGCTACATTACAAGCAAATCTTCTAGATCACTCCTTTACAATGGTACACACTAAAAATAACATTGCAAAAACGGTTGCAAGCTCATCGTAACGCAAAACAAATTTATTTTTAAACTAATGATCACTCATACAATGTACCTTCTAATTACAGAGTTAACGTGATCATTTTGTGGCGCGATGTCACACACCATAATGGTATAGCGTGAGCCTTTGTTAAAGTGTGGTTATACCCATGCACATAGTGTGGAGTAATTCAAGTATCTTTATGCCCCGTTAGAAAAAGCATTCTTTTTGAAAGATATTTTACTCATCACTCCGCCATTTACGCAACTCAACACCCCTTATCCTGCTACGGCATATATTAAAGGTTTTTTAAACACTAAGAATATCTCTTCATTCCAGATGGATCTTGGTATCGAAGTGATTTTACAACTATTTTCTGCAAAAGAATTTAAAAGACTTTTTGAGATTGCTCAAGCGCAAGAAACCATTATTTCAGATAATTGTAAACGCATGTATGCCATGCGTGGCACCTATATAAAGCTACTTGACGAAGTGGTACTTTTTTTACAAGGAAATAATCAAACACTTGCAAGACAACTTTGTACTGGTAATTTTTTACCTAGAGCTTCCCGCTTTGAGCAACTAGATGATATGGAATGGGCTTTTGGTGAGATGGGAATGCAAGACAAAGCAAAACACCTTGCTACGCTTTTTCTGGAAGATTTATCGGATTTTATTGTGGAGTGTATTGATCCTAATTTTGGCTTTAGTCGCTATGCTGAGCGTTTAGGTCAGAGTGCAAACTCTTTTGATGAGTTGTACAATTCGCTACAAGGTGATCTTACTATTATAGATGAGATTACTATAGAGATTTTAGAAGCACGCTTTCGCGAAAGCGTACCAAAACTGGTGCTCCTCTCCGTCCCATTTCCAGGAAACTTATACAGTGCCTTTAGATGTGGGCAGTGGATTAAAGAACACTACCCTGCTGTAAAAGTTGCGATGGGAGGTGGTTTTCCCAATACAGAATTACGAGAATTAACTGATGCGAGAGTCTTTGAATTTATAGATTATATTACGCTAGATGATGGCGAACTCCCAGTAGAACTTCTTGTAGAAGATGTTGTACAAAACGTTGAAAAACCTACCTATAAGCGCACATTTATTCTTGAAAATGGTGCCGTGATTTATAAAAATAACACGCTACGTCAAGATTATAAACAAGCGTACTTAGGAACTCCCGATTACTCAGATTTATTACTTGATCAGTATGTCTCTGTGATTGAGATTGCAAACCCTATGCACAGTTTGTGGAGTGATGGGCGCTGGAACAAGCTTACCATGGCACATGGCTGCTACTGGGGTAAATGTACCTTTTGTGATATCTCACTGGATTATATAAAAATATATGAACCCATTGCAGCAAGTATTCTCGTAGATCGTATGGAAACGCTTGTGGCACAAACAGGAGAAACTGGTTTCCACTTTGTGGACGAAGCCGCGCCACCTGCGCTAATGAAAGCACTTGCGCTAGAGATCATCAAGCGTAAACTGGTAGTGACTTGGTGGACAAACATTAGGTTTGAAAAGAACTTCACAAAAGATTTATGCATACTTCTTAAAGCTTCTGGTTGTATTGCAGTTTCTGGCGGACTAGAAGTCGCTTCAGATAGATTATTAAAGCTTATTGATAAAGGAGTGACCGTTGCACAAGTTGCTCAAGTTACACTCAATTTTACCGAAGCAGATATTATGGTGCACTCCTATTTGATGTATGGATATCCTACTCAAACAGAGCAAGAAACGATCGATAGTCTTGAGATGGTACGCCAGCTCTTTGAGCTCGGCATTATACAATCTGGCTTCTGGCATCAATTTGCCCTTACTACGCACAGTCCTGTAGGTAAAGATCCAGAGAGCTATGGAGTTACTCCACATTACAATGAGATTACCTTTGCAAATAATGATGTAGATTTTAGTGATACAACAGGTATTGACCATAGTAAATTCAGCTACGGACTTAAGAAATCACTATTCAATTACATGCACGGCATTGGCTTTGATGAAGGCTTGCAAGAGTGGTTTGATTTTGAAGTTCCTCGCACGACAATACCTCCTCATGTGATAGAAGACAGTCTTCAAGATGAGTTACAACTTACTACAAAATCTACCGCTAAAATTTTATGGCTAGGTTTTGAACCTACCAAAAAGGCTTTTAAAAAGAAAAAACGCGACCTAACAGAACTCACTTTCCAAGATAAAACAGCTACAACACAAATCACTATAGACACACTAGACGCCATCTGGCTGTTAGATATGCTAGTACTTGCGAGTCCTGAACAGGTTAAATTACCAACTTATGCAGCTCTCAAAACTTCGTACGAGGCAACTCAAGAAAATTTTGAACTCTTCTGGTATTCGAAGGCAATGCTCAGTTTGCGAGAAGCAGGACTACTTGTTATTTAAGATTATAGGGTGTTGAAATACGCTTTCGCGAAAGCGTAACAAGAAAAAGTATGCTAATGATATTTCTGAAATATTTTTAAAGCTTCATTATAACTGCTTTCAAAGCTCATCGCATTGATGTTATCGTAAGCTTTTACAGAGGCAAAATAAGAAACTAATTTTTCTGTAGGCATATTACCCGTAAGATCGTCTGCTGCCATGGGACAACCTCCAAAGCCTTGAATGGCTCCATCAAACCTGCGACAGCCTGCTTGATATGCAGCATCCACTTTCTCGTGCCATGTAGTAGGCGTGGTGTGGAGATGTGCTCCAAACTCTACGTCTGGATATCTTTTAATAAGATTAGAAAAAAGATAGTGTATAGTCTCTGCATCTGAGGTTCCTACGGTATCTGATAAGGAGAGAATTTTTACTCCCATAGTACTCAGCGTTTCTGCCCACTCCCCTACAATATCCTTATCCCAAGGGTCACCATAAGGATTACCAAACCCCATAGAAATATAAACGACGAGTTCCTTATTTTTTGAAGAAGCGAGCTCTATAATATCTTTGAGAAGATCTACAGATTGTGCAATAGTTTTATGCGTATTACGCATCTGGAAATTCTCTGAAATAGAAAATGGATACCCTAGATAGTTAACCATCTCATGCTGTACCGCATCTTGAGCACCGCGCAAATTTGCTACAATGGATAATAATTTACTATCTGTTTTTGATAAGTCAAGACGATGTAACACCTCTGCAGAGTCTTGCATTTGAGGAATTGCCTTAGGAGACACAAAACTTCCCACATCAATAGTATCAAAACCACAACGCAGTAATGATTGTATATATTGAACCTTAGATTCTGTAGGAATCCAGTCTTTTATACCCTGCATCGCATCTCTAGGACACTCAATAATTTTTACATGCTCGTTCACAACGTAAAAATAGGAGTTTCTATTGGCGTATTACAAATAGAAACGGCAATTAAATGATGATTTTGTAATTTACTTGTAAACACTATTTGATAATGGCTATTGTATTGCTGCTTGCTTTGCAACAATTTTATCTACACAGTTTATACCATCAATTGCTGCAGATATGATTCCACCAGCATACCCAGCGCCTTCCCCGCAAGGATAGAGTCCTTTAATTTCTACATGCTCAAGAGTTTCCCAATCACGAGGAATAGAAACTGGTGATGATGTACGACTCTCTGGTGCGTGTATAACTGCATCATTAGTGAGGTAACCATCCATTTTACGTCCAAAACCTAAGAACGCTTTCTTTAATCTTTTGGCAATCATATCTGGCAATACTTTATTAAGATCTACAGCTACGATACCTGGTTGATACGACGTCTTAGGAAAATCCTTAGACACACGACCATCTATAAAATCACGCATGCGTTGTGCAGGTGCAGCTTGCGTTTTTCCTGCAGCTTCCCAACAAGCCCGCTCCACAGATTTTTGAAAATCTAAACATACAAAAGGATCTCCTTCTTTAAAATTAGGAAGATCTTCTGGAGTTACACTAACTACAATACCAGAATTTGCATACGGATTATCACGTTTAGAAGGACTCCATCCGTTTGTTACAATTTCTTCTTGATCTGTTGCACAAGGAGCAATAATACCACCGGGGCACATACAAAATGAATATACTCCTAGGCCATCTACCTGCTGTACCAAACTATAAGAAGCTGGTGGTAAATATGGGTTATCACCGTCTGAGTGATACTGTATATCGTCTATGAGCTCCTGTTGATGCTCTATACGCACACCAATTGCAAAAGGCTTTGCCTCTATCTTAATATTGCGTTTATGTAATAGATAAAAAATATCTCTTGCAGAGTGGCCTGTCGCAAGAATTACGTTATCAAACGCTAGCCAGTCTGTATCATTTACTTGTATTGCGGTGATCGTATTATCTGCGATCTTGAGATCTGTAAGTTTATTATCAAACCTCACCTCGCCTCCATACTGGATGATGGCTTCCCGCATTGCAGTAATAATTTTAGGTAGCTTGTTTGTTCCTATATGAGGATGTGCATCTACTAAAATATCTTCTACCGCGCCAAAATGCACAAACCACTCCAATGCTTTAAGTACATTACCACGTTTTTTTGAACGGGTATATAATTTTCCGTCAGAGTAGGTTCCTGCTCCTCCTTCTCCAAAACAGTAGTTAGAATCTGGATTTACAATATGTTCTTTATTTATAGCCGCTAGATCCCGTCTTCTTGCGCGCACGTCTTTTCCTCTCTCAAAAACAATGGGTTTAAGACCACCTTCTACAGCGCGCAGCGCAGCATATAATCCAGCAGGACCAGCACCTATGATTGCAATCTCCTTAGCATTAGATACATCTTGTGGTACAAAGGGAGGGATTTGAGGTCGCTCCTCATTATGTTTCCAAAATTCTATTTGTAAGGAAACTTTTACTGGAGATTTACGAGCATCTATAGATCGCTTGCGTATATCCCATTCTCTTACATCATCTGCTCTGAGTCGCGCTTTTTTAAAGGCAACCTCTGCGATGTAATCATCATCTTCTGCTTGGTTAGGAAGTACGTTTATTTGAACAAGTGTAGACATAGCGCGAAGATAAGTCCTTACATGATTGAAACCGAACTAGAAATTAAAAATTGAATTGAAAAGTTACATCTATAATGAACAGCATATTAATCTATTTCTTCATAATCGACATACTCTCCTACCACTTTTGATGCTTTTTTAGGTACATCCTTAGGTGTTGCAGTAGGTCCATGTGATTGTTGTGCTTGTTGCTGGAAACCTTTGAAGGCATTTTCCATCTTTTGTCCTGCTTTCTTTGTAATATATGTTACAAAAAATGGCCAAAGCAATTTGGCTAAGAAACGTAACCCAAAGTACACCATTAAAATAATGGCTAACGTTTTTAAGAAACTAGGAATCTCTGCAACTAATAGCATAAATGGAAATTTTAAACAAAATTAGTAATTATGAATCGCAACAATAGCCCGTATAAGCTTAAAAAAAAGATAAATTCTACTATATTTGATGTACTAACCTACAGCTCTATGCAAACGTTGCGCCTCTTTACCACCATCATCACCTTTTTTATCGCTATAAACAGCGCTACTGCTCAATATACAGAAACCATAAATTCTAATAGACCTGGAGAATCTCAAGGAGCCTTTAGTGTAGGTACTGGGGTGATACAAGTAGAAACAGGTTTTGATATAGGTAATGACACACATTCCTTATTAAAAACAGATACAGATATAGTGGGCTATAATCTTAATTTGAGATATGGTCTATTTTTTGAAAATCTAGAATTAAACGGCCTTATGCGTTATCAACGTAATGAAGTTGCATTTAACTCTGGATCTGCCCCTTTAGATCCTATCGCTGGACTAGAAACCGTACAGCTAGGTGCAAAATACTTGATATATGATCCTTATAAATATGCCGAGGATGAGGTAAATTTATATAGTTATCACGCAAATAAACGCTTTAAATGGAAAACCTTAATCCCAGTAGTAAGTGTGTATGCAGCTGGTGTATTTGATTTTACAAATAGCCCATTTAATACTTTAAGAGAGGACGGAATAAGCCCTAATGTTGCCTTAATATTACAGCATAACTGGGGTCGTTGGGTATGGGTTAATAACATAATTTTAGACCGAGTGGGTACTGAATTTCCAACAAACTCGTGGATCACTACCTTAACACATTCTTTTAATCAAAACCTTGCTGGCTTTGCAGAGTATCAACTCATAGATGGTGACCTATATGCAGATTACCTAGTGAGAGCTGGTGCAGCATATTTAATTACAAAAGATCTACAAGTTGATCTAGGTGGTCTTATAAATTTTAAGGATACTCCTACAAGATGGAATATATCTGCTGGTGTTTCTTATCGCTTAGATTTACACAAGAAAGACGAAATTATTGGAGGTGAAGACGATGTAAAGGATACAAATACTTCTTCCAAACGACAAGCAAAGCGTATCAATAAAAATAAACGCAAAGATGCTGTAGACCCAGATGGTCAACGCAACGATATAAACTAACTCCCCTGCATGCAATCTATGATTACCCTTAAGGAAATGATAAGCCCTAGAGAACTAAAACAATTTGTGAAGTTCCCTTTTTCCCTATATAAAAATGAACCTAAATGGGTGCCACCTATTATAGCTGATGAGCTAGATAGCATGGATCCTGCAAAAAATCCAGTTTTTAAAAATGCTAAGGCTCGTTATTTTCTTGCTTTCGCGAAAGCGGAAAATGGAAAACAAACTACAGTAGGAAGAATTTGTGCAATTATTAATGATATAGAAATAAAAGAGCAAGGAAAGCCAAAAATGCGTTTTGGATGGTTTGATACCATAGATGATATAGAAGTTACAAAGGCACTAATAGCTAAGGTTACCGAAATAGGAAAGGAAAATAATCTAGCGTTTATAGAAGGTCCTGTAGGATTTTCTAATATGGAAAAAGCAGGCTTACTTGTAGAAGGTTATGAGTATATGAATACCATGATTACCTGGTATAATTATCCATACTATAAAGATCACTTTGAGCAATTAGGATTTGTAAAAGCTGCCGAATGGGTAGAGTTTAAAATCCAGATTGATCCACCAGAGGCACAAAATCCAAAAATCAAAAAATTTGCCGATATCATTGCCAAAAGATATGATCTTAGTTCGCTAGAGTTTAAAACCTCTGCAGATGTAAAGCCTTATGTAAATGAAATGTTTGGTTTACTCAACAAAACTTATGATAAGCTGAGTACGTTTGTACCCATACAACAGTACCAGATTGATCATTACAAAGAGAAATATATCAAATATATACATCCAGATTTCATTAAATGTGTACAAGATAAGGATGGGAAACTAGTTGCATTTGCAATTACAATGCCCTCCTTTAATGAAGCACTCAAAAAAGCAAATGGAAGTTTATTTCCTTTTGGATTTTATCACTTGCTTAAAGCTAAAAGGCGCAATGATACCGCAGCATTTTATCTCATCGGCATTGATCCAGAGTATCAAAATAAAGGAGTTACTGCTGTAATTTTCCAGAAAATGCAAGAGCTTTTTAATAATCGTGGTATTACACAAGTCGAGACTAATCCTGAGCTAGAAGAGAATAAAGCGATACAGCAATTGTGGAAAAACTATGAACACGTACTCCATAAACGTAGAAGAACGTATAGAAAGGATTTTTAGATAATGTTACCCATTAAGTAATATATAAATTCACTATGATGGAGACTCTTTACCTTTGTCAACTATTGATTGATTTTGGTCTGGTAATACTAATTTTTATGGTACAACTTACTATATATCCTAGCTTTAGATTTTATGAGAAAGAAAATCTAGTAAGATGGCATCAACAATATACTGGAGCTATTGCCATGGTGGTAGCTCCTTTAATGCTTAGCCAGCTCGCACTAGCCTTCTATATGTTAATTGTAACACAACAATACTTCATAGCTTGTTTTCATTTACTCTTAGTTCTTGCTACCTGGGTGTCTACCGCCGTTCAATTTGTCCCTATACATAATAGGATAGGAAAAAATGAGCATAGAGATGAAGATCTAAAGCACCTTGTACAACGCAATTGGTTACGAGTAATGCTATGGTCTGTAATATTTATAGTAAGTCTCGTACAATATGTGAGACTGCATTACTAATGATCTATAAATTACAAGTAAATGACATAGCTTTTATGCGTGTAATATATGCTCTTTATGATGAGCAACAAGACCATCAATAGGTCTTTTTAAGATATTACCAGGAGTTAGGCCAAAGCTTTTAAGCACTTCCTTTAACTCCGCTTGCAAATAAAATCCTATAGAACCCACACAGTGGATAGGTATTTCCTTAGCATCAGGAAATTGAAGCACTACTTGATGTTCTATAAATAAGGACAACCCTTTTTTGATTAATTCTTGACAGTAAGGTTGGTCTTTGTTTTCGATAAGAAATCGAGCAAAAGTTGCTAGATAGGTATTTGGATTAGGATTTTTATACAAATGGTTTTTAATATTCTCCGAGCTTAGATCAAATTCTGTTTCAAATTGTGTAGCTAACTCTTTTGGTATTTTTCCAAATTTGTAATCTCTAATAAGCTCTGCTCCAAAGTAATTACCACTTGCATCATCCATTAATACATAGCCTAAGGATACTACCTTTTGAATAATATCTTTCCCATCGTAATAACTGCAGTTAGAACCAGTGCCTAGTATACACACTACGCTTTTTTCACCTTCTGTCGCAGTAGCATATAAAGCGGCAAAAGTATCTTCTTTAATAACAATCTCGCTTGCTTCATTAAAAACCTCGTCAAAAACTTCTTTTATAAGCTCTCGAGGTTTTGAAGTACCACAACCAGCTCCATAAAAGTAAAGTCCTTTTACCTTTGTACGGTGTTTATAGAGTTCAAAATTATTAACTATACGCTCACGTAAAATCTCTTGTGATAATACCTGCGGATTTAAACCCAATGTTTGAGTCTGAAAAAGGTGTTTACCATCATCAGAAAGTGCAATCCAATCTGTTTTTGTGGATCCGCTGTCTACTACTAAGATCATATAGAAGAGTGTAAGTTTATGTATAAGAATATAACGCGCCTGTATATCGCATCATTAATAATGAGTTTACTATAAATATAATAGCTATTAATATGTATTATATTAATAGCTATTATGTAATTAGAACGAACTTACAGTCCGTTAATCTTTTCTGCTAGATCTACTAATTTGTTTGAATAACCAAACTCATTATCATACCAAGATACTAACTTGAAGAATTTTGAGTTAAGCTCTATAGATGCATCTGCATCAAATATACTTGTGCGATCATCACTTACAAAATCTTGTGATACCACTCCTTCTTCTGTATACCCTAAGACTCCTTTCATAGAACCTTCTGATGCTTTCTTAAACGCTGCCTTAATTTCTTCTAGGCTTGTTTCTTTTTTAGTTCTAACGGTAAGGTCTACTACAGATACATCTGCTGTAGGAACTCTAAACGCCATTCCTGTAAGTTTACCATCTACCGCTGGAAATACTTTTCCTACTGCTTTTGCTGCTCCTGTAGAAGCTGGCACAATATTTACAAGTGCACTACGACCTCCACGGTAATCCTTTTTTGAAGGACCATCTACGGTAAGTTGTGTTGCTGTAGTTGCGTGAATTGTAGTCATAAGACCTTCTTCTAGACCCCAGTTATCTTCTACTACTTTTGCAAGTGGTGCAAGACAGTTAGTCGTACAAGAAGCATTAGACACTATCTTATGATCTGCTGTTAATTTCTCATCATTCACACCCATTACAAACATAGGTGCGTCTTTAGAAGGTGCAGAGATTACTACTTTTTTTGCTCCTGCTTGAATATGATAATCTGCGGTGTCAAGTGTTGTAAAAATACCTGTACACTCTGCTACAACGTCTGTACCTACTTCATCCCACTTTAGATTTTTTGGATCGCGCTCTGCAGTGATACGTATTGTTTTACCATTTACTACAAGGTGACCATCTTTTACTTCAATAGTTCCATCAAAACGACCGTGTACAGAATCATATTTTAACAGATATGCAAGGTGCTCTACATCTAGAAGGTCGTTTATTGCAACTACATCTACATTATCACGCTTTACCGTTGCTCTAAATACAATACGTCCTATACGTCCAAAACCGTTTATTCCTAATTTCATGTTTGCCATCTTATCGCTATTTATAATTATGTGGTCATTATCTCTGACACACGGATTAATTCTTTATTAATTTTACTTTTACCTTTTATTGCTTCGTCTAGTGGCGTGAGCACCATCATATCATGGATAGTACCCACCATGTAGTTACTCTTACCCTCTAGTAAAGACTCTACCGCCTTCACACCCATTCTACTCGCAAGTACTCGATCATAACAAGTAGGAGATCCTCCTCGCTGCATGTGACCTAATACGGAAACTCGTACATCATAACCCTCCATATTTTCATCTACGTAGTCTTTAAGTTCAAAAACAGATTTTCCTATTTTATCACCTTCGGCTACTACTACGATACTTGAGGATTTGCCTGATATTTTTGATCGTTGCAACGACTCTACAAGCCTTTCAATTCCCATATTTTCTTCTGGAATTAAAATCTCTTCTGCTCCTGCACCTACACCTGCGTTAAGTGCAATATGCCCTACATCGCGTCCCATTACTTCTACAAAGAAAAGACGGTCATGTGAGTGTGCCGTATCACGTATTTTATCTATGGCTTCTACCGCGGTATTGAGCGCCGTATCATATCCTAGGGTACGATCTGTACCCGTTATATCATTATCTATAGTACCTGGAATACCAATTACAGGAAAATCAAACTCTTCATTAAAATGAAGTGCTCCCGTAAATGTACCATCACCACCTATTACAACAAGCGCATCTACACCTGCCTTTACCATCTCATTGTGTGCAATCTGCCTTCCATCTTTGGTTCTAAAGCGTTGACATCTTGCAGATTTTAAAAAGGTTCCTCCTTTATTAATGATTCCTCGCACGCTTCTCGCATCAAGAGGAACAAAGTCACCTTCAATCATTCCGTCATAACCTCTATATATGCCTACACAATCTATATTGTGATAAGCACAAGTACGCACTACAGAACGCACAGCAGCATTCATCCCTGGAGCATCTCCTCCAGAAGTCATCACTGCGATTTTGTTTATTTTTTTTGTCATATAAGAACCAATAAAAATTAAATTTAGGAAACTTAGTCTAGAATTATCAAGGAATCTGAGGGTATTTTATGGGATTGTCAATTTCAAACGTTTTCGTTTGAAAAGTTTTTTCAGATTCTAATAATTCCGATCAAAAAATGAAGAAAATAGAAGAGAAATATTAAAAATATGCTTTCGCGAAAGCGTAAAAAAACTATTTAGCGATTAAATTGTACTCCATCTGGTGCGATTTTTTTAGGCACATCTTTTTCTCCTTTAGCTTGTTTAATAGCCTCCTTTACCTTACCCTTAAAGATTTTACGAAGTAATTCCTTAAACGTGTTAAAATCTACCGCATACGATAGTCCTACTCCTTGCGTGTACCCTTCTGTCTCGCCTATAAATTGAATATCTGTCTGGCGATTAAAAACTTTGGCGCGCAGTGTACCATCTTCGTTCAAGAGAAAGTCAATTTCTACATCTCCCACAATCACGCTCTCGCTCACTCCACCTGTAGGCACTCCTACTTTACCATTAATGAGAACACGGTTTGTAATCTGTGTAGATAGCGTCACTCCCACTCTACCTGCAGACTGTACATCAAGTGTGGGGTCACGATCTGCCTGCACAAGATCAATACCTACGTCAAAAATACTGTCGTCATCATTAAAGAGTATTCCAGATAAAATAGATGACGTAGTCTCAAGTAAATTATTTACCGCTGCCGAAGCCGTATTAATATCTGCCGAACTTAAGAAAGCTCCTTGAGACACTAAAGAAATTGCATTAAGCTCCTTAGCATTTCTGTCTTGTAATAAAAATTCTAATTCTGAAACTACCGTACTTCCTGCGCCTGGAAATTCTATATCAAAGGTAATATCTGGTTTAAGTAACTCGCCATCTAGGTTGATAACCACATTTACTGGAATTTTTCTATTTACAGTAGATGTTTGCAGTAAAGTTCCTGGGTTTGCCTGAGTTCTATAGATAGCACTTACATCAAGTAGTGCCTTTGCAGGGTCACCATCCCAACGTATGTTTGCATCTTGTTGTAATATAAAATCCTTTGTAATAAAGCCACCATACCTAAAGTTAAAGACTCCTTCGGTAGCAATAAAATCCCCGTTCATTATAAATTTACCGTTAGTATCAAGTTGTATTAGTAATGTTCCCACACCTCTACCTCTTAAGGTACTTCCATTTGCTTTATCTACCACTACCTCTACTTCTGCATCTGGATCAATATCCAAATCAAAATTTACAGAAAGCCCTTTTACAGCTTCTGTAATTACTTCCACACCATTAATACGTGCCTTTTTTTCCTCTGGGCTCAAAAACTTAATATAAGAGTTATCACCTAGCGCCTCAGAGTCATCTATTGGAATTTTAAAAATAGTTCCTCTCGCTGTTTCTCCAAAAACATCAATCACTAGATTATCTGTAGGTCCTTTTATAAAAGCCTCTCCTTCTAGAAATGCTGTGCCGTAATATAAAGATTCTAGATCTTCTTGAGTATCTAGCACTGCAATTCTCGTTGCCGAAATGCCAAGATCAAGTTTCCAGTCACTAAAGGACTTATGACTTATAAATCCATTAAGAGCACCTAGTGTTTTATACTTAACATCTTCAAGCTGTATTGCCTCAAAAATGAATTGCTGTTTGCTTAACGTTACGTTTGAAGTTCCTTTAAAGTCGTAATTTACATTTAAGTAAGGAATGGCAATTCCTGCGTTCTCTAATGTAAGATTGCCGTTAATATCTGGGTTTCTGTAATCACCTATAACTTTTGCCTCCCCACTTGCCAGTCCTCTTATTTGATCTATCACTCCTTTACCCATAGGGTTAAAAGGGCTTAAATCTAAATCACTGAGGCCTACATCCATATCTATATATGGCACCTTAACAGATGCATCAATACTTCCATTTGCCGTTAAAGAACGGAGACCATCACGCTCCAGTTTAGATTTTATATTATATTTTGATAGCGTTGCGTTACCAGTTACATTTAGGTCTAGCTGACCGAGATTTGTACCATTTACCGAAAAGTCTTTAATAGCTAGCGATGTATTAGGAAAATAAGCACCATTCTTTTGCAAGATGTCTAGCTTTCCATTGATGCGGCCACCTAGATCAAGACTATCGAGGTCTGGCGTTACTTTAGCAAGGTCTACATTTTTAAAATTTGCTTTGATATCCTTATAAATACTATCTCTAAGTTGCCCTTTGAGATCAATGCGTTCATCATTGTGACTTAATACTAAGGTGTTAACATCAATATCTTTAAAATTATTATCAAAGACTACGCTATTATTTCTATCATTCTCTTCATTTATAAACCAAGGTTTCTCTTTAAAAATAACTTTTGATTTTTTAAATCCTAGTACAGAGTTGCCCTCTGCATTAATTGTATGATATAGGGATAAATCAAAAGAATCATCATTACGTTTACCACCGGTAAATTCTGATCTCATAAATAATGTATCCTTGAGAGTTACATTAATAAGATTAAAATCTGACACTGCATAAAAACCTGTATTAATACTATCTGCAGCTACGTAGGTATTAAATAATGGGTTTTTATTATCTACACGTATTTCTATATCCTTTGCCATATAGCCAAAGGCATCAATCTTAGGTGACTTAAAGGTAAGTTTAAACTGTGAGTCGTTTGCTACCACACTTCCCCTTATAATAGTCTCCGGCTCAAAATCTAACTCCGGAACAAAAATGGTCACAATCTTATTATAGATGGTAAACTCAAAATCCATAAATTGATCTTCTGTAAGGATTTCTGGCTGGTAGTTTGTATACAAGCTACCTATCGCATTTTTAAATAAAGGCACTACCTCATTAAATTTAAAAATACCACGCACTTCACCACTTATAATCTCAGTAGAATTAATAGCTATAGTACGTACTTTTTTTGCATCAAACTTTGATGTGATTTCAAAATCTTTAAAGTTGTAGGTATTGTTTTTATTTTTATAACTAGCATCTCCAAAAGAAATTCTTCCATAAACATCTTCAATACCTGTACCCTTCATATCAACAACCACATTCCCTTTAAGAATAGAAATACTGTCGTTTACAAAATTGAGCATTTTGAGATCTGCATAGTCAATTTGAGCTTCTAGATCATAACTATTAACCTTTTTAGAAACGTCTATTAATCCATTAAGCTTTCCTTTTGCATTAGGGTCTTTAATGAGTAATTCTCCATCAAAAACAGGCGCTTTAAGATTTCCAAAGACGATAATGTCTTTATACACATAGTTATTATAACCCATGCTTGTAATACTTCCAGATAACTTTGTATTTATGTTTTCTTGTATAAAACCCTTTCCTTCAACGTCCATGTCGAAAGTGGCTTTACCTAACCGATTATCGCTTAACAATTTACCTAGATTGAAGTCATTAAATTTCACATTCCCTTCATAACCTGCATTGTCTGCATTTCTAAGTCCTTTGAGAATGAGATCAAGAGAGATATTACCTATCCCTGTGGTAATAGTTCCATCAGTCACCACCGTAGAAAGCGTTACCGTATTAGCTCCTTGAAAAGAAACTTGTCCTAATTTTGCCATTGCGGGCGGCAAAGAAGACAACACCTCTGGTAGTAATTTCTTTAAGTCAAAATAATTCGTCTCAAGAGTGCCGTAAGTTCCAGAAATTCTAAAGTCATCACCACTTACAAGCCCTTCAAAATAAACATCACCTTCTATAACAGAATTTCCCAGTCCCGTTACTTTAAGATTAGGCACCCTAAAGTCTTTCAAGTATCCTGTTACATTCCCAGATATCTCTAAATCAATGTCTGGCGCAATCTCTCTATAAAAAGGACGTATATCATTAGTAGATATTTTAGCTTTCGCGAAAGCGGCCTCAACCTCTACCAGCGTATTAAAATCATCAAACGCTCCATCTGAAGTATCCAACTTAATATCACCTTCTATAGAAGAGAAATCTGTGGTAAGTGAAAAATTTTTGAGTGTTATTAAATCTGGATCATAGTGAAAAGTCCCGTCTAGTGATCGTATCTGATAGCCTCTTATGGCGTCAAATGATAATGATTCAATATGAGCATCTACAGAACTACTATTGAGATAAAAATCTTCCCAGCTTGTAGAAAGATCTTGATAATCTAGTACTAAAGAGTTCTCAAAATCTCCATTTACATACATAAATCTACCCTCAGATATCTCTATATTATCTGATGACATGATAAAACTTTTGCCCTCGGTAGGCTTTGAAGAGGCAAATTTGCGAGCAAAAAGGGAAAGGTTATCAGATGCTTCACCTTTATATTTTGTGAGGTAAAAATTTACTCCTTCAAGTGTAATATCGCCAAGATCCATGTTATTATCTAGTGCTTTTTGAACACTGTAGAGACTTGTAGCAAGCTCTCTTACATAGATCATAGTGTCTTGCTTGTGATCTTTAATCAATGTTCCTTTTACAAGAACATCACCATTCCATTTGAGACCCACACGTGCTACTTCTATGCTCGTACCATATTTAGTATTGATACGTTCTGTAATATTCTTAGCAATGCGGGTTTGAACGCTGGGGAGCGAAAATAATAATAGAATGAGCCCAAAAAGCAAGAACAACACTAGAAGTGTGCGAAGTGCTATTTTTTTAAATTTCTTGATAGGGCTTATTGTTTTAACTTTGTACACTTACTGCAACATACGTGCCTTATGAATAATATGCTTTCTTCTACTTATATTCTTGCTATAGAATCTTCTTGCGACGACACTGCTGCTGCTGTTTTACACAACGACAAGGTACTCTCAAATGTTGTTGCAAACCAAGACATTCATCAAGAATATGGCGGGGTAGTTCCAGAGCTTGCTTCACGTGCACATCAACAAAATATTGTTCCCGTAATTACTGCTGCTTTGCGCAAGGCAAATATCGATAAAAATCAGCTAAGCGCTATTGCTTTTACAAGCGGTCCTGGGTTATTAGGGTCTTTACTAGTAGGAACCTCCTTTGCAAAGTCTTTTGCCATGGGTTTAGACATCCCACTTATTGATGTAAATCACATGCAAGCACATATCCTAGCTCATTTTATTGACGAAGATGGCTACAATAAACCTACCTTCCCCTTTCTAGGAGTTACCATCTCTGGTGGACATACACAAATTGTACGAGTAGATAATTATTTTACGATGGAAGTGATAGGGCAAACCATAGATGACGCCGTAGGAGAAGCCTTTGATAAAAGCGCAAAAATCTTAGGTCTACCCTATCCTGGAGGACCCTTAATTGATAAATACGCACAACTAGGAGATCCAAAAGCTTTTCCATTTACAAAACCTAAAGTAGGCGGGCTAGACTTTAGTTTTAGTGGTCTTAAAACGCAAATCATGTATTTTGTGCAGAAGCAACAACTAGCAGACCCAAGTTTTATAGATAATCGTCGTGATGATGTTTGTGCCTCCATTCAATTTACTATTGTAAATATATTAATGGATAAAATTAAAAAAGCGGTAAAAGAAACTGGTATTACTCAAATTGCCATAGGAGGTGGCGTCTCGGCAAATAGTGGAATACGCACTGCTCTCAAAGCTTCTGAATCAAAGTACGGCTGGACTACCTATTTACCAAAATTTCAATACACCACAGATAACGCAGCTATGATAGGTATTGTGGGTTATCTAAAGTATAATGACCTACTTGAGAAAAACTCGTATCAAGACCTTGGCGTTAGTGCTCAATCACGATTAAAGATATAAGAATGCAGTTATTTTATAGTGAGACTTTAACGATTGATAGTGACACCTATACCTTACCTAAAGATGAAAGTAAGCACGTAATACGTGTGTTACGTAAAAAAATAGGTGATACTATTCACCTAACTAATGGAAAAGGATATCTTTTTAATGCCATTGTAGCAGAAGAAAACCCTAATAAATGCAAACTACACATAGAAAGCTATAGTTACCAAGAACCTAGAGATTACAAACTTCATCTAGCTGTTGCACCCACAAAACTTAATGACCGCTTTGAGTGGTTTTTAGAAAAAGCTACAGAAATAGGTATCACAGAAATCACACCACTGCTTTGTGATCATAGCGAGCGTAAGGTTATAAAAGAAGAGCGATTCTTGAAGATTATACAAAGTGCTATGAAACAATCACTGCACTATCATCTTCCTATCTTGCATGAGCTCACATCTTTTTCAAAGTTTGTGCAACATAATAGCTTAGATAATACCTTTATTGCGCACTGTGAAGATCTTAAAAAAGAATCTCTTAAAGATCATATCAAACCGCATGATTCATATACGATTCTCATAGGTCCTGAGGGCGACTTCTCAACTACAGAAATTGAGCTTGCTTTACAAGAAGGTATAATCCCTGTATCTCTTGGTAATAGTCGTTTGCGCACAGAGACAGCTGCTATTGTTGCTTGTCATAGCGTGGCTTTTGTAAATGAATAATGCCTACATACTGTTTCTAATTTTTATAATTCATCATGGTTACAAGTATTACTATAGAAATTCACTCACTATTTTTTACGTGAATATCTGAGCATAGCATGAAGAATAGCACCGCACTTTTATCTTATGTCAAAAATGACGAGCCTTCATTTATAGGTGTCTTCGCTCACTACTAGGGACTTTAATATTTGCTATAAGAAATCTTTTTTTTAGGTTAAAGAACTAACGCAACTCGCATTCCGTTATAAATATGTTCCCGACTATTTTATAGTACTAAAATCTTCATGCGCCGTTTTATAAAGAGTACCTACACATAATGGAAACTTGTATAGTAAGTGTAGCTACAATAAAATGGTAAATTACGCTTTCGCGAAAGCATAAAAACCTTCTTAAAACGTATCTTTGCGCCTTAAAAAATTGCTGTTTTAATGCACCTTCTAGGTTTTTAAAAATGCTATTGCCTAGAAATGTATGTCAAAATTACCAAAAGCACACAAATTTGTTGACCTTTCTGATTATGGACGAAGTATAGCCCGTCTTATCGCAGGATCCTTAAAAAACACAGCAGCTACACCCGTTCAAGTAACATACTCTTTTGTAATAAGCGGGATTATTGCAATAGCTTGTATTGTAAAGGGATATTACTTTCTAGCGGCTTTTTTCTTAATTTTAAAATCAATTCTAGACGCAGCAGACGGCGAACTTGCTAGAGTAAAAAATACACCTTCGTATACTGGAAGATACTTGGACTCTATATCTGATATCCTTTTAAATGCAGCAATTATCTATACTATAGGAGTAATAACAACAACTAGTTTACACTGGTCTATACTTGCCTTTTTATGTATCCAGCTACAAGGCACGCTCTATAATTACTACTACGTGATATTGAGAAATAAACTTGATGGTGATACAACGAGTCGCATTATAGAGATAGGAGTTCCTAAAGCTCTTCCAGGAGAACAACAACGTACCGTTACATTATTATATAAAACATACAGAATCCTATATGGTGCATTTGACGCAATAATATATAAAATTGACCCTAAAGCAGATCAAGGATCTATAACGCCTAATTGGTTAATGACTATTGTTTCTACTTTTGGACTTGGTTTTCAATTATTACTAATCGCGCTATTTTTAATTACCGGACTAGCAAATTATATTATTCATTTCTTTATAGGTTATTCGATAATGATACCAATACTCATAATACTTAGAAGAGCTGTATTAACAAAGGAATAAAGGCTAGAATTAATTACAAAAAAAAACCCAGCTATGTACATATACATAGCTGGGATTTGTTATTATTTATATTCTTTTTTTATAAACGATAACCTATACTAAAGGTAATGTACTGGTTAGTTCCTGATCCATTTACTAGAAAATTATCGCCATTTACGAGACTATTATTATCTGCTTCTGGTTCTCCTTCTCCAGGAGTAAATGGTAATAGTACCGCTGCGTCATCTTCAAAAATTTCTAAAAACCCTTTTGTAAAACGAGCTTCTATAAAGATGCTTTCATTAAAATGATATCCTATTCCCCCAAATGCAGAAAAGTCAAAGGATTTATAATTTTCTGATTGCTCAAAGAATGAAATTTTTACACCAGCTTGTGGTCCCGCAATAATAAAAATTCTATTGAGATTAAAGCGCAGTCCTAATGGAATTTGTAAAAAGTCATAACGAAGACCTTCAAATTTATTTCCCTGCGAAGAGAATGCAAATTCTGGTTGAAAACTCAGTTTATTTGTAACCGGAATTTCTGCAAGAAAAGCAACTGCAAATCCATAACGTCCCTCGTCTATGGCATTAAACGGCTGGATTGGATCGTCACCGTCTCTATTTACGATATTAAACTCTAGATTGCTTATTTCACTTACACTTACTCCAGCTTTAAACCCAAAGCGCACACCCTGAGCCATGAGTTGTGTGGTACATAAAAATGCAAAAAAGAAGATAGAAAGTACTATTTTTTTCATAATTAAATAATGTTCGTCATTAATACAATGGAGATTACATTAGTAGTCTCCGCCTATAAAGATAAAATGTATAATTTAGTTTTCTCTAGGAAATCATCAAAAGCAGGCAAATAAACTACCAACAACAATATTCTCCCGATAACGAACACATTTTAGACTAAAGTCTATAGCCTATTCCTAATTGAATTACTGTATTTTTCCCTTCTAAGTCTGAAAATGTAGTTTGTGCAGCGCTATCAAAGGTAACATTGTTGTTATCTTGAAACACATCTGTAAGTCCAAAAGTGTACCTAGCTTCTATAAAAATATGAGACTTAAAGATGTATCCTATTCCACCAAAAGCAGAAGCTTCAAAATTTGAAAATACACCAGATAATTCAGGATCCCATATTCTTACTCCTACTTGAGGACCAACATTAATATACAAATTACTTACTTGAAGTTTTAATCCTAAAGGAAGGTTCAGATAATCTAAACGAAAGCTTTCAAGATTTTTTCCTTGTTGTGAGAAAATAAACTCTGGCATAAAGCTCAATTTCTCTGTAATAGGAATATCTACAAGAAATCCTACAAAATAACTAGTACGCTTTCCGTCTAATTGACTTTCAATAGTACTAGCAGAGGCACTAGCATCATTATTAAATGAGAGACCATTAATATCTGCAATGTTTACACCTGCTTTAAAACCAGAAGTAACTTGTGCATTGATAAATGAAAAAAAGCATAATCCTAAAATTAATAGTAAAGGTTGTTTCATGGGGTAAAGGTTTGTTAGTAAAAGATTTACAAAACAAATATACTGTAATTTTTATAATAGCTTTATTTATTATTAGAATGATATAAACTTTTTATGATCCCATCTGCAAGTCCAATTTTTGGAACAATAATTTGTTTTGCCTTGGATGATTTCATCGCTTGTAAATAAATACGTAAGGCTGGAATAATAACATCTGCACGGTCTGGATTAAGTGCTAGTTTGATGATTCGTTCATCATAGCTCATCGTGTTAAGTTCCTTGTACAATTGAGTAAGAAAAAGATAAGAGAGTGTCTTTCCTGGCTTTTTTGCACTTAGTTTAAATACTTTATTAATATTCCCACCAGATCCGATAAGATCAATGCTAGGATAATCTTTACTCTTTGATACAATCCACTCTTGCATCATATCCCAATCTTCTTGAGAAACAAGGTCGTTAAGTAAGCGTACGGTTCCTATTTTAAAAGATCTGGAAGCTATTATAGTTCCCATGTGATAGATAGTGATTTCTGTACTTCCACCACCTACGTCTACATAAATGTACGTTTTATCTTCTTGTATAAAACTATTAAGATCAGTTTCAGCAATAATTTTTGCTTCCTCTTCTCCATCTATGATATCAATAGAAATAGTTGTTTTTTTCTTTACTATTTTTGCGAAAGCGACACCATTACTTGCATCTCTCATTGCACTTGTGGCACACGCTCTATATGCTTGCACTTGGTGAGCATTCATGAGTAATCTAAAAGCTTTCATGGCATCTTCCATGCGCTCTTGATTTATCATAGATATCTTACCATTACTAAACACGTCTTCACCAAGCCTAATAGGGACACGCACTAAAGAATTTTTTCTAAACAATGTAGGCCCTCCATCTTGTTCAATTACATTTGCTATAAGTAAACGTATTGCATTAGATCCAATATCTATTGCGGCATATTTTTTTATGGTAAGCACTATATATCAGAAACTTTATTTACATAATAATCATAAGTTGCAAACTGGGATCTTATAGGCGGCTTACCATCATTTTTATAACGGTTATCCATCTCTTTATTGAGAACACGTGCTTTTACATTATCATTCCAAGCAATCTCATGTGTTTCTAAAATTTCCTTCTTTATATCTTCATCATAAATAGGGACAGTAACCTCTACTCTGTTATCAAGATTACGGCTCATCCAGTCTGATGAAGAAATAAATACTTTCTCCCATCCAGGCTCTCCAAAAATATACACACGAGTGTGCTCTAGAAATTTATCTATAACACTTATGACTTCTATATTCTCACTCATGCCAAGTACTCCTGGAATCAAGCAGCATACTCCACGCACAATCATCTGTATTTTTACACCTGCATTGCTCGCTTCATAAAGCTTATCTATAATTTCATAATTAGATATGCTGTTGAGTTTTAACCTTATTAGTCCATTTCCTCCATTTTTAACAACTTCTATTTGCTCATTAATGAGCCTATACATTTTATTTCTGGAGTAATGTGGTGCAACTACAAGGTGTTTATATTTATTTACTATATAATTAGTATCAAAGAAATTAAATAGCTTACTTAAGTCCTTTAAAATTTCTTTATTTGCTGTAAAGAGCGTGTAATCTGTATAGATACGTGCGGTTGCATGGTTAAAGTTTCCTGTGCTTATAAAGCCATATCGTACTATTTTTCCTTCTTCTTCTCTATCAATCACACAGACTTTACTGTGTACTTTTAATCCAGGAACTCCAAAAATGAGACGTACACCTTCGTTTTGCATTTTCTTTGCATAACGCATATTTGACTCCTCATCAAAACGTGCTCGTAATTCTATCTGTACCGTTACTTCTTTACCATTTTGAGCTGCATTTATAAGAGCACTCGCAATACTAGAAATTTTGGCGAGTCTATAAATAGTGATTTTAATAGAACGTACTTTTGGATCTAAAGCTGCTTCTCGTAAAAACTTGATGGTATATGAAAAACTCTGGTAAGGAGTATATTGCAAGAAATCTTTTTTTGCAACCTTGGCAAATAAATTATCTTCTAGACTTATACCTGCTATAGGTAGCGGTTTCACACTAGGGTAATATAGCTCCTTTCTACCAAAGGCAGGGAAGTTCATATAATCTTTTCTATTGTGATATCTACCTCCAGGAATGATACTATCTATGCGCTCTATACCTAGTTTATTAAGTAAAAACTGTAGTGTTTCTTGCTCTATCGTTTTATCAAATACAAAGCGCACTGGCTCTCCATCTTCTCTTCCTTTAACACTTCGTGTAAGCTTTTCTAAAAAACTTTTTCCTAAATCAGATTCTATATCTAATTGTGCATCACGCGTTATTTTAATCATGTGTGCAGTGATACTGTCGTACTCAAATATGGAAAAAATAGTATCTAGATTATATCTTATAAGATCATCCAGTATCATTATATAATCCTTCCCATCTACTTGAGGCAGCACCACAAAACGTTCTATGTTACTTGGGATCTCTAGTAAAGCATATAATGGTTTCTTAGTCTCTGTAAGATTCATTTTAACCATTAAATACGCATCTAGATCTTGTATACGTGGCAGCTCTACATCTTCTCGCAGTATAATAGTCTCTACAGCAAGAGAAACTTGGTCTGTAAAGAAATCCTTAATAAATGTTTTGTGCTCTGGAAATGTTATCTCACCTTCGGTGAGCATATAGATATTTTCCTTCTCTAGCTTTTTGTAAATATCTTCAAGGATTTTGAGACTTTCTGTTTGCTGCTCTATTACTATCTCTGTTATTTTCTCAAGTAACTCTTCTGCAGAGTAAACACCTAATGCTTTTCTTCCTGTTTTTCCAGCATCCACAATTCTACGCACAGTAGCATATCGCACTCGAAAAAATTCATCAAGATTATTTGAAAATATACCCAAAAAACGAAAACGCTCTATAAGTGGTACACTCTCATCTGCAGCCTCCTGCAATACTCTTGCATTAAATTGTAACCAACTTAACTCACGGTTAATATATCTATTTTCGTCTGTTTGCGTCATTGTTATAATTCTTTAGGAGCTTTGTAATATATTGTTTTTCCTTGTCTAAGATTTTGCCAGCTATCAATATCAAATGTTATTGCAGTAAATGCAGCTGTCGAAACATTGTCTATAAGCTTACTACCATAAGTATTCACCACATTAGTCATTGCATTATTATGACCAAAAATCATCAAACAATTAACATCATCGCTCACATTTCGTATCACCTCAACTAGATCTGCACCTGCAAAGTCATACAGTTTATAATCTAGTTCTATACTTCTATCATCAATCCCATAAGCTTGTGCAAAAAATACTGCAGTCGTTTTTGCTCTAAGCGCATCACTACTCATCATAAGATCTGGCTTAGGCATGGTTGCCGCGATATGGGCTGCCATCGCAGGCGCATCCTCTAGACCTCTTTCATTGAGCGGTCGCTCGTGATCTATAACATCAAATTTCCAACTTGACTTTGCGTGTCTTACGAGATAGAGTGTTTTCATATTATGAAGCGAGTCTTTCTTTGATCCACTGATTGTTTTCTAGTCTGTAACGTATTCTATCATGTAAACGGCTAGGTCTACCTTGCCAAAACTCGATAGATATAGGTTTTACAATATAACCACCCCAGTGCTCTGGACGTGGTATATCTTTACCTTCATAAGTAGTTTTAAGGGCTTTCATTTTGTCTTCAAGGACTTCTCTTCCTGCAATCACGCTACTTTGATCTGAAACCCACGCGCCTAACTGGCTATCCTTAGGTCTCGCATTAAAATAAGTATCAGAACGCGCTGTACTCACTTTTTCTATATCGCCTTTAATAATTACTTGACGCTCTAGATTAGGCCAGAAAAAAGAAATTCCTACCTTATTGTGAAGAGCAATACTTTCACCTTTCTCGCTTGTATAGTTTGTATAAAAAATAAAACCATCTGCATCTAGTTCTTTAAGAAGAACGATTCTTGATTTTGGAAAACCATCTGTTCCTAGCGTGGCAACAGTCATCGCATTAGGCTCGGTAACGCCACCGGCATCTTCTACTTCCTTAAACCAAGTTTTAAATTGCTCCATAGGATTGAGAGCAGTGTTTTCTAGTAGTAACTCGCCTTTCTCGTAGGTTTTTCTGTAGTTGTGTAAGTCTCTGTTCATTGCAGTAAATGTACGAAGACAGCAGTGAAGATAAAAGTCAGAATTAATCCATAATTCATAAAATAGATTAAATTTTTATCTACAATGAAGAAATAGATTTGAGGTACGCTTTCGCGAAAGCGTCACCTAATTACTTCCTCATAAATCTTTTTTTGATTAACAATTTGCGCACTTTGTCATTGTGTTTTCTCACACGCGTAAATTCTTCATAATCCATATCCTCATCATCTATTCCTGATGCTGCAAATTGACCTTCAAAGTTTTCTAACATCTCCACGCGATCTGTGTAAATATTGTAACGACGATGCTCTGTAAAGCCATCTGCTTGTAAAAAATACTCACACATGTACTGATCTTCTAGCATAAACATCTTAAAAGTAATACTGATATTTCCCTTTACAGAAGTAGAACCATAAATGGTATTGATCTTTTTAAGCTGTGTATCTGGACTTACCAGAAACAAGTTACGAGGTATTAAAATATCAAAATGCTCTTGCAATTTAGCCAGTACTGGTTTTGCTATTTTCTTAATTTCTTCTTCCATCATAACGCTTTAAAATGTAAATTCTTTACCATCGTCTCCTAACAAGACATTCTCAAAATGAGGTCTTGCTTCTTCTAAAAATAAATTCAAATCCCCATATCTTATAGAATAATGACCTAACACTAAGCTATCTACCGCTGCCTTGGCCGCAATTTGTGCTGCTTGAGCTGCTGTACTATGACCAGTAGGTTTACACAAATGTGCATGACTTTCTAGAAAAGTTGCTTCGTGATATAACACAGTAGCTCCTTTAATCTGGGCGGCTATTGCCTCTTTGTAAGCTGTATCACTACAATATGCATAACTCTTAGGCTTAGATGGGTCAAAGGTAAGCTTATCATTAGGGATAAGCGTTCCATCATCTAAAGTAATATCACCGCCTTGTTTGATTTTTGAATAATAAGCCTTGTCTATTTCAAGATTAAGACAGGCATTTATATCAAGTTTACGTTCTCCAGGCTTTTCTTGAAAGTAAAATCCATTTGTATAAATACGATGTTTGAGAGGTATCGTAGTTACAGTAACCTCATCATCCTCATAAATTACCGTAGGAACTTTACTAGTAATCTCTACAAATCGCAAAGGATAACTAGTAAACCCTTGGGTGATCTTTAATTGTAAGAGTATAATTTCTTTAAGTCCCTTAGGTCCATAAATAGTGAGCGGCGCTGTTCTTTTAAGAAGACTAAAAGTAGTAATCACTCCCATTAACCCAAAGAAGTGATCTCCATGAAGATGGGAGATAAATATATGTTTTATACGAGAAAACTTAATCTTATTACGGCGCAGTGCAACCTGCGTTCCCTCTCCACAATCTATAAGAAATAGATGGTTACGTATATCTAATACTTGTGATGTGGGATTTTTAAAGGAGCTGGGAGCTGCCGCATAACAACCTAAAATTGTAAGATGTAGATTGCTAGACATAAACGTTTATTAAAATCCGAGATCGCGCTCTATTTCTTCCATTTCAATAACGTCTCCAGCTTCTTCAATGGTAGGAACTACGATCATCTCATCTGGTACAGCATCATAGTTAATCCCTGTATTTACAAATACAAATGATTTCTTATCTGCGCGCTGGTAGTTTGAGAGTTTTAAAAACTGTACAAGATCTTCAAGTGTGAGTTCTTCATACTTAAGAAGATCTATCACTAGATTCTTTTGATCATAGTGATCTGGTACTATATTTTCTAAGTATAATGCAAAATCACGCACATCTGTTCGGTCGTCTGCTAGTATTGTATAGGTAGGTTTTTCTATAACCGTCATTATTGTTTAATTTTTGAAGCCAGTAGGTACATTACTGCCATCCTTACTGCTACTCCATTTTGTACTTGGTCTAAAATGATTGCATGTTCTGAGTCTGCAACATCACTGGTAATCTCCACACCGCGGTTTATAGGACCTGGGTGCATAATTACTATTTGTTTATCTAGAGAGTCTAGTAACTTTTTATGTACTCCGTATTGCTGTGTGTATTCTCTCGTGCTTGGAAAATAACTAATATCCATGCGTTCATTTTGCACGCGTAGCATGTTTGCTACATCACACCACTCAAGCGCTTTACGCAAGTCTAGCTCTACTTCTACTCCTAGCGATTCTATGTATTTAGGTAATAGCGTTTTTGGACCACATACTTTTACGTTTGCTCCTTGTAACTTAAGCGCATATATATTTGATAGTGCAACGCGACTGTGTAAAATATCGCCTACAATCACCACATTTTTTCCCGCTACATCACCTAGACGCTCTCTTATAGAATAACTATCTAGTAATGCTTGTGTAGGGTGCTCATGGGCACCATCTCCAGCATTTACGATACTTGCCTTAATATGCTTTGATAAAAATACGCCAGCTCCAGGGTTAGGGTGTCGCATGACTACCATATCTACCTTCATAGATAGAATATTATTTACGGTGTCTATAAGCGTTTCTCCTTTTGTAACAGATGAAGCTGCTGCAGAGAAGTTAATTACATCTGCACTTAAGCGCTTTTCTGCAAGTTCAAAAGAAAGTTTTGTACGTGTGCTATTTTCAAAAAAGAGATTTGCAATGGTAATATCACGCAGTGAAGGCACTTTTTTAATAGGACGATTAATCACTTCTTTGAAATGATCTGCCGTTTTAAAAATAAGTTCAATATCTGCCTCGTTTATATACTTAATTCCTAACAGATGATTGACACTCAACTCGCTCATAATCGTTAGTTTTTTACTAGATATACAGTGTCTTCTCCATCATTTTCTTCCCAGCACACCTTTACTTGTTCGTCATTTATTGCATCTACCTGTCGTCCTTTATAATCTGGCTGTATAGGTAAATGTCGAGAAAAACGTCTATCTATAAGACATAATAACTCTACTTCTTCTGGTCGTCCAAAACTTTGTACCGCAGTGAGGGCGGCATTTATACTACGCCCAGTGTACAAGACATCATCTATAAAGACCACCTTTTTATCTTCTACTACAAAATCAATTTTAGTTTTATTTGCTTCTAGTGTTTTCTCGCTACGGCGAAAATCATCACGATAAAACGTGATATCTAGATAACCTAACTTGATAGCCGCTATACCATAGTCTGTAGTGAGCAACTTTTTAATGCGCTCTGCTAGATACACACCACGTGGCTGTATCCCTATGAGGACAGTATTATTAAAATCAGTATGATTTTCAATGAGTTGACAAGCCAGACGATTGAGAATGATGTTAATCTCTGTCGCAGTAAGAAGTACTTTTTGGCTCATAGTATTTTCCGAAATCTATTCGGGAGCCAAAGTTACATAATTCTGTGGATTGATGGTAATGTTTGTTACGCTTTCGCGAAAGCGCATCTATCGCTAACTTCGTAAAACCATAAAATTACAAATGATGACGCAAACCCAAACATGGTGGAAAGAAGGAATTGTATACCAAATATACCCTAGATCGTATCGTGACACTACCGGAAACGGAATAGGTGACTTGCGCGGAATCATAGAAAAACTAGACTATATCGCTAGCCTAGGGGTAGATATTATATGGTTGAATCCCATCTATGATTCTCCTAATGATGATAACGGTTACGACATACGTGATTACCGCAAGATTATGGCAGAGTTTGGCACTATGGAAGATTTTGACGAGTTACTTTCAGGCATGAAAGCTAGAGGACTGCGTCTAGTGATGGATCTCGTCGTTAATCACTGTAGTGATGAGCATGAATGGTTTAAAGAAAGTAGAACGTCTCGAGATAATCCTTACCGAGACTATTTCCACTGGTGGCCAGCGGAAAAAGGTACACCTCCAAAAAGATGGAGTTACTTTGATGTAGAAGAAAATGCATGGCAATACGATAAACAAACGGATGCTTATTACTTACACTACTTTGCTGTAAAGCAGCCCGACTTAAAATGGGAAAACCCAAAAGTGAGAGCCGAAATATATGACATGATGCACTTTTGGTTTAAAAAAGGTGTCGATGGTTTCCGTATGGATGTAATTCCTTTTATAAGCAAAGACATCAACTACCCAGAAATTGACGCCAAAGAACCTCATGAGTACATTGCGTATTATGCAAATGGGCCAAAAGTGCACAAATACCTCAACGAACTCAATACGGAAGTAATCTCAAAATACGATGCGTTTACGGTGGGTGAAGGTCCAGGAATAAGCATTGACGATGCGTTAGACTTTGTTCATGAAGAGCGCAAGGAGATGGATATGTTTTTCCACTTTGACCTTATGAGCTTAGATCGCGCTCCGGGCGAAGTATTTAAAATGCGTGAAGGTGGCTACTCCTTACCTGAATTTAAAAAAGTATTTACAGACTGGGATACTGCTTTTGCAAAAGCTGGCTGGGGTTCTTTATTTCTAGCAAATCATGATTTCCCAAGAGCTGTGAGCCGCTGGGGTAATGATACTCCAGAACACTGGAGAAATAGCGCTACCCTACTTCAAACGTTTTTATTGACCATGCGCGGTACTCCATACTTTTATCAAGGTGACGAGATCGGGATGACTAACGTACGTTTTACAGACATAGAAGATTATCGGGACATTAATACGATTAACAGATATGAGACTATAAAAAACAGAGGTGGAGATCTTGAGGCTTTTATGGATAGCGAGCAGCATGCCGCTAGAGAGAATGCACGCACGCCCATGCAGTGGGATAACACAGAAAACGCTGGCTTTACAAGCGGAACTCCGTGGATTAAGATTAATGAAGACTACAAAATAGGTGTTAACACAAAAGACCAACTCAATAAAAAAGATTCTATACTCTCCTACTTTAAACAGATGACTGCTCTACGCAAGAAGTACCCAGCGCTTGTTTATGGGGCTTATGAATGTATCAAGCCAGAACATGACCAAATATACTGCTACACACGAACGCTAGAGAGTGATCGCTTTTTAGTGCTCTTAAACTTCTCTGAGGATACAGCACACTTCTCACTACCGCTTTCTATAAGTTATAACAGAAAGATCAAAGTAATTTCAAATGATAAAATTATAGATGATAGAACCTTTAAGGAGTTTACACTTCGCCCATGGCAAGCGATTGTATATCGCTTAGAAAACTAGCCGTCTATAAAAATGTAAATGGCAATTACAATAAAGACAATAATTTGTAACCACTTTAAAACAATACCTGCATTCTTATTAGTGCGAAGTACATGAGAGATTTTTCCTGCAACAAGTGCAATACTTCCAAAGATGAAAAAGGATTCTAGCATAAATAGCAATCCTAACACATAAAATTGATACACCGTGTTTCCTTCCGGATCCCAGAGGAATCCTGGAAAAAATGCTAAAAAGAATATGGTCACCTTAGGGTTAAGGATATTCATAATCACCCCTTGTTTAAAAAGAGCGGTGTATGACTTTTTTGACGCGCCGTCTACAAGATTTATGGACGCATCGCTACGGTATACTTTAAAGGCTAGATAAAGAAGGTATATTGCTCCAACAGTTTTAATCGCAAGAAACAGAAAAGAGGAAGCTGCTATCACTGCCGAGAGCCCGAAGGCGACGAGTGTAGTATGTACAATACATCCAGAAATTAATCCTGCGGTGGTTGCTAGCCCAGACTTACTGCCATTTGCAATACTCTGCGTGAGTACATAGATATTATCTGGGCCTGGCGAAAATGCAAGCAAGGCCGTTGCTGCTAGAAAAGCAATGATGGATGCTATCAAATGAATACTAATTAATTAGTTAGTGATCGCAAAATAAGAAAAAACAAGATGCCTACAACACTACCACTGTCGTTCCTTCCACATCGAGTAAAAGCCTAGCAACAATAAAAGACCTGCGGCAGCTAGCTTTGCCCACTGCGGGATAAACGTTGCTATGTCTGGCTTCATGGCAAAAAGCATAACAGCAATAGAAGCAAAAATAAGTTTATGAGAATTTCTCATCGTATCAATTGATTAGTGTACAGGTACTAGACGGTATAGGGTTTCTATCCTTGCGATAGTATGGCGTTATTTATATCCTTTATCAACCCTGGACCTTCATACACAAATCCTGTATACAGCTGTATAAGCGCTGCTCCTGCTTCAAGCTTGTCAAGAGCATCTTGTGCAGAGTGGATTCCTCCTACGCCTATAATTGGGAATGAGTTATTACTCTTATCTGCAAGATATTTTATTACACGTGTAGAGCGATCGGTTACTGGCTTACCGCTTAGACCGCCGTTACCTATTTCTGCTAGACGGGCGTCTGTAGTTATTAATCCTTCTCTATTTACAGAGGTATTACTTGCAATCACACCATCTAGACCTGTTTCTTTTACAAGTGATACAATCTCATCTAGCTGCTGGTCATTAAGATCTGGAGCGATTTTAAGGACAATAGGTCGCTGCACCGCATAAGCATTATTTGCTTGTTGTACGGCTCCTATAAGTTCCTCTAGATAATCCTTATCATTTAATTTTGCGTGACTAGACACATTAGGACAACTTACATTGAGTACAAAATAATCTACCACAGGATGTAGTTCGTGAAAACACGTCAGATAATCTGCGGTGTAGTCTTCTGGATTCGTATCGGTGTTTTTACCGATGTTTCCACCGATGATGATATTATTGTTTTTACGAAATCCTAATCGTGATACTGCTGCTGCTACTCCGCCATTATTAAAACCCATTCTATTTATGAGCCCTTGATCTTCTTTTAATCGAAACAGACGCTGCTTTGGGTTTCCTTCTTGTGCTTTTGGAGTAACAGTACCTATTTCAATAAAACCAAAACCTAAGTCTCCTAACTCATTAAAAAGCTTTGCGTCTTTATCAAAACCTGCTGCTAGTCCTACAGGGTTTTTAAAGGTAAGCCCCAGCACGTTGCGTTCAAGTCGTTTATCTTCCACCTTTCCCATCTTATTAAGAAGTCTAGAGAGTCCTAGGTAATGTAAGCGCTTTATCCATCTAAAGGTAAAATAATGCACTTTTTCTGGATCAAAGGAAAAGAGAATTGGGCGTATGAGGAGTTTGTACATTATGAGCGTTTCTGTGGTGTAAAAATAGTCCAAAAAGAGGTATTTTTGTACCAGCATTGAATGATGTTTTTTATGCTTTCGCGAAAGCGTACTCACAACCACCTATTATGATTGATAAAGACGCACTTCTTAAGAGATTTATAAGCTACGTAACTACGTATACTGAAAGTGACCCAAACAGCGACACGACGCCAAGTTCTGTTTGCCAGTGGGACCTTGCAAGAAAGCTTAGAGATGAGCTCGAAGAGATGGGCATGAGTGAAGTGACTATGGATGAGCATGCGTATGTAATGGCTACACTGCCTAGTAATGTGGATCATGATGTGCCAGTTATAGGATTTATATCACACTTTGACACCACGCCAGATTTTACTGGGAAGGATGTAAAACCGCAGATTTGGAGAAATTATGATGGTGGAGATATCGTTCTTAATAAGGAACAGCATATTGTATTGTCTCCAGAATACTTTGACGATTTAAAGCAATATAAAGGACAGACCATCATCACCACAGATGGTACTACCCTACTAGGTGCAGATGATAAAGCGGGCATTACGGAGATTATGGAAGCAATGAAATACTTGCTCGCAAATCCTCAAGTAAAACACGGTAAAATACGCGTAGGCTTTACTCCAGATGAGGAAATAGGCCGTGGCGCACATAAGTTTGATGTTGCAAAATTTGGTGCGGAATGGGCGTATACCATGGATGGTAGCCAGATAGGGGAGCTAGAATATGAAAACTTTAATGCTGCTGGTGCGGTGGTTACCATAGAAGGTAAAATTGTACACCCAGGGTATGCAAAAGGTAAAATGGTAAATAGTATGTACATCGCTACAGACTACATCAATAGCTTACCTAGACTAGAAACTCCAGAACACACTTCTGATCGTGAAGGATTCTTTCACTTACACGATATTACAGGCAGCGTAGATAGTACAACGCTAGAATATATCATTAGAGATCATGATAAAGGGCACTTTGAAGCTCGTAAGGAGATGATGATTCAACTAGCAGATGACCTAAATGTGCAACTAGAAAAAGAAGTGGTAACCGTAACAATTAAAGATCAATATTTTAACATGCGGGAGAAAGTAGAACCCGTAATGCATATAGTAGACATTGCAGAGGAAGCTATGAAAGCACTACATATCAAACCTCTCATTAAACCTATACGTGGCGGTACAGATGGATCTCAACTCTCGTTTATGGGATTACCATGTCCTAACATATTTGCTGGAGGGCATAACTTCCATGGGCGTTATGAGTATCTACCTCTAGAAAGTATGGTAAGAGCCGTAGAGGTTATTGTAAAAATTACAGAAATCACAGCACAAAAAAACGCTTAACGAGTACCATTGTATTAACATAAGCAATCACTTATAGCACTCTAAATTTATCTCACACATGAATCCCTCTGCCACAGGCTGGATAAATAAACACTTCCCAAAGTTTCTTGACTTTCTGGATAACAATCCTATGGATGAAAAGGAATTTTATGAGTCACTAAGGGCTAAGGGTTTTATATACGGTCACTCCCTAGACACCTTATTACATGGTGAGTCTGCGCAACTCAAGTGGACGGTACAAGAAAAAACAAAGATTAACCTCTTTGATGCTCTTGCATTTACTTATTATGATACCATTGCAAATGCTAGACAAGAAGATTGTCTAGAAGCCATTGTATCTTTTTATAGCCAGTTAGATCATAAGGAACAGTATTTTATAAAAATCCCTTTAGGTAATGAATCTGCAGCTACTAAGGTGGAAAAGATTATTCACCAGCGGGTGCAGACTAATGAGTCTGTCTTACAAAAAAACTTTAGTCATCTTATCACAAATGCACTTGTATTTATAGATATTCTAAGTTTTGATCATTACCTCATTACACAAGAAAATCCGTACGAGTATGCAAAGAAGCTAGAAGCGGTACTTACAGAATCTATATGGCTCGCTTTACAACAAAAGGAGAGTAAAGACGAGTACAATAAATTACTCATACGTTTATTTGAAAGTTCTATACGCTACAATGACTTTATAAAACATACACACAAAAAGGTGTCTGACATAGACTTATCTATTATTACAGAACCTTTAGAGCAGCAATATTTACTTGATCTGTGTAGTTTATCGTTATGGGACGATGAGAAAATAGACAAGCATGAGCGCACATTTATTATGCAGTTTTGTACGATTATGGGTCTTGATGAGAAAGGCTATATACAGGCAGTACTCGCGGTCAAAACATTTCTTACAGATCATGCGGCAGAGATTTCTTATCTCAAATACAGTAACCCTATAAAGCATTTTTACAGCCAGACTACCTCCTCTGTGGGAAATCTTATTTCTCGCAATAGCAATCGTCTTGTAAAGGAAATAAGAGAAAGTCGTGACCTAGTGATTTTACTAGGCCAGTCTACGTCACGAGATTTATCTAAAGAAGAACGCAAAGTGGTAAAAAAACAGCTTCTTGACATTTGTAAGAGTATCCCGTCACTAGCCGTATTCTTACTTCCAGGAGGCGGATTATTGCTTCCTATTCTCGTGCGATTAATCCCTACGATGCTGCCTAGTGCTTTTAATGAAAACCTAGAGGATTAAGCAATCCACGTTTTAAAATCTTTTACACGCTCCCTACTCACAATAATTTCCTGCTCGCTCCACGTATTCAGCTTTATTTTAAGTCTTGAGTTTGTGTATGCTATGATATCTGCTATGGCATTGATATTTACATAGAATTTCCTGCTTACGCGAAAAAACGTTTCGGGCGCTAGGTCACTTTCTAGCAACTCTAGTGTAGTGTCTAGTAAATAATTGCGTCCATCTATGGTTCCTGCATAGGTCCCTTTGTTTTCACTATAAAAACATTCAATCTCATCTATGGGTATCATTTTTATGTGCTGCCCTATTTTTGTTGTAAATCGCTTTTTATACTCACGTTCTACTGCTGTTGCGCCTAGTAGCTTACGGATGTCTTCAAAGTTGAGTGACACATCTTGCACCTTTGGCATACGCTCTTTATACTTGTTTACTGCTTTTTCAAGGTCTTCGTCGTCTATAGGTTTTAATAGATAATCTACGCTATTAAGTTTAAAAGCTTGTAGCGCATACTCATCAAAAGCTGTTGTAAAAATAATAGCACTCTTCACCTCTACTTGATCAAAAATCTCAAAAGACAATCCGTCTGAAAGTTGGATGTCTAGAAAAATCAAATCTGGGTGTGTATTTGTTTTAAACCAAGCCACAGCTTCCTCTACAGAATGCAGCATTTCATTTACAGTAACTCCTACTTCGGCAAGCATTCTATTGAGGCGTCTTGCAGATGGTTTTTCGTCTTCTATAATGAGTACGTTCATGGATTGGTTGTTTGATGGTTTTGTTGATGTACGTAAAAATACTAATTCTTTATTCTTGTGGGATAAGTGCACCCTCTTTCCAGATTTTGGCTATCGAGTTCATGTTTAATACATCCTCAACAGGAGATTTATCAAGCAACAACATATCTGCTTTAAAGCCTTCTTTTATATAACCTACGTTCTCTAGAGAAAACTTATCTGCTGGTAATGAAGTGGCACTAGCTAGCACTGCTTCTATGGGTAATCCCGCTTTCGCGAAAAAAGCCAATTCTTTATACAAATCGCTGCCTATATTAATATTGGCATTTGGTGGATCTGTACCTGCTAGTATCGGAATTCCTGCATCATATAAACGTTTAACTTCCTTGAGTAGACGTGCTTCTATTATGGTAGTTTCTTCATCAGTTTTGTTATAGTACAATGGTTGAATCAATACTGTGGTGAGTATGGTAGGTATCACAAAGAAATTTGCATCTTCCTTAAGTATGGCGAGCTGTGCTGCTGTGAGAGGCGCATCATTATAAATATGCACGAGACCATCTGCACCACTAGAGAGAGCATCAAAAGCATCTTGTGCTCGTGAAACGTGAACTACCGCAATTTTGTCTGCCTTATGTGCTTCTTTAATAATAGCCGCTACGGTTGCTTTATCAAGTGTAGCTTTCCAAGGTTCGACAATAATTTTTATGTAATCAACTCCAGCGGCTACACGATCTGCTACCCATTGCGCAGCATCTTCTGGCTTAGAAAGTGTAGGAATAGGAAAACCGTATTGTGTACCGTGACCTCCTTCTGTGGTAGCTGCATATCCTGCGCGATACAATCTAGCATTGCCAGGCGTATCACGTAGGTTAATCATTACCTCTTGCATAGGTTCCATGCCGTGCATGTCTAGCAAATTGAGAACACCTGCTTGGGCTGCTTCTTGTAGTTGCGGTGCTGCCCACGTATGAACATGAGCATTTGTCAATGCTGGCATTAAAAACTTCCCAGTGCCGTCTATGGTAGTCTGGGCAGTAAGTGCATTTGAAGACACCTCGCTGATGATTCCGTTGTCTACTTTTACAGATTGATTTGCTAAGATTTCGATGCCATTAAATACGGTTACATGTTCTACTACAAAGCTTTGTTGCGCGCTCACTGAGTAGAAGCTCACCAATAGTAAGACAAATAGCGTACGTATCATGAATTCCTGTTTTCGCGAAAGCGGTTTGAAAACTCTTCTTCCTCTTGATCCATAAATTCTTGAATCTTGCGATCTTCCCATTTCTTTAATCCTTTAAAGAAGCGGAATCCTTTAAAAACATAAATCCAATGTACTAGCAGCGATAATCCCCAGAAAAAAGGTGTTGTATAACGCACCCACCAAGGTGCATTGCCCAGCACATCGAAATTAAAAAACATTCCCGAATAGAATAATTGTAGCAGGATGTTTATCACAAGATAAACCGTGAGATGTCTATAAAATCCTTTCTCTTCTTCTACGCGTTTTTTTGCGCGTTCGTATTTACTTGTATTTGATTCCATTATTTCTTGAATAGTGTATTAGACTGCGATTCTTGTTCTTCTTTTTTTAAATGCTCTTGTATCTTACGTTGCTCCCATCCCTTGCCTAAAAAAAAGTTGATTCCATATAGCTTGATGGCTTCTATCACAATACCCAGTAAAGAAAAGCCTATAACCCAAAGTACCCACGGATTGCGAAACTCATTTACATAGTAATTTATAGCTGCAACAATAGCCGAAACGATGATGGCATTGATAATCTTACCATAAAATTTCTTAACATTTTGCACATGTTCTGTAGCTCTTTGATACTTTTCTTTCTGTGTTTCCATGCTATTTTATTTAAAGTCCTCGTTACGAATGTACTCATCTATCTTGCGTTGTTCCCAATCTTTAGAAAAGAAAGGGTTCCACCCAAAAGTGTTAGAGGCATGGCTTAATATTCCTATTCCCCAGCCAGCAATAGGAAATATAGCCCAGAAAAAGCCTCCTGTATAAAAATTTAATACTAGAAAGAAACATACAAAAATAAGGTAGGTTACAAGGTGACTATAAAACTCTTTGATCTCTGTTACTTTTGCTTGTGCTCTCTCATACTTTCCTTGTTGATTTGATGTTTCCATGATGTTTGTTTTTTTTGATGCTGTAAATATCATAACATCATCTCTTTTTAAAAAGTTGTAGTTACCCAAGTGTAGAAATTGATAACTGAATTGTAAAACTGTCATAAACTCATTGACAACAGCTTTTATAAATGGTATCTTTAAATAAAAAAATTATGTTCGGATTATTTAAAAAGAAAAGCGAAGTAGAAAAGTTACAAGAAAAGCACAAAAAGATATTAGAAAGAGCGTTCCAACTATCTAAAAGTGATAGAAGTGCAAGTGATAGCCTGTATGCAGAAGCCGCAGAGATAGAGCAACAAATAGCACAGCATTCGTAATTTTATGATCAAAAAATTGAAGAATTGCTAGTTGTTTGCTAAAAAAATTATATTTTAGACAGGCAAACAAAACACTCCTATTATGAAATCCCTATTTAACTCAACGCCCCAACTCAGGCGGTTGAAGGCTTACCGTAAAAAAGCCATGTGTAATGTAAAAAAGTGGAGCAATAAAGATGAAATGGCAAGTCATAGCTACCAGATTATGGTACATGTGATAGATCAAAAACTCTCTGCACTTACTGTTAATAAATAAGCAATAAAGAGTCCATACTCACTAGCATAATCTTACGTACCCCATTATATTTGTGAGTATGGAACCTTTTATAGTATCTGCCCGAAAATACCGTCCCACTACCTTTAAAGATGTTGTAGGACAACAGGCCATTACTAATACATTAGAAAATGCAATACGCAATAATCACCTTGCGCAAGCGCTACTATTCTGTGGTCCTCGTGGTGTAGGTAAGACGAGTTGCGCACGTATTCTTGCAAAGCAAATTAATACTGACGAAAATACAAGTCCAGATGAGGACTTTGCTTTTAACGTATTTGAGCTTGATGCCGCATCTAATAACTCTGTAGATGATATACGTAGCCTTATAGATCAAGTGCGTATACCACCTCAAGTGGGCACGTATAAAGTGTATATTATTGATGAGGTACACATGCTCTCTGCTGCGGCCTTTAATGCGTTTCTTAAAACACTAGAAGAACCTCCTAAGCATGCTATTTTTATACTAGCCACTACAGAAAAACATAAGATCATACCTACGATACTCTCTAGATGTCAGATTTTTGACTTCAAGCGTATTACAGTAACAGATGCTCGTAAGCACCTTGTGCAGATTGCCATAGAAGAAGGTATTGAAGCAGATGAAGAAGCGTTGCACATTATTGCACAAAAAGCAGATGGTGCCATGCGTGACGCATTATCTATTTTTGACCGAGTTGTTAGTTTTAGTGGGAAGACGCTTTCGCGAAAAGCGGTTACAGAAAATCTAAACGTTCTAGACTACGACACTTATTTTACAACAACAGACCACCTACTAGCAAACGATATCCCACAGGTGCTTGTACAATTTAACGATATTTTATCTCGTGGCTTTGATGGGCATCACTACATCGCTGGTCTTGCGTCCCACTTTAGAGACTTAATGGTTTGTAAAAATCCGCCTACGATACACTTACTAGAAGTGGGTGATACCACTAAGAAAAAATACTACGAGCAATCTCAAAAAACAGATATGGCTTTCTTAATGGAAGCTATCCATGTTGCAAATGATTGTGATCTTAAATTTAGAACCAGCCGCAACCAGCGACTTCTTGTAGAACTTTGTCTCATGCAACTTGCCTCTATCACTTTTGATGGAGAAAAAAAAAATGACGAGCCATTCTTAGTACCACCATCTTATTATAAAATAGATCACACACAGGCTAGCACTGCACCACAAACGCAAACGGCAGTCTCTCCTAATAACACAACAGCTACACAAGCACGAACTGCTACGAACGCTGCACCAGTAGCACCACCTGCTACGCAAACGCCAGGTACCCCTACTCCGCCAGTTGCTGCTCCTGCACAAACTCCTGAACAAGAAAATAGCGTAGCGCAAACTGGAAATGCTCCTGCAGCAACATCGCCACCTGCACAGAACACAGCTCCTACACAGAATACTGCCGCTACACCGCAAGCTGCTCCCGTGACGCCTCAAGCATCACCCACGACTCCTAGCGTACCAGAATTATCATTGCGCAAGGATCGTGTGTCTGGGTTATCACTTAAAGGATTACAGCGTAAAAAAGAGCTAGAGCTTAAGAAAGCTGACAAAAAAGTAGATGTAGAAAATCTACCTACGGAGCCATTTACCGAAATCGCAATGCAAGCTGCCTGGGCAGAGTATGTAAAACGTCTTCTTGCAAAAGGAGAACGTATTATTGCCTCTAACCTAGAAGCAGACCAACCTACGTTAAATGGAACTACCATTGAACTAGAATATCCTAACGAGACCATGAAAATTGAGGTAGAACGCGCTCAAGGGCCGCTACTTGAATTTTTAAAACGTAGTCTTAGTAATTACGACATCACCTTAGGAATTACAGTAAATGAAGAGGTACAGCGCAAGTATGCGTACACTGCCCAAGAAAAATACGATAAACTACGAGAACACAATCCTGCGCTAGATATCCTTAGACAGACATTTGACCTCGATCTTTAAAAACACATGATGGAAAATAAAGAAGCTATCCAGATGCTACATCTTAAATTACCTACAGATCCTCGCTGGGTGAATATTGTAGAAAAAAATATAGAAGAAATACTTACAGATCACGCCTACTGTGAGCAGAAAGCTGCTTCAAGCGCAATATCGTTTATTATAGGATTTCCAGAATACTCAGAGCTTGTGAGCGCGATGAGTGATCTTGCCATGGAAGAAATGAGCCACTTTAAAATGGTGCATGACATCATGGTAGAAAGAGGGTTACACTTAGGTCGTGAGCGCAAAGATGCTTATGTACATAAACTGCGCTTCTTTTTTCCTAAAGGAGGATCAAGAGTAGAGAGTTTGATAAATCGTTTACTGGTTGCGGCACTTATAGAAGGTAGAAGTTGTGAGCGTTTCCGCTTACTGTCTGAGGAGCTTGAAGATAAAAAGCTTGCCAAATTTTACCGCAAACTCATGATAAGCGAGGCTGGACACTACACGATGTTTTTAAACTTTGCACGCCAGTACGGAGACAGAGCAAAAGTAGATGCGAAGTGGCAAGAGCTACTAGATTTTGAAAAACAAGTGATGAAAGACTTAAGTGTTACAGAAACGATACACGGATAATAGCTCAGCAAGTTTTCTCACCTAAACACAAGCTTCTATGCGCATACACATTCTTATTATTTTATGTCTAGTAATGAACTGTATCGCCTGTAAGGAGAAAACTGTTGTGCAAAAACCAACCACACCTTTTGATTATCTATTAGGAGACTGGGAGCGCACCAATAGTAAAGGTGGCAGTGAGACGTTTGAACACTGGAAAACAGTTACTGCTACAGAACTACGTGGTCACGGGTACATCTTAGAAGATGAGGACACCGTTTTTAACGAGCGCATACGTCTTGTACAAAAGAAAAACGTGTGGCAACTACAGATAAGCGGTCCTAATGAATCGCCTACGATTTTTAAGATTACCGAGAATAATGGCAAGTCATTTACGGCAGTACATCCTGAAAATGAATTCCCTAAGGTGATTAGGTATTCTTACTTTGATGATGTGCTTACGGCAAACATTTCATCTGAAGAAATGGAAATTTCATTCATATTTGAAAAGAAATAAAACTAATTTCCTGCAATGAGATCATCTATAATAGATCTTATAGCTGTACTATTCCAGTCTGCGGCTCCTTTTTCTTTTACCACAATATTTCCTTCTTGATCTATAAGGTAACTCGTAGGTATAGAGCGTTCAAAAAGTAGCTCTGGGGTTTCCATGGCAGGTAGCACTGCTGGGAGGTTGAGCTCTCTTTTAGCCAGAAACTTTTTGACTACTGCTGGATCTTCATTTGTGATAAGTAAGAACGTTATCTTGTCTCCATAATCTGCATGCAATTTGGCTATAGACGGTAGTTCGGCAATACATGGAGGGCACCAGGTTGCCCAGTAACTTATAAAAGTTACTTTGCCTTTCCCTACGCCTACTTCGGCTGGGATTCCTTCTAGCGAGCTTACTTTATAATCAAAAGACTGGAGTTGAGCTTGGTCCTTTTTCGCGAAAGCGGACGGAGAAAAAATTGCCACCTTCACCTTATTAATTGCCACTTGGATAGGAGTCCTCGTTTGCGGGATAATAAGCAGGAGTATCACAATAATGAACAGTACATTTTGCCAAGTAAATCGTTTTTTTTGTGTCATAGGGAATAAAAAAATGCGTGTGTACTATGAGTCGTACACACGCATTAAACTTACGTAATATTATAGTTAATTGCGAGTAACCGTCACAGGTTCTGATAGGTCAAAGCAACCGCTTAAATCGTTTGTGTTTTCACCTACTGCAAGCCCTGTAAGTCCATCTTCATAACGCAGGTACCAGATAAGGCAAACGCCTGTTCCAGCATCGTCAAAGTTTACGCCCTCTACCGCTGCGAGTGTAGGTGGTAATCCTAGAATTTCTCCAGTATCTGTAGTAACAATCCAGCTATTTAATGCTCCCATGCTCTGTCCCGTAAGACCTAGACCGCTTACCATATCTGGTGTGCCATCTACGGTAAAGGTAAAAGGTCCTCCAGTAATTTCGGCAGCAACGGTTTGAGTACGCACCACTTCTACAGGCTCAGAAAGATCAAAAATCCCTGTAAGATCACTGGTGTTTCCTCCTACTTCTAGTCCTGCTAGTCCAGACTCATAACGTAGGTACCAGATAAGACAAACGCCTGCTCCTGCATCGTCAAAGTTGACATTATTTTGCACAGCATCTAGTGTAGGTGGTAATCCTAAGATTTCTCCTGTATCTGTAGTAATGATCCAGCCTCTCTCTGTACCTACAGACTCACCCATAAGTGATAGACCACTCACAAAATCTGGAGTACCGTCTACACAAAACTCAAAAGGTCCTCCTACAATTTCGGCAGCTAGTGGTCCCGCATTACGGTTTACCGTTAAGAAATTAGACAACTCAAAATCTCCTATAAAGTTATCTAGATTTTCACCCATAGAAAGACCCGCTAGCCCGTCTTGATAGGCAAGGTGGTAGATATAACATGCCCCTACACCAGCATCGTCAAAGTTTACACCTTCTAGCGCTGCAAGGGTAGGTGGGATTCCAAGGATATTTTTTGACGCATCTGTTACTACAAAGGTAGTTACATCTCCCACGAGCTCTCCGGTAAGCGTCACGCCAGCAACCATATCTGGGTTACCATCTACAAAGAAGGAAAAAGGGCCTCCTGCTAGCTCACCAGCTTCTGGGGTTACTACGGCAGGAGTCGTTGTGTTGTCATCGTCAGATTCACATGACAAGATGATTGCCCCTAGGGCAAAACATGTCATTAATAATTGCTTTTTCATTATTGATAGTTTTTTTGATGTATGCGGCAAAATTAAAACCATCAATATTGCTTAAATGTAAGCTAGCTTACATTTAATTCATCTAACTTACTTTAATGCGAATTTCATTGCGAGAAAATTCTAAAAACTGTACTGCCTTCAGTTCATTCATAATCGCATTAAGCGTGGGACGAGATGTCCCTATAAGGCTTGCAATATCCTTTTGAGTATAAGGGTGTTTTATCACGGTATCACCCGTATTAGGACAGCAATAGCCATACTCTTCGGCAAGCTCATTCATAAACTCTTTTACACGCGTGGTAGCATCTTTAAACAGTAATAAGTCAAGACGTCTCTCTAATTTTTTAAACCTGATCCCAAGAAATTTATACACCTTAAGACTAAAGGTATGGTTGTTACGCATTAACTCTTGCATCTGGTGCACAGGCACGGGACAAACCGTTGTTTGAGCATCTAGCGCTTGTGCAAACTCACTGCGAGACTCCTCGCCTAGTATAGCTTTCTCGCCAAAAAGCTCACCCTTAGTAAGAATCGCTCGCACTACCTCCTTACCATCCTCTGCATAGTAACCCAGCTTTACCTTACCCTTCTCTATCAAGTACACCTTAGTCGCGGCATCCTCCTCAAAGTAAATAAAGTCCTGCTTCCCATATTGTGAGAAATTGTGCTGGCGTCTATACCTCTTTGTTTTATGAGGACATAATACCTTAAAAACATGTACATCTTCAAGAAACCAGATTTTAGACATAGTGAGTGTGTAATTTAATTGTTACACATCTGTCGGCAACTACTCTGTAACCTTACAGCCAGTAGGCGTTTATAGCATTGTGGGTGTAGTACGCTTTCGCGAAAATGTCCTGCATTATATCCAGATGCTTTTATAAGTAATGTGGTTAGTGGGTGGTTTTTACAGGGTGACTGCTGCCGAAAAACGCCTACATTTTGACGTAAAGTGACTTATTTTCAATTATTTCGCTAAAAATGAGGATTAACGTATGGAAGTTTGGATTTGAGGTGGTAGATTAGCTTTTGAATAGAGAATGTATGAAAACTAATTAGCCGATTACAAACGACTATAAATACTTACAAACGTTTATAATTGGATAAGTGCACTTATACACCCATTATCACGATATGCCATAATCATCTAAATATCATCACATAACCTACTTATTTATTGGGTTAAGAATGAGTTATTGGGTAGATTGCTTATATATTCAAGTTGCCAGTAATTCAAAACCAAATGGAGCGGAAAATAACTAATTATAGAATTGAACATCAAATTGACAGTGGATATGAGCTTTAACATTGAAGAATTAATCAAAATACGTAAGGCAACTTCCAACAGTAAAAAGAAAAAAAATCAACTTGCGGAATATATTAAGGATTTTAAATCCAAAGTAGATGAATTCGATTACATAGAAGATGCAATTAGGAAAAAAGGATTGATAGAGTTGATGAATGAAGAATCTATTTTAAGGAAATCAGCTTTATCTTCAGGAGCGCGCTCATATTCTA